>Ga0070730_10000397_pt1 | contig 52110 bp, 68 predicted proteins | sample Coa_R1_3_FD_66447 | JGI IMG/M metagenome (GOLD analysis project Ga0070730, IMG submission 66447) | Surface soil microbial communities from Centralia Pennsylvania, which are recovering from an underground coalmine fire - Coalmine... | ecosystem: Environmental > Terrestrial > Soil > Unclassified ...
CAATTGAAGGCCTTCCAGAAAATAATACATACCCAGTTGCGTCTCCCTGCCGAAGCGCACCCAATCCCCGCTAGACGTATGGCTTTAACCGGGGGACAATAGCCAAGCCTGCTAAGCCTGCAGCGCTCCGAGTAATACGAGTAATAAAGGTCCGCAGGGTGTTTCTTTGGTTATGCGGGCCGCTGCGAAGACAACTCCAGGGGGTATCCGGCGCATCCGAACGGGTGGATGCGTCGCTATTGGACCGTTGGCCCGAAATAGACCAAGCGATCCCATTGCATCGAACGCTCCGCAGCCTAGGTCGCTGACGGAAGCGGAAGCTATACGCCTGGCGCAGGCCGGGGATGCGGCGGCTTTTGAGTTTCTGTACCAGCTGCACGGTCGCCGGGTTTACGCACTGTGTTTGCGTATGGTCAGCAATCCTTCCGACGCCGAAGACCTGATGCAGGAAGCGTTTCTGCAGCTTTTCCGAAAGATAGCGACGTTTCGCGGCGAATCCGCGTTCTCCACCTGGCTGCACCGCATGACCGTAAACGTGGTGCTGATGCGCTTGCGCAAGAAGGCTCTTCCGGTGGCCTCCTTGGAAGAGACTACCGAGCCGGACGAGGATGGCGGCGGGCCCAGGAAAGACGTAGGCGCGCCGGATTTGCGGCTGAGCGGGGCGGTCGATCGAGTTAATTTGGAGCGCTCGATAGATAAGTTGCCACCGGGTTACCGCACCGTTTTTGTTTTGCATGACGTACAAGGCTACGAGCACAACGAGATCGCGGGAATTATGGGTTGTTCGGTAGGAAATTCGAAATCGCAACTGCACAAGGCCCGCACCAGGCTACGCGATCTCTTGCGCGAGGAAGTTCGCGAGCAGGCGCGCCAGGAACGGCATGCGGCCAAAACGCAGACGGGGAATAGCGATTGAGCTACAATAGGCGAAATTCCGGGGTGCAGACGGTAAACGCGGACACCGCGCTAGGATTCGTTCGGGGTCGAGCCGAGCGGAATTCCCAAGCCGCGCGTCGCGGAGTAAACGGCCATGCAGTGTAAAGAAGTGGAAGTGGTCCTCGAGCAGCAAGGTTTTGTGCCCGTGCCGGAGTCGGCCCGCGCGCATCTTGCCGGCTGCAGTTCTTGCCAGAGTTTCGTTGCTGACCTAACCGCCATCGTCGCTACCGCTCATTTGCTTCCAGCGGAAGTCGAGCCCCCGCGCCGGGTTTGGACCGCGCTGCGCGCGCAGTTGGAAGAAGAACGGATCATCCGCGTGGCCAGTCGGAATTCCTGGTGGGCCAGTTTTTCGGATGCCTTCCGCCCGCGCGTGCTGGCCGGGGCTGCGCTCGGCTTGCTCATCATTGCTGCTGGCGCTTTGCAGATCCAACGCCCCGGTCCGCAACCCACCGAGGCGCGCAACGCATACGATAATCTTTATCAGGACACCAGCCTCACCTTGAACAATGACGAAGCCGACCTGCCGGCCATGCAACTCGCCGGCAGCTCCCGCGTGGACGTTTCCCTCCGCCAGAACCTGGACATCGTGGATAAATTCATCGTCGATTGCGAGCAGCGCGTCAAAGAGGAGCCGCAAGACGACCTGGCGCGTGAATATTTGACCGGGGCGTACCAGCAAAAGGCGGAATTGATTTCCGTAATGATGGAACGCGGGGGGAACGAAAACTGACATGAGCTCGAAAATAACGGGTCGCGGGATTCTGCCGGTTTTAGCCGCGGGAGTGTTTTTCCTGCCTCTCGCTTATGCGCAAGCTGCCCCGCAACATTTTGAAAAGCGCTTCACCGTGAAAGGCCGCCCGGTGGTGGTGCTGCAGAACGTGGCCAATGGCCGCATCGAAGTAAAATCCTCAAAAAATCCGGAAGTGATCGTTTCCGCTACCCAAGCTTCCAACAAAATTGGCATTGAAACCGAGCAAGCCGACGAGCGCGTCGATATCACCGCCAGCGTGCTGGACAATTCCGCTCCCGCCAACGAGCTCGAAGCTAATTTTCAGTTGACCGTGCCGGAAGAAACGGAGCTGCAGTTGCGCACCCAGACCGGTCTCGTCTATGTCGAGCAGGTCATCGGCGATATGACGCTGCAGAGCGTCGCCGGCGATATCCACCTGAAGGAAGTTTCCGGCTACATCGTGGTACGCACCACCGGCGGTTCGCTGGTTTGCGCGCAATGCGCCGGCAAACTGGATTTCAATTCGGTAAGCGGCAATGCCCAGGTGCTGCAGCCCGGCCTCACCAATGTCAGTCTCTTCACCATGTCCGGCAACATTCTTTTTGACGGAGATTTCATTCGCACCGGCATCTACACCATGAAAAGCGGCAAGGGCACCGTGGAAGTTCATTTCTCCGGAAACGATTCCTTTGATCTCAAAGCCCAGACCGCTACCGGCATGGTCGACAATCAGGCCGAAGCCTATCTCAAGCCCGATTCCCATGGGGTCCGCCATATGGCCTCCCGCTTCACCAAAGGCCTGTTTGGCACCGTCGGCAGCGGCCTCGCCAAAGTCGAGCTTTCCTCTTACAGCGGTACTATCCGCATCCTCAAGCGCGACTAGCGCGTGGCCCTGATAGTCGGCTTCCACCGGACCTGCTTTATACTAAGGGCCGCAGATGACGCAATTTCCTCCGCGACCGCCTCAATCGCGAACGCAGATGTTTTGCCTGGCCGGCTTCATGGGCTCCGGCAAGACCACCGTGGGCATGCTGCTGGCCCGTCAGCTGGCCTGGCGCTTTGTCGATCTGGACGATCGCATTGAATCCGCCGCCGGCCTGCGCATTTCCGAAATTTTTAGTCGCCTGGGCGAGACAGAGTTTCGCCAGTTGGAGGCCGATCAATTGCGGGCCGCCCTGGGCCGCGCCCTCGAACACAAGGAATCCATTGTCCTGGCGTTAGGCGGCGGAACTTACGCGCAAGCGGGCGCGCCGGAATTCCTTCGTGCCGCTGCCGTCCCGGTGATTTGGCTGGACGCGTCACCCGAAGTTTTGCTGGCCCGCTGCATGACCATGACCGGCCGCCCGCTCTTCCGCGATGAGCCCAGCTTTCGCGCCCTCTACGCACAACGCCTGCCGTTCTACCAGCAAGCCGATTACCGCGTGGACAGCTCTGGCGAACCCTCCCGGGTGGTCGCTGAAATCTTGCGCCTAGGGATTATTCCGGCCGGGGCCGGTGAGGCGCGCTTCTTTGTGGAATAGCCTCAGATCTTGATCGCGGGTAACCCTCTGAGCGCAGCCGCCGCTGATCTCCCGCCGTCCCACGGCTGCTGTGGCAAACTTCCTTTGCAGCATGAAGGAGCTTTTTCCATGATCCGCAAAGTTGCCCTCTCTAACATAGCTTTTGGCCTGCTGGGCGTGGCCCTACTCGCGCTCGGTTCCCTCGCGACCCAAGCGCAAAAGCGCGCATCGGTCTTCAGTCCCGACAAAGGTAAATTCACCATCCAGCTCAACGGGCAAACCGTCGGGCGCGAGAACTTCGAAATTTCGCCCACTCCGGACGGGTGGGCCGAGCAGGAATCCACCGACCTCCAGGTTCCTGATGCGCCGGCCGCGCACGTGACCGGCGCGCTCAACTTGCACGCCGATGGCGCCCCGATCAGCTACCAGTGGTCTTCGCAGGCGGAGAAAACCAATGGCGCGCACATCGTCTTCGCCAACGGCACCGCCAAGATCACCCTGCAGATGCAGGGCGCGCGGCCCTTCGAGCAGGATATGGCCTTCGGCACGCCGCTGATCGCCGTGCTGGATAATAATCTGTATTACCAATACGCGGTGCTGGCGCGGGTCTACGACTGGTCCAAGCGCGGCGCGCAGAATCTTCCGGTGCTGATTCCGCAGGAGTTGACACCGGGCTCCGTCAGCGTGGAGGCCACCGGCGCGGCCAGCGCCAGCGGAAAATCCTACGACGGTTTGCGGGTGACCACTTCCGACCTGGAAGTGCTGCTGTTCCTCGACTCCAGTCATCGCCTGATGCGCATCGAAGTGCCTACCGCGAAGGTGTCCGTGGCGCGCGACTAGAAGCCATCTCATAAATGGCCCCAGGTCGCGGAGGCGACGAGACTCAGAAATATAAACCCGTCGAAACCCAGCCAAATCATCACTTTCCGCGAGTTCCCGTTATTCAGGTGTTTGTAGCATTCCCGCCACGAAATTATTTATGAGATAAGTTTTAGCCGCATCGTCACCAGCGGCGCAAAGATAAAACACACAAGCGGGCAAAAACAAAAACGCGGCGTGATTTTCGTCACGCCGCGCTTTGTTGTTTTTGCGAGTTTCGATTTTTCGCGGTTCTCTTTTAGCGCGCGAAGGAACGCTGGAGCGCCGGCTTCCCCGGAGTGGCGAAGGGCGCGCCTGGGCGCCGCAGCGGGTAGCCCTGCGGATGACCATGCGCATGCCCGAGCGCATGTCCATTGGAAGGGCCGGCGGCGCTGTGTCCATTGCCGTTGCCATTCCCCGACGCGGGCTGCGGCAGCCGCGCCGGATTACCGATAGGGCGGAGATTGGTCGGCAGCGCACCAACGTGATCGCTGATGGCCTGCAGCCTCTTCAATATCGATTGCCACTGTTCCCAATCCAACTGCCGCAGGAACGGCCGCAATCCCTGGATGAACGGATCCTCCAGCAGCGCTTCGCCGTCGGATTCCGGGATGAAGAAACGATTCAGCCCCACGTTCAGCGCTTCGGAGATTTTCTCTAGAGTGCCCAGGCTGGGGGTCATCTGGCCGCTCTCGATGCGCGACAGATAAGAACGCGACACCTTCGAGCGCGACTGCAGTTGGCTCTGCGTCATGCTGCGCGATTCGCGCAACTGGCGGATCCGCTGCCCGATATTCTCGACCGTCTCGCGATTGGCAAATTTCTCTTGGGCTGGTTCAGCGCCGGTTTCCTCCGCTGCTGCCGGGGGAGGAATCAGGAACTCCAAACGCTGAGGCAAGGCGCGCACGCAACGACGGCAATTCCCCGTGCGCGTCCGGTACTGGACTAAACCGCATGTCTTACAGCGAATGACTTCCCTATCCAATTCTAACGAACTAACAGCTTCTTTCTCTGTTTGTGCGGACACCGGTACTCCTCGCTGACTTTTTCCGGCGTGCGGATAGGAGAGGAAACGTCGGAACGTGCTTCGGGGGGAAGGCAGTGTAACTGGCGCGACGGGAGTATCGTGCGAAGGACGCTTTTCTGTCAAGAGTATTTTTAGATTTTTTTTATGTGTGCGCATTTCAAACACCAACGCTACGCCGCCCTTTCGCCTGTCCCTCAGTACAGCTCCCCGCATCCCAACCCGCAGCGCCTTCGCAGGAGCACGCTACCGTCGTGCCCGTATCGCCGCCGCCTTCACCGCCCATGGGTCATTCCCGGCGCAGCGAGGAACCTGGTTATCTCCGGCGCCAAACGCCTCGCTCGCGCTTGCTATTCCGAACCCGCTTGCGCACTTTGCGGGGCGGTGAGCGGGATCAGCTCTTCCCCGACGACACGCACCGAATTTTCGTCATTCCGGAATCATCCGACCCACCCGCCACGGTGGGCGAGCTAGGTTCGCGGCTAACTACGTTGCCGACGGCGAGCTGGGCTTTCGCTGTCTGCAACCCACGAACCTGCCTGCTGCACGCAGGCGAAAAACTTGTTGCCGACGTTGTATCGCAAACTCGCCCCAAACGCCACACATTTTTATTCTTTTCGCCAGCTCAATCGATTTACCTGGGCCTGAGGGTCCGCCAAACCACACCGGCAAGCGTTTGCAGCCGCACAGCATGCTGCGCCAAGTCCTCAAATCGTACCGGCGGATTTATCTCCCCAAGAATGCCCGCGTGCTACGCCATTCCCGTGACAGCAGCTTTACGCAGCGTTTACCGCCAACCCTCTACCACGCTAACGCCCAGGCGCGTCCAAGGAAGCGTACACGTTTTGAGGATGATTGTTTGAACGATTGCTGGTCGAGGCTCGTGCGGCGCGGTGCCCCAGGCAGCGGTGATCCCAACAACACTCCAAACGAGAACAAAGGAGAAGTAATGAAAACAATTTACGTTCGATTTTTGTCCGCATTTTCTGTGCTGGCTGGGTTGGCAGCTGCCGGCCGGGCCCAAACCGTCGATCAAGTCAATGTGAACATCCCCTATGAATTTGTAGCAGCGGGGGAAACACTCCCGGCAGGTACCTACCGAATCCGTCGCGTAAGATGGCGATGTCGCGGAACTGTCGCTCACCAGCTTTGAAAACCGCGCGGGTGTGTTGTTGGTGGCCAGCGAAGTCAGTCCAGCTAGCCAAGGCAAACCAACCTTGAGCTTCCCGTACGATGGCAGCCAGCGCATCCTCAGCAAGATCGAAACCACCGACCATATCTTCACCATTCCCGTGTCCGCCAAGCCGGCGGTGCAAGTGGCCATGAAGAAGCAAACCACTCCCGCCACCGCGAGCGGCTCGGCCGCCTCCGGAAGCAACTAAACGTGTAGCCTCAGAGCACGGCCTGCCTGACGCTAGCGGGTTTCCACCGTGCCATAAGCGCAGAGAGTGCCCCGTGCTCAGGTTCTGAGGGCGGGGCTTTCCGTGGGCGGTTGCTTCTCTCATCCCGAACCCGCTAGGGCTTCTGCGAGTGGTGTGTGCAAGCTGTTTTCCACCTTCGTTCTTCCCGGGTTTTTCTTTGTAGCCGCGCAGCATGCTGCGCCAGCCCTCAAATCGTAGCGGCGAATTTATCTCGGGTCCCACACGCGAGAGTGCCTTCCCAAATTTGCGGGTATAGTATTTTGTTTGTTCGGTGTCAGTGGCGGCGGGATGCGGCGGAGGGAGGCGGGTGGCGGCGAAAAGTAGGGAAGGATTGGACTTGTTGTTGCTGCTGATGGCGGCGGAGAGGTCGCCCGATGCTAACGCTCGATGTCAGTGGCGGCGTTCCAACGCGCATGCAGCCACTGAAAACACGCTACTTACGGCAGCGCGCAGTGAAATCCAGCGCGCATTTGCCATTGGGTGGACGGCACCTTACGTAACTGCATGAACGGTCAGGGACTTATCCAGCGAACACTGTATAGTGGCGCCGAAATCCAACGCGCATCCAACGCGCATCCAACGCGCACTCGTGCATAGTCAAACTGGACTGGAGAATTTATCAGGATCACCAGCGGCACTGGACCTGACCACACCACTTTCATCGACGTAGAAGCTTCGCCCCGAGCCGGATGAAGGACGAGCGATAAGCGTGAAACTCTTGACGACTCCCCGCACCCGTTTCCCAGGCGTGTACTGAAACAGATAGTCAGCCTTCGCGCCGGAGGCCAGATCAGCGTCAATTAACCCGAACCCGAGTTCAGAGTTCTTTCCAGTCACAGACGGACCTAAATACTGAAGCTTCGCAGGATAGCCGTGAGAGAAGGACGAAGCGTATACGATGCACGCAGTCGAAGCGCCGCGCATTGCCGCGATCGCCGAGTCCTCGCTGGCACTGACGCTATGAACTGAGCCGGGCACCGCCGCAGGCCAGAATCGGATCGACCAGAAAACCAGAAGAGCGAACACAGCAATTAAGCCCGCGATTCCGAGCCACTTAAGCGATGGCTCTGATGAGCTTTCTCCAGGGGGTTTCCCTTCCTGAAGAGGAGCAATAACTGCCGGGGAGCTAGCCGCAGCCGCTGAATAAAAGTCATGGCTGCAGAATCTACATTTCAGCGCTTCGCCTCTTACCCACTCCGCGCACTGCGGACATTTCCGCAATCCTATCGCTTGAGGATTTGACGCGCCAACGGCGACCCAAATGAAACCGATTAACGGACTGAGTAGAAGAGAAAGAAAGAAAAATCCTGCGCCGCTCCGGCCCTTGCTGCCTGCGTAGGCTGCGACGGCGACCGACAACACAATCCAGATGACCAACTCTCCCATAATTCCCCCCCCACTCCACTACCCCTTACTTTAACGGACTGACAGCCGGAAATATTTGCAAGCTCTGACCCGAAACGAAGAGCGGTCTACCGGAACCAGTTCAGCCGTATGCACTCCATCCTCGACGTGCGCGCCGGCGCGCAGAGCTGTTGCGATATAGTCCTCGATTTCATTTAGTTCCTCGTTGGCCTCACGCGCTTTTTTCTTGCGAAGCAGCAGTCGCTCCAAATCTTCTTGGTAGATGGTATGCGCGAAGCTACCGGGATTTTTTTTACGAAGCTTTAGAACGACGATGTTTCCGTTTCTGGTGTTGCGGGGATTGATACTCATCGGCGTAAATCTCCTGGGCCCCGGAGGTCTGGCGCTGCACGGCAGTCGTTTCTTTATCAATCAGGACCTTAGGGGACGAAACTTTAGGTCCTGCACGAAGAGCGTCGATAATAGTATCAGGTCTGTCAAGTCCACGCCGCTTGCACACCGAGTCGATCATGGCCGCCCCCGCTTTCCAGACTTCCTCCGGCAAATGTCCGAGAAGAAGGGACTGGAACGGCTCGTCCGCTGCGAGCGCAAGCCTGATCAGCGGGAGTAATTCCGGCTGCCGTCCCCTGATCTCGTAGTTTTCAATCGCCTTGCTCGTCAGACCGGTCTCACGGCCGAGGGCGTCTCGGGATTTCTTTCCTCGCGAATCGCGGATGAGTTTTGCTAACTCCACAGAGCTTAAGATTCCCCTTAACATACAGAACGCCGTTACGTAACACTATTCGGTATGAGCACGAATCGTGCGCGCACTAAAGCTATCACGGCAGGCCTCCACAAGGCTTTGCGGTATCGCGGGCTGCTTACCAGAGTGGCCAGGGAGCTGGGCCTAGATCGCACGCACGTCGGACGTGTTGCACGGGGAAAGCGCCAATCGAAACGCGTTCTAGCCGCGCTGGTTGCGGAATTGGAGCGCATCGAGAAGGCATCGACGCGGAGGGCGGCATGAATTCTGGAGCGGGGGCGGCGCTTGGCGCGCCGATGTTGATGGGGACGGACATGCGCAAGCGGGTGTCCGTTTCGCTGGAGCTGGAGCTGCACGCGCGGGCAGGCGAGGCGGCGCGGCAGCGAAAGACTTCCAATTCGGATCGCGAGGACCTAGGGCCATTTTGCGCGTGGTGCGTGAAGCAGATTCTCTCGCTCGATTTTCTTTGCGAGGAGAACCGCGAATTTCTCCAGGGGATTCTGACGCAGCTGGGCCGGCCCTGGACGACGCTCGATGTGCTGGATGCCATCGTTTCCACCTTTCGGAAGGAAGTGCGAGCGGGCAGGCTACGGCCTTTTTTCTGTCCCGGGCAAGCGGGACATTCGGGGAAAACAGGAGCGCTCTGATGCGCGGCAGCGGGGGACGCACAAAATCTAGGGGTTCTCTCAGAAGCAAGCACGAGGGAAAGGCGCGTTCCAGGCACGGCGCGCGCCTAAGGTCCGGGTCCGGTACTGCGGCTAAAGGGGGCGCGGTGCCGGGCTCGCGCCGTTCAGCCGCTAGTCCAACGGCGGCCACGGAGGAAGCGGTGGCATCGAAGACCTCCCTTCGGAACAGCAAGGATCGTTCCGCGAAGAAGTCTAAGCCCGCCAAGAGTAAAAAGCGCCGGCACCTTGAGCGCTTCGTTCCAGAACAGCGACATCTTTTCGGCAGCGACCGCGCGGTGAAACTGCCGTGTCCGGAGACGAAGCGATGATCTTCGAACTTGCACCGCCGTACGACAGTTACTGGCGCGGTCCGTTTCGCGGCTACGGGGTTCGGTATCGGCGCGTCAGGAGAAGCATGGGTGGGCGCCTGGTCGCCGTGTTCCGTGGAAAATTCGCGCGCCTGCGAGCTGAGCATCGCGCGAACCTTTTGTCTCGCGCCTGGCGCGCAGCTCACGCGCCAAAATCATGGCAGGTCCCACGCGTCGGAAGCTCCGCTGTGATTCCTCGCGAGGTGGCGGGATGAGATACGGACTCCATCTGCTGCCCAACGCGTTCCTGCTGATCGCGTTGCTGCGCATGACGCTGGTCGGGATGGCGGGGCAGCGCTGCGCCATGTTTTTCTTTTTGTGCGTGTGGCTGATCTTTTCCGTCTCCGCGCTATTCCTCGGACAGGTCTGGCCGATCGAGTCTCGCGAATACGCCGTGCGGTTTTTCATTTTGCTGCTTCCCACCTGGCTGTGCTCTGCACCGGCGCTTTGGATCGCTTCACGCCGGCTGGCGTTTTCTCACCTGGCGACAGCCGCGGCGGTGCTGCTGATGGCGATGGCTGCATGCCGCTTCGCGGTACTGAACGCTTCGATGTCTCCGATCGCCAAGCTTCTGGCGATGAACTGCTGGGCAGCCGTGGTGGTCGGGACAAATTTCCTGCTCGCTTCCGCGGCCGCGGAAGGCGCTGATCTGTATCTGTGGCGCTGCTGCGGAATGTTCTTCCTGATTTTCGGCTTTGGGTATTTGGCCATCGGGATGGTGCGGCCCGGCGAGTGGGCCATGCGCATCTTCATTCTGGCCGGCGCGGCGACCTGGTGCGCGCTGGCTTACTTCATCGGGCCGCGCCCGGAGCATCTGTTCAACCTCGACAAGCTCGGCGTGATCTGGCCGCTTGCAAAACTTTTCGGCATCGCCATCCCACTCGGAGGTCAACGTCGTTAGCTGAGAGACCTGATTCCCAGCAGGCGCTCAAAATGTCCAACGCGCAAAAACTTTCGGAGATGGCCCTGAGTGTCGACCAGGTTGGAGAGCTGACGGGTTGGCAGCCCCAGCACGTCCGCAGGCTGGCATCGCAAGGAAAGATTCAATCGCGAGTGTCGAAGACGCGCGGCCGCAACGGAAAGCATGAGCGGGAATATTTGTTGAGTTCGCTGCCGCCCGCGGCGCAGGTGAAATACGCGCAGGGCGGCGTCAGCGAGACCGCGATTGTGCCGGCGCAGACGCTGCCGTTGTTCGCGTCGGCTCCCGCCGCGGCGGCCGAGAAGCCGGCCATTGCTTCGGTTCCCGAGGAGCTGCGGCCGCAAGTCGATGTGCGCTACCGGGCGATCTCGCCGCTGCTGGATTTCCGCAAGAACACCAACGGGCATCGTCCCAAGATTCGCGTCGGAGATGGGCGCGTGATTTCCAACCTGAACGAGCTGGCTGCCTACCTTGCCGCGCAGCAGAACCCTCCGATTTCCTCCCGCACTTTATTCCGCTGGCTGGACCGCTTCGACACTCACGGTTACGCCGCGCTGGCGGACCGCGTTCGCAAAGACAAGGGGCAGTGGAAGTTTTTCGGACAGCACCTGGCGGCGACGGCGTTTGTGGAGGGGAAATATTTGCGCGAGGGACTGTCCTTCCAGATGTCGTGGGAAGCGCTGGTGCGCGAGTGGCCCAAGCTGGAGAAAAAAGGCGAGCCGCCGAGTTACGCCACGGTGAGGAATTATCTGCGCGGATTGCCCGAGCCGGTGAAGGTGCTGGGGCGGGTGGGCAAGCGGGAGTATGAATCGACCTGCTCGCCATTTGTGCAGCGCGGCCCGGTGCCGGTGATGGACTGGTGGGTTTCCGACCATCGCGTGTTCGACGTGATGGTGCGCAATTCGCTTTTCGCCGAGCTGCCGGCGGACAAAGCGTATCGCGTGTGGATGACGGCGATCTTCGACTGGGGTTCGCGGAAGCTGGTGGGCTTCTGCTTCGCGCCGACGCCCAGTTCGCGGACGATCAGTTCCGCGCTGCGGATGGCCATCCTGAACTGCGGGATGCCGCGCAATTTCTACTGGGACAACGGCGAAGACTACAAAAAGGTCCGGCGCGACATCGAAGCCATCACTCTTTCGCAGGAAGCGACGGCGCTGCTGGCGCGAGATCGCGTGGGCGTCACCAGCGCCCTGCCCTTCCATCCGCGTTCCAAGCCCATCGAATCCTGGTTTGCGCGCTGGTCCAAACGCTTCGACGTGCTCTGGCGCCCAGCTTACCTCGGCAACAAGCCCAGCAACCGGCCGGAGAGCGCGGAGTTGGCGCAAAAGCAGCACGAAGAATTTCTGGCTGGCAAGCGCGCGGACACGCCGCTGCCGACGGATGCGGCGTTTATCGCGGCGACCATCCGGTGGATCGAGGAGTACAACGACACGCCGCTCGAATCGCTGCGGCACCGCAGGCCCAACGACGTGATGGAGCGGCAGCGGCCGGAACGCGCGCGGGTTCCGGTAAATCCGCGCGTGCTGGACATTCTGCTTTCCGAGCGCGCCTCGCGGACGGTGACGCAGGGCGGCTGCGTGCGGGTGGACAACATGACCTACGAGCCGACGGAAGAAAGCCTGTTTGCCATGGACGTCCGCAAGGGACGGGACGTGATCGTGATTCGCGATCCTTACAACCTGCAGGAAGCGACGGCCGCCGATCCGGAGACCATGCAGTTCATCGGCGAGTTGCGGGTGAAGGAGTTCGTGGCGCAGTGCCCGAACGGGCAGATCACGCGCGACCAGATCAAGGGCAACATGCGGCGGCAGCGCTCGCTGCGCAAGGGCTATGGCGAATATCTGGCGTCGCTGCAGGCGATGGCCACCAGCCAGGGCTGGAAAACGGAACGCGAGGCGCTGCTAGAGCGCGCGGGCGTGTCGACCGGGACGGATGGAACGCTACGGGGAACGCCCGGCTCGGCGCGCCGGGCGCAACTGCCGGATGCGCGGCCGCGGCGGCTGCTGCAGCCGGCGTTTGTTTCCGACGCGGTGGCCGAAGATGCGGACGTTTTTCGCGATGTGAAAGTGGAGGACTGAGATGCGGGGGCCGGAAATGTTGCGCACCAGGAGTTACCAGATTTTGCGGGAGCGGTTGGAGGACGCGGTCGACGAAGGCATCAACGCCATCGTTTACGGGCCGCCCTCTTCGGAAAAATCCTACGTGCTGGAAAACCTCTGCACGCAGTTCCGCGCCAAGGGCCGGCCGGTGATTTACATGTACTGCGGGCCGCGCACCACGCTGACGCAGCTCTATCGCGGGGTGGCGGAAGCGGCGGGGATCGAAGTGCGCTCCAGCTTCCGCTGGGCGTGCCGGCGCGCGGTGCTGGACGCCATGCGGACGCGGCCGCATCTCCCGGCCATTGTGCTGGACGAGGCGCAGCACCTGGACGTCGACGCGCTCGAAGGCGTGCGCGAGATTCACGACATGACCCGGCGCGAGGAGCGGCGCGGCTGCGGCGTGATCCTGGCCGGCAGCCACAATCTGCTGCGCGAATTCCTGCACCCGGCGCGTCGGCCGCGGCTGGAGCAGATGCTTTCGCGGTTCGCGCACCGCGTGCAGCTCGAAGGCATGTCCAAGCCGGAGATCCTCACGCTGGCCAGCCGCGCGTTTGGCAACGGCAAACCGGCCAAGCTTTCCGAAGAGCAGCAAAAAATCCTGCTGGACCGCTGCACGGTGGACGATCCGTATTTCATCGACGCGAATGGCAAGCCCACTTCGCGGACCTACTACTCCAGCCGGCGGCTGCTCGAATACATCCGGCAGCAAAAGAAACTCGCGAGCGTGGCGGAGAGTGCTGCATGAGGCTGTGGTGGTTTCTGGTGTGGATGTATCACGAGTGGCGGATCACTCGCTGAGGGCGCGGGTGAAAAAAGGAGACGGCGATGGCGCTGATGACCGAGAGCGAAGAAAAACAGTTCCAGGCGTTCGTGCTGCAACAGGAGCTGGCCGGGCACGAAGAACGGCGGCGGGCGCAGGCGGCCAGGAAGAACGGCTGGTGGAGGAATTTCTGGACGGAGTACGGGGGTGATCTGCTTTTCATCGCATGCGTGCTGGGGGGACTGACAGCGGCGGTGTTGATTTATCTGGGACTGGAAGCGGCCGGATGGTTCAACCTTTGAGCAAACTTGCCAATCCCTGGAAGTGCGACGCGCCTGGCTGTGAGCTGCTGCGCGCCAGGGACACGAATCACTGGATGATCGTGCGCCGCGAAGAGAACTGCCTTCGCTGCGACATTCACGGCACTACCGCCGAGCACGATCTGCATCTGGCTCAGCCGATGCCTGGCGCGCCGATGTTCGAAGTCGTGATTTCGAAGTGGGACGACGTCCTGGCGGAGATCGAGGGCGCGAGGCACGTCTGCGGGATCGATTGCGCGCTGAAAGTGACGGCGCGTTTGATGGCCGAGACATTTTTCCCGGCCGATTTTCAAGAAAAGGAAGTGTTGGATGCCCGAAACGATTAGTTGCGCCACGGTGGACGGCCTGGCGAAGGAATACATCGAGAAGGCGGCCGCTTGCGACATGGCCGAGCAGGAGCTGAAGGCGCTGCGCGACATCATCATCGCCCGGGTGCAGGAAGAAGGCAGCTACCCGCCGCGGGCGACGAAGACGAAGGTGCTGGCCGGCGAGGAATTCGACTTGCGGGTCACCGAGCCTACGGAGATCAGCGTGGATTCGAAAACGGCGGAGCGCATCAAGGCGGCGTGCTTGCGCGCGGGAGCGGGGCGTCTGTTTCCGAAACTGTTTCGCAAGGTGGAATCCTTCGTGCTGGCCGGCGGCGCGGAAAAGCTGCTAAACGGGAATCTGCCGGAGCGCGCGCCGCGCAATTTGCGGTCGCTGTTTGCGCGCGCGGTGCGGGTGAAGGACCTGGCTCCGCAACTGGAAGTGAAAAAGCGGAAGCAGCAGCAAGAGGCGGCATGAGCGCTCGGAGGGTGATCTTTGAGAACGGCTACACCAACGTCATCGATCCCGACCGGGGAATCGGCCTGGTCGTCGCTCCGGCGAGGCGCCTAACGGCGTCATGGCGGGTGATCTTGCTGCTAGTACGGATTGACGAGCCGACGACGGCGGAATTTATATTCGATTACGGACGGAACTGAAAGGGAGAAAACGATGAAGAAGAACCCGATTTTGTTGTGCGTGACGCTGTTGCTCTGCTGCGGCTGGCTGACGGTGGCGAAGCCGCAAACCACTCCGCCTTCGCCTTCCATCACCGTCACGGTGGCGCCCAATTCCGGAACGCCGGCGGGAACCACTTACACCTTTTTGCGCGCCAATGGCGTGTGCTCCAGCCCGACCAAATTCGTGCGGCTTGCCACGGCTTCATCGAGCCTGACCTTCACCGACGGCCTGGTGCAGCCGGGGAGCATTTACTGCTATTGGGTCCTGGACAGCAACGACGTGCCGTACGGAATGATCGAGTACACCGCGCCGGTGCCGGCCACGGTGACGAACCTGAAGGGAATGTCCGGCGTGCTGACCGGGACGGAGAACTGAGCGGAGATGGGCGAGCCAGTGGACCGCGACAAGAAGACGGCGCAGGAGCGGTTTGCGGAGATCCGCAAATTCTTCCTGGCCTGGCTGGAGGATTCCGGGCACGCGCGGACGGAGCTGTACTACCGCCCAAAGCCCGGCGACTCCCGAGAGCCCACCGAGGAAGAGATCGTGCGGCGCTGGGCGGCGGATCTGCGCATACCGCTGAACGACATTCTCATCGGAGTGCAGCGCGCGTTCGAGGGCGCTGCGGAGCGCGGCGCGGTGGTGACCAGCTTTCGCTACTGCGTTCCGCAGATCGTCAGCCGGATTCAGGAGATGCGGGGATCTCGGGTCGGATCGCAGTAGCCAGGGGGGAAGCGTGACGCGACTGTTGACGGATATATGGCGGCTGCTGGTGTTCGTTGCGGAAGCGGCGTGCGCGATTTTGTTTGGCGTTCCGCTGGGGTTGTTTATCGGGCTTTGCGGGGGATTGCTGATCTACTTCCTGGTTTTCCGGCTCCTGATCCAGCAGCTGGCGGCGATGTGGCGGAAGGGGAGAGTGCGCAGACTGGCGGCTGCGGCGGCGCGCGGAGGTAGCGGAATCTTTTTCTGACGGGAGAACGGGCAGCGCGGGGGGGAGTGGGACATGGCTTACAAGAATCCGGTCCTGGAGGGGATCGTGACTATGGAAATGGCTGGATGGCTGGAGTTCTGGAACGTGCGCGACGACGGCGGGGTGCACATCCTGCTGGCGGAGCCGGCGCACTTTTGCTGCGGCAAGCCGCATACCTGGTTCGTGAACCGCGAGGGGCGCACGCGCTGCTGCGATTGCGACGAAGCGTATGTGCGTGGGCAGCGGCAGGCAGCGAAGGCGATGGCGGCGGCATGAGCGGGCGGCGCAGGTTCGATGGAAAGCCGGCGCAGCCGACCGGGCTGGGCAAAGTGGCCGCCGACCGGCGGGGCTACAAGCGCAAATGGGCGCGGAGGCGCCGCGGCGACGCCGCTTTCCGGGATCGCGAGCGTGCGCGCGAGCGCGAGATCGAGAGGCATCGGCCATCGCGGCAGCAGAGCGGGCAAAAGTGCGCATCATCGGCGGCAACGGCGCGAAAACCTCTCGTGAAGAAGGAGAGAACGCGGCGGCCGCTGGCGAGGACCGCGAAGGAGGCGCCGACAACGGAGGTCGCCGTGGCGCAGCCGGCAGCGCCCATTGCGACGGCGCCGGCGAAGGCGGACGCGGATGCTCCCGGCAATCGCGTGCGGTTCATCTTGCTGGATGCGCAGATCAGCAGCGGCGGCCTGGCGGAGCTGACGAAGTCCGTGGTGGAAGCGCTGAGGAAGTGATGGCGCGCAACGATCTTTGCCCCCTCGCGGTGTTCCGAATCCGCGGGGAGATGAAGGCGATGAACGGATGGACGCGCGAGGCGTGGGTCGAGCGCGCGATGGAGACGCGGAAGGGCATGGACCGCAAAAAAGTAGAGAAGCTGGTGGACGAGATTTTCGAGGCGGAAAACTGATGGGGCTGTACAACGAGGACCCGCGGTTTGTGCCGATGATCCGCGACGGGCGGAAGCGGTTCACGATCCGCGCGCGGCGGAAGGTTGAGGACCGGCCTGGCGACATCATGCACCTCTATACCGGATTGCGGACGCGCGGGGCGATGCTGATTTTCCGGGCTCCGTGCGTGAAGGTGGAGGATATTGAAGTATCGATGATCGGAACGGCTTTTGTTGTGCGCGTAAACGACGTAGTTCTTGGCGCGAACGAAGAGGAGCTGCTGGCGCGCAGCGATGGATTCGACGACTTCGCGGAGATGATCGACTGGTGGGCGCCCAATATCCCGTTCGAGGGAAAGATCAACCACTGGGATTTCGAGCGACGGAGGTTGGAGTGAGGAAACTGCGATGCCCTGCTCATACGTAAAGCTCCAGGACGGAACGGTAGCTATCGTGAAGCATGCGCCGGCTGGCAAGCCGCGCTGCAAATTCTGCCCGCACCGTTTCCGATGGGATGGCCGCACGCACACGGCTACGCTGCTCTGCGACTTCGAGATTGGACGAACGCTCGGTGGTGAGCCAATCACCTGCGACGCGAAGATCTGCGTCAAGTGCGCAAAGACGGTCGGCACTAACAGACATTTCTGTCCAAGGCATTCGAGGGTAACGGATTTTCCGCCGGTGATGCCCGATTGGGTGGTGATGCCCAAACCCAAATGAGCGAGCAGCTTCAACTCGGGGCGGAGTTTGCGGCGGGGAGCACGTACGACCGCTGGCGGGAGCTGGACGCGCGGGTGGAAGCGGCGCTGCGCTCGCATCTGCTGGACGAGAAGGACAAGGAGATTTTGCGGGTGATTGCCAGCCACAAGGGAGCGGAGCGGGCGATCCGCGCGGCGGTGATTGCGGAAGAGGCGCGGATGCTGTGGGGCGAACACGCGCGGCGGCAAATTTGCGGAGCGATCGGAACCTTCGTGCTGCTGTTCAAGATTCCCATCGGAGCGCTGCGCATGGCGCCATACGGCTACTTCCTGATCGTGAGCGCGAAGGACCTGGAGCTGGCGGTGCAGCCGCTGGCCGGGGAGTTTCACGCGCTGCTGCGGCGCATCCGCGCGCTGACCTCGAAGAGCGACGTGGCGAAATTGTTTGGCCAGGCGATGCTGAAGCTGGACGCGGAAGATTCGAAGGAGGCCGCGTGAGCTTTGACGACTCCCGGCTGCGGCTCAGCGAAGAGTGGTTGAAGGCTAACGGCTTCCGCTGGCATCAGCTCGAACGACAGCCGCACAAGATGTGGACACTGTGGCTGGGCGACGCAGTTGCCGATGGAAACGGTTTCACGTCGTACGAGGACCTAGGCGTGGAAGTTGCCAACTGCGGCGCACCGCTTGCAGGGCGTGAACGCTACGGCGCTTTCACTCCGAAATGGAACTGCTGGTTTCGCTCGGACTACGCGCGCCGCTATACGCGGTTCATTCATATCCGGTATCTGCAATTTGTCGACGAGTTGGCCGCGCTGATCGAGGGAATTACCGGGCTGCCTTTCGACGCTTCCAACAATGTAAACGGCTGCGCTTATCGAAGGAGGGATGCAGAGCGACTGCTGCAGGCTGACGAACGGCTCGACCTGCGATGGCTGAGGGAGTGCCGGAAATGGAATCTGATCGAAGAAGACGACAGCCGCGGCCACGCTTTGCCTGAGCACTACGGGGCTCACGAGCGAGCGAAGAAAAAGGAGCCAGCATGAACGCGCCGAGATGCGGGGTGCATATTGCCATGGAGATGGCGCTGGTGGAGAGCAAGCCGCCATCGTGGATCGTGCATCCGGACGGCGCGGATGAGACCGGCCAGCAGGAGCGGAGCGGATGCGTCAACCGGAAACTGTTCACGCGGAAGTCCTGGAAGTGCCCGGTGCCTGGATGCATTCGCGTGGCAGCGTACGCGCCTACGGAGGAGGAAGAAAAAGATATGGCCGCGCGGCCTTGCTCCGGGTGCGGCCGGGCGACCACCGCGCGGGTGTACTGCGCGGCTTGCTTGAAGGAATACAACGACCGGCGGAACGCGGCGCGGCGCGCGAAGCGAGCTAGCCGGGAGGGGCTGGGCAAGGGATTCTACGCGGGGGCGAAGGCGCGGCGGCTGGCGCGGAGTTCCGCGGCTCCAGAGCAGCGTGCGGAGAGGGAGGCAACGGCGTGATTGGGCTGAGCGAGGCGCGCAAGCGGGCGGAGGAGATTGTCGAGTGGCTGCGGCCGTTGTGCGAGCGCATCGAGATTGCGGGATCGATCCGGCGCGGAAAATCGATGGTGAAGGACATCGATCTGGTTGTGGTGCCACGTATGCAATCGAGCGAGACGCTGCTGGGCGTTACCGACGACGTGGCGATGACGGATTTCTACGCCAAGGCGAAAGCGACGTTCGGGGAGATTCTGGCGGCAGGCACGAAGCTGATTCGCGGGATCTATGGCGCCGAGAATCGCGTCTATGCCCGGTATGACGCAATGGTTCCTTACGACCGCGATCTGGCGGTCGACATTTATCTGGCCACGCCGGAGACCTGGGCGACGCTGCTGCTGATTCGGACCGGCTCGGCGGAGCACAACATCTGGATGGCTTCGCGGGCGAAGAGCTGCGGCGGAAAGCTGAGCGCGGACGGCTCCGGGCTGGAGCTGGCCGGTCAGTACGAACCGATCGAGCAGCGCAGCGTGAACATGCGGGTGCGGCCCGAGAACGAAGAGCAAATTTTCAAGGCGTTGGGACTTCCGTACGCGGAGCCGCGCGAGCGCGAGTGCGCGAACGGGCGGCCGGTGTGGATGCGCACGTAAAAATCTCGGCCAGGCGAGGCCAGGCGAGGCTTGGCCAGGCGAGGCATGGCCAGGCGAGGCGTGGCGAGGGCAGTTTCATTTCAAAAGGAGGCGGGGGAAATGAGAACGTTCGACGTAACGATTGAAGGGACGAAACCGATACTGCTGCACAATCCGGCGGCGATGAAGGCTCAATCGGCGGCCGGCAAGAAAACGATACCGACTCCGGAGAAGGAAGCGTTGGATGCCTGTTATTGGACGCCAGACGGCGATTCGCTGGCTTTCCCCTCCTACGCCGTCCATTCGGCGCTGGTGAACGTTTCGTTCTCGTTCAAAAAGGGCAAGATCAATCCCAGGCCCTTTGTTGCGGGAAGCCTGGAAATCGTTCCGGACATGATCCCGTTCGGGACCAAAGAATACGAAATCGACGTGAGGCAGGTTGTGGTCCAAAGAGCCCGGATACTGCGCTCCCGCGCGAAACTATTTCCCTGGCGGCTTTCCTTCGTTCTTCTGGTCGACGAGGATTTCCCCTTCAGCGACGTTAGGGGAAGCCTTTTGCCGATGCTGGAGGAGGCCGGAAGGCGCATCGGCCTGGGAGATTTTCGCCCGCAGCGCTTGGGGCCTTTCGGCAAATTTATCGTGAAGGTCTTCGAGGAGCGAACGCGAGTTTGATCTCGGCGCGGCGCGGCATGGCGAGGGACGGCACGGCAGGGCACGGCAACGCGTGGCAAGGCAGGGGCAGTTTCATTTCAAAATCGAGGAGGGACGCGAGCGATGACGACGGATCTTTCAAACGTAGTGGAACTGGCGGTAACCGAATTGATTTGGGACCAGACCTTATATCCCCGGCAGCAGATTTCGGAGATGCACGTAAACCGGATCGCGGACGCCATCCGGGCGGGGGAAGCGCTGCCGCACATCGTGGTGGACGGCAAGACCAAAAGGATTGTGGACGGAACGCACCGCTGGAAGGGATGGCGGAAGATTTTCGGCGACGACAGCAAGATAAGGTGCGAGCTCCGCGAGTACGGCAGCGACGCGGAGATGTATCTGGCGGCCATCGAGCTGAACAGCGCGCATGGGCTGGACCTGAGCTCGTTCGAGCGCACGAAATGCCTGCTGCGGATGCAGGAGCTGGGAATCGAGCGCGAGACGGGACTGCGCGCGCTGCGCATGACGGAGGAGCGCGCTGAGCGGATGATGTCCGGCAGGACGGCGTTCCGATCGCTTCCGGGCGGCGGGACGGAGCCGGTGGCGATCAAGGCGGCGATGTACAGTTTTCGCGGGCAGACGCTGACCAAGAAGCAGATGGCGGTGAACAACTATTCCGGGGGGATGAAGGCTTCCTACTACGTCGACCTGGTGAGCGGGCTGGTGGAGGCCGGCATCTGCAAGGATGCGCCGAGCGAGCTGCTGAGAAGGCTGGCGAAGCTGCGGGACCTGCTGAACGCGGCGCTGCCGGGCAGGAGGAGGAAAGCTTCCTAGCGGAGAATTTTGTTGACTGACTGAATGAGGGGGCCGTTACCCGGCAAAAGATTCACCGGGGACTGGGTGGCGGGTTCGGGTTAACATGGGGGAAGTCAGGGTCGAGCGGGATCTTCGCTTGCACAGCGGAGATCCAATGAAGAAGACTGTTTTCGTTTTCGTATTTCTTTTCGGCGCGGCGATGCTGGCCGGCAAAGCTTCCGCGCAGACCATTCCGCACGTTACCGGCACGTTCAAAACTCCCGAGGGAAAAACTCCATCGGCGGCGGGGCTGAAGGCGATGGCCACCATCGGGGCGACGCCCGTCTACGGAACGATTATATTCCAGCCTTTCGACTCTTCCGGTAACAAGCCCGCAAGGATCCTGTGCGGCGGGATCACTTACGTGCCGCAGCAGGTGCGCGGGTGGATCAAGGGCGACGGCACGCTGGTGGACAATTATACGGCGGCCGCGGGAGTGGACCTGGTTCCGAACGCGGGCTGCACCCCGGCGGGACTGGTGACTCGCGCGTTTATCACGCTGTCACCGACTCCGGACGGCCGGGTGCAGAGCGTAACCTGGACGGAAGACAAGACGCTGCCGCAACAGGCTTCGATCGATTGGGGATCTTTGGCGGCCGCGGGCGTGACCGCTCCTACCTATATAGGATATTCGACGGTGCAGAGTTCGGGCGCGAACCTGACGGCGCGAACGACGGTGAACTTCGTCAACGGCGGATGCGTGGACAACGCCGTGACGCTGACCACGGACTGCACGTTTACCGGGAGCACCGGCGGCGGCCCGACGCTGCAAACCAATGGCCTCAACAACGCGTCGCAAACTACGCTGAATTTCCAAACTGGCGCGGCGGTGAACGGGCTGACCATCACACCCTCCAACCCCTCGCTGGGCAACGAGCAGCTTGCGCTTTCCGGGGCGCTGACGGATGCCGGGCTGGCATCCGCGTATTCCGGGGTGGGAAGCTGCGCGGCGAATCAATTTGCCAATGCGTTTACGCGCAACGCGGCGCCAGGCTGCGCGCTGGTTTCCTACGCGGGACTTTCCGGGCTGCCTTCCACGTTTGCACCGAGCGCGCACAACCTGCTGAGTTCTGCGCATGGGGATACCACGGCGGCGGCGGCGGTGCGGGGCGACGTGATCGCGGCGGTCGGGCTCACGCCGACCTGGCAGCGGGTGGCGCATCCGGCCAGCTCGGGCGGCTATTTCAAGTGGAACGGGACAGACATCGTGGGGTCGACGGGAGCGGCGGGCGGGACGGGCGCGTGCGCCGCGAACCAGTTTGAAACCACGGACAACGGAGACGCCGCGCCGACTTGCGCGCAGCCCGCATTCTCGAATCTTTCCGGATCCCTGGCGCTGGCGCTGACGGCGCTGACGGCGCGTGGCGATTTGCTGACGGTGAACGCGACGCCTGCGCTGGCGCGGCTGGCGATCGGGGCCGCCAACCTTTATCCGAAATCGAATGGAACGGACGTGGTGTATTCCACGCTGGCGGCCGGCGGCGTGGGAAGCTGCGCCGCGAACCAGTTTACGACGGCGCTGAACGCGGACGCCGCGCCAACCTGCGCGCAGCCGGCGTATTCCGGAATCAGCGGGACGCCGACGCTGTTTTACCAGACCGTGCAAAATGCCAGCGGGCTGGACCAAACGCAGCGCGGAAAGGTGGAATTCACCGGAACGGCGGTGGCGAGCGTCACCGACGACTCTGCGAACAATCGCACGGTGGTCACGCTGACGGCGAGCGCGGGAAGCGGCGTGACGCTGCAGACGAATGGAGTAAATGATTCCTCGCAAACGGCGCTGAACCTGAAGAGCAGCGCGGCGACGAATGGCCTGACCCTGACGCAGACGAATACGGCGGGCGGAGACGTACAGCTGGGGCTGAGCGGCGTGCTTACCGTGCCCGGAGGCGGAACGGGATTGGCTACGCTGGCAGCGCATCAGCTTTATGTCGGCAACGGGACCAGCTCGCCGGCGGCTGTTGCCGCGGGCGCTTCCGGCCAGGTGCTGATTTCCGGCGGCGCGGCCGCGGATCCGGCGTTCGCCGATCCGGTGGTGAGCTGGAACAACGGGACGGCGGTGACCGCGGCGTGGACCAGCGCTACGGCGGTGGACACGGCGGCAACGGCTGCGCTCACGGTTCCAAATATGTCGCTGGTGGCGGTGACACTGCGGGCAACTTCCACCATGACCGGCGGGACGCTGAATTTCGAAGCGGACGATGGCAGTGGAAATTTTTCTTTCCCCATTTCCTGCGACCGCGTGGACACGGCAAACGTGGAGACCACGTTCGCGCTTTCGGCGACCAATAAAGCGTGGCTTTGCAATGTCGCTGCTTTCTCGAATTTCCGCGTGCGGCTGAACCCGGCGATTACCGGGACGGGCACGGCTAACATCCGCATCACCGCGACGACATCTCCCACGCCAAGCGAAATGACGGTGCAGCAGGCCGTGGCTGGCGCGCTGCACGTCACGGTGGACGCGGCTCCGACGACGGCAATCACCGCGGCGAGTTTGCCGCTGCCGGCCGGCGCGGCCACCGACGCGAGCGTGACCGGATTGGAAGTGGCGCAGGCTTCGACGACGTCGGGACAGAAAGGGATTCTGGGGCTTTGCGCGGCGACCACCTCCGCGCCGACGTACACCACGGCGCAAAGCGATCCGCTTTCCTGCGACACGTCCGGCGGCTTGCGGGTGAACGTGGGCTCGCCAACGGTTACGGCGAATATCGGCACCAGCGGATCGCTGGCGTTGGATGCGACGCTGACCGGTGGAAACGCGAAAGCGCAGGGCAACGTGGCTTCCGCGGCTGCGGACTCCGGCAATCCCATAAAGATCGGCGGGATATTCAACACTGCGCAGCCAACGGTGACCGCCGGGCAGCGCGTGGATTTTCAAGCGACGGCGCGCGGCGCGCAGATCGTAGCGACGGGGGTGGACCCGTTTAGCGTGAGCGTGGCGTCTTTGCCGCTGCCCGCCGGAGCCGCCACTTCCGCGAATCAGCCAGCGTTGCTCGCGGACAACGGAGCGGCGGCGGCGGCCAACCGCGTTGGAGTTCTTCCAGCCATCGCGCAATCGCAGCTGCCTTCCCCGGCGACGGCGGGACGCGATGTGGCGCTGCGCACGGACCTCAATGGAACGCAGTTGGTTGGCCTGATGCCGGTGAACATTTCCACCTTTCATGCGGCGAAGCAGGGCCTGGTGCCGGCGGCGAGCCCGACGGACATCGCGGTGCTTCCGGGCGGTGCGACGACCACGGTGATCGTGACCCGCGTGCAACTGAGCTGCACGCAGACGACGGCGGGAATTATCGACGTGCAACTGCTGAAGCGCTCGACGGCGGACACCCTGGGAACGTCCGCGGCGATGACCGTTGTGCCGCTTGATTCCAGCAACTCCGCCGCGGTTTCCGCGCCGCTGAGTTACACGGCGAATCCCACGACCGGCACGCTGGTGGGGGCCATCTGGCCGATGAAGGTGGGGGCGCTGGCCCCGGGGACGGCTTCGCCCAATGACATTTATGTCTGGACGCCGAAGTACGGGCAATCGATTGTGCTGCGTGGAACGGCGCAGCAGCTTGCGGTAAATCTGAACGGGGTGACGCTGACGGGCGGAAGTTGCGACGTATCGTTTGACTGGATCGAGACGACCGGACTGTAGAAAAAGGAGAAGAGGATGGAAAAACTTTTGTTGAGCTTGTTGCTGTTGTTCTCCGCGCCGCGAATCTTCGCGGCGACCGCCACGCCCGTTGCGATCACCGGCGTAACAGTGGCTGGAAATATCCTCACGGTGACGACACTATCGGCGCACGGGCTTTCCGCGACGCTGCCCAGCGGCTTCTGCATCGCCGGGTCGTCGGCGTCGGCGGACAACGTGTGCGGGGTGGTGGCCTCGGTGCCAACCTCGACGACGTTCACCTTCACGCTCGCCGGCGGAGCGGCCTGCGCGGCAACCTGCGGCACCGCGGCTCCGGCCAAGCGCGTGATTTGGTTGCAGACCGCGACGGTTTCGGGCGGCTACCAGGTGAGCTATTTGCTGTGGCTGACGACGACCGTCCCGCTGGCCGGAAGGGCCAGTTCTTGGAGCGGCGCCAGCGCGGCGGAAAACAACGCGTTGTCGGCGGGATCGTTCATCGAGGTTTTGCGCACGCAGTTCTTTCCTTCGGGCACTTCGCTGGCCAACGCCGAGACGTTCATGGGCAGCGATTATTTGGCCAACCAGAACGCGCTGGCATCCAGCGTGCAGCCGGGCGCGTTCTTTGGCAACTTTTTCGATGGTGTGGGCTGGCTGCAATGAGGAAGATTATTGCCTTCGCGGCGCTGCTTGTCTGTGGCCATGGTGCCCGCGCTAACACGCCTCCCACGCTAGTTTCCTACACGGAAACGGCTTGGAACACCACTGCGGCCTCCAAGGCCACGGCAACTGTTTCCTGGAATTCCGGGGACATTATAACTGTGATCGGTGGCGCCGAAAGCAGTCTTACGCTAGGAGTGCCAACTGCCACGGGGCTGACATTCACTTCGCAGAAAAGCAACGCCACCGCGAACACTTGCGCGACGCAACTTGCCACGGCTGTAGCGGGGAGCGCCGGTTCCAGCGCCGTCAGCATGACCTCTTCAGACAGCACTTTGAAGTGGGGGTTTGGGGTTTGGGTGTGGCGCAACTCGGGCGGCGTTGGAAACAGCGTCGAGCAGCACACCGCTACGCTGACAGCGAGCCTGACGCCCACTGCGGCAGATAGCGGGATTGTTTGGGCCACATTCGATTTCGCGGCTGCCGCGTTGCAAACCATCGTGCCCACGCCCACGGATATTCGACAGGATGTGGTGATCGGAACTAATTACACGATTTACGTTTCGGACTTGACCAACCAAACCAGCGCGGGCGCGGTTGCGTATGGAATTAGCGGAACGGGCAGCGGCCCATTTTCGATTGTGGCTTTGGAAGTGAAGGGCACGGCTGGCGGCGGCGCGGCGGCAGCTGGCGCGAACAAGAGGAAGAAGCTGGAGCAGTTGGATGAGCGGCGATGATTTCAGTTCTTTGACAAGGTGAGTGGGGGGCACAGACGCCGTGAAGACGATTGCGCTCAAGAAGGCTCGCGGGAAATTTGTAATCGAAGTTCCCGTGATTCTGCGCATTCCGGTGCTGATGGATCTGGTGCGCGAGCGGTCGCGCTGGCTTTCGGGAATCAACCTGACCAAGAGAGAGAAGGAGGTGCTGGACGGAATCGTTCGCGGGCTGCAGCACAAGGAAATCGCCGGCATGCTGAACATTTCCGCGCGCACTTCGAAATTCCATGCTTCCAATTTGTTCGAGAAGTTCGGTGTGAGAGACCGGCACGAGCTGCGAAATCTTTTTAGCGAGGGGGACAAGCGATGAGGGGAAACCGGTGGTTGAGGGGAATCGGTTCGAACGCGATCAGGATGGCGGCGCTGACGATCTTCGCATCCGGGCCGCTGCTGGGCACTGCCTGGGCGCAAGGCAAGGCCGAGGCGAAGAAGGATGCCGCTCCGGCGGCAGCTTCCGCTCCCTTGGAGGCTCAGGGTAAACCGGCGCCGACGGACGCGGGGTTTCAGGAAGTGCTGGCGGACTACCAGATGGTGTTGCGGGAGATCGACCGGATCGAGGCGGCTACCGGGACGGTGGAGATCCCGGTGAGCGTCTCGCAATTGCGCGAGCGGGCCAATATGAAGATGGGGAAGATGCGCGGATGGATGAAGGAGCACAACGTGGGCGACGACTGGAGGTATGACGCCGAGCACCGCTCGTTTTTGCCGCCCGTGAAGCAGGAAGCCAAGCACGACGCGGGGAAGCCGTGAGCCCGCGCAGGGTCTGCAAGCTGGAGCGGTTTAAGGAGTGCTCCAGGGCGGTCCCCAAGACCCGATCATGGCAGGAATTTTGCTGCCAGGCGCACAGGCTGCGATTTCGGTACCTGGTGGAGCGCCGCAGGATGGCCAAGAAACGCAATAGGGCTGCGTCCAATGCGTGCAGCACGCATTCTAGGTCTAGACCTAGCAGGCGGTATGTGGAAGTGGGCTCTATTCGAAAAGGGCTGGAGCTGGCCGCGAGGCTGAATCCGGAGTTTATCCGGCGGCTGGCGGCGTCGCTTCCCGAGCCAGAAACGGCGGCTGCTTGAGCAACCTGCTCCGGTCGGCGGACGGCAAGCTTCTCTTCTGGTGTCCTGGCTGCGACTGCGGCCACTGCTTTAAGACGACCGCGCCACCGCCGACCTGGACCTTTAACGGGTCGTTCGAAAGGCCGACGGTGCAGCCCTCGATACGAATGCGCGGAAGAATCGACTGCCATTTATATCTGACCGACGGCAGGATCCAGTTCCTTGGCGATTGCGGGCACGCATTGCGTGGACAGACTGTACCGATGGTCGACTGGAACACCATTTGGGAGCCTGGCGCCGATGGTTGAGGCGTCAATCACGGGGCGGCAGATGAAGCGGCTGCAGACGCTTTGGGGGCTGTTTGCCCGGGAGGCGCACCTGGAGGCCAAGGACCGCGAGGCGCGGATCGGCTGGGTGGCCGGGGCTGTGGGAAGGCAGATCGCGTCCTTTAAGGAGCTGACGGCGAAGGAAGCGGCGGCGGCGATCGAGGCGGTGCAAAAGCATCTGCCGCCGGAGCTGCTGAAGCGGGCCTCACGGCGCACAGCGCAAGCTTATGGAACGGCGGGCAGGAAGCGCGGGGGCGACCGGGAAGTGCGCATGGCCGACGCCGGGACGCTGCAACTGCTGGCCAATCTGTGTACCGCGCTGGGCTGGACGCGCGAGCGGCTGGACGCGTTTTTGCGGTCGCCGAAATCGCCGGTGCGCAGCGGCGCGATCCGCACCTTGGCGGAGGCCAACCGGGTGATTTGGGTGCTGAAGAGTTTGCAGCGGCGAAAAATCAAGGAGCGAACCGATGGCTACCAGCCCAGCGCAAATCCTTTCTAAGACGGAGATCACGACCGGCTCCGCCGCGCGCATCCTCAGCACCTCGCAGGATACCGTGGCGCGGCTTTGCGAGGAAGGCATCCTGCGCGCCAGAAGGCTCCGCAAAAACGGCTACTGGATGATCGATTACGGCTCCGCAATCGAGTACCGCAACAAACTGCGGAGCCTCTAAAAGCACCTCCGCAGAAAAAAGCTCCGCAAACTCCGCACCGGTTTCCGCCGAAGTGTGGAAACTGCGCTGGTGCAAATGAAATGAAGTCGAAGTCCCACTCGACTGCAAGGCCCAGGCCGCGATGCCCCCGCGTCGCGGCCTCCCCGTTTTAGGAGAGATCAATGAGTTGGTCACTTTCGTTTTCAGCAAAAGCCTCTGAGGTGAGGTCTATCCTCGAAAAAATGTCCGCGCAATATGCGAACCCGGAACGCGACGCGCACACGGCTTCCGTCATCGCCGTTGCCGAGCGCGCGCCAAAAGGCTCCATCGTGGTGGTTGAAGGGCAGGGCTCAGAGGGCTATCACACAAATCCCTACATGCAAGGCATGAAGCAGTGTGACTGCCAGCTGAATATCCGAGTTTTCGCAGCGGCCCCTCCCGAATCGGCAACGGCACAAGCGAGCTGATGACGCGTAGCGCGCAAACGACGGTGCCGAGGGCTTTGCTGGAAGCGGCAAAAGCCGCGGCGGCTTCTCACAAGCTGGACGCCGCGCTGGTGTGCGCCGTTGTCGAACAGGAATCGAAATGGGATCCGTGGGCGATTCGCTTCGAGCCGGAGTTCGAGAAGAAATACATCCAGCCTTTGCTGGAGCAGATGCCGCCGACGGAAGAGATGACCCGCGCGATGTCTTTCGGGCTGATGCAGGTGATGGGCGAGGTGGCACGCGAGCTGCGCTTCACCGGGTGGCTCACCAAACTATGCGATCCGGCCATCGGACTCGATTTCGGCTGCGCGCACCTGGTCAGGAAAATCGCTTCGAAGGACGGCGATGTGCGCGAGGGACTGAGCGCCTATAACGGCGGGGGGAATCCGGATTACGCCGATGAAGTGATGGCGAGGATGGCTCGCTATCAAGCGGCGAAATGAGCCTGAGGAAAGGAGGCCCGGAAAGCAATGGGGAAGGCATGGAACTGCAACCCGCGACAAACAAGCAGCGCGCCTGACCGGCGCGCAAACGTTTCTGGCGCTGCGGATAGCGGTGAAGCGAGAGATGGAGGAACTCGGGCAGTTTCTTTCCCGGGCCTTTTCCTCGGGGTATTCGCGCTTGCGTGCCTCGGCGTGGCGGCCCAGCCCTCCGCTCCTGGCACGCAGTACCGCGCGCATGGAGCCGCGCTGCTGAACAGCCTGGAGCTGACTCCCGGCGCGGTGCGCACCATTTCTCGCAAGGAGATTTGCGAGGGCGGATCGACAAAACAGTTTCGCCACACCAAGGAATCGGTGAAGAACGCGGTGTATGCGGCGTATGGCGTGGACAAGCAAAAGCCGCTGGGCGCCGGAGCGCGTCCTTCCGCGGCGGATGCCGCCAGGCCGCTCTACGAAATCGACCACCTGATTTCGCTGGAGCTGGGCGGCGCGGACGAACAGGACAATCTGTGGCCGCAGCCCTATTACCAGCATCCCGGCGCGCATGAGAAGGACCTGGTGGAGAACTGGCTGCATAAGCAGGTGTGCACCGGAAAGATAGAAGTGCAGGAAGCGCAGCGGGAGATCGCGACGGATTGGTACGCGGTGTATCTGGAGATGAACCGGCTGCCGGGCGGAATGAGCGGCGCGAATTGATGATGCGCGTCCATCTGGTGATGCATGGGCAGCACGTTGGTTATTTGTTGGTCCCGGCGATGCACTGGCGCGGATTTCTGGAAAGGCTGGCGGCGGAATCGGAATGAAGAGCGTGCTCATTTTCGGCCTGGCGATGCTGCTGAGCGGCTGCGCCTCGCGCGTTCACGCGAAGAAGCGCGGGTATCCCGCTCCGATTCCGGACTGCGCCGGCGGATTCGTGTGGGTCCCGGATGGCTGCCGGCTGAGCACCTTCGCGGAGTACGTCGAGGTGGACTGCCCGGGCAGCACGACGAAGTTTTCGAGGTGCGCGAAGCCATGAAGCCGGACCTGGGCGCTATCGGCTTGCCGCTGCAGATTATTGGCGCGGCCCTTTTGCTGGCGGGAGTCATCGCGCACGCGGCATCCGCCGGAGCCGCGGCGTGGCGGCTGGTTGAGATTGGAGCGCCGACGCATGTGATCGGCGACGCGTTTTTCTTTTTTCAGATGAAGAAGCAGAAATGTCTTTAGAGGAGGAGCGCATGGGCATCGTAGGCGAAGTGGATAAGGTGGAAACGCTGATCAATCTACCGCTGGTGTTGCGCATTGTGGGGATCGTGGTGCTGGGGCTGACGATTTGGAAGGGCGTGCACGGCTTTTTCCCGTCAGCGGGAATCTTCGTTGGCGGACTGATGCTGCTGGTCGGCGGCATGTTCAACAAGATTTACAAATAGCGGAGGCTGCCGTGGACGTCGGGAAGTTTTTCGGATCGCTGTTCGGCACTGCCTCAGGGGCGGCCGTGTCTCGCGTTTCCGGCGCGATTGACGGAGCCAAACAGATTCTTGGGATGTTCAAGCTGGATCCCACGGTCAAGGCCCAACTCGATGCGCAGCTCACCGAAGCCAATCTGGACCAACAGAAAGCGGAGATGGCCTCGACCCTGGCGGCGATGCAGGGGCAGCTGGACATCAACAAGCAGGAAGCGGCCAGCACCAGCTTATTCATCGCCGGATGGCGGCCGGCAGTGGGCTGGGTGTGCGTGGCGGCGCTGGCCTATGCGTATGTGTTCGAGCCCTTCCTGAAATTCATTCTCGCGATCCGGCATCCGGACCTGATGGCGCATCTTCCGGTGCTGGACACCGGGACGCTTTTGGGCACGCTGCTAATTCCGCTATTGGGGCTGGGCGCGATGCGGACGTACGAGAAAGTGAAAGCGCCCGACGTTAATCACGGAGGGAAAGCGGCGGGATGAGCGAGCTGCGCACATCGCTGGCGATTGGCAAGGCGCGGTGGGTGCTGGCCGGCGCGGGCGGCGGAGCGGGGCTGGCGGTCGGATTGGCAGCGGTGCGTTCGCTGACGGCGCGGCCGGAATTTCTGCCGCAGCTATTGAACGGCGGATTTTTATATTTCTCGGTGCTGGTGGTGGGAATGGTGATCGCCAGCAAAAAGATGGACACGTTCACGGCCATGCACGAGCGCACGGTGGTGGCGCAGGAGCAGCTGGCGTCCAACGTCGGCGCGCTGGTGGCCAAAGACACGCAGCGCGAGCGCGAGCAGGAGCTGCTGCTGAATCACCTGACGCGGACCAACGAAACGATTTTAGAACGGCTGGATGAGTTGAAGGCGCTGCACGGATGATCAACGCGCAAATGAAGCGGCGGCTGCGAGGAAAAATCCTCTCGCTGATCTACGAGAACCACGAATCGCAGCGCACGCGGCTGGACGACATCACGCTGGCCGGCGTTCTGGAACGGCTGGGATTCGACGTTTACGGAAACCTGGTGCGCGAGCTGCTGCAGGACCTGGGCGAGCGCGGCTGCCTGAAGTTCAACCAGGAGAAGAACCGGGTGAACGGCGAAGTGAGCATCCGGCAGATCCAGATTTTGCCGCGCGGGCGCGACGTGGTGGAAAAGACCGTGGGCGATGCGGCTGTGGACGTGGAATGAATGGCACGCAGACCAAAAACGGGAGAGGCGCGAAAGGTGCGGCAGCCGTTCGCGATCGACAAATTACCGTCCGCGTGGCGGGATCAGATTATCGCGTGGCGTGCCAAGTGGCTGACCTGGGAGCAGATCGAGGAAGAGAGCGCGAAATTCGAATGGGGCCAGCTGCCCGAGGAGCTGAGCCTGTCGCACTTCGCCGATCGCCGGATACCAGCGACGACGCTGCGCCGGTGGTACGACGTGCAGGTAGAGCAAAAGCTGGAAGAGATCGAAGCGGAGCGGCGGGCCTCTTCCGCCGTGGCGGAAAAGTTCGCGGGACCGGGCTACGACAAGCTGGACGCTTCGGTGCGAAACGCGATGGCCGACGTGGTCTTCGCGCACGCCAAGGACTCCGCGGATCCGCAAAAGTTTCACGCGGCGCTGGCCGACCTGGCGCTGGCGCTTACCCGCTTCCGGCGAATCGAAATCGCCAAAGAACGCGTGGCGCTGGACCGCAAGAAATTCGACGAGCTTATTTCGAAGGCGAACAAGGCAACGGATGAAGCAGCAAAGAAAATCAGCAAGGGAGGAAGGCTCACTCTCGAAGACATCAACCGTCTACGTGAGCGGACCTTTGGGCTCCCGCCCGTTCAGCGATAGTCTGCCGCCGGTCTTGCAGCTCAGGCCGTACCAGCAGCGCTGGATTGACGACGGCTCGCGCTTCAAGGGCGCGGTGAAATCCGCGCGCATCGGCTTTTCGTTCGCGACGGCGGCGGAAGCCGTGCTCGACTGCATCGAGCATCCCGGAACGACCTGGACGGTGCTGAGCCATTCGAAATCGGGCTCGCAGGAATTCATCGAAAAAGGCTGCGCGCCGATTATCGAAGCCATGAGCGCGGTGGCGCAGGTTAGCCAGGAGCTGTTCGCCGACGAGCTGGGGGCGACCGATATCCAAGTGACGCGGGTGCATTTTGGAAACGGCTCGCGCATCCTGGCGCTGCCTTCGAATCCGCGGACGGCGCGCGGATATCCGGGAAACGTGATCCTCGACGAGTACGCGCATCACGAGGACTCCTATTCGATTTGGGCGGCGGTTTCGCGCCAGGTGGCGCTGGGCCATAAGATGCGCATCCTCTCGACGCCCAATGGCGAGCAGGGAAAGTTTTTCGATCTGGCGCGCGAATTCGGCGTGGCCGATGGCGTGGCGCCGGAAAGCAATCCTTCGAAGCAGGGCGCGTGGTCCTGGCACTGGATTGACATCCACATGGCGATCGCGGAGGGCTGCCCAATCAACCTGGCGGAGATGCAGGACCTCTATAAGGGCGACCTCGAAACATATTCGCAGGAATTCCTGTGCGTGTTCCTGAAAGCCGTGGGCTCCTGGCTTTCGCTGGAGCTGATCTCTCGCGCCGAGGATCCCGCGGCGACGATGGATTGGCCGAGCGGCTATCTGCCGCTGGGGAAGCTTTCATTTGGCGTCGACGTGGGCCGCGATGGCGACCGTACCGTCGGCTGGCTGGATGAAGAAGTGGGCGACGTGGCGTGGACACGGATGATTCTGCGCTTGCACGGCGTGCCCTTCTTTACGCCGGACGGCGAGTTCGCGCGCAACGACCAGGCGCACATTCTGCTGCCGTGGGTGAAGCTGGCGGATCGCACGGCGATGGACTCGACCGGAATCGGGCTGGGGCTTTTCGAATTCCTGGCGGCGAAATGTCCGGGCCGGGTGATGGGCCTGAATTTCTCCGGGTCCTTGCCCAAGGGCGACAACGTTCCGGCCGCCTATCAGACGTCCAGCGGCAGCGTGAAGATCAAGACCGACCTGGCGGTGCGGCTGAAGCAACGTTTCGAGCAGGGACGCAACCGCATCCCGCACGACCTGCAAATTCGCCAGGAGCTGCAGGCAGTCAAGAAAGAATATTCGGGGGGAGCGGTGAAGTTCGACGCGCCACGAATCGAAGTGGACACCGCCTCTGCCGGCGGGAAAAAGAAAAAAGTGTACGCGCACGCGGATTCGTTTTGGGCCAAGGCCATGGCCGATTTCGCGGCGGCTTCCGCGCCGGCCGGCGCCTATGCGCACGCGGACGCGCCGGAAGGGCGCGATTTGCGCGAGCCGCGCGGCGTCCTGTCGCAGTTGGTGGCACGCCAGGCGAACGTCGAGCGGCGCGGCGAGCAGCATGTTTCGTTGTTGGAGAGGCGGAGGGGCTCGCTGTGGGGATGAAGAGCCACAAAGCTAAGAGCGCGCCTCGCCGGCGCGACGCGAGAGCCGCCAAGCGCTCTGCGGCCATGGTGAAAAAAGAGGCGAAGCAGGCGGCCGTGCGCGAGTCGCTGGCGCCGGAGTTGTTCACGTTGCTGGCCGGCGATGGCGAGGATCCGACATTCCGCAGGATCAGCTCGTCGACGACGATGCGCGACCTGAATCCGGCGATGCACTTGCGAATGCAGCAGGTGTGCTTCTACCTGTTCATGACCACGCCGTTCGGCAAGCGGCTGGTCCGCGTGATGGTGGATTACATTCTGGGCGAAGGCTTCAAAGCGATCGCCGAGAACCCCGACGTCCAGGAGCTGATCCGCAAGTTCTGGGACGACCCGAAAAATAACCTGGACGAAACGCTGGACACCTGGTTCGTGGAGCTTTTGGTTTTTGGGGAGCTGTGCATCCCGGTGGCGGTGAACGACGTGGACGGCTCGGTGAACCTGGCCTACGTGGACCCCATGCAAATCGAGTATGTGGAGTTCGGCCTGATGCAGACGGCCGTCTCCCAGGAGATCACCATGCCGCAAGCCGTGCGGCTGGTGAAGCGCGCCGGGGAAACGGAAGGGCGGCGGCTGCGGATTATCCAGATCGACGAGGATCCGGCCTCGGCCACCTTCGGGACGCTGCAGGGCGATTGTTTCTACTGGGCGATCAACAAGACGAAAGCGGCATCTCGCGGGATTTCCGAACTCTTCGCGCTGGCCGACTGGATCGACGTTTTCGACAACATGGTTTTCGATTTCGCCGACCGCGTGCGGCTGCTGAATTCCTTCGTGTGGCACTACACGGCGAAGGGCGCGGACGAAGCGGCGGTGAACAAGCTGCGCGACAAGGTGATGAAGTCTCCGCCGCGGCAGGGCGGCATCGAGGTCACCAACGACCAGATCAGCATCGAGGCGCGCACGCCGGACCTGAAGGGCGCGGACATGAGCGAGGCGGCGCGCACGGTGAAGCTGCACATGATGGGCGGCGCGGGACTGCCGGCGTGGTTCTTCGCCGATCCGGTGAACGCCAACCGCGCCACGGCGGAAGAGATGTCCGGGCCGACCGGGAAGATGCTGACCAGCCGGCAAAACGTGGCCAAGCGCATCGTGACGCAGATGATCGCGTTCGTGATCGAGCAGGCGCGCGTGCACGGCGTGCTGGCGCAGGATGCGGACATCGATTGGAAGCTGCAGGTGCCGGACCTGAGCGTCAAGGATATCGGCGCGGCGGCGACGGCGCTGCAGACGGCTGCGAACGCGGCCGGAATGGCCGAGGATCGCGGCTGGATCCGCGGGCAGACCGCGGCGCGGGCGTTCATCACGGTGATGACGCAGCTGGGCGTGGAAGTGGATCCCGACGAATTCGACGAAGCGCAAAAGGAAAAGACGACGCGCGACGCGAAGCAGCAAAACAACCTGAATCCGCAATCGCAATTGGCCGACGCGCTGAAGCGCGCCGGGAAACCTCCCGCGGCGCTCGAAGATATGCCGCCGGCTTCGCAGAGGACGCAATGAGCGGGCAAAGCGATTTCGCCGCCAAGGTCGAACAGTTGATCAAGCAGGCGCGGGACTTCGGTCCGGCGGTGCGCGACCGGGTGATGGAGCTGCTGGAAGAAGCGCGCAAGAGAATCGTCGGCGATATTTCGAACGTCGACCCGCAAAGCTTCAAGAGCGCGCAACTGCGGCTGCTGGCCAAGCAGATCGACGGCGCGATGGATAAGTTCCGCGCGGAATTCACCGGCGCGGTGACGTCGGCGCAAAGCGATGCCTACGACCTTGGGGGAATCAGCATGGCGCATCCGCTGGACGCCGCGGGGATGCCAACCGGCACGGTTGCGGGCATTTCGGAATCGGCGCTTTCGATCGCGCAAGGATACACGGCGGATTTGATCGCCGGACTGAGCAAGGATGCGGCCGGGAAGCTGAACGCGGCTATCCAGCGCGCGTTCCTGGGCGGCCAGTCGGTGTCGGACATTATCGCGCAGGTGGGCCGCGCGCTCGCCGGCGACAAATTTACCGGGCTGTTCGGTCCGATCGGGGATCGCGCGGAGACCGTGGCGCTGAACGAAATCCTGCGGGTGCATTCGATGGCCGGCCAGGCGCGGCTCGAAGATTTGCAGCAGCAAGTGCCGTCGGTCAAGAAGCAGTGGATCCACATCATGGCGGCGCGGGTTCCGCGCATTGCACACATTCACGCCAGCGGGCAAGTGCGCGCGGTGGACGAGCCGTTTTCGGTTGGCGGCGAGGAGCTGATGTATCCGCGCGACCCGAACGGATCGCCGGAGAACACCATCAACTGCCACTGCCTACTGGCGCCGTACGTCGATGCGGCGGACCTGAAGCCGACGGCGGAGCAGAAACAAGTTCTCAAGGATGCGGGGATTCAAATTTCAGTTACGCCCTGACGGGGCAAAGGAGAAGTCATGGAAAAAGTAGAGCAAGGCGGCGAGAAGCAAACTTTCCCGGAGCACTTTCCGCCCGAGCGGCAAGAGCTGTGGCACAAAACTTACGCGGATGCGATGGAGCAATCGAAGGTGGATGCGCCGGAGGGCGCGTTTCACACCCAGACGGCCAAGCGGGAGGCCAACCGGCATTTGCGCGTGCCGGTGCTGAAGAGCTACGCCGATGCGATGAAGTTGGAGCGCTGGCAGTACAAGGAGCGCAAGACGCTCGGCGCGGACAGGATTGCCGCGTTGGGGCACGATCCGCAAGGTCCTGGCGAGCACTTGGCGGTGGTGACCATCGACGGGAAGAAATATTTCTTCGCGGTGCCTGGCGCGCGGCGCGCGGAAGTGGAAGGGGCATCCGAGGCGGCGGGAGCGGCGGGGCAGGGTGGCGGAGCGAAGGACGGCGGAAAGAAGTAACGCTACGACCCTTAGAGTCGGCTGAATGCCGCTTCTCCGGGTAAAGGAGCTGCTTGTGGCTAAAACGAAGAGCGTGGGAGGGAAGGAATATCCCGCCTCGGCTTTTGCTTACGTCGGGAACGCGGACGATCCGAGCACCTGGCATCTTCCGATTCCCGACAAGGCGCACGTTGAGGACGCGCTCGCGCGTTTCAACCAGACGGAGCTGCCGGCGGCCGCCAAGGCGAAGGTGGCGCGCAAATTGCTGGCGGCCGCGAAGCGATACGGCATCGACGCGAGCGGCTTCGCCAGCGAGCATGCAAAGGCGAAAGAGGCAGCCGACTACGCCGAGTCCTACGAGGACATCCAGCAGGAGCTGGACGAGGCGCTGCGGGAAGATTTTGGCTTGGACGCATCGACCGGATATCGCCGCTTCTGTTTGGTCGAGACCTTTCCGGATTACGTGATTGCGCGCGGCCCGGACGGCGAGCTGTATCAAATCGATTACACCGACGACGGCGACGATATCACCTGGGGCGAGCCGCAACAGGTGGAGACCGCATACGTCCCGGTGCGGCAGTCGGCGCGCTTCCTGGCGGTCGAATCTTCCGCGAACGGGGATGGCTGGAGCTGGCCGGTGCAGATCATGCAGAGCGGATGGGCGCACGGCAGCGTCAACGGCAAGGAAGTGCCGCACTACTTTCCCGCGAGCGTCGTCGCGCAGGTGGCGGAGGCCGCCAACGGACAGCGCTTCCGCCGGCGTCATCCGAACGAGAGCGAAGGCACCGGTGCGGATCTGCCGGACCTCACCGCCGGCTGGACGTCGGAGTGCCGCATGGCGGGTAACGCGGCGGTCGGCAAAGTGAACCTGCTGAAAACCGAGACGGTAATGCGCGAGAAGTTTCTAGCCGCCAAGCAGGCGGACAAGCTGGACCTTTTTGGCGTTTCGATTTTCGCGTTTTTTGGATTCAAGCCCGGAATGCAGGACGGAAAAAAAGCGCTGATCGCCACGCAGCTGGCGAAGTATGTGGGGCTGGACCTGTGCGCCGAAGCCGGCGCCGGCGGAAAGATTTTGCCGTACGCGGCGTCACAAACGGTCTCGGGGGAGATCGCGCAGATGCAGAGAAGTGCGGTGAAAAAAAAGATTTCTCCCCCGAGCACGTCGCAACAAGGGGGAGAGAATGGCGACCCGAAAGGCGCTCGCCCAAAGCAAGGAGCAAACATGAGAGAAGCAATTCTCAAGGTGCTCGAGGCGCTGAGAAAAGTCGACGCCGCGGGCGCAGAGGAACTGCAAACCGAATTCGGAGGCTTGCCGGAAGACAAGCACTTCGAATTTTTCGCCAAGGTCAGCGGGGCCGCGGCGAGCAAGATCGAGGCGTCTCTGGTTCGCAATCCCGCCGAGGCTCGCAGCGCATCCGCGATGCTGTCGGACGCCAATCAGGCCGCGCTGGACTCGCGCAATGGCGAGCTGGTGGCGGCGGCGCAGGAAGCCGTGAAGGGCGCGAAGAAAGTGCAGTTTGTCGCGCTGCTGGAGCGGAAGATCAGCGAGTCGAAGCTTCCGGTGGGCGCGGCCAGCCTGGTGCGCGAGCACTTCGAGGGCATAACCGCCGATGAGGCGGCGGTCGACAAATTCATCACCACGACGCGCAATGTTTTTGCGTCGCACAGCCCGATCGGAAGAACGGTTGGGACGGTGGAAGTGGGCCGCAACAGCCGCGACAAAATCCAATTGGCGGTGGACGCCATGTTCGGGGTCAAGGAAGCGCAGAAGGACCCCAACTGCAAGCCGTTCCGCGGCATCAAGGAAGCCTACATCGTGGCCACCGGCGATAACGAGCTGCGCTTCGACAAAGGCGGCTTCTACCGCGTGTCGGAAGCGGTGCTGACCACCGATTTTCCGAACCTGCTGCTGAACTCGATGACCAAGCGGCTGCTGCAGGATTACGCCGAGCTGAGCATCGCCGACGGCTTGAGCGTGCTGTACACCAAGAGCACCTTGGGCGACTACAAATCGCAGGACCGCGTGCGGCAAGGCTACCTGACCGACCTCTCGACGGTCGCGGAAGGCGCGGCGTATGTGGAGCTGACCAAGCCAACGGACGAGAAGATCAGCTACACCATCTCTAAGAAAGGAAATGTCGTCACCATTTCCGAGGAGACCATCCGCAACGACGACCTGCAGAAAATCGCGGGCTATCCCAACCGGATCGCGCGCGCGGCGCGGCACACGCTGGCCACGCAGATCAGCAACGTGTTCATTACGCCGCCGAACTACGATCCCGACGGATTGGCCTGGTTCCATGCGACACACAACAATCTGAACACCGTGGCGCTTTCCTCCGCCGAGCTGGACGCGCGCAAGGTGCAGCTCTACAAGCAGACGGAAAAGGATTCCGGCAACCGCCTCGGTCTGCGGCTGTGGGGCATCATGATTCCGCCGGACCTGGAGCCAACCGCGCGGCAGATCAACAACAACATGACCGGGACCAACAACTGGTACCAGCAATTCGGCGAGAAGGGCGAGCGCATCCTGGTGAACCCGCTGCTTGTCGATGTGACCGACTGGTATTACTACTCCGATCCCACCATCGCGCCGTTCCTCGAAGTGGGATTCCTGGACGGCTACGACACTCCGCAGCTGTACCTGGCGAACCTGCCGACGCAGGGAACGAGCTTCACCAACGACGAGCTGCAATACAAAGTGAAGTTCGTATTCGGCGTGAAGCCGATCGACTTCCGCGGCGTTGGCAAGGAAGTGGTCGCCGGCTAATCGGGCTAGCTGTGGTGTGGCGGGCCGGGAAGTTTGGAAGAGCTTCCCGGCTCGGTTTTTCGGAAATTCGCGCCCGAGCGGCGCAAAGGAGCAAGCGATGGAATTGCAACTGGTTCGCAGGGTTGTCATACCGATGATTAATTGGGCCGCGCTGGCGGTGGCTAACGACGTCGACGAGTGGGAAGCGCAATTCTACGGCCGCATCCTCGAGGTCGAGACCTCTTTAGGAAATCTGGGAACGGCAGCCGCCACGACCATTGACGTGAAAAAGAACGGCGTATCTATTTTTCCCATTGCTCCAAGTATCGCCTTCAACGCGGCTACAAAACGCCGTCGCGATTCGGCGAGCGCGCTCCTGCCGGTCGGGACGGTTGGCGCGGCCGGAAACCTGACGCCCACCGCGGGGGAGCCTAGCGGCGTGGACTTTGCGCCAGGCGACCTGTTTCGGCTGGACGTGACGGCAATTGGAACGGGGTCCTCCAATTTGAAGGCGTTGCTGAGCTGCATCGTCAAAGACGTTTAGGCGCGAGCGAAAATGGCGCACCAGTTCGACCAATTTCAGGCGCAGCGCGACGTGGCTCTCCGCGACGCGGCGGGAAAACTGCCGGCCGGAAGCCGCGACGCGCTGCTGACGCAGGCGATCCTGCAACGCTATTCGCAGGACCGCCCGCGGGAAGTGGTCAGCGACATCCCGGGAAACGGTACGAATTTATTGCCGCTTCCGGGAGCGGGCACGGACGTCTGGGAAGAAGGCTATTCTTCCGTGCGCACCATCGAGTTTCCGATCGGAACGTTTCCTCCGAACCTGATCCTGGAAGAGGACTGGCAGATTTACGGCACGCCGAGCGGAAAGAAGATCATGGTGATCTCGACGGCCCCGCTGGCTACGGACACGGTGCGCATTACATGGACGGCGCGGCACCTGGGGGATGGATCCACGGTTCCGGACCCGGACTTCGAAGCGGTGTGCGATTACGCCGCCGGGCTGTGCTATGAGGCGCTGGCGGGCATCTACGCGCAGACCGGGGACGCGTCGATCTCCGCGGACAGCGTGAACTACCGCACCAAGAGCCAGGAATACATGGGACTGGCGAAGGCGGCGAAGAAACGCTACTTCGATCACGTCGGCGTGGACGATTCGAAGGGCGTGGAAGTGGGCCCGGCGATTGCCACCGGGAGCATGCACGAGAATTTGATTGGCGGGTTCGACCGCATGACGCATCGAAAGGCGTCGAGATAACGATGGCTTCACGGATCAGCGTGATTGGGCTGGACACCGCGACGGAGGAGATCCGCGCGGCCGTTCTAGACGTCGGGGTGCCCAACGGATTGGCGGTGGCCGGCGCGCGCGGAGAGCAGCTGGTGAAGCAGAACATCGCCAGCGCGTTTCTGGGGCGTCCGCCGGCAGTGGCTACCGGGACGCTGGCCAACAGCATTACGTTTCAGCTATCGCGCGAAGTGAACTTCAGCCGCGCCTTAGTCTTCGCCGCGCCTCCGGCGGACGCCTACGCCGATTACGTGGAGTCCGGGACCGGGCCGCACTTTCCGCCGCCGAGCGCGCTGCTGCTGTGGGTGAAGAAGAAGTTTGCGGTGACCAACGAGAAGCAGGCGCTCTCGATCGCATTCGCCATCGCGCGAAAAATCGCCAAGCGCGGCGTTTCCGCTTTCGGGATGTTCGCGCGGGCGCTGGCGGTGCTGGAGCCGGAATTGGGCGGCATCATCGACGCGCAGGTGGCGCAAGCCATCGCGGCCGCGGGCGTGGGGAAGAAATAGATGCCGACCACGCTAAAACAGGTCAAGGCGCGGATTCAGGCCATCGTGCAGGCCGCAGACGCGAATGCGAAGGTCTATACGTATCGCCGTAACCTGACCGCGGAGTCGGACATGGCGCAGTTTACGGGAGCGGATTCGAGGGTGCACTTCTGGCACATCTACCGGGAGAATGTGGTGCTTTCCGACCTGGTGATCAACCAGGACTTCGTGCAGCAGGACGATTTGCTGGTGATCGAAGGATTTCTCGGGGTGTTCGACGCCGACGACACCGAGGAGATCTTCGATGCCAATGTGGACGCCGTGCTGCAGTCGATAAATGCCGACCGGCGCTCGGCTGGGGGAACGAAACTGAACGGCCTGGTCAGCACGGCGTCGACGCCGAAGATGCGCAAGATGGATTTCGTCGAGTACGGCCAGACCAAGGTGCTTTGCCATCACGCGGAAATCGCGATGACCGTGACGCCGAGATATTTGCAGTAGGGGAGCATACGGATGAGCCCACAAGAAGACTTCGTAACGATCCGCGTGACCGGCGGCGGAGCCGCGGCGTTTTCCGCCGGCGAGAAATATTCGCTGACCGTGGCCGCGGGCGAGCTGAAGGACAAATGGAACGATGGCTCGCCGATCACGCGCGCGGAGCTGGAGCACATTCTCGCTCCGCATGGACCTTTCGAACTTGCCGAGGCCGCGCAGGCGGCTCCGGAACCGAAACGGCGCGTAGTGCCGATGCCGAAGTCTCAGGAGGAATAAATGGGCGTCCCGTCAAGAATGGAAGACAGGGTACTCGTCCTGTCGAAACTCAAGCAAACGAGCTACGCCACGCTCCTCACCGATGTGCAGTTGCAGGCGGGCAAACGCTTCATGCCGGAAGCGGCGGTCTTCGGGCAGCCGGACATCAAGCGCTGGACGTCGCGGCCGCTTTCGATGACCGGGCACGACTACGCGATCCAGGTGCAGCAGGTGGAGCGCAGCCTCTCCGAGAGCATGGCGTTCCCGATGGATAGCTGGCTGGCGGCCTGGGCCGCGGCGTTCGGGATGGGCAAAGTAACATCGACGCAGCCCAACGCCGCCGGCAATCCCACCGCGTGGAAACATGTTATCAAGCCGCAGGACCCCACGGTGGACGGCAAGGACCTTCCGGTCACCACCATCTACGACGAAGTGAACACCGCCGCCAATTTGCAGCGCCGGCTGCAATCGATGTGCGTGAAAGATTTCACCCTGGAATTTCCGGCCAGCGCGCCCGGAAAAATCAGCATCAACCTGATCGGCTCGGGACAAACGACCGCGGGGCTGTTGGCCGCGCAGCCGGCCATTCCCACGTACAACGTTCTGATGTCCAACGACATGAGTTTTCTATACGGGCCGCAGGGCGCTCCCGTAGATATCTCCAGCCAAATCGTGCTGGGCAGCGTGAAATTTGCGTTTACCTGGGGCATGGACGACAGCAATTCGCGCGCGCCCGGCGGCGGACTCTATCGTTCGCGCGCATGGCTGACGCAGCCGGACATCACCATGGAATTCCAACGCTTCGTGGACGACGCGCTCTCGACGCCCAACGACGACTGGCTGGCCGATACGATTCAGGAGGTGAACCTGACCGTGGCCGGCGCGCAGATCGGCACCGGTCCCGAAAAGCACCAGATCAACATTCGCGGCCTGGCGGTGATTCCGACGGTGGTGAAGCTGGGGCAGTCCGGAAACAAATCGGTCTACCAGTACAGCATCGCAGCGGATCACTGGCTGAAGCAAGGCGCGGCCGACGTGGTCACCATCACCTGCCAGAATTTGGAAACCAGTTTCCTGGTGTAGTCGCTTTATCCCGGAACGGGCGCTTCCTCAGCGCAAACAAGCTGGCCGGGCACAACTCAGGGCTTTGGAGCTTGAACCAAGTGAGCGCCGCAAACTCGCGCGGCGCTCCGAGCCTGAGACATCTCGAAATCAAAAGAGAGGTGTCTCATGAACGACGCAATCAATATCCTCGCCGCCGAGCAGGAATCTCTCGCAAAACCGGAGCAGCACGACCTGCTGCCGCTCGATGCGCGCGAGCGCGCGGTGGTGTTTCGCTCCGGCGGCAAATCCTACCAGCACGTCTTCCGGCGCCTCAGCGCGACCGATTGGGAGAATTTCTTCGCGCACGTTGTGGCGGAATTCCGCCAGGAAAAAGGCGGCTTCATGCAGGTGGTGGACACCGACTACGCTTCGCTGGTTCTGTACGCGAAAGCGATTCAGCGCGTGTCCGGGTATCGCACCGCCGATGGCCGCGAACCTCACCAGCTTCCCGGATGGCCGGAATGCATCCCGCAGCATCACCGCCTGGCCGCCATCGATTTGCTGATGAAGGTGCAGCTCAGCGAGCTGGCGGACGATTCCCTGCTTCCAGCCGATGGCGCGGTGGTCACCATCGATGCCATGTGGAACGAAAATTCTTCCGAGCCGGGAACGATGAAGCAGTATCGCGGGCTGATGCACCGATTCGCTTCGCCGACCGCCGAGCACCGGCGGCGTTTCCTGAAATCGAAGAATCGCTCGTTCGTGGCCGGAGGCAGCCGTAACGGCACGACGATGATTCCTTCGGCGCATCCGGTGCTGGTGAAGCTGTACGACGAACTGATCGAAGGCGCGGAAGGCTATATCGCCGGCGGCCGGGAGCTGAGCGGCAAAGACGAGATCGTGCGCGAAATGGATGCCTTCCATAAATCGGCAACCGTGGCGCGGCTATTCCGCACCTCGGCATTGATCGACGAGGAGAACGCAGCGGCGTGATTGTCATATCCCAGGACGAGCAGGGGCTTCGGCTGGCGGCCGCGGAGATGCTGGAAGATGCCTTCGAAGCTCCACAGCGCGAGGAGAACGAGCGCATCGCCGCGATGTCTTCCGATCCGGAAGCGGTGCTGCGGGCGACGCTTCCGAAACGCTCGCTTTCGCCGGGCTACTATCTCTGGCTGGTGTTCTTGATCGAGGCCGTCGAGCAACCGATGGAAGCGGGCGTGGTGATGAGCGAAGCGCATCTGGGCGCCGAGGAGCTGCTGGGATTGCAGGTCCTTCGCGGCGCGCGCGCGGAATTCAGGCGCAAACATCCGCCCTGCCGCCGGTGCGGAACTCCGCTGCGCTATGAACACCAGGAAACTTGCAACGAATGCCAGCGAGCGGCTGCCGCGGCCGCGAGGTCCAACTGATGGCCTCGACAGCTTCCATCGTTATTGAAGTGGACGACAGCGGAGCGATCAGCGCGTTCCGCCAGATCGGCGCGGAGGGCGCGAAGATCGCGCCGAGCCTACAGCCGGTGGTTCCTCAACTCGAAAGAATCGGGCACAGCGCGCGCCAGGGCCGAGAGGCCGCCGTGCTACTCACGGAGGAGCTGGGCATCCACATGCCGCGCGCGCTGGCCAACGTCATCTCCGACACCACGCTGATCGGCCCGCTGATGCGCGGCGCATTCAGCACCATCGCGGTGGTGGGATTCATCGATATTGCGGTTGGCGCGGCTAACGCGGTTACAAAGTTCGTCGACAAAATGGCTGGTTGGAGCGAAAGCGCGAAGGTAACGATGGACGCGCAGAGCGAGCTGAACAAAACCATAATGGAGAGCAGCGACAAGATCGACAAGCTCGACAACGCCTACAGGCTTATCGGTCTGGAGGGAGTTGCCGCATTCGCCGAGAAGCAAAAGATCGCAAACGAGGACCTGGGTATCGCGAAGACAAGGGTCGCCGACCTGACCGCGGAGTTAAGACGGCTGCAAGTTCAGGCGCAAGAGACTGAGACCGTGCAAGTCTCTGATCCTGGGACCGGATTCATCGGCACCAGCACGCAGTCAACCGCTGCGGCGGACGCGGCAAAGGCGAAGATTCAGGATCTCACCAATGCGCTGGCGGCCGCGCAGCAGACACTGAAGGAACTGGGCGCGGAAACCAGAAACACCGGGAAGGAGTTGAATGTCGCTTTTGCCAAGGAAAAAGCAGACGGCATCCGCGAGATTGGAGTTGCTGCGCATGAGGCGCTCACCAAAGTGCAGGCCATGACGGCGGAGGCCAATAAAAGCGGCGCTTCGCCCGAGCAGCAGATCAATAACGAGCTGCGCTCGCGGCTGGAATTACTGGCCAACGTGCTTACGCTCGATGGGCAGGATGGCGCCGTCCGCGAAGCGGTAGCCAAGGCCAGCGTGGCGGTGGAAAAAGACGCCAGCGACAAGCGCATCAAACTGCTGCAGAACGAAGCCGATAAAAAGCTGCAGCAGATGGACGATGGCCTGCAGGCCGAGGAGAGGGAAGACCAGCAGATCCTTGAGAAGCGCCGCCGCATGGAAGACGAGACGCTGGGTATCGAGCGCAGCTCGGCGGTTGCGCTGGCGGCTCCGTGGGAGCGCGCGAACGTTTCCATCATCGCGAGCTATCAGGAAAGGATGGATAAAATCCGCGAGATGCTGAACACCGGAGATTTGGACGAGGAGCACGCGGCGCGGCAGCAGGCTGCCGCGTGGAACGAGGCTTTTGGCCAGATGCGCGACCGACTCGCCAGCCAGATGCAGAGCTTCTTCGACGAGATTACCAGCGGAAACATCGGGCAGGCATTTAAGCGGATGTTCGAGCAGATCGTGTTTCAAATGGTCGCTACGTGGGTGCTGGGAATGCAGGGAATGCGGGCCGCGTCCGCGGGCGCGATGGGCGGGGGCCCGGGAGGAATTCTTGGCGCTCTGTTTGGCGGCGGCGCGGGGGGCGGAATTTTTGGAGGCGCCGGTGCGCCAGGTGGAACTCCGTCGATTCTGGGCGGCGGAAGCGCCTCGTCGTCTGTACTTGGAGGACTCGATAACCTTCCGCTTTTTTCCGGTCAGGGCGAAGCGGGCGGAGCATTTTCATTGCTGGGGCTCGGACTCTCCGCCGGACAGGGGACTGCGCTGGCGGGAATGGTCATGCCATCGGGAAGCGGCCCGCAGGGCGGCGGACTGCTGGGGATGCTGGGCGGCGGCGGACTTGGAAGCTTGTTCGGACTCGCCGCGATGGGCGGCGGCGCGCTGCTGGGATCGGGCAACACCGCGCTTCGCTCGATTGGAGGACTGTTGTTGGGTGGGGGACTCGGCGCGGGGATCGCCAGCACGATCGCAGGGACGGCGATTGGAAGTGCGCTCGGCGCTTTCGGCGCGCTGCTGGGACCGATTGGAGCGGTAGCCGGATTTCTGATCCCGCTAATCATGGGTTTGTTCGGGCCGCACAAGGGCGATATCGCGCGAGTGCAAGTGATGGAGCCGCTGATGGCGCAGATCAAGATCATCAAGGACTCCTACGACGTTTTTCAGACCCCGTATAACACCGGCGTGAGCGAACTGGAAAAGCTGCGCACCGATGCAATCGCCAACCTCAAGAAGATCGGCGGCCGCCAGGTGAAAGGTAACACGCGGTCCACCAACAAGCTGGTCGACGACGCCGAGACGTATCTAAAAACAACCGAGGCGGAAAGGCAGCGCCGCGCGCAACTTACTTTCGGAGCGCCGCAGTTTCACGAGGGCGGAATCGTTTGGCCCGGGATGTCCGCTCTTTCGCCGGGCATTCCCGGCGTCGGGCAGTTCCACGGCGGCGGCGTGGTCAACGCCAATTTATTGGAGGGCGAAGGAGTGGTGAACCGCGCGGGGATGCGGAGCCTGGGACACGGCGGACTGAACCGGTTGAACTCCGGTGCCGGGCCCGGCGGGGACGTGCATGTCCACATCAATGCGGTCGACGCCGCGAGCTTTGATTCGTGGCTGAAGAATGGCGCAGGCGGTATTTCCATTTTGAGGTTCTTGCGTTACGCCAGCAACTCGGGGATGGCATGAGCGAACAGAACGTCCTGAATCCGACGCAGACGAGCCTGTTCAATCCCGACTGGGGATACACCGAGGGTCTGCAGGAAATGCGATCGGTGTTCCAGCCGCAGTCGGGGAAAATATTTTCGAGATTTCAGCAAGGGCTGGGCCGCGTCTATGACCTCGCTTGGAATGGCCGGGACCTAACGACCAAGCTTGCCTTTCAGCAGTGGGAAAATCAGTATCGCGACGACTACTTCACGCTGGCCGACTATGAGAGCAGCCGTTATTTCACGGGAAGATTCGACGCTCCGCTGGTCTACAGCCCGCGCGGAAACAGCCAGTACGACATCAAAGGCCGGTTTGTCGAACTTCCGGGCGTGGCGATTTTCGCTTACCCCTCGAACTGGACGCGCGACGCAGTCCTGATCGATGAGCGCAACAGCGCCGGTGAGGATCTGGTCAAGCTAACCGGCACATGGACCGACGACAATTCGGCTTCAAATCGTCTCTCGCACGCCTATGTTTCCGCGACCACCGGCAGCACCGCGGAGTGGGTGTATTGGGGCTACGGGTGTCGCGTGTGGTCCCTGGTGGCGCCAAACTCCGGGCAATTTCAAGTGACGCTGACCGACGTGTGGAACGGCGCCGTTAACGGGCCGTTTACCGTCGATGGATACAACTCCGTCCAGCTCGCATCGGCGCCGCTTCTGACCATCCTTGAGACTCTCGGGCTGAAGCGGCTAAAGATCCAGGTGCTGGGCACGAAAAATGCGGCGTCTACCGGATTCAACGTTTACGCCGACGCCATTGAGGTGATGAGGTGAGGACGCTGCCGGCTGGCATGGCCACGGAGTTGGCGAAGAGATTTCGCGGCGGTATTTCTCGCATCCACCTGATCGATGTGCAGCGCAGCGACGGCACGAACTATTTCTGGTCCACGCACGAAGGCCAGTTTCTTTCCCGGCTCACCGGGATCACCCAGACCTACAAACCGTGGGTCAAAGTGCCGCCTTCGATCAAGATGACGCGTTCTCTTCAGGCCGATGCGGGGCAGTTCACGATTCAGAATTTAAGCGGCAACACCATCGACCGCGAAGTGGCCGCGCTCTTCAAAGCCGGCGAGTTCGAAGGCTCTTATGTGGTGTACCGGCCGTGGCTGATCCCCCTCGACGCCGCTCCCTTTGAGTTTCACGGATTCATCACCGAGCAGAACATCGGTCTGGAAGAAGTGACGATGCAGATTTTGCAGCTCTTCCAACCCAACGAGCTTCCGGTTTACGACCAGCGGCAGACGCGCGACTGCCATTGGCGATTCACTTCGGCGCAGTGCGGCTATCGTCGCGGGCAACTCTTCATCCCGCTGACGACGGCAACGGCATTCAGCGCCAACACCATCGGCGCGAGCGGACTGGCGCTGGTGCCGAATCTCTTCAAGGATGAGCTGGTGATGATCGTCTCCGGCACCGGCGCGGGCCAGGAGCTCTATGTTCTTTCGCACACGGCAACGACGTTCACGACAAAAGCTAACTGGACGACGAACCCCGACGGCACTAGCCGGTTCATTGTCACCGGGCCCGGGACGATGAAGGTGGCGGCGACGACCGCGAATATTTTCAGCGCGACTACGATCGGAAACAGCGGACTGGCGCGCGCCGTGAACGGTGACGTTGATGCCGCCGTGTTCCTCATTGCGGGGACTGGCGCAGGGCAGAATCGCGCGATCTCCAGCAACACGGCGACGACCTTCACCGTCACGCCGGGATGGACCACGATTCCCGACGCGACCAGCATCTTCCTCGTAGTCTATCGGTCATGCCCCAAGGATCGCGGCTCGTGCGTGACCCGCGGAGTGACGGAGCGATTTGCAGGAGTGATTTTCCTGCAGCCGCAGATCACGGCAATCAACGGGCCGGGCGGCGTTGGCCTCGGCGGAACGGGCGTAGGGAGGGGCGGCGGTGGGGGCGGTCCCCGGCCAGTCCGCTACTCGCTTTAAGATGGCAACGCATGCGGCACAATTCGATCTCTCCAGCGCGTCTCTCGATCGGCCCAAGACGATCGCGTACGGGCTGGTGCGCGGCGCGGGCAATCTGATTTTGCAGCAGGCGCTTACCGATGGGACGCGCGTGGCGTTCTACATGCTGGGCGAGGGGCCTTGGGACTCTATTCTTCGGCTGTGGATCAACAACACGCGCGTAACGCTTCCGGCGTCGGGGACCGTCCATTTTCATCCAGGGCTCGACGGCGAAATTGGCAATGGGCTGGCGGCGGTGTCCACCGGAGGCGACCAGCATGTCGACCAGCTCTTCACGCTGGTTCCTGGTGGACTCGATCCCATAACGTTTAGCCGCTACGCGTGGCTGGCTCTCAAGGTGGCTCCCGATCCCGCGGCTCCGTCGGCGACGCTAACGGTCCTTGCGGACTATCAGGCCATGCAGGTGCGGCAGTTCGATTCCAGCGGCAATCAGACAGCGTTTGGGTGGACGCAGAACTGGGCTTGGATCATCTGCGACTTCCTTATTCGCAAATTTGTTCTGCGGGAAGGAAAGGTGAATCAGCCGCTGGTGGCTGCGGAGCTGGCGCGCTTTGACTGGGCGTCGTTCGCGGCGGCCGCAACCTACTACGACGCGGTTCTCTCCGGCGGCCAGAAGCGGTTCAGCGATGGAGGCGTTGTATTCGCCAACGACTCCGAAACCGCCGACCGCGCGTTGGAACAGATGCTCAACATCAGCAGGAGCTACATTCTGGAACGCAACGGAAAGCTTTCGCTGTACGCCGACCAGCCGCGGGCCTCCGTGTTCACCTTTACTTCGGACAACGTCGCGCCACTTTCTTCGAAGATCACGCCTTCGGCCAGCGTCGCTTCCTCCCACGGCAGCAAGTACGCCAATGCCGGCACTCTCACGTTTAAGGGACGGAAGAGCAATCTTCGCGCCGCTGCGAATCGGATCACCGCGACCTATCGCGATCTGAGTATCGCCTCGGGCAGCACGGATGACGCGACGCGCTTCGCCATCTCTACGCTGAAGCTCGACCATGAAGCGCACCAGCGCGCGGTTGGCGCACGCGGTCCGGGTCTGTCGGTACTTCCCAAGATTACGGAACTGGCGCTCGATCTCGGCGTGAACACGCCCGAGCGCGTATGGCGGATCATCGACGCTATGCTGGTTCGGCAGCTCGGCGACGATGTGGACGCCAATAGCGCTTACAACGCTCCGTTCTCGGCGGAGTGGACCGGCTTTGAGGATTCGCTGGCCGTCGAGCCGGGAGACGTGGTCACACTCGACAAATCGATCACCGAGGAATTCGGAGGGAAGCTGATCGAGGTGTTGCAGGTGGAAGAGGTTCCGGACGGCTCTAGGAACTTCACCGGCCTAGAGTACATGCCTAACGCCTTTCCCGACGCCGCGCCCGTCCAGCAGTCGCTAGAGGCTCCGGTACCCGGGACTGGACTTACGCCAGGGCTCACGGTGAACGGCACTGGGAATTTGGTGGCGATCGACTATATGGGGGGAGTCGTCGTCATCGACAACGCCAACTTTGAGGTGTCCCCGAACCTGGTGAATGGCGCGCCTCCGGGGTGGTCTGTTGCGAACGCCACTGCCAGCTACGAGACTGTGAGCCCGCAGTCCGGATCGCAAAGCCTCAAGCTGGTTATCACCGGTGCGTTCGGCGCAGTATCCTCGTTACGCAAATTCAAGGTGATAGCCGGCGAGCTCTACAGCATCAGCGGCTACATGAAGACCGCGGCTCTTGCGAATGGACAAATCCAATGCGCTTTTCTCGATGCCAACGGCACGTTCATTAGTCAGGCGATTGCTCAAACCGGCACAGGCGCTGGTACGGGAAACTGGACTTTCTATATCGGTAAGGGCACGGTCCCCACAGGCGCGGTATACATGGTGATCAATCTTTCCAGCGCAGGCGGGGTCACCGGGACGTTTTGGTATGACAACATTCACGTCCTGCGCGCGGTGACATCGTCGGAGGTTACCGCCCTCAACACCAGCGGCCGTTCGACATCGACGACTGGAGCTCTCTCGCAGGTCGGCACAACTACTCAGATAAGCGTGGCCTCAAAGACACTCCAGTTTGGATTCGGTCCTGTCACTTACAGCGCTGGTTCAGTTAACCCCGGCGGATCGCTCCCCGCCACTTACTTCGTCTTCGCCGATGACCCTGGGTTCGCTGGCGGCGCTGTGACCTATCAGGCCAGCCCCAATGAGTCGGACGTCTACGCAGCGGACGGTCGAATTTATTTCGGTAAAATCACTCTCGCTTCCGGCGGCGGAGGCGTAAGCACATCACCGCCGGGGACCGGCGGCGGCCGCGGTGCGTTGGCCTGAAAAAAAAGGAGTCCCCGATGTTTAAGAGTAGGGATCTTGGCGTGAAGATGATGACATCGGCTAATCTGGCGAGCTCCTCGCCTACTCTCTCCCCCATAACCGTCTCGACAGTCCAGATCGAGGATGCAAACGTGGTGTACGAAATAACTGCGGCGTTGGGTGAGCACAAGGAAGTCCAGCGGCATACCGTCGGAGTGGGCGGAACAAATCCCCATCAAGCCCAACCGATGAGCGCATCCGATCTCCAGGCTGCTCTGGACGGCTTCAGGCAACACGTTGCGGATACCGTTGCGTGGCGCGCCATCATGGAAGAATCGAGCGCGCAGGTTAGCTAGTTTGTTGGAAGGTAGCTGGTGGGGGAGCAAAACCCGCCCCGATCACAGCGGGACAGGAATCACCTGGATGATCCTCCAGATAGCCTTGCGGCTGCTCCCCCGCTGTGATCGGAGAAGCGGGGGAGAATATACCAGCCGGCGGCCGCAACTCAAACTGGAGGATGCTCATTTTTCCGGTCGTAGGAGTCGAGGCAGCGGTCCCATGCTGGAAGCAGGCTAACGAGCTGCTCGTGGCCAATTTCTGAGGCAGCCTGCAGTCAAAACCTGCCCCGAAGCCAGGCGGTCTTGCTGACATCGAGCGATACCATACTGACACCGAGCGCTAACATTACTGACACCGAGCGATCAAAGCACCAGGGTACCCCCTCCCCCCCCCTTTTTTGGAACTGTTCATTCTAAAGGGCTTAGAGATCCTCCGTTTCGGATCTGTTCATTCCAAAGGAGATAAGGATTGACTAAGCGGCAGGCGTGGTTCTTTACCGGTGTAGTGTAGCAGATAGTAATCCGAAGTCAAGAGAAATTGGTGGTGAGGGATGCGATTGGCAAGCGGAGCGGTTGCCGGAAAAATGCGATCGCTGGCGCCCGCGGGGTTGCG
>Ga0070730_10000398_pt1 | contig 52100 bp, 54 predicted proteins | sample Coa_R1_3_FD_66447 | JGI IMG/M metagenome (GOLD analysis project Ga0070730, IMG submission 66447) | Surface soil microbial communities from Centralia Pennsylvania, which are recovering from an underground coalmine fire - Coalmine... | ecosystem: Environmental > Terrestrial > Soil > Unclassified ...
CAGCAGATCGACGTCGGAGTCGGGGCGGGCCTCGTCGCGGGCGACGGAGCCAAACAGGCGCAGGCTGGCCACCTTCAGCGCCGCCAGCTCCGCCCGGTGCTCGCGCAGGATGCGCAGCGCTTCGTCCCGGCGCATGGCGTTTCCCCCTGCTGCCAGTCTACGCCGGGCCCGATGAGCTGCACGCATGCTCACTCGGCCGAGGCGAGGCCGTTACGGTAGGCGAAGGCGGTGGCGTCTGCCCGGTTTACCGCGCCGATCTTGCTGTAGAGGTTGGTGACGTGGCGCTCGACCGTGCCTTCGCTGATCACCAATCTGGCCGCGATCTCGTGCGTGCTGCAGCCCGCGGCGATGAGCTGCAAGACCTCGCACTCGCGCGGCGAGAGTTTGGCGCCGGCGGCGTCGGTGGTCTGTGCAACCTTGCCATCCTGTGCGCCAGCGCCGGCAACGAAGGCGGCGATCGCTTCGAATATCTGCGCCGTTTCCGGCTCTTGCGGCTGCGGAATGTGATTACGGCCGGCCAGCGGCAAGAACGTCGCGCCGGGAATCGTCGCGGCCAGCTCGCGGCCAAGGTCGAAGGGAACGCCCTGGTCATCGCGCCGGTGGATCACAAGCGTTGGCACACAGATCGATGGGAGCAGGCTGCGAACATCGATGGTGGGCAGTGACGCGATGTACGCGGCGGCCGCGGCTGGATCGATCGAGACGCGCTGCAGCTCGTTGAACCAGTCGTAGAAGGCGCTGTCTGCATCGGGGTGGAAGAGGGTGGCAAACAGCTGGCGCAGCGCGGGGCTGTTCTGGCCCCACAGGTGCCGCACCAGCATCTGCAAGCCTTCGAACTGCTCCAACGATGCGGGGTCGAGTCGTTGGTGCGCGAGTGCGCCATACAGGACGAGGTGGCTCACCCGTTCGGGGTGTGCCGCCGTGTAGGCAATCGCGGTGTAGCCGCCGTCGGAGCTGCCGACGAGGGCGAACCGCTCCAGCGCCAGCGCGTCCACGACCGCGGAGAGGTCCGCGATACGGGCTTCCAGGGTGAAGTCTGTAGCCTCGCGGTCGGAGAGGCCGATGCCGCGCATGTCATAGCGCACAAGCCGGTGGCGGCCGCCCAGGTGCCGCACCCACGGCTGCCACAACGGCCCGCCGCGCTCGAACTCCAGGTGCGTGAGCCAGCCGAGCACGCGCACGACCGGATAGCCCTCGCCGCTTGTGGCGAAGGCGATGCGCACGCCGTCTGCGGTTGTGCAGTAGCGGATCGTTTCCTGCATTGCGTCGTAGTATAGCGCGGTTGCAGGGCAGTTGGCGGCGCTGCAATGCCCGCATGCGCCGCGAGCGCGGAAGGCACCGGCCGCCGCTGCATCGCGGCGGCGCTCATGCCGACTCCGGTAGGCGCGGCAAGGCGGCAGCTTCGAGACGAAGCCGCCGCCCGTCGCGCCGCCATCGCGGCGTCTCACCAATGGCTACCAGGTGCGTTCTGCTAGCGCAGATCGATCACCTGCGCCGAGACCCCGTCTGCCGCGGACATGTAGTCGTTCAGCACGCTGCCGGCATCGGCGCTGCTGACGACGATGGCGAACTGCAACGCGGGCACGCCGCCTGTGGCGCGGATCGCGTTGTCCGCTGTCAGGCCCGTTTCCAGGTCGTTGGCGTCTGCCTGCGTGTTGACGATGTAGAGCGCCAACTGCGGCGCCGTGGCGCTGGTGTCGGTCTGCGCCAGGGCACGAAGCGTCAGCGGCGCCAGGGGCGTCAGCGTAGCGCTGGCCGCGTTGGCGGCGTCGATCGCCTCGGCCTCGCCGCCGCGGGGAATCGGCTGACTCGCAGCCGCCGGTTGGGCAGCCGTGATTTGCGCCGCTTCGGCCGCCGCTTCCTGGCGCAGGTGCGCCTGCTGCACGGCGTCCGTCACCGGCCCGTTGACCACGGCGCCGATCGGCTGACTGGCGGCGGCGACATCTGCGGGAGCCACGTCGGTGCCCGCGAAGCCGCCGGAGTTCGGGATCTCCCAGCCGCGGCCGTTCGTGGCCAGGGCGCTGTGGCCACTGCCGCTGTTGTGCTCGTGGATCCGCCAGATACCGATGCCCAGGCCGGCCGCAAAGGCGACGAGCGCCGCGGCGGCTAACCACCAGGGCAGCCATGTCCGGCGGGCGGCGCCACGGGCGGGGGCGGCGGGGGTTTGCGTGCTCATCTCATTGATCCTTGCTGAATGGTGCGCGAATACGCGGGTGCCCGCGCCATGCGCGGCGGCGCGGTCCAGGGCTCTCCCGACCCAGCTTCATCTTCACGGCGACTCCTTTCGGGCTGGCTCCGCGCCTTGCGGTGCGAAGGCTCTGCACCAGGGAAACATGGCCGGACCCGCTGCCGGCGGAGGGATGGGCCATGTTCCTCTGCACGCATCAACGAAGGCATTCAACGTTTTCTGCTGACGCGCTCACGATTGATGCTGTTACGCATGATCTCGTGCACGGAATGCAAGATAGTTGTGATCCGCCGCGCGCTGCCGTCGCGGAAAGCCCGCATTTCCGTGCAGGGGCAGCATCAACGGGGAATGAGGAAAGCCCGTAGGCGCTACGGTTGCGAGGAACGGTCGAGGCCGTGGCGGAAAGCATAAGCCGTGGCCTCGGCACGATTCGCCGCGCCGATCTTCCTGTAGAGGTTGGTGACGTGGCGCTCGACGGTGCCCTCGGCGATGGTCAACGCCGCGGCGATCTCGCGTGTGCCCTTGCCCGCCGCGATCAGCCGCAGCACCTCGGCCTCGCGGACGCTTAGATGATGCGGCGGCAACGCCGCCACTGACTGCTGGTCAGGGGGCGCGTCATGCAGCCACCGCTCCGCTTGCGCCTGCCGCAGCGCCGCGGCTGCCGCCTGGCCGGGCGAAAGCGCCCGCCCCGCCGCCCAGAGGGTATTGAACGCTTCCTCACCGAGACGTGCCTGCACGAGCTGCACGTCTTGCTCGTAACGCGCCTCAGAGCCCGGCCAGTGGGGCGCGTGGCTCGATTCACGGACCGCCGCGGCCGCTCCAATGATCCCGGCCGCCTGTTCGAATCGCTGGTCCAGCCTGCACAGACTGGCCCACCCTTCCAGCGCTGGGACGAGGAAGTAGGCGCTGCCCAGCTCGCGGGCGAGCGCGAGGCTCTGCGCGAAGCACGCCGTCGCCGCGGGCAGATCCAGACCATTTAGGGCGACGTAGCCGAGGCCAAGGCGGGCGAATGCTGCATTTCCCTTGTCATCCAACGCCGTCGCCAGCGCCAGGGCCTCGGCGAAGCGTGCCTGCGCCGTGCGGCCGTCGCCCTGCTGAAGGTCCAACGCTCCGGTCTGGTTAAGGACGCGCGCAAGCAGGTGACTGTCCTCGCTCGCCCGCAGCAGCGGTTCGCTCTCCGCAAAGAAACGGTGCGCCGCTTCTCGCTCGCCGGTGAAGAGGGCCACGTAGCCACGCCCGGACAGGGCTCCGCCGAGACCGCGCACATCGCCTGCCGCGCGCATCAGCGCTACCACCTCATCGCCCGCCGCGCGTGCCGCTTCGAAGCGTGACGTGTCACCCTGTGCGGCGATGTTGCTGCTGAACCAGCCCAGCGCCATAACCAGCCACCAGCCACGATGGCCGCGTTCGCGAAAGGCCGCGACACTCCGCCGCAGTGCGTCTTCGGCGTCGGGGAGCCTGCCTTGATTCGCACGCATTACCCCGAGCACACACAGGCCGCGCGCCCGCGCCAGCATGTCATCCGTTGAGCTCGGCTGCGCGAGCAACGTCTCCGCCCAGGTGGCTGCTTCGGTGAAGACCGCGCGCAGCTCCCAATAGTCGATCAAGGCACTCACGATCCGTAGGCCGGTCTCGGTCGCGCCGTGCTCGACCGACCATGCGAGCGCCGCGCGCGTCTCCGCGAGTTCGCGGTCGATCCGCCGCAACCAGTCGGCGGCGCGCGCGCCCTGAAGGCCTGCTTCGGCGCACTCGGCGAGCGTAAGCAGCCACGCGGCGTGGCGTTGCCGGAGGGCATCGTATTCCGCGGAAGCGGTGAGCTGCTCCAGGCCGAAGTCGCGAATCGTGGCCAACATGTGAAAGCGCGGCTCGGCCGCGGCGCCCGGCTGGCGCACGAGCAGATGCTGTTCCACCAGCGCTGTGACGCCGCTCAGCGCCGTCATCTCGTCGGGCGCGTCCGGCAGGCAGACGGCGGCGACGGCTGCAAGCGTGCAGCCGCCGGCGAAGACGGCGAGACGGCGGAAGAGCGATTGCTCCTCCGGACTGAGCAGGTGATAGCTCCAGGCGATCGTGTCGCGCAGGGTTTGCTGGCGTCCCGGCAGGTCGCGCGGGCCTGCGGTGAGTACGGCGAGCGCATGATCCAGCCGTGCCAGCAGCGCCGCCGGCGGCAGCACACGCACACGGGCGGCTGCTAGCTCGATCGCCAAAGGCAGCCCGTCCAGCCGGCGGCAGATCGCGGCAATGCCGGCCGCGTTCGCCGCCGTGAGCGCAAAGTCGGGGCGCACGGCGCTCGCCCGCGCACAGAACAGGGCCACCGCGGGCGATTCGGCCAGCGCCGCGGTCGCCGTTTCGCCCTCCGCCGGCAGAGCGAGCGGAGGAACCGGGAACTCGTGTTCGCCGGAGAGCCGCAGCGCCGCACGACTGGTTGCCAGCACCGTGAGCGTGGGCGAGACGGCGAGCAGCTCCGCCACCAGCGGCGCCGCGGCGAGCAGGTGCTCGCAGTTGTCGAGCACGAGCAGCAGCGGCTGCTCGCAGTGGCGCAGGTGGGCCAGCAGCGTTGCCAGCAGCGGCTGACCGCCCGCCTCTCGGACGCCCAGCGCCGTGGCGATCGTGGCCGCTACCAGCGCCGGGTCTGCCACGGGCGCGAGCGAGACGAAGACCACGCCGCCGGGAAACTCCTCCCGCACGCCGGCGGCGAGGGCGAGCGCCAGCCGCGTCTTGCCGGAGCCGCCGGCGCCGGTCAGCGTCAGCAGCGCGATCTCGTCGCGCCGCAGCAGCGACCGCGCGGCGGTCAGCTCCGCCTCGCGGCCCAGCAAGGGCGTGGGCGGCCGCGGCAGTGCGGCGCCGGGCGCAGCGACTGCCCCGCTGGCGGAAGCCTCATACGGCCGGCCGGCGCTGGCGGGCATAGCGTAGCGCTCCAGCGTGCTTGTCGTGGCTGTCCGCCAGGTGTCGGCCGTTGTTTGGATCGCCGGCGGCGGCTGCCTGGCGTGGCAGCATCGTCTGGTTGCGTGTCATCGTAACACCGCTGACTCGACGGCGATGCTGAGCGCCGGCGCCGGGAGACGGCTCTGCCGCCTCCGACGCCGGCTTGGTGGAGTGCGCGGCAGCTACGGCTGCCGCAGATCGACCACGCTCACCTGGAACTGCGGGTAGACGCTTTGCAGGTCCGCCTGCGTATCGCCGCCGCCGTCGTCCACGACGACGACCGTCTGCTGCGGCGCCACAGCATTCGCTGAGGCGATCGCCGCCGCATCGTCCAGCTCGCCCTGGACGGCCTGCCGCTGATCCTCGCTGGCGACGAGGTACACGGTCAGGGCGGGCGACGTGGTGACGCTGCCGGTGGCGGCGTCTGCCGGGAGGTCTTCGCCGACGCCCTGGCGCTGGGTCGCGGCCGCCGGCCGGCCGAAATCGATCGCCTCAGCCTGGCCGCCACGCGGCTCAGCAGCCTGAGCGCCGACGACCGCACCGCTGTTGACGCTGTCGACGGCCCCGTCGCTGACGAAGGGAGCGCCGCTGGCGCCGCCGGCCACGCTGCCGGCCACGACGGCGTGGTGGCCGCCGCTGTTGTGCTCGTGGATCTGCCAGATGCCGATGCCCAGGCCGGCCGCGAAGGCGGCGAGCGCCGCCACGGCCACCCACCAGGGCAGGCGCAGCCTGCGAGCGGCGCCGCGGGCGGGGACGACGGGGGTTTGTGTGCTCATCTCAGTGTTCCTTCTGTTGCCTGGTGATTGCCACGGAAGCCGCCGGGGCACGTGCCCCGTGCCTGGATGGCCGGAATCTGCTCGGCGCGAGTGCGCTCTCCAGCGCTGGCTCCTTTCTGCTGCGCCCTGCTCCCTCACGCTGTTGCGGCCATGCGGGATGGAGCCTTCTGCCCGACCGGCCCGGCCGCGCCTACCGCCGGCGGGCAGCGCGGGCCATGGTTCGGTATCCATATCAACGGGGGCCGCGCGCCGATTCGTGATTCGCTTCAGAAATTCGCCGAAGAAAATGATCTGCAAGAACAATGCGAGCCCGCGGCTCCGCCGCACCCACGGGCCGCGGCCCTTCAGGCGCGCCGGCGCGCTTCGATACTCAGATCGGAGAGATGGGACGGAACGCGGTGAGGCTGCGGGAAAGCGAACGCGCATGAGCGGGTTGACAGCCACAACGGGCACTGAACGCCTGGAGCGCGTGCTGCAGCAGCACGCCCTGATCCGCTCCTGCGGCGGCGGTTTCGCCCAGGCGATGCCGACGTTTGCCGAACTGTGCGCCGCCTACGATCTCCCCCTGGGCGGCGGCCAACCGGATCGCCGCGCCGAGCCGGGGCGTTCCCAGAGCGAGCAGCTCCCCCTGCGCCGGTCCGCATAGGCGCCGGGCCGATCTGCTCGTGCGGCTCGATACGCTGCCCCGCGGCTGCGGCGCCTACGCGGACAGGTGCTCGCGGAAGAAGGCGAGCGTGCGCCGCCAGGCGTCCTGCGCCGCTTCAGGCTTGTAGGCCGACGCGCTGGTGTCGTTGAAGAAGGCGTGGTCGCAGCCGGGGTACACGTGCAACTCCGCCTGCTTGCCCAGCGCCTGCAGCCGCGCCTTGAGCGCCTGCACCTGCGCGGGCGGCGTCCACTGGTCGTGCTCGGCGAAGATGCCGAGCAACGGCGCCTGCAGCCGCTCGATCTGGGAGTCGCTGCCCTCGAACACGCCGTAGAAATCGACGCAGGCGCCGAACGCGCCGGCATTGTGGCAGGCCTCGTACAGCGCCAGCCCGCCGCCCATGCAGAAGCCGACGATGCCCGCCTTCTGCCCGCCGGTCGCCTCGTGCGCCAGCAGATAGCGCACCGCGCCGTCCAGATCCTTCGCCGCTTCCTCCAGGCGCAGCGCCATCATCAGCTTGCCGGCCTCGTCCGGCTCGTTCGCCGCCGTGCCGTGATAGAGGTCCGGCGCCAGCGCCACGAAGCCCTCGCCCGCCAGGCGGTCGGCCAGGTCCTTGATGTGCGGCACCAGCCCCCACCACTCTTGCACGACGATCACGCCCGGATGCCGCCCGCCGCCATCAGGACGCGCCAGGTAGCCGTCCGTCTGCTCCCCGTTCCGCGCAAAGCTGACCATCTGCCCTGCTGTCCCTGCCATCAAGGGCCTCCCGCACTCCGACTCTTTGCCGCACCGTGGGCGCACGCATCGCCCAGGGCGCGGCGATCCGTTGCGCACTCTAGCGCATTCCGGCTCGTGCCGCGTACCACGACCGTGCAGCGGCCAGCGCCGGCGTAATCCCCGCGCAACACGAACGTCTTCGCAGCGTCATGTGCGCACAACAGCGCGGTAACCTGGCGCGGCTAGGCTGAAAGCGGAGCGGCGCCAGCGCGCCAACCCCGTGCAGCGATCAGCGCCAGGGCGGAACGGCGATGACGAGTCTTGCCACGGTCGAGCCCATCTACACGATCGCAACCGGCGCCGGCCGGAGCGAGGCCGGCATCGCCGAGCTGCACCCGCCGCGGCCGCTGGCGCAGCAGGAGCGCATCGAGCGCCGGCGGGCGGCGTTCGCGGCGCTGGGCGGCGCCGTCCGCCCCCTGCTGGCGCGGCTGGGCGGCGTGCCCTTCAGCACGCAGGAGCTGACCGTCTACGACGCGATCTACGCGGCCACGCCCGAGATCGGCGGCTTCTGGACGCTGGCCAACCGCCGCTTCGGCCTGCTCAGCCACCAGATCGCCTCCTACAGCGTGGCCCTCGCCTTCGACGAGCAGGACCGCCCGCGCTGCTTCGTGATCGACGCCGCGATCACCGTGAAGACCGAGGACGCCAGCCCGGCCGCGCTCGCGGCCGGCATCGAGCAGGCGCGCCGGGCCGGCCCGCTGCGCACCGCCGCCCGCCACGCCTTCCCCGGCTTCGCCCTGTAGGAGGAAAGAGGAACGAGGAAATAGGAAATAGGGGACGTTCCTCTGTTTCCTGCCCTGGAACCTGTCACCTGGCCAGCAGGGTGTCGCGGCCGCGGCGCGAAGGGCGCGTGGCCTCCCCCCGGCCCCCTCTCCATTTCATGGAGAGGGGGAGTTCTTGGCTTCGCGCTGCGACCTACGCCCTACGCCCTCTTCCTTGTTCCCTGTTCCCTCCCCGTGTGCTACCACCAGACCAGCGATGGCTGCACAAAATCAAGGCACCAGGGCGGTGCGGGAGGCGAACGGTGGGCTTCAAACTCTCGGTCGGGGTGAACTGGTCGGGCGGCGACCGCGACGCGGCCTTCGATCGCGTGCGCGCGGCGGACGAGGCGGGCGTGCATTCGGTCTGGGTGGCCGAGGCCTGGGGCTACGACGCCGTGCCGATGCTGACGCAGATCGTGGAGCGCACAACGCAGATCCAGGTGGGCACGGGTATTTTGAACATCTTCTCGCGCACGCCCGGGCTGATGGCGCAGACCTTCGGCACGCTCGATGCGCTCTCCGGCGGGCGCATGATCATCGGCCTGGGCACGAGCGGCGCCAACGTGATCGAGCATTTTCATGGCGTGCCCTTCAAATACCCGCTGGCGCGCATGAAGGAGTACGTCGAGATCATCAACATGCTCATGCGCAACGAGAAGCTGGTCTACAACGGCAAGATCTTCAAGCTCAACCGTGGCTTCACGCTGCGCTTCGACGTGCCGCGCCCGCACATCCCCATCTACATCGCCTCGCTTACGCCGAAGAGCGTGGAGCAGACGGCGCAGATCGCCGACGGCTGGCTGCCGATCTGGACGCCGCTGCAGAACATCGCCGCCGAGGTGCGGGCGTTCCGCGCGGCGGCGAAGGCGGCGGGGCGCGACCCGGCCGCGCTCAGCGTGCGGGCGCCGGGCAGCATCGTGCTCACCGACAGCAAGAACGTCGAGCGGGCGAAGCAGGGCGTGGCCGGCGGCCTCGCCTTCTACGTGGCGCGGATGGGCACGTTCTACTACGAGCACGTCTCGCGCCTGGGCTACGCCGACGAGGCGGCGGCGATCAAGAAGGCGTTCGACGAGAGCGGCTCCGGCGCGGCCACGGCGCTGATCTCCGAGGATCTGCAGCAGGCCGTGGGCTTCGTCACCGACTCGGTGGACGCGGCGCGCGAGCGGCTGGCCGCGCAAGAGGCGGCCGGCATCGATCTGCACGCGCTCGAGGTGCAGGCGGAAACCCCCGCCCAGATGCAGAAGCTCTACGAGCGGCTGGTCGCCTGAGGCGGCGGCCTGAGCACACGAAGGGCGGGCCATCGTTGCGGATGGCCCGCCCTTCGTCGTTGACAACGCCGTGTGCGCCAGCGCTCAGCGCACGCCGTACAGCGGATGGACCGGGCGTTGCAGCAAACGCCAGGGATCCGCCGTTGATGTCATCAGTATCAACGATTGCGCCGATTAAATCTGCCCGCCGCCGCGAATATTGTTGTGACTCCGCATAACGACGCGTGCAAGGACCGAACGGCTCAAGGGCTGAGCCGATTCTCGCGCTCGCCCCCATCCTCGATGACGTTCAGGACGTTCAGATAGAGCAGCGTCGCTTCCTCGATCGCGCGGAAGGCGTCCTGCACCGTGTCACCGCAACTGGCCACGCCCAGCTCGTCGCAGTACGCGGCGAATTGGCCGTCTTCGGCGCGAACCCGAAACGTGAGCAAGACATAGCCGAGCATGGCGGCTCCTCGCGCCGAGGGGCAACTTTCGGTGCGGCCAATTTTACACGATCAGGTTCACGTCGCCGAACTCGTGCCAGAGATAGCCCGCGGCCAGCGCCTGCCGGTAGGCGGGGCCGAGCAGCGCCGGCGAGACGAAGGCGCTGAGCAGGTCCAGGTGGCTGGCCCGCGGCTCGTGCAGGCCCGTCAGCAGGCCGTCCACCGCCCGCAGCTTGTGCGCGGCGGAGATGTAAAGGCCCGTCGTGCCGGCGGCCGCGTGCACGCGACCGCCGGCGTCGGCCACCGTCTCCAGCGTGCGCACCACCGTCGTGCCCACGGCGATCACGCGGCGGCCGTGCGCCCGCGCCTCGTTCACCCCCGCGGCCGCCGCCGGCCCGATGCGGTAGTGCTCCTCGTGGCCCAGGCGCAGCGCATCCAGCGCATCGTCGCGCACGCTGCTGAGGCCGGTGTGCAGGGTGATGAACGCGGTCTGCACGCCGCGCCGGCGCAGCGCCAGCAGCAGCTCCCAGGTGAAGGGCCGCCCGGCGGAGGGCATCTCGACCGAGCCCGGCTCGGCGGCGTAGACCGTCTGGTAGTCCTCGATCGGCAAGATCTGCGGCACGTAGGTGTAGCGCACCGGCTCGCCGGCACGGTAGACGCGGTCTAAAAGCTCGGCGCCGGCCGCGTCGAAACGCAGCCGCCAGAGCCAGGGCACATCGGGCCTGCGCTCGCTCACGTCGGCGTGCAGCCCCGCACGGAAGGCGATGCGCTTTCCGGCGTGCTCGCCGCCGTGCGGCAGCAAGAGCGCGTCCCAGGTGTTGGCATCGAGCTGCCGCGCCAGGCGCACCTCGATCGGCGTACCGTCCCCGAAGGTCCCGGGCAGCAGGGCCGGCAGGGTGCGGCTGTCGTTGAAGACGAGCAGATCGCCGGGCTGCAGCAGCTCGCCGATGCGGTCGAAGCGCGTGTGCAGGGTGGCGCCGCTGCGGCGGTTGAGCAGCATCAGCCGCACCTGGTCACGGCGCAAGCCGCGCCGCTCGGGCGGACCGGAAGCCTCCAGCTCGTGCGGGAGGGTGAAGCTGATGGGCGGGGCGGCCTCACCCCCCGGCCCCCTCTCCAGCAAGGCTGGAGAGGGGGAGATTGTGGTGGGAAATTGATTGGCGCGGTGGATGAGGGCGGGGTCGTGGCGCCGGCGGGCAGTTTCGAGGTGACGAATCTCTTCGTTCACGTAGCCGTCGAGTGTGGGCAGGCTAAACATGGCTGGTCTCCGTTTGTACTCCTGATGCCGCCAGCTCACGCAACTCGGCGAGCGCGGCGCGATCCTGCGCCTCGAAGCGACGGCCGTTGACGCGGCGCGGATCGGCCCGCGCCAGCAGCGCCAGCGCCGGCGCGATCGCGGCTGGATCGGCCCACTCCTCGGGATTTTCGTCCGGCTCGGCGTCGCGGTGCATGACGGTGTTCATCGAGCCGGGGTCGATGGCGGCGATGCCGACACCGGTGCCTTCCAGTTCGGCCGCCCAGACGCGGGTGAGCTGGTCGAGCGCCGCCTTGGAGACGCCGTAGGCGCCCCAGTGCGGATAGCCTACGGCGGCGGCGTCGGACGTGACGTTAATGATCAGCCCGGCGTCGCGCGCCAGCATCTGGCCGGCCAGCGCCCGCGTCAGCAGGAACGGTCCGAAGAGATTGGTCTCCAGCGCCGCGCGGAAGCCCTCCACCGGCGTGTCCAGCAGCAGCGGCAGCGGCAGCGGTCCCAGCGTCGAGGCGTTGTTCACCAGCAGATCGACGCGGCCGAAGCGGCCCAGCGCCTCCGCCGCCAGCCGTTCGACATCGGCGCGGTCGGCCACGTCGGCCGATACGGCCAGCGTTTCGGCGCCCAGCGCCCGTGCCTGTTCGGCCACACGCTCCAGCTCGGCGCGGCTGCCCTCGCGGCTGGCGAGCACCAGCTTCATGCCCGCTTTCGCCAGTTCCAGCGCCAGCGCGGCACCCAGCCCGCGCGAGGCGCCGGTAATCAGCGCCACGCGGCCGTGCAGGTCGCCGTCGCGGTTCGTCTTCTCGGTCATCGAATTCCTCCAGCGGCGGCGGTGGCCGCCGCGCACTCTTCGTGTGCTGCATGAAGTTGCGCCGAACCTGGCTCCGCGGCCATCGCCCTGTGCGCCCGCAGCAGAGCAGCAAGCGCAGAGAGCGGCACGTGGCGCAGCTCCGGCGGCAGCGCCTCGGCTTCCATCAGCGCCGCCTCGGCCGCCTGGATGAGCAGCGCTTCGCCCGAGCGGACGGCGGCAAGCGCCAGCGCCCGCGGTTCCGGCGCGGGCTCGCGCGCCTTCAGCAGTCCGCGGTCCGGCGTGGGTGAAAGCTCGGCCGCGACGCCCAGCCAGGCGGCCAGGGCCGGGGCGCCGCCGATCTCCGCCAGCCGGCGCACGGCATGGGCGGCGATCAGCCCCGTGGCTTCATCAGCATTCGGCCGGGCATGCAGGCGCAACGCCGCGGCCACGCTCAGCGCGTCGACCAGCGCGGCGAAGCGCAGGCCGCCGGCGAGCGCCTGCCGCGCCGGCTCCAGCGGCGGCTGCCCGAGGCAGCCCGCCCATCTCGCCGTCTCGCCATCGCGCGGCGGACGGGCGTTGCCTGCCGCCCAGGCATTCAGGCCACCGCGGGCCGCGCTGCTTGCCCAGGCGATGCGTTCGGGCGCCGCCGGCATGCCAAGCAGCAGGCTGTGCGCGGTGAGGCGCAGCCCGCGGACGGATCTGTGGTCGAGCCGCGGTTCAAGCTCCAGCAGGTGTTGCAGCAGCGTCACCGCCCGCGAGGTATCGGTCCGCGTGCCGGCCAGTCGAGCCAACGCGGTGATCGACGGCCGGCGCCTGCCGCGCCATGGCTGTACTGCTGCCGGCTCGGCGTTCGGCGTCGATACCTCGGAGATGAGGCGGCGGGCAGCGCTGGCCACTACGGCGGCGTGCTCGTTGGCGGGCAGGTAGTCGCGCAGGTAGAAGACCGCGTTCAGCGGGGCGAGCACCGCGAGCGCCGTGGGGTTGAGTCCGCCGCTCGTCCCGGCGACAACGGCCCGCAGCGCCGCGTCGTAGGCGGCGTCGGCCGCATCCGTTGTCTCGTTCTTCGCTTGCTCTGTTCGCGCTGCCATCGCGCCGTGCCTCGATCGGGCGGGCCTTACAGGTGGTTTCAAAACCGGCTCGAGTTCCCGCTTGTAGGTGTGCGATCGCACCTGAACGCTGGTTTTGAAACCATGTCTTAGATTCGCCCAATTCGATCGTAGACGCCGCCCTCCGACGCGACGACGGCCGAAGGCCACGGCGGGCCACTCGCAAAGAGACCGGCCACCCGGCCTGTCCTTGTGGACAGGCCGGGTGGCCGGCGGCGTGGACGGGTGCGCGGCGCGTCAGGCGTGCTGCGCGGCGACCTGGCTGAGATAGCTTTTCAGCTCGTTGGCCAGCAGCAGGCTCACGTGCTCGGGCGCCAGGCCGGCGGGCACGCTGGTGACGCCGACCACGCCGTGGCGGCAGCTCGTGCAGGCGCCGCGCCAGGCGTAGCGCACGGTATCGCCCTCCAGCGCGTGCACGGCGCGGTCGGTGATGGCAGCGGCGGGGTGACTGCAGCGCATGCAGGCCCTCCTGAACAGGTGTCCACGCCGTCTTCTGTCGACGGTCGCGGCGAAGCGTGGTGGGTTGCTTGCATGGTACCGGCTGGAACGCTGGGCGCAACGGCGTGCGCCGGCGGCACGCGAGCTGCATCTGGACCGGAGACATAAACTGCCCGGCGGCGCGCTGCACCGCCTCCCTCGCGCTTGTCAGGCCCCAACCCTGCTGTTACGCTATAACAACGCTTCCGGCGAAGCGACGAGGACGCGCATGCAGCAGCGCCGCTACGACGACGCAGGCGAGGAGCCGCGGCCGGCGCCCGCGCGCCCGCGCCTGCTCAGCGATGCCGACTTCGGCGACGCCGGCATGCAGAGCGGTACGACGAACGCCGTGCGCGACGGTGCCGGCGGCGAGGCGCCGGCCGTGCCGCAGCTCTGGCAGGCCGCCCTCGGCCAGTTGCAGATGCAGGTGACGCAGCCGATCTACGAGATGTTCCTGCGCGAGACGCAGGGCCTGCGCCTCGCCGCCGGCATGCTGACCGTAGCCGCGCCTTCGGACTTCGCCACCGAGTACCTGGCGCTGAAGCTACGCCCCACCATCCGCCAGGCGCTGGCCCAGATTGCGGGCGAGCCGCTCGACGTGACCTTCGAAGTGCTGGGCGCGCCCGGTCCAGCTCAGCCGGCGCCGCTTGCTGCTGGCACGGCCGCGCAGCCGGCCTCCGAGCCGGCGAGCAGCCTCTTCGGCGCCGGCGACGGCGGCCGCCTGCGCGACACCTACACCGATGCGCCCTACGCGCCGCCGCGGCTGAACGAGCGCTACACCTTCGAGACCTTCGTGGAGGGCGACAACAACCGCCTGGCGCTCGCCGCCTGCGTCGGCGCCTGCGAGCGTCCCGGCCAGACCTACAACCCCGTCTTTCTCTACGGCGGCGTGGGCCTGGGCAAGACACACCTGCTGCACGCTATGGGCCACGCGCTGCTCGCCCGCGGCCTGCGCGTGATCTACGTCACCTCCGAGCAGTTCACCAACGACATGGTGGCCGCGATCCGCTCCGGCCGCAACGAGGAGTTTCGCAGCCGCTACCGCAGCGCCGACCTCTTGCTGATCGACGACATCCAGTTTATCGCCGGCAAAGAGGGAACGATGGAAGAGTTCTTCCATACATTCAACGACATGCACGCGCACGGCCGCCAGATCGTGCTCACTTCGGACCAGCCGCCGAAGAAGGTGACCGGCCTGCAAGACCGGCTGATCTCGCGCTTCGAGTGGGGGCTGATCGCCGACATCCAGCCGCCCAGCCCGGAGACGCGGCTGGCGATCCTGCAGGAGAAGGCGCACGTCTCCGGCCGCGGCGTGCCGGAAGACGTGCTGGTCTTCATCGCGGACCGCAACCGCGAGAACGTGCGCGAGCTGGAAGGCTCGCTCAACCGCGTGATCGCGTACGCCGACCTGACCGGCGGCGCGATCACGCTTGACCTGGCCCTGAAGGCGCTGGGCGAGGCGCCCGCCGCCACGCGCCGCCGCGCCCCGCAGCCCGAGGAGATCCTCGACGCCGTGGCCGAGTACTACGGTGTGAAGCAGACGCAGCTCGCCGGCCAGGGGCGCGACAAACGCATTGCCCACGCCCGCCAGATCGCGATGTACCTGCTGCGCGAGGACGCCGGCCGGCCGCTGACCGAGATCGGCCGCATCCTCGGCAAGCGCGACCACACGACGGTGATGTACGGCAGCAAGAAGATCGAAGACGCCCGCCTGCTCGACCCCGAGCTGCGCCAGCAGCTCGCCGACCTCCGCGCCGCGCTAGGGAACAGGGGTTAGGAAGTAGGGAACAGGGATTAGAAGGAGCGATTCCTCTTCAAACGAACTACTTCCTGCCTACCCCTCTCCAGTTCCCGGAGAGGGGGCCAGGGGGTGAGACCACGCCGCTTGCCTCATCATGGACATCGCCGAAGACGGCGAAGGGCCGGCGCAGCGGCATCGAAGGCCGCGGGCTGTGCGCCGTCGCGCCGATCGCCGCGGGCGAGTTGGTCGCGATCAAGGGCGGGCACATCATCGACCGCGCCACGCTCGACGCCAAAGCCGCGCTGATCGGCGACTCCTACATCCAGATCGCGGACGACGCCTTTCTCGCGCCACTTCTGCCCGAAGAGGTCGAGCGCGTGATGCTCTTCCTCAACCACTCCTGCGAGCCGAACGTCGGCGTACGCGGCAACGTGCTCTTCGTCGCTATGCGCCCGATCGCGGCCGGCGAGGAGCTGACAAGCGACTACGCCATGATCGACGACGAAGACGGCGAGTTGACCTGCCGCTGCGGCAGAGCAAGCTGCCGCGGCACGATCGGCGGCCGCGACTGGCGCCGCCCCGAGCTTCAGGCCCGCTACGGCTCCTATCTCTCCGCCTACCTGCTGGCGAAGCTGCCCGGATCAGGGAACAGGGAATAGAGAATAGGAGGGCGGTCCTCGGTCTCTCCAAACAACTCAATCTACAGCTTCCCCCCTCTCCAGTTCCTGGAGAGGGGGCCAGGGCCAGAGCGCAGCGCGACCGTCGGAGACTTTGAATGAGGCCGCGCTCAGCCGCCGAACAGCCGCCGCAGCCAGCCGCGCGGCTCCTCCGTGCTCGCCGCGCGCAGGTCGTCCTCGCGCCGCTCGCGGGCCAGCTCGTCCTGCGGCCGGGCCTGCGCCGCCGTCACGGGGCCCTGCGCCATGAAGATCGTCGTCACGCGCACGTCGGGGGCGTAGACGCGCGGGTCGTCGCTGATGAAGGAGACGCCGCCATCGCGCCAGCCGCGCAGCTCGCGCGCCGCTTCCGATGTCACCGCGATCGTCAGATCGACGCTGCCCCGCCGCGGCATCTCCAGCTCCGGCCGCGACACCTCCAGCCAGGGCGAGCAGGTCGCGCGCAGCGTCACGGCAAAGGGCGCGTCGCTGTGCAGGGTGACAATGCGCGCCGGCGGCCGCTCCACGCTGATGACGGCGAGGTTGAAGGCGCCGGGCGCGGCGCGCACGATGTGCTCGGGCGGCGCCTCGGCGCCCTCGTGCAGCCCCCAGTTGTTGCCGCGGAAGTAGGGCCGCTGCCCGCGGCCGGCGCCGTGCGCGGGCGTGGCGCCGTTGGCGGGCGCCGCTGCCGCCAGCGTCGCGTCGTAGGCGCGGCGCCGCTCCGGCGCGTTCAGCACCGCGAACGCCTCGTTGATCTCCTGCATGCGCTGCGCCGCCGCCAGGTCATGCGGGTTATGGTCCGGGTGAAAGCGCTGCGCCAGTGAGCGGTAGGCCGCCCGGATCTCCTCGGCCGACGCCGAGGTCTCGACCCCCAGAATCGCGTACAGGTTCTCCACCCGGCCTCACCTCGCCTCCATCGTACGACAGGCTTCGGCCCTCATCCCCGTCCCTTCCCCCAATCCTGGGGAAGGGCGATCCTGCGGCGGGGGTTCCGGAGCCGAGTCGGGTGAGTCAAGCGCCGTGTGGCAAGGCTGCTGCCGCGAAGGACACGCGGGGTGCACCCTGACCGGCGCCCGCAGCGTTTCGCCTTCAGCCCCGGACCCCCGCGCCATGATCTCCCCTTCCCCTAGTATTGGGGGAAGGGGCTGGGGGATGAGGGCTCACGGCGCTACGCCGCCCCCTGGCCCTCCAGCAGCGCGATCGCTTCGCCAAAATCCTCGGCGGCCTGGTCCAGCTCCGTGCGCGGCACCGCGGCGGGCAGCGCCGCGGCGTAAGCGTCCAGCCGCTCGCGCGTCTGCCGCAGCGCGGCCAGCAGCGCCTGGTGCTCGCCCGGCCGGGTGTCGGGCACGCAGATCGCCGCCTCGCTCAGCGCCTCGCGCACGGACGCGGTGGAGACGGCCAGCGCCGCCGGCGCCGTTGGCAGCACGAAGTGCCGGAAGCGGCCCCAGGCGTGGTTGCCCGCGTCGAAGGCGGCGATCGCCTCCGCGAGCGTTGCCTGGGAGAGCGGTGGTCGCGGCGGTTGCTCACTCATGCGCCGATTGTATGGCGGCCGGGCGTGGCGCTCAGCCCTCCTGCCCGGCGTAGGCCGGCGCGGGCACGGGAGTGTAGGTGTAGTCGCTCTTGATGCACTCGTTAAAGTAGACGCCGAGCGACGGCGCCCGCAGCAATCCCTGATAGACGCGCCGCGGCACGCGCAGATAGCGGTAAACGTGGCCGTTGTTGAACTCGACCTCGAGCACGCCGCCGGCGGGCTGGAAACCGACCGATTTCAGACTCTCTGAGGTAACTGGTTGCCGTCGCATGCCGATCGCTCCGTGCGGCTGCCGCGCCGTGGTGCGCGGCGCCCGCTTCCAGTGTCGGCTGCCGCGGGCGGCTGCGCATACACCGTGCGGGCGAGGGCGCGGCGTCAGCTCAGCGGCACCACCTGGCCGGCCTCCACCCAGGCCCACTCGAAGGCGGCGAGGCCGGCGAGCGCCGCCAGCGCCCCGATGGCCAGCAGCGCGCCCGCGGCGCCTGCCGAGAGGTAGAGCAGCGCCGCCAGCAGCGGCAGGGCCGCGCCGCAGAGCACGGCGCCGAGCCAGAACCAGCGGCGGAAGCGGCCGAAGGCCAGCTCGTGCGCGGCGCGGGCCGCATCGGCCGTGGCATGACGGCTCACGGCCTCCGCCAGCGCCAACAGGCCGGTGGCCAGCGCGCCCAGCGCCAGCGCACGCGCCAGCGGCAGCAGCGTCTCGCGCCCCTCGCCACCGAGCAACGCGGCGATGATCAGCAGCGCCGCCCCGCCCGCGACGGCGGCGGCGATCAGGTGCGGCAGGAAGAGGGTGCTCTGCCAGAGGTCGCGCCCTTCTGCCTGCCCGAAGAGAAAGCCGGTGTAGCCCGCGGCCGCGATCGCGCTCAGCCCGCTCAGCCACCAGAAGACGGGCAGGGCGCCGCGCGCCCCGGCCAGGTTCAGCAGGAACCAGAGGCCGGCGAAACCGCCGAAGGCGATCAGACACCAGGCGCCGCGCACCAGCCACGAACCCGGATTGGGCTTGAGCAGCAGGTAGAGGAAGCGCTCCGGCCGCTTCAGATCCCAGACCAGCAGCCCGGCCGTCAGCGCGGTGAAGACGACGGCCAGCGCCGGCGCCGCGCCGTCCAGCAGCCAGGAGCGCGGCAGCAAGCCGAAGGCGAGCAGGAAGGCGGCGACCAGCGCCGCGCCCGCGCCCACGCCCTTCGTCCAGAGGTACGCCGCGACCTTCCAGCCCCAGGGCTTGGCGTGTGTCACGTCGTAGACCTTGCGGCCGACGGCGCCCGCGGCCGTGCCGTAGGCGGACGGGGCGGGCTGGATGGGAATCGGCGCGGCGGCCGGGCGCTCGGCCCAGAGATAAGCGCCGTCGTCGCGCAGGGCGCCGGGCTGCAGCGCGATCTCGTCCACGCCGACGTAGAACAGCTTGGGCCGCGTGCCCTGCTCCGGCTTGCGCACGGCGACTTTCTGCCGCCCCACGATCTGCGCGATGCGGCTCTCCGGGTCGTCAAGGTCGCCGGGGATGATCGCGTTCACCGGGCAGACGACCACGCAGGCCGGCTCCAGCCCGCGTTCGGTGCGGTGGGCGCAGTAGTTGCACTTCGCCGCCGTGTGCGTGTTGGGATCGAGATAGATCGCGTCGTAGGGGCAGGCCTGCATGCAGGCTTTGCAGCCGATGCAACGGCTGTTGTCGAAGTCGACGATGCCGTCGGCGCGGCGGTAGAGCGCCCGCGTGGGGCAGATCGTGGTGCAGGGCGCGTTGTCGCAGTGGTTGCAGCGCAGCACGGCGAAGTGGCGCGAGGTATCGGGAAAGCGCCCGCGCTCGACGTACTGCACCCAGGTGCGGAAGACGCCGACGGGCACGTTATGCTCGGCCTTGCAGGCCACCGTGCAGGCGTGGCAGCCGATGCAGCGGGTCTGGTCGATGACGAAGCCGTAGCGCACGCCGTGCCTCCGCGGGGGGTGCTTCCGAGCATACGCGAAGGGGCAGGGCAGAGGGTATGGGGCAGCGGGCATGGTCTGCGCCGCGCCCATGGAGTCTATCCGGAGGAGGCACAGTAATGACGGCGCCGCAGCTTCCGGCGATCGTGACGCTGGCCGAGCGGCTGGCGGCGGATCGCGGGCCGGACGGCCCCGCCTTCTCGCTGAGCAGCGGCGACCTGAACGTCAATCTCGTGCGTTTCGATGCCGGACGCGGTGTGCCGGAGCACGTCAACGCCGAGCTGGACGTGCTGCTGCTGGGCATCGCCGGCCAGGGCGTGCTGGAGATCGAGGGCGTAGCGCGGCCGTTCGGCGCCGGGCAGCTCTGCCTGGTGCCGCTGGGGGCGCGCCGGGCCATCCGCAGCGCGGGCGGCCCCTTCGCCTATCTCACCTGCCATCGCCGGCGCGGCGGCCTGATGCCCGTCTGAAGCCGTCCGCGCCGTGCCACGTCAGATGCAGATGATCGTGCCGAAGATCGTGAAGAAGCAGCCGGGCGGCAAGACGAAGGGGAAGAACGGCTGCTGCACGAAGACCACGGGCTGCTGCTGGGCGACGAGAAGCGGCTGCGCCGGCGCAAACGGCGAGGCGCCGTTCGCGCAGAGCAGGTCGCCGAAGGCGTCGAAGGTGCAGCCGGGCACCGGCGACTGGGTCTGCGCCGGCGTGAACGGATTGACGGTCTGGAAGCAGGTGACCACGCCGGTGAACGGGTTTTGCACACAGGTGACGCCGGTTTGCGCGTGCGCCGTGCCGCTGCTGAATGCACCGACGACAAAGACCGCCACGAGCAGGCTGGAAGCGAGCAGTGCCGTCCGCAACAGGGTCTTCCCCATGGCTATCCCCTCCCCGCACCACATCCCCAAAGCCAGAAGCCAAAGACCATATGGAGTATACGCGCCGCCACCGGCGGCAGCAGAACACATCCGCGCGTTTGTGAGCAGATTGCAAGCCACGGAGCGGACCGCAGGTCGGCGCACCGCATGTAAGAAGACAAAGGGATGGATCAGAATGAACCCTCAGCGAAGCATAGTGATGCCGACGCCGGCGCTCGGTGACGGCTAGCCGTCGGGCCTCGAATCGCGCGGGCAGCCGCCCAGGAGCCGTAACCGTGTCGCCTGTACGACGCGTAAGCGCCGACGGCCGGGAGCGCTGATGTGAGCGTGGATCTCCGGCAGCGCGGGGCGCGCTGCACGCGCGAGAGCGCGATCGTGCGCGCCCTCGTCCATCCCGACGCGATTCTTGTCGATTTGCCGCCCGCTCGTTCGTCGTCTGAGTAGAGGCGCCGTGGCGCCGGCGCTGCCGGGCGTCACCAGCACCGCGTCTCCGCAGGAGGCACCGAGCCATGACATCCGAACCGGCGATCTCTCCGGCCTTTCCGTACGCGTCGCACTACGTCGAGGTTGCGGGCACCAAACTGCATTACATCGACGAAGGCGCGGGGGAGCCAATCCTCTTCCTGCACGGCAACCCGACCTCGTGCTATCTCTGGCGCAATGTCATCCCCCATCTCACGGCGCAGGGCCGCTGCCTCGCGCTGGACCTCGCCGGCATGGGCAAATCCGAGAAGCCGCGGAGCGAGTACCGCTTCTTCGACCACGTGCGCTACGTCGAGGGCTTCATCGCGGCGCTGGGGCTGCGCAACCTCACCCTCGTCCTGCACGACTGGGGCAGCGCCCTGGGCTTTCACTACGCCAGCCGCAACGTGGCGAACGTGCGGGCGCTCGCCTTCATGGAGGCGATCCTCATGCCCTTGCCGGGCTGGGAGCTGCTGCCGGACGAGGTCCGCACCCTGTTCCAGGCGTTCCGCACGCCGGAGGCCGGCTGGGAGCTGAGCGTCAACCAGAACGTGTTCGTGGAGCAGGTGCTGCCCGGCGGTGTGCTGCGCGGGCTGAGCGAGGAGGAGATGAACCGCTACCGCCAGCCGTTCACCGATCCGGCCAGCCGCACGCCGCTCTGGCGCTGGCCGAACGAGATCCCGATCGCCGGCGAGCCGGCAGACGTGGCCGCCGCCGTGGCCGCCTACAACGCCTGGCTGCAGCAAACGGAGCTGCCGAAGCTGCTGCTCCACGCCACGCCCGGCGTCACGCTCGGCGCGCCGCTGGTCGCGTGGTGCCGCCAGAGCCTCAAGAACCTGACGACGGCCGATCTCGGGCCGGGCCTGCATTTCCTTCAGGAGGACAACCCGCACGGCATCGGCGAGGCGCTCGCGCGCTGGTACGCAGCGCTCTGAGCCGCCGTGTGGGGCGCTTCACATTCCGGCTGTGATGCTGGATATCGCCCGCGGCCAGCTTCGCGGCCGCGGACGGATACGCTGCCTCGCAGACGCCGTGTGCAACCTCCGGCATGCTGAAGGAGACGCGGGAGACGTTCTCCCGGCCCAGCATGATGAGGAGGCCACCATGCGCCCGTTGCCGTACCCGTTCCCGTACCCGTATCCGTTCCCCTTCCCGTACCCGTATCCCTTCCCCTTCCCGTACGGGCCGTTCGAGCCGGCGCCCATCCACATCCGCCCGCTGTAAGCGCGACGGACAGACCGCCATCGCCCCGCGAGCCGCACCCTCGCCGGGGCGATGCGGCGCGCCAGAGCGCCGCGCTTGCCACATGCGCCGCTCGCCCGCACACTGTGGCAATGGAACCGATCGCGCGCAGCTACACCTCGCAGCGCCTGCGGCTCAACTACGTCGTCTGGGGCGACGAGACCAAGCTACCGGTGCTGCTGGTGCACGGCGGCCGCGATCATGCGCGCAACTGGGACTTCGTGGCCGCGGCGCTCCTCCCCGAATACGCCGTCTACGCCGTCGATCTGCGCGGCCACGGCGACAGCGACTGGGCCTTCGGCAGCATGTACAGCCTGCCGGAGTTCACGGCGGACGTCGCCGCCTTCGTCGATCACCTGGACCGCGGGCCGCTGCCGCTGGTCGGTCACTCGCTGGGCGGCGCGATCGTGCTGCAGTACGCCGGCACCTTTCCCAGCAACGTCACGCGCGTGGCCGCCGTCGAAGGGCTGGGGCCGGGCGTGCGCGAGCCGCGGCCGGCGCACCTGCGCATGGCGGAATGGATCGAGCAGGTGCGCGACTTCGAGCAGCGCCGGCCGCGCCCCTACCGCGCGCTGCAAGACGCCGTGCAGCGCATGCAGGAGGCGAACCCGCACCTGACGCCCGACATGGCGCAACACCTGGCCGAGCACGGCGTGCGCCGCCACGAGGACGGGTCCTACACCTGGAAGTTCGACAACTACGTGCGCATGCACTCGCCCTACGAGTTCGCGCTGCACGACGCGCGCGAGCTGTGGAACCAGATCCGCTGCCCCGTGCTGCTGATCCGCGGCGACAAGTCCTGGGCCAAAGACCCGGAGACGGACGGCAAGGCCAGCGCCTTCCACCAGTACCGCTCCGTGCAGATCGCGGACGCCGGCCACTGGGTGCACCACGACCAGCTCGACGCGTTTCTCACCATCCTGCTGCCGTTCCTGCGCGGGGAGGCGTAGCACCGATGGAGGTCGCCAACGAGCTGCTGGTCGGCGGCATCGTCGTCGGCGTCTTTCAAGAGAACTGCTGGGTGATCGGCTCGCGCCGCACGGGTGAGGCGATCTGCATCGACCCCGGCGACCAGCCGGACGAGATCCTGGCGCTGGCCCGCGAGCTGGGCGTGACGATCAAGCTGATCGCCAACTCGCACGCGCACATCGACCACATCCTCGGCGTGCGCGGCGTGCAGGCCGCAAGCGGCGCCCGTTTCCTGCTGCACGCCGAGGACCACGCGCTGGCCGCGCAGGCCGCCGGCCAGGCCGAGCGCATGCTGCGCATGCGTGTCGAGCCGCCGCCCGCACCCGACGCCGCGCCCGCCGACGGCGACGTGGTCGAGGTCGCCGGTGTGCGGTTGCAGGTGCTGCACACGCCGGGCCACACGCGCGGCAGCCTCAGCTATTACCAGCCCGACGCGAAGCTGCTGTTCAGCGGCGACACGCTGTTCATGGGCTCGATCGGCCGCACGGATCTGCCCGGCGGCGACTATGCGCAGGAGATGGACAGCATCATCACGAAGCTGCTGGCGCTGCCGGACGAGACGCGCGTGCTGCCCGGCCACATGCTGGAAACGACGATCGGCCGTGAGCGCCAGACCAACCCCTTCGTTTTGCAAGAGCTGCGCGGCCGCGGCTAGCGTCGCCGGCAATTACGATCTGGTGATGCAGGGAACATTTTTCCAAATTAGCGAAGCAATCACTTCGTTAATTCGTTGAATGGCGCCGCGCACGCCTGTAGGATGGCCGCAGGAAGTCCGGCAGCAGCCCAAATCTGCTCGCACCGCGAGCCTCAGGAGCAGCGGCAATGACCTATATCATTACCAATCCCTGCATCGGCACCAAGGACAAGTCGTGCGTCGAGGTCTGCCCGGTGGACTGCATCCACGACGACGGCGACGAAGACAAGATGCTCTACATCGACCCGAACGAGTGCATCGACTGCGGCGCCTGCGAGCCGGCCTGTCCCGTCACCGCCATCTACGCCGAAGACGATGTGCCCGACGACCAGAAGGGCTACATCGAAGTGAACACCCTCTGGTACACGGACAAGGCGGCCGCACGCGCCAAGGTGGACGCGCTGGCCGGATAGCCGGGTTCGCGCGACCGGCGGTCCCGCAGCAGCTCGCGTCGGGGCCGGCGCCGCTCGGGCAGGAACGCGAAGCTGCGGCCGCGGCCGTCCATACGCGGCCCGTTTGCGGGACCGCCTTGCCAGCCTGCACAACCAATGAGGCGGAGGCCGTTCAAGCGGCCTCCGCCATTTCTCTTCCCGGAGACTGTGCGATCGCCGCTGTGCAGCCGGCGGCGGCGCGGCTTACCGCCCGATCAGCATCTTGGCGCCGATCAGCACCACGGCACTGCCAAAGACGCGGGCCAGCATGCGGTCGGAGAGGCCGACCGAGAAGCGCGCCCCGAGCAGGCTGCCGAAGAAGAAGCCCGCGGCGATCAGCGCGGCGAGGCGCAGATCGACGTAGCCCTGCCGGTAGTACGTCCAGGCGCCGAGCAAGCCGATCGGCGGCACGAGCAGCGCCAGCGTGGTGCCCTGTGCCTGGTGCTGCGTGAGGCCGAAGAGGAAGACGAGCGCCGGCACGATCAGGATGCCGCCGCCGATGCCGACCATGCCGCTGAGCACGCCCGCCGAAAGCCCCAACGCCGCATACGCGGCCAGGTTCGCGTCCACCCTCTCGCTCCTTGCTGTGCCGGCGCCGCGCCGTGGCTCCGTGTCTTCAGTGTCGGGCACGGCTGGCAATAAGACAAACTCGTACTAATAATGCATAGCATCAGCCGTGCTTCTAGAATCTCGGACCTGCCGATGAACAGCCACCAACTGCGCCTCTTCCTCGCCGTGGCGCGGCAGCGCAGCTTCAGCCGCGCCGCCGAGGCGGAGCACCTGACGCAGTCCGCCGTCAGCCAGCAGATCGAGGCGCTGGAGCGCGAGCACGGCCTGCGTCTGTTCGAGCGCCTGCCGAGGCGCATCGAGCTGACCGACGCGGGCGAGGCGCTGCTGCCCTTCGCCGAGCGCGTCACCGCGCTGCTGGAGGAGGCGGGCCACGCCCTGGCCGAGGTGCGCGGTGTGGCCCGCGGCCGGCTGCGCGTGGCGGCCAGTCCGACGCCGGCGACCTACCTGCTGCCGCCGCTGCTCGGCGCCTTCGCCCGCCGGCATCCCGCGATCGAGGTGCTGCTCGATGTCGATGTCAGCGCCCGCGCGGCGCAGCGCGTGGCCGACGGCGAAGCGGCGCTCGGCGTAGTCGAAGGTCTGGCGGAGGACATCCGTCTCAACGCCACGCCGCTGCTCGAAGACGAGCTGCTGCTGGTGACGCCGCCGGCCTTTGTACCAGAGCGAACCGACAGGGACGGCGTGCTGGCCCTAGACGAACTGCCGCGCCTGCGCTACCTCGCGCGTGAGCCGGACGCCTTCACGCGCACGCTGGTCGACGAGCGGCTGCGGGCGCGCGGCGTCGCCTGGCGGCCGGCGATGGAGCTGGGCAACATCGAGGCGATTAAGCAGGCGGCAGCCGCCGGGCTCGGCGCCTCGTTCATCTCGCGCTACGCCGTGGCGGAGGAGATCGCCGCCGGCCGGCTGCGTGGCTGGCGCGTCGCCGGCCTGGACCTGCGCCGGCCGTGGTACCTGCTGCAGCGCGCCGGCGTGCGGCCCTCGCCGGCCGCCGCGGCGTTCGTGGCGATGCTGCAGGCGTCGGCCGGCGCCGGCCGCGGCGCGTAACCCTGCGCGGTCCGAGCGAAACGCGGCCGCCGCGGGATCAGGCCGTTCCGCTGTGCGTGACGCCGGGCGAAGGGCTCAGCCGAAAGACCGGGTGCCGCGGCGTCTCGCGCACGAGGGCGTCGAGCGGCGAGTCTGCCTGCGCGTCGAAGTACTGTTTCGTAATCGGGGTCTCGCGCAGGTACTGCTGCAACACCGGAGCGGCCTCTTCCAGCGGCAGCTCAACGAGACCGAGCGTCTCAACCCTCTTGCCACGCCGCAGCTGCACCCGTCCGCTCGACTGGGCGTTCTTAACCCACTCCCTCTCGCCGTACGGCGCGACCAGGAAGCGCTCAGCCGCCGCGCATACAGGACCAACTGCGCGATGCTATGGTCGAACACTACCGGAAACGTGTGCCAGCAACTGCGTCAGAAAGCGTTCGCCACTCAAATCCGGAGCAGGTTCGAGGTAGTTGGGCTCTGCGTCAGCCCTGGTTGGGTCGGAGATGAGGAAGCACGCAGCGCTATACTGGCGCTCGCGTACCAGTTTCCGACACAGTAACTCGTAGCGACGGGCATAGGACGCTCCTGCAAATTCTGGAAGGATCGCGAAGTGTGGCGAGATGGTTAAGATCGGTCGCCGAGAGGCTTCACAGTCTTCCAGCAAGAATACGTATCCAAGCCAAGGCGTGGGTGACGACCCAAATGTACCTTCGCGGTAGGCCACCCAGATATCGGCGGCCGTCCCGATTGCCTCTTCAGATCGGTTATTGAAATTGTTCCCGAACGACGGCCCAACCTGAGACTTGAGTTCAAGTGCCGCTACCAGATTTCCATCTACGACAACCAATAGATCCCAGTTCTTGGTTGCTCGATAGAAACCTGGCAAGCTCATAGTGCTGCGTACCGCAACGTCTTCAGGAAGCGATCCACGCGCGGCAAAAATGTGCTCTGGCCTCACGCCAATGTTCACCAGCAGCGTGATGATGGTCCGCGCAAAGCCGTGCAGGTGGGCGCCGCCCGTCACCGATCCGCGTTTGCCTTGATCGGTGGCCCCACGAGCTATCTGAGCGCCGGACTGGGCAGTGCGAGTTCCCCAAAACGTGCGCACAGCATCTGTGAAGACGTTCGAGGGTACGAGAAACATGCCGATCAGTCTCCCGCGGCGAGTGACAGCTGGACACCGTCATGCGCGGCCATCCTGCGCTGCGCGATGTCGTAGTACTCCGCGATGATCTCCATGCCAATGCTATTCCTGCCCCAGCGGCGGGCGGCCAGATTCGTCGTCCCCGTGCCCATGAACGGGTCGAGCACGGTATCTCCCACGAATGAAAACATCCGCACAAGGCGTTCAGCAAGCGAGAGCGGAAACGGCGCCGGATGCCTCCGCGTCGACGCGCCGGCAAGCGTCCAGATCTGCTGAAACCACTCCTTGTGGGCATCCGCCGGAATCACCGACAGCACGCGCGCCGGGACGGACGGTTGACGGTAACCGCCTGATTTCCTTTGAAAGAGGATGTATTCTATATCGTTCTTGACAATGCCATTCGGTTCATACGGTTTGCCAAGAAAGCTTGAGCCGTTCTCGACCTCGAGCTTTGCATTGGCGATCTTGTGCCAAATGATCGGCGCGAGGTTATCGAATCCAATGACTCTGCATCGTTCCTGAATACTGGCGTGCAGGGGAAACACCACATGGCGGCCGAATCGACGGCGCGGCAGGCACACATCGCCGACGACGACGACGAGACGCCCGCCCGGTACAAGTACTCGATAGACTTCACGCCATACCTTGTCCAACTCACTCAAAAAGTCTGTGTAGTCATCGACATGGCCGAGCTGCGCGGGGTGGTCGACATACTCCTTGAGCGTCCAATACGGCGGAGACGTTACGACGAGGTGAACGCTCGCATCCGCGATTTCAGCCATCGCCCGGCCGTCACTGAGTAGCAGGTCATGCGAGGTAGGCAAGGATCGGATGGCCTCCTCGATTCCACGGAGTAACGTCGGATCCTTCGCGATGGCAGGAATGGCTCTCTGGTTATCTTTGCTCACCAATGCCCGCGCCTCGCCAGGCACCAGCTTGTCGAGCAAACGGTCATCGAAGCAAACAGGCGCCAACACGGTCCCCTTGTGGCGATGAGCCTGCTCCATCATAGGGTCTGGGGCACTGCGTCGCTCCAGGGACGGTGATCATAAGGCACTCGCTCGGCATGGAGAGCCAACGTGGTCGATTCTAGGCATTGGCCGACGATCGGCTGTCTCCGCCGCCGTCTGCTCCCTCGGCGCGTCGATCGCGAAGCTCGAGCTGCGAAACACGCGCGGACGTGCGCTCATCCACGTCCGTCAGAAACGTCGCGTGTACGCGGTTGACGAGCGCGGCGAGGCTGACGGCCATGCACAGCTCGAACAATTGGCGCGGCGCAAAGCGGGCTTCGAGCGCCGCGTACAGCTCGGCGTCCACGCGGTTCTCCCGGGTCAGTGCGTCGGCGTAGCGCAGCGCCAGGCGGTCGCTCTCGTCGAAGACGGGCGCCGCCTCCCAGCCGTTCAGCCACGAAAGCTCTTCGTCCGAGATGCCGGCGCTCGACCCGAGCGCAAGATGCGTGGGCACTCAGTAGTGGCAGCCGTTGAGCTGCGAGGCGCGCAGATAGGCCAGCTCGCGCAGGCGCGGCGGCAACGCGTTGTGCCGGTACAGGCCGTCCACGAAGGCGTAGAAGCCGGCGAGGAAGTCGGCCTGGCTGGCGAAGAGCCGCGCCACGTTGCGCTGCCCCCGCCCGCCGTGCGCATCGAACAAGGCGCGGACCTCGGGTGGGGCCGTTTCATACTCGACCAGAGGAATGCGCGCCATCGTGCCGAAAACCTCGCAGACGCCGGGCTCAGGACGGCATGCGACCAGGCACCAGCGGCGTAATTTGCTCTGTGTCGTAGCGGCGACGCAGCTCCGCAATCGCTTCATGGTCAGGAGGACCGCCGCCAGAAAGAATCTCACCGAGCCCCTCGAAGTAACGCTCGTGTCCGGGAGGCGCCGCCTGGAAGAAGACCCGCGCCGGGCTCGTGCCCGGGTTCGCAAAGGCATGCGGACAGCCAAGCGGCACGAACATCAAGGTGCCCGGGTCGCCGCGTATGACTCGCTCGCCGGTGTGTGATTCCCACAGCCGCCAGTCCGTCGCCGTTCGCACGCGCGGTTCAAACGCCAGCAGATCGAGTTCGCCCTCGACGATATAGAACAGCTCCTCCAGCCGGCTATGCACGTGGGCGCCCACGTCGAAGCCAGGCCAGATCGTCAGCTCGAAGCTTGAAGCGCTGCGTGCCTGATCGGCGATTACCTTCGCGCTCACTTCCAAACCAGCCGCCCCGACTTTGCTCCCACCTCCGTGTGGGACGATGAAGCCGTCCGGCATCGCCTCGCCTCCTACAGACGACTCCTTCGCGCTCGCTGTGCAACGAACCCGATGGCATGCCGCGGACGTAATGCCGCCGGACTGCGCGCCATCGTGCCGAAACCCCTCGGTATTCTGCGCGAAAGCTGCCACATCGCACTCGGAAATTGTATTCTCTGCGCGGTGGCCGAGACAGCCACGCGGGAGGATTGCGATGGCGGTGGACCAGGCTCTGCTCAAAACCATGGAGTGGCGGATGATCGGCCCTCCGCGCGGCGGCCGCGTCGTCGCCGTGGCCGGCGACCCGGCCGAGCCGGCGACCTTCTACTTCGGCGCCTGCGGCGGCGGCGTCTGGAAGAGCACGGACGGCGGCACCTACTGGGAGAACGTCTCCGACGGCTTCTTCAAGACCGCGCCGGTCGGCGCGCTCGCCGTCTCCGAGGCCGATCCGAACGTGATCTACGCCGGCACGGGCGAGGCCTGCATCCGCGGCAACGTGATCCACGGCGATGGCGTCTACCGCTCCACCGACGCCGGCCGCAACTGGCAGCACCTCGGCCTGGCCGACACGCGCCACATCAGCCGCGTGCGCGTGCATCCCAACGACCCGGACACGGTCTACGTCGCGGCGCTGGGCCACGCCTTCGGGCCGAACAAGGAGCGCGGCGTCTTCCGCTCCAGCGACGGCGGCAAGAGCTGGCAGCAGTCGCTGTTCGTGAGCGAGCGCGCCGGCGCCGCCGACCTTTCGATGGACCCGCACAACCCGCGCCTGCTCTTCGCCGCCATCTGGCAGGCGCTCCGCACGCCCTGGACGCTGGAGAGCGGCGGGCCGGACTCCGGCCTCTACCGCTCCAGCGACGGCGGCGAGACGTGGAGCGACCTCTCCGACAGGCCCGGCCTGCCGAAGGGGATCAAGGGCCGCATCGGGGTCGCCGTCTCGCCGGCGAAGGCGGGGCGCGTCTGGGCGATCGTCGAGGCGGAAGAGGGCGGTCTGTTCCGCTCGGACGACGCCGGCGAGAGCTGGCAGCGCGTCTGCGAGGACCGCGACATCCGCCAGCGGCCCTGGTATTACATGCACATCTTCGCCGACCCGCAGGACGCCGAGACGGTCTACAGCCTCAATCTGAAAATGTGGCGCTCCAGCGACGGCGGCAAGACGTTCACGCCCGTGACCACGCCGCACGGCGACAACCACGACCTCTGGATCGACCCGGCCGACCCGCAGCGCATGATCGAGGGCAACGACGGCGGCGCCTGCGTCAGCTACAACGGCGGCGCCAGCTGGTCCACGATCTACAACCAGCCAACCGCGCAGTTCTACCACGTCGCGATCGACACACAGTTTCCCTACCGCGTCTACGGCACGCAGCAGGACAACTCCGCGATCTCCGTGCCCAGCCGCTCGGCCGCCGGCGCCATCCCCTGGGGCGAATGCTACGCCGTCGGCAGCTCGGAGAGCGGGCACATCCAGGTGCGGCCCGATAACCCCAACGTCGTGATCAGCGGCGCCGTGGGCAGCTCGCCGGGCGGCGGCGGCTCGCTCTTGCGCTACGACCACGGCACGGCGCAGACGCGCATCATCACCGTTTGGCCGGAGGTCTACAGCGGCTACGGCGCCAAGGACCTGAAGCACCGCTTCCAGTGGACCTTCCCCATCCTGATCTCGCCGCACGACCCGAATACGCTCTACGCCACCGGCGAGCGCGTCTTCCAGTCGTTCGACGAAGGCTCGAGCTGGGAGCCGATCAGCCCGGACCTCACCCGCAACGACGCCAGCAAGCTCGGCCCCTCCGGCGGGCCGATCACCAAGGACACGACCGGCGCCGAGCACTACTGCACCGTCTTCGCCCTGGCCGAGTCGCCGCTTGAGCGCCGTCTGCTCTGGGCAGGCTCCGACGACGGCCTGATTCACCTCTCGCGCGACGGCAGCAGCTGGCAGAACCTCACACCGCCAGAGCTGCCCGAGTGGAGCACGATCTGCACGATCGAGCCCTCGCCGCACGACGCCGCCGTGGCCTACCTCGCCGCCACGCGCTACAAACTCGACGACTTCCGCCCGATCCTGCTCAAGACCGGCGACTACGGCAAGAGCTGGCAGCCGATCACCAATGGCCTGGGCGACGGCGACATCACCCGCGTGATCCGCGAGGATCCAACCCGGCGCGGCCTGCTCTACTGCGGCACGGAGCGCGGCGTCTACGTCAGCTTCGACGACGGCAACGAGTGGCAGCCGCTGCAGGGCAACCTGCCCGCCGTGCCCGTGCACGACCTGCAGGTGAAAGACTCGGACCTGGTGGCCGCCACGCACGGCCGCTCCTTCTGGGTGCTGGACGACCTCTCGCCGCTGCGGCAACTTGCGGGCGAGATCGCCGGCAAGGCCTCGCACCTCTTCCAGCCGCGGCCCACATATCGCACGCGGCCGCTGCCCGGCGCCGGCCGGCCCGCCGATCCGGGCAAGAACTACAACATGGGTCTCGGCTGGGCCGTCACCTTCACCGAGAAGAAGGGGGAGCACGGCGAGCTGATCCGCACCCCGATCGACGCCGGCAAGAACCCGCCGGACGGCGTGATCGTCACCTACTGGCTCAAAGAGGAGCCGAAGAGCCCCGTCACGCTCACCTTCCTCGACGCGACGGGCAACGAGCTGAAGAGCTTTACCAGCAAGCCGGACGAAGCCGTGCAGCAGCCGGTCGCGGAGGCGCCGGCCGAGGGCGAGGAGGGCGAGGAAGGCGTCGAGGCGCCCGCGGCCGAGGCGCCGGAAGAGCTGCGCGTGCCGAAACGGGCCGGCGCCAACCGCTTCCTCTGGAACCTGCGCGCCGCCGACGCCCGCCGCTTGCCCGGCGAGACGCTGACCGACGTGCAGGTGGCCGGCCCCGCGGTGCCGCCCGGCAGCTACCAGGTGCGGCTGAGCGTGAACGGCGAGAGCCAGACGCAGTCCTTCGAGATCCTCAAGGACCCGCGCGTGGCCGCCTCGCAGGCCGACCTCGAGGCGCAGTACGCCTTCGCAAGCGAAGTGCGCGACCGCATCTCCGAGGCGAACGGCGCCGTAATCCAGATCCGCGACCTGCGCGACCAGGCCGACCGCTGGCTGGCGCGGGCGCAGGGCGACGCCAACGGCACGGCGCTGCGCCGTGCCGCGACGGCGCTGAAGAAGCGGCTTTCGGAAGTCGAGGCGGAGCTGATCGACAGCCGCGCGAAAGGGGCGCTGGACCGGCTGAACTACCCGGCGAAGCTGGTGCCGAAGCTGGCCGGCCTGCCGCCCGTGATCGCCAGCGCCGACGCCGCGCCGACCAGGCAGTCGCGCGAGGTCTTCGCCGAACTCTCGGCGCAGCTCGAGGTGCAGCTGGGCAAGCTGCGCGATCTGCTGGCCAACGAGGTCGCGGAGCTGAATGCCGCCATCCGCGCCGCCAGCCTCGATCCGGTGGCGCCGCCTTCGCTGGACGACAAGGCGAAGGCGAGCGCTGGCGCGGGCGACGGGCGGTCCGCGTAACCGTCGCGGGCCGCAGGGCGCGGGTGGCTTCAGCGCCTGTGCGGCCCTGCTCTCCGATCCGCAAGAGGCTCTTCGTTTACGGAGCGTCTGCCGCGGAAGCGGAGGGCAGGGCCGCGGCCCGTGCGCTGCCGCCGTACCTGGCGAGCGTGTCGCGAGCCAGGGCAACGAGGCGCCCGCGCAGCTCCGGCGGCTCAAGCGCCTCGGCCAGGGCGCCGAAGGAGAGGATGTAGCCGCACGCTTCCGCCTCGGACTCGAAGGAGAGCCGCAGCACGCTCCAGCCGTCATCCCCTGGCGGCGCCTGCGCTTCCAGGCGCAGGTAGGCGCCGACGCTGCCCAGGCGCGCCAGCATCTCCGGCGCGACACGCAGCGTCACCGGAAAGCGGGGCAGGTTCGCGGCGAACGTCGCGCTCGACGCGGCCCAGTGGGCGGCGAGGTCGAAGCCGGGCGGCCGCACCGCTGGCTCCGCCAGCACCGCCGCCGCGCGCACACGCGAGACGCGGTAGGTGCGCGGCTCTCCCTCCACCGCGGCGACGAGATACCAGACCCGCCCCTTGGCGACGAGGCCGAGCGGATCGACGATGCGCCGCACCGTTGCGCCGTCGCCGCGCTCGTAGGTCAGCTCCAGACGCCGGTCCTGCCAGACCGCCTCCTGCAGCGCCGGCAGCAGCGGCACGGGCTCTGCGCCGCGCCGCCAGCCGCTGGTGTCCACGTGGAAGCGCTGCCGCGCGTACTCGGCGTCGTGCCGGCGCAGCGAGGGCAGCGCCAGCAGCAGCTTGATCAAGCCGCTCTCCGAAGCGCCCTGCAGGCCCAGGTCGGCCAGCACGGCGGGCGGCATGCTGAGAAAGAGCGCCTGCACCTCCGCCTCGCTCAGGCCGGGCACGTCGATGCGGTAGCCTTCCGCCAGAACCCAGCCGCCGCCGCGGCCGCGCTCGGCGTAGACCGGCACGCCGGCGGCGCCCAGCGCCTCCATGTCGCGGTGGATTGTGCGGGCGGAGACTTCCAGCCGCTCGGCCAGCGCCCGCGCGGTCAGGCGGCGCTGCGCCTGCAAGAGCAGCAGGATCGAGAGCAGACGGTCGGCGCGCATCGGCGGCCGGTCCTCCAGAGATCGCAGAGTCCAGCATAACGCGAAAATAAGACATCGGTTGACATCTTTTAGCAGATACGCTGAAGCGAGCGGGCGCCGGAGGAACGGCGCCCGCATGAGGAGGGCGATCGATGACCGAGCAGCAAACCGTGACCACGCCGCCCGAACTCGTCCGCGACCGGCCCGGCATTCCGCAGAGCTACGGCATTCAGAGCGGCGAGGAGGGGATGCTGCCCTGGGCCTGGGCGCGCCGCCGGCTGGAAGTCGCGCAGAACTACTGGATCTGCAGCACGCGCCCGGACGGACGGCCGCACGCCATGCCGGTCTGGGGCGTGTGGGTGGACGACGTGCTGCTCTTCGGCACTGGCCGCGACACGCGCAAGGCGCGCAACATCGCCGCCAATCCGCACGTCGCCATGCACCTGGAGAGCGGCGACGACGCCGTGATGGTCGAAGGCGTGGTCGAGGAGCTGCGCGACGCGGCGCTGCTGGCGAAGGGCGATGCGGCCTACCTGGCTAAATACATCGACCCGGCCACGGGCGAGGGCTTCCACCTGGCCCAGGTGGAAGGCGGCGACAGTGGCGTCTACTGCCTGCGCCCGCGCCTGGCGCAGGCCTGGCGCGAGGCGAACTACCCCGTCAGCGCCACGCGCTGGCGCTTCGGGATCAGGGGCGTTGCCTAGGGCCACCTGTGCGCTCGGCCGCGGCGTTGAGACGATCGCGCCTTTCGGCATGGCCGGCTTGACAACTAGTTGTTTAGACAACTAAAATGGGGCGTATCCCAGTAGTGAGCACGGCCGGGGGCCGCGCTCGAAAGGTCTCGCTCCATGCCAGCCGCATCCACCGAAAACATTCTCGCCCTGCCGCGCATCGCCCGGCCCGACGCCGCGCAGCGCCAGCGCCCCGTCGCGGGCATCGTCGCCGCGCCCAGCATGCTGGAGGGCGCCGGCTTCCGGGTGCGCCGCCCCTTCCCCGGCATCGACCTGCGCCTCACCGATCCGTTCCTGCTGCTCGACCATCTCGGCGCCGTCGAATATGCGCCGGGCGAGGCGAAGGGCGCGCCCTGGCACCCGCACCGCGGCTTCGAGACCGTGACCTACGTGATGGACGGCGCGCTCGCCCACCACGACTCCACCGGCGGCGGCGGCGTGATCACGGACGGCGCCACACAGTGGATGACGGCCGGCGCCGGCATTCTGCACGACGAGATGCCGACCGAGGAGCTGGTGCAGAAGGGCGGCCTCTTCCACGGCGTGCAGCTCTGGGTCAACCTGCCGCAGAACCTGAAGTGGACGCCGCCACGCTACCAGGACATCGCCGGCAGCCGGCTGCGGCTGCTCAGCTCCGACGACGGCGGCGCCCTCATCCGGCTGATCGCGGGTGAGCTGGGCGGCTACGCCGCGCCGGGCGTGACCTGGACGCCGATCACCTACGCGCACGCCACGATCTCGCCCGGCGCGCGGCTGAGCCTGCCGTGGCGGCCGGAGTTCAACGCCATGATCTACGCCCTCTCCGGCAGCGGTTCGGTGGGCGCGGAGGGCGTGGCGCTGCGCGAGGGCCAGCTCGCCGTCTTCGGCGCGGGCGATGCGATCACGATCGCCGCGGACGCGACGCAGGAGAGCCGCTCGCCCAACCTGGAGCTGCTGATCCTCGGCGGCCAGCCGATCCGCGAGCCGGTCGCCTCGTACGGTCCCTTCGTGATGAACACGCACGAAGAGATCGTGCAGGCCTTCGCCGACTACCGCGCCGGCCGCATGGGCACGATCCCAGCGACGGAGCTTGAGGCGTAGCCTCTGGCAGACCAGCGTAGCAGGGCGGGCGGTCCACGGCGGACCGCCCGCCCTTTTCTGTTTTGCCGGTAACCCGGCGGCCTCGCCAGGTTGTTTTGTTGTACTTTGGAGCCGCCGAATGCAACAACCTGCACGAGGTTGCGGCGATGCCCGCTCCCGCCTTCTGTCTGCTCTGTGGCGGCGCCCTGGCCGAACGGCTGGTCGACGGCGAGCCACGGCTTGGCTGTACCGCCTGCGCCTGGGTGCACTTCGACAACCCCGTTGCCGTGGCCGGCGTGATCGTGCGCCGCGGCGACGAGGTGCTGCTGGCGAAGCCGCGCGGCGGGCAGGAGTACGTGCTCGTCTCCGGCTTTCTGGAAGCGTTCGAGTCGGTGGAGATGGCCGCCGTGCGCGAGGTGCGCGAGGAGACAGGCTTCGAGGTGGCGATCGAGCGTATCCTCGGCAGCTACTCCTGCCGGCCGATCGGCAAGAACATGGTCTTCATCGTCTGTGTCGCGCGGCTGTGGGGCGGCGAGTTGCGCGTGGACGAAGAGCTGGACGACGCCCGCTGGTTTCCGCTGGACGCGCTGCCGCGCTGGCCGGCGGAGTGGCCCGTGGCGCGGGCGTTCGCGGACCTGATCCCCATATCGGTGTAGTGACGGGCTGCTCGTCTTTGGCGGCGCGGTTCGACCGCGCCGCGCGACGGCCGGCCCCGCCGCTCTCCTCGCCGCCCTCTCCGTGTCGGTCGTTCCCATGCCTGGTAGGGTCCCAGGGCCTACCTGCCCGCGCCCGGGTTCGCGCCCCACCTAGCACGACCGTCGCCTCTCCGTGAGCCAGGAGCGGGCGCAGGGACGGTGGTGAGGATGAGGCCCACCGCGATTGCCACGATTTCGCCCGCCACGCCGAGTTCGTGTATATCTTGACACCAAGTGCCGCTGGTGATAGTACTTAGTGTGTAGATAACACTTACTGCGGTCGGCCGCGGGTCGGAGGGCAACCATGGTCACCACCATCTCTTTGGACGCTGCGAAGGACGGCGCGGGCATCCCCGACGCCGCCTGTGAAACGGGCATCGCCACCGTGCCGCTGGTCGAAGAACGCAGCTTCCGCCAGTGGCAGGTCGAGATTCCCGCCCGCTACCGCGGCGTCGGTATCGACGCGTTGACGGCGCGCATCCGCGCCGCCCGGGCCGCCGTCGGCAGCCGCGCCGTGATCCTCGGCCACCACTACCAGCGCGAGGACATCATCCAGTTCGCCGACGTGCGCGGCGACTCGTTCAAGCTGGCGCAGTGGGCGGCGGAGCAACGCGGCGTCGAGTACATCGTCTTCTGCGGCGTGCACTTCATGGCCGAGAGCGCCGACATCCTCACCGCGCCGGAGCAGCAGGTGATCCTGCCCAACCTGGCCGCCGGCTGCTCGATGGCCGACATGGCGCAGCCGGGCGACGTGCTCAAGGCCTGGGCGAGCCTGCAGCGCGAGGGCATCGACGGCATTGTGCCCGTCACCTACATCAACTCCGCCGCCGCGCTCAAGGCGTTCGTCGGGCGCAACGGCGGCATCGTCTGCACCTCCAGCAACGCCGGCGCCGTGATCGAATGGGCGTTTCAACGCGGCAGGCGCGTCTTCTTCTTCCCCGACCAGCACCTGGGCCGCAACACGGCGCTCAAGCTCGGCATTCCCGACGATGAGATGGCGCTCTGGGACTATGACTGGCCCTTCGACGACCTGGGCGGCAACCGCGTCGAGCAACTGCGCCGCAGCCGCGTGATTCTCTGGCAGGGCCACTGCAACGTGCACGCGCGCTTCAGCGTGCCGCAGATCGAGCAGGCGCGGCGCGACTATGCCAACGTGCGCGTGATCGTGCACCCGGAGTGCACGCGCGAGGTCGTGGCCGCGGCCGACGCCTCCGGCTCGACCGAGTTCATCGCGCGGCAGGTGGCGGAGGCGCCGGCCGGCAGCGTGCTGGCGATCGGCACCGAGATCAACCTCGTCAACCGCCTGGCGAACGAGCACCCGGAGAAGACCGTCTTCTGCCTCGACCCGATCTTCTGCCCCTGCTCGACCATGTACCGCGTGCACCCGGCCTACCTCTGCTGGGTGCTGGAAGAGCTGGCCGAGGGCCGTGTGGTCAACCGCATCCAGGTCGACGATGAGACGGCCCACTGGGCGCGCATTGCGCTCGAGCGCATGCTGCAGGTGCGGTGAACGCCATGAGCACCTACGACCGCTTCGATCGGATCATTGTCGGCTCCGGCGTCGCCGGGCTGAGCGCCGCGCTGGCGGCGCGGGGGCAGGGGCGTACGCTGCTGCTCGCCAAGGATGCCCTTGAAGAATCGAACACGCGCTACGCCCAGGGCGGCATCGCCGCGGCGCTCGGCGCCGACGATTCGCCCGCCCTGCACCTGGGCGACACGCTGGCGGCCGGCGCCGGCCTGGTGGACGAGCCGGCGGCAGCCGTGCTCACCGCCGCCGCGCCGCGGCGCATCGACGAACTGCTGGCGCTGGGCGTGCCCTTCGATCGAGATAGCCATGAAGGCGGCCGCGTGGCGCTGGGGCGCGAGGCGGCGCACAGCGCCCGCCGCATCGTGCACGCGGGCGGCGACAGCACCGGCGCCCGCCTGGAGGAGACGCTGGCCGGCCGCGTGCGCGAGGCCGCGGGCGTCGAGCTGCGCGAGCAGACGCTGGTCACGCGCATCCTGGTCGAGCATGGCCGGGTAGGCGGCGTGGAGGCGCTCGACGGCCGCACGGGCCGGCTGGAACAGATCGCGGCGCCGTGGTGATTTTGGCCACGGGCGGCGCCGGTCAGCTCTACCGCTACACGACCAATCCCGCCGTTGCCACCGCCGATGGCGTGGCGCTTGCGTATCGGGCCGGCGCCGAAGTGCAGGACCTTGAGTTCTTCCAGTTCCACCCCACGGCGCTGCGCCTGTCCGGCGCCCCGACGTTCCTGATCTCCGAGGCGGTGCGCGGCGAGGGCGCGATCCTGCGCGACGCCGCCGGCCGCGCCTTCATGGCCGAGTACGACGCGCGCGCCGAGCTGGCGCCGCGCGACGTGGTCGCCCGCGCGATCCACGAGGAGATGACGCGCGAGGACGCGGACCGCGTGTACCTCGACCTCACACACCTGCCGGCCGAGCGCATCAGGGCGCGCTTCCCCGGCATCGCCGCCGCCTGCCTCGGCTACGGGCTGGACATCACCCGCGAGCCGATCCCCGTCGCGCCCGCCGCGCACTACCTGATGGGCGGCGTGCGCACCACGCCCTGGGGCGAGACCAACGTGCGCGGCCTGTTCGCCTGCGGCGAAGTCGCCTGCACGGGCGTGCACGGCGCCAACCGCCTCGCCAGCAACTCGCTGCTCGAGGGGCTGGTCTTCGGTGAGCGGGCGCTAAAGCGGTCATTGGAGAACGTCGAGCCCGCCGTGCCGGCAGCGGAGGCGCGGGCGCTGCCGGCCGCGCGGCCGGGCGAGGCCGGGCCGCCGGCGCTTGATGAATTGCAACGGCTGCTGTGGGACGAGGCCGGCATCGTGCGCCGCGGCGAGAGGCTGGCGTACGCCTGCAACGTGCTCGGCGCCTGGCAGTGCAGCCTGCCGCCGGCCGGGGATCGCGCCGCCCACGAGCTGGCGAACCTGCTGCTGGTTGGGCGGCTGCTGAGCGAGGCGGCGCTGCGGCGGCGCGAGAGCCGCGGCGCCCACTTCCGCAGCGACTTCCCGCTGCCCTCGCCCGCAGGGCTGCGGCACTTCACCTGGCGGAGGGACGCCGATGCCCGCGACTGAACCACCACCCAACGCGACGCTGATCGATCCGCGCCTCGGCGCCGCGCCGGAGGCCGGCACGCTCGACCCGGCGCTGCTCGCCGATCTGGCGCGGCGGGCGCTGGCCGAGGACGGCGCCTTCCAGGACGTGACGACCGCGGCGACGGTCGAGCCGTGGCAGCGCGGCACGGGCACGGTGCTGGCGAAGGCCGAGGGCGTGCTGGCCGGCCTGCCGGTGATGGCCGCCGTCTTCGCGGAGGTCGATGCGCAGCTCGCGTTCACGCCGCTGCGGCTGGACGGGGAGCGCGTGCGGCGCGGCGACCGGATCGCCACGATCGAGGGCTGCTTCGCGGCGATGCTGCGCGGCGAGCGCACGGCGCTGAACCTGCTGCAGCGGCTCTCCGGCGTGGCCACGGCCGCGGCGCGGGCGGTCGCGGCGGTCGAGGGGCTGCCGGTGCGCATCGTCGACACGCGCAAGACGACGCCCGGCCTGCGGGCGCTGGAGAAGTACGCCGTGCGCGCCGGCGGCGGCCATAACCACCGCTTCAACCTCACCGACGGCGTGCTGGTCAAGGACAACCACCTGGCGGCGCTGCGGTCGCGCGGGCTCGGCATCGCCGACGCGGTGCGGCTGGCGCGGCAGCGCGCCCCGCATACGCTGCGCGTCGAGCTGGAGGTGACGACGCTGGCCGAGCTGGACGAGGCGCTGGCCGCGGGCGCGGAGATCATCTTGCTGGACAACATGCCTGCCGCGGAGATGGCCGAGGCGGTGCGCCGCTCCCGCGGCCGGGCGCTGACCGAGGCCTCCGGCGGCATCACGCCCGACACGGCGCGCGCCGCCGCCGAAACCGGCGTCGACCTGATCTCGCTCGGCGCCCTCACCCACTCCGCCCCCGCGCTCGACATCAGCCTGGAGTTGGCGCTGGCGGACTGAGCGACCGCGAGCTTTGGCAGGCTGCTGAAAAGTCCCCGGCGGGCCAAATCCAGCGTCGTTATGGCGAGCTGCAGGCGTGTCTTGTCAAGACCTCCTGGCGTTCCGGAGGGGTTTTCAGCACCCTGTCAGGGCGGGAGCTTCTAACAGCCGCGATCCGTTCCCGGTGCAACATGAGTGGTGCCCTTCCGCGTCGCTCCGATCTCGTCTTGCGATTTCTGCAAACTGGTCCGCGGAGCTGTGGAAGATGCCGTGTACGTCGGCCTCTGCCAGCTTATCGCCCTCACCACCCACGGCAATGCTGACCGATCCGTACAACCGCTGGAACTTCTGTCGATCTCTCGCCCCCTGTTGATTCCGTCTGAAAACTGACCCACCGTCCGCCGGAAACCTGACCCGTCTCCCCAGGACGCCGACCCTCGCTGTGAGACCACAGCGAGGAGACCACTGAGGAGATGCTGCCGTTGGACGCCTGGACCACGATTCGCTACCTGCACGCCCAGGGCAAGCCGATTCGCACCAGTGCCCGCGAGTTGCGGCTGGCCCGCAACACCGTCCGCGCCGCGCTCAAGGGCGACACGCCGCCGCACTACACCCGCCCGCCAAAGCCCAATCCGCAGCTCGTGCCGTTCCACACGGCGATTCGCCGCATGGCCCTGGAGCAAGGGCTGATTGGCACCCGCATCCTGCGCGAGCTGCAGGCGCAGGGCTACACCGGCGGCAAGACCGCGCTCTACCGCTCCTTGCACACGCTCACCGCCACCCAGCCCGACCCCCGCGTGACGGTCCGCTTCGAGACGGCACCGGGCGAGCAGGGCCAGTTCGATTGGTCGCCCTACACCGTCACCCTCGGCGAGCAGCCGACCAGCATCGTCGCCTTCGGGCTGACGCTGGGCTACAGCCGGCGCAAGCATCACTGGGTGAGTTGTGACGAGACGCAGAGTTCGGTCTTCGAAGCGCTCGCGGCCGGCTTCCAACATTTCGGCGGCGTGCCCAAGGAGTTGCTCGTCGATAACGCCCGGGTCTTCGTGCAGCAGGCGCAGCCCGAGCGCTTCACCTGGAACCCGCACTTCCTCGCCTTCTGCGGGCACTACCGCGTCGAGCCCATCGCCTGTGCACCCTACTGGCCGCGCACCAAGGGCAAGGTCGAGCGGCCCTTCTTCTATCTGGAGCAGCACTTCATCAAGGGCGGCAGCTGGGCCAGCTTCGAGGCCTTCAGCGCTGACCTGGCCCAGTTCGTCGCCGAAGACCTGGATGTCCGCGTCCACGGCACGACCCGAGAACGGCCGCTCGACCGCTTCGTGCGCGAGCAGCCGCAGCTCACCCCGTTGCCGGCGACGGCGTTTGTGGGGACGCACGAGCACACCCGGACCGTGAGCTGGGACTGCCTCGTCGCCTTCGCCGGCAGCCGCTACTCGGTGCCCTGGGCCTACGCCGGCCAGCCGGTCTGGGTACGCAGCTCCCAGGGTATGCGGCTCAGCGCACGCAATCAGCAGGGTGCCGTCATCGCCACGCATCTCCTGGCGACGGTCAAGGGCAGCACGGTCAGCGACCCGGCGCACTACGACGGCCTCGCCCCGCGCTTGCCCAAGACACGCGCCTTGGCGACGCAGGCCTTCCGGCACGCGCTTCCCGGAGTACGACTGGTTCCTGGAGGGGCTGTACACGCAGCACGTCCCCAACGGCACGGCCCACCTGCGCGCCATCCTCGGGCTCGCCGAGCTCTATCCCGGCGAGGCGCTCTGCGCCGCCTTCGCCGCAGCCCGCCAGTACCAGAGCTTCAATCACGCGTTTGTGCGCGGGGTACTGGAAGCCGGGGGGAGCACGGCCACACCGCCGGTGCCGAGCACGGGACCGCCGCGCGCACCACGTGGCAGCATGACCGCCGACCTGGGCGTCTACCAGGCGGTGTTGGAGGGGCGGCGATGAGCGAGAGTGAGAGCGAGCGGCTGCGGAGTCAGCTCAAGCGGCTGGGGCTGTCGACGATGGCGGCGCACTTCGAGGAGGCCGCATTGCTTGCGGCGAAGAGCGAGCTGAGCTACACCGCCTTCCTGGCACGGCTGGCCGACGAGGAGCTGGCGAGCAAGCACGACCGCGGCGTGAGCCTCCGCCTGCGCAAAGCCGGCTTCCCGGCGCTCAAGACGCTGGAGCAGTTCGACTTCCGCTTCCAGCCCACCCTGCCCGCCGCCCGCATCCGCGAGCTGGCGAGCCTCGGCTTCGTGGAGCGCAAGGAGAACGTCGTCCTGGTCGGCCGGCCGGGCGTGGGCAAAACCCATCTGGCCACAGCGCTGGCGATGAAGGCCTGCCAGGTCTCCCAGCGGGTGCAGTTCGTGCCGGCGCCGCTCTTGCTGGACCAGTTGCTGGCGGCCGCGGTCGCGCACGGGCTGGCCAAGCAGCTCGAAGCCTACGGGCGGCTGCACCTGCTGGTCGTGGATGAACTCGGCTATCTGCCCATGGACAGCCAGCGGGCGACGCTGTTCTTCCAGCTGATCAGTCATCTGTACACGCGCACGGCGGTGATCGTCACCAGCAACGTGGCGTTCGAGGGCTGGGGCCGGGTCTTCGGTGGGGACGAGCTGATCGCCGCGGCGATTCTGGACCGGCTGCTGCACTACAGCCACGTCTTCTTGATTACGGGCCCGAGCTACCGGATGCGGGACAAACAGGCCATGCTCGGCGAGCCGCCCGACCCCACGGCCAGCCCCCCGGCGGCCTAACCGGCGCGCCCGGCGCCACGGCGTGGCGCAGGAGGTGTACGCTTTCGACACTTCGAAATTTCGAAGGAGCCGGTACCCAGAGACCAAGGAGGGGGGTCACTTTTCAGGCGGACGCACGGGTCAAGTTTCACGCGGAATCTACACCCCCTTCACCAGCCGGAGGGGCGAACGACTCTGCAGCCGCAGCATGGCTCCTGTGAGCTGCCCCTCAGCAGTATGACGTGGTCGGCCGTGGCGACGGTGCCTTACGCTGTGACTGCGTCTCGCGTGGCCATGCGCCAGGCTCACCCAAGAGCCACCCCGCGGAGACCCGCAACGCTGCGGCCAAGCCCACCAGCTCGATGTCCGTCACTTCGCGCAGGCCGATTTCAATCTTGGCCACCGCCACCTGGTCGAGGGGATAGCCGGCGACCTGCAGCCGCGCGGCGAGCTGCAATTGCGTGAGGCGAGGCAGGTGGCGATACCGTGCTTCGCGCACCCGCGGGCCGACCAGGTTACGAGCGGGCATAGATTCAGTGCATGTTCCGTGCAGGGAACCAAAATGCCCGGCAATCCTATGCCCACGCCTTGCATTTTTGTTCCACCAGAGGAACATGAACAGCATCGCTCACCAATTCGTCACCAATCGTGCAGCGGCCGTGCGCACAGCCGCGCCGCCCAAGTCGCGATGAGGACTCCGCGTGATGCGCAAGCTTGCATCGCATGCCGGTGCCGACGGAACGGCGCCGCGTTATCCGGTAGGTATGCAGACTCTGCTGATCAGGACCGTGAGTGGCTGTCGCGCGGTCCCTGTCTACTCCCTGCGCAATCCCCAGCACCACGAGCCGATTGGGCGGGCCCTGGCCACAGGCCAAACCGCAGCCTTCTACGTTGGTCTGTACGGCATCGTCAAGGCCGTCCGGGCAGCGTGGGTCGCCCACGACGCCGCCGAAACCTACTGGCGGATCAAGGCCGGGCGACCACGCTACGCCAAGGTGCCGCTGCTCGCCAAACCGCAGCAGGCGCTCCGGCTGATTGACTTTGTGCCCGTCCACCCCGCCTTCCGACATCTGGCCCGGCGCGACCGCTTCGAGCGGCTGTGGACGAGCCACGGCGCACCACTCCACGTCATCGCGCCGTTGCGACAGCCGCTCCGCTTTCTCGACCCGGCCTTCGTCACCTCGCCGGCAGACCTCGACGCCTACCGACGAGACGATGCCCGGGCCGTCGACCGAGCTGTGGCCGCGCCGACGGCCAGCTTCTTCTGGATGGCCGACCCAACCTGGGAAGACCTCGCTACCTTTACCCAACTCTTCAGCACCGCGCGGGCGTTCTACGGTGCGTCGTCGTTCAACGAACACGGCCAGCCGCCGCCGTACACCTTTGCCCAGCTCGCCAGCTACGTTGAAGGAACAGAAGGGAACCAATTCGACCTCGTCATCAACGACGAGCTGTACGAGCGGACCGGTGCCTTCAGCTCGCACACCCAAGTTCGGCTGCCCCTGGTCGACGAGCCAGCCGAACTCGTGGTGGTCCGCCGTGGTGCCGTGAGCCCCGAATGGTTAGCCGACAGTACCGGCTACCCAGTGCGCGTCCTCGGCAGCGCCGGGGTTGCCTCGCGCTCGCCCGGTCTGACGGACGCGGAGCTGCGCGCCGGGCTGGAACGGCTGCGGGCGTGGCGCAGCGCATGAGGAGACTGTCCGCTTCACCACCACTCAGCGTGTTTGGCAGTGGCCGCTTGCGGCTCGATGAGCGCCTGGTCGTCGCGGCGCTCGCCGTCATCGCCGCCGCCTGGTTTCACGCCGCCAGCTACACGGCGGCCGAAGGCGCCCACCCAGCGAAACGCTGGCTTTTTCGCCGGAGCGCCGACGCCTTCGCGCTCGTCGCCTGCTACGCCCTCGTCCGCCTGTGGACCTGAGTTCAAACGCACCGTGAGGCCTGCCATGGCTGTCTCATCATCACCCGCCGCCCCAGCCGTCCATCGCTGGTCGGCGCCGACGCTGCGCCAGCGGCGCTTCCGCTTGCTCGACACGACGCTGCGCGATGGCGTCCAGGCGCCGCACATCCGCCAACCGACCCTAGCCGAGAAGCTGCGCATCATTGACTTCGACGCGGTGCTGGGCATCGCCGCCATCGACCTCTGCCTGCCCGGCGTCGGCGGCCAGTATTTCGCCGAGGGCGTGGAGTGTGCACGCTACGTGCGTGCGCGCTATCCAGCCATCGATGTTGTGGTGCTCGCACGCACGTTGGCCAGCGACATCGATGCCACCCTCGACTTCGCCAGTCAAATCGGCGGCCCCCTTTCAGCCATCCTCTTTCGCGGCAGCAGCGACCTGCGCCTCGCCGCTGAGGATTGGAGCGAAGACCAGATTGTCGCCGACATGCGGCGCTGCGCCGCCCGGCTCACCGCCCACGGCCAGCGGGTCATCTGTGCCACCGAGGACACCACCCGCTCCCGACCCCAGCTCCTGACGCGGCTCTTCGCCCCCGCGCTGGACATCAGCCTGGAGCTCGCGCTGGCCGAATAGAAGAGGCAGAGGCCGGCATCGTTTGACGCGATTTCTGCGCGAAACGTATAGTCGCGATACCGCGAGGCGAGCGGGCGAGGGCTGGCGATGCGCGATTTTTCTGCTTACACGCTCGATCAAGTCTGCCGGCTCACAGGGCTGACGCGCCGGCAGCTCGCGTACTGGGATCGCACCGGCTTCTTCTCTCCTGCTTGCGCTTCAGAAAACCGGAGCGCACCGTACAGCCGCGTGTACACGTTCAAGGATGTGGTGGGTTTGCGGACGATTGCGCGGCTTCGCAAGGCGCCGCACAGCATCCACCTGCGGGAGCTGCGCCAGGTGGCATCCTGGCTCGATCAACATCCTGCCGAGTCCTGGCCCAGCCTGGTCTTTTTCATCGCCGGCAAGCACGTGTACTTCGACGATCCTGAAAGCGGTGTCCGGCTCGCGGCCAGACCGAAGGGCCAGAGCGTGCTGCCCATCAGCATGGCCCCGATCATGGCCGAGATGCGAGCAGAGATTGAGAGCCTCAAGCAACGTACGCCGGACATGATCGGCCGGGTCGAGCGGCGCCGCTACGTGGCGCACAATGCGCCGGTGCTCGCAGGCACCCGCATCCCGACTTCCGCCGTCTGGAACCTGGCGAAGGCGGGCTACGATGCCGCCGCGATCGTCCGCGAGTATCCCCGTCTCCATGCAGAAGACGTGGAGGGAGCGCTCGCTTACGAAACCAAACGCCACCTCCGCGCCGGCTAACCGCGGTGCCGATGCTGCTGCTCATGGACGAGAATGTGCCGGACTCGGTCGCGGCCTTCTTCCGTGAGCGCGGGCATGAAGTCCATCTCGTTCGTGACCTGTTTCCCCCCGCCACACCCGATCAGGTCATTGCCCTTGCCGGCGATCGCGAGCATGCGATCGTGGTGACCTGGAATCATAAGGACTTCAAGCGCCTTGCCGCGCGCATCCCGGTCGGCGAGCGCTTGCATTTCCACCATCTGGGCCGCATCAACTTCCGCTGCAACGAGGCGCATGGCCGCCGGCGCGCCGAAGCGCTAATCGAATGGATCGAGTTTGAGTTCGAGCAAGTGCAAAGGCGCAGCGACAAGCGCTTGATGATCGAGATCGGAGAAACGAGCTTCCGCGTAATCCGCTGATCCTCCTCACCGCCGGGCCAGAGGCAGCCCCGGTAGGGCAGGCAAAGCGTTCGTCGCTCATGGCGCTCACCAGGCGCCGGGCGCCTGCCAGACGTTCTCACCGCCGACGACGGTGAGCAGCACGCGCGCCTGAGCGATCTGCTCCGGCGGGCAGGTGTAGATGTCACGGTCCAGCACGACGAAGTCGGCGTACTTGCCCGGCTCGATCGCGCCGGCCACGTCCTCGTCGAAGCCGGCGTAGGCCGCCCAGCGCGTGAAGGAGAGCACCGCCTCGGCCCGCGTCATGCACTGCTCCGGGCGCCAGGGCTGCAGCGGGCCGCCGGGGCGCGATCGCGTCACGCCCGCGGCGATGCCCAGCAGCGGATTCGGCGACTCCACGGGGAAATCCGAGCCGCCGGCGATCGTCACGCCGCTGTCCAACAGCGACCGCCAGGCGTAGGCGCCGGTCACGCGGTTGCCCAGCCGCTTGTCCGCCCAGGCCGAGTCCGAGGTGCAGTGCGTCTGCTGCATCGAAGGGATCGCGCCCAGGCGGCGGAAGCGCGGAATCTCGGCCGGCGCCAGGATCTGCGCGTGCTCCACCCGCGGCCGTTTGTCGCGGTCGCCGGCCAGCGCCCGCTCGTAAGCGTCGAGCACGCTGCGGTTGGCGCGGTCACCGATCGCGTGCGTGCAGACCTGGAAGCCGTGCTGGATGGCGTCGCTCGCCCAGCGCTCCAGGTCGGCGCTTGACGCCAGCTCCAGGCCGCTGTTTTCGGGGTCGTCGGAGTAGGGCGAGAGCAGCGCCGCGCCGCGTGAGCCGAGGGCGCCGTCGGCGTAGAGCTTGATCGCGCTGATCGAGAGCCGGTCGCGGTAGCGCCGCTCCGGTCCGCGCTCGCGCCAGGCCTGCCAGGTCTTGCCCGGCCCGTTGATCGCGCCCAGCACGCGCAGCGGGAAACGGCCGGCGTCGATCAGGCCCTGATACGTCGCGATCGTGCGCTCGTCCACGCCCATCTCGTGAACGCCGGTCAGGCCGAAGCGCAGACACTCCTGCACCGCCGCCTCGACCGCCACGCCCAGGTCATCGTCGCCCAGCGGGGGAATCAGCTCGCGCACCAGCCCCATCGCCTGATCGATCAGCACGCCGCTGGCGTGGCCGCCGGCGTCGCGCAGGATGCGGCCGCCGGGCGGATCGGGCGTGCCGTCGTCGATGCCGGCCGCCTTCAGCGCCGGCGAGTTCACCCAGAGCGCGTGGCCGTCGACGCGGGTGAGCGCGACGGGGTTGTGCAGCGTGAGGTGGTCAAGCGCGGCGATCGTCGGGAAGGCGCCGCCGGGCCAGGTGGTCTGGTCCCAGCCGCGGCCCGTGACCCAGGCGCCGTGCGGCCGCTCGGCGGCGCGGGCGGCCGCACGGCTCGCGGCGTCCTCGGCCGAGGCGGCGCCGCTCAGGTCGACGTTCAGCCGCGACTCTGCCAGGTTGCGCAGGTGCGCGTGCGCGTCGATCAGGCCGGGCAGCACCGTGCGGCCGCGCAGGTCGATCTCGTCGCCGCGCGGCGGCAGTTCGTCGGCCGCGCCGACGGCGGTGAAGCGCCCACCCTCGGCGGACATCGCGGCGGCCAGTGTGCCGGCGCGGGCCTGGGTGTAGATGCGGCAGTTGACGAAGCGCATGAAGCACGTCTCCAGAGTCGTGGCTCGGCGGGGCCGGTCCCGCGTGATCGCGCGGTCAGGCTTGCGCCCGCAGTCGTGGTGTTTCGAATGCCGCGGACCCGCGATATGCTGTTCGTGTACGGTCAATCCCCCGTTTGGTCTGCCGGGTATGAGCGGCAGACTTCGCGAGTACTAGGGCGGGAGTAGCGCGGCGCTCGCCTGTTTCGGTCATGATCGACGCCGGCACGGCACGCGTATTATGTGCGCGGAACAGTTCTCATTGGTCAAACAGTGGTCAAACAGTGGTCAAACGGCGCTCAAACGGTCAACTGGTTCCACGGTCGAAAGGCAGACGCTCATGGCAGGCCCGACAGGCGACTCCCTGCACCCCGCCACGTCCCAGGCTCCTCACCAGATTCGCGTGCTTGTCGTGGATGATAACGTGCTCTTCCGTGAAGGGCTGGTGGCCCTGCTCAAGCAGTACGACGACATCATGATCGCCGGGCAGGCCACCAACGGCCACGACGCCGTGCGCAAGGCGACGCTGGTGCGGCCCGACGTGATCCTGATGGACATCTCCATGGCCAACATGGGCGGCGTCGAGGCGGCGCAGCACATCCATCAGGAGGTGCCGCACGTGCCGATCGCCATGCTCACCGTCTCCGACCAGGACGACGACCTCTTCGGCGCGATCCGCGCCGGCGCACGCGGTTATCTGCTGAAGACGGTCGGCATCGAGGAGCTGCACGAGGCGCTGCACACGCTCTACGAGGGCGGCACGACGATCACGCCGCACCTGGCGCGGCGGCTGCTCGAAGAGTTCAACCGGCTCACCGCCGGCCGCCGCGCGGGCGGTGAGGAGGAGGTTGCTAAGCTCACGGCGCGCGAGCGCGAGGTGCTGGAGCTGGTGGCGATGGGCCAGAGCAACCAGGAGATCGCGGACAAGCTGGTCGTCGCTGTCAACACGGTGAAGGTGCATCTGCGCAATACGCTGGAGAAACTGGAGCTGCGCAACCGCCAGCAACTCGCGGCCTTCGCCGTCTCACACGGCCTGATCACCGACATCCGTGGTGAAGGTCGCGACGACGAGTAGCGCCCTGGCCCACCGCATCCGTCTCTGGACCGACCGCGCCGCCGGGCGTCCGAGTGCGCCTCTGGCGCTGCCAGCGCGGTAGGATGGGAGGGTGACTGTACAGCATTCTCCTCCATCCCCGGCCGAGAGCGGCGCGGCCTTGCCCGTCGTCGCCATCGTGGGCCGGCCCAACGTGGGCAAGTCGGCGCTCTTCAACCGGCTCGTCGGCGGGCGCGTGGCGCTGGTGGAAGACCTGCCCGGCACCACGCGCGACCGCATCTACGGCTCCGTCGATTGGCCGCGCCGCCCCTTCCGCCTGATCGACACCGGCGGCCTCGAAGACGGCGCCGCCGGCGGCTACCCGGCGCTGATCCGTATGCAGATCCGGCGGGCGATCGACGAGGCCGCCGTGATCGTCTTCGCGGTAGACGCCCGCGACGGCCTCACCGCGGCCGATCTCGAAGCCGCCGAGCTGCTGCGCCGCGCCGATCGCCCGGTCGTGCTCGTCGCCAACAAGGCGGACAACGCGGCCCGCCGCGCCGACCTGGCGCAGTTCTACGGCCTCGGCTTCGGCGAGCCGATCGCCGTCAGCGCTTACCACGACAGCGGCATTCCCGACCTGCTCGACGCGCTGGAGCCGTATCTGCCCGCGGCCGAGGCGCCGGCGGACGCGCAAACGCTGCGCATCGCCATCGTCGGCCGGCCCAACGTGGGCAAGTCGGCGCTGCTCAACGCGATCCTCGGCGAAGAGCGTGTGATCGTCAGCAGCGTGCCGGGCACCACGCGCGACGCGATCGATACGGCCTTCAGCTTCGAAGGCCATGAACTCGTGCTGGTCGATACGGCCGGCATCCGCCGCCGCGGCCACATTGATCCGGGTGTGGAGAAGCACAGCGTGCTGCGGGCGCAGGAGGCGATCGAGCGGGCCGACGTGGTGCTGGCTGTAATGGATGCGACGGAAATGCTGACCGCGCAGGACGGCCACATCATCGGCTTCGCCGAAGAATCGCTCCGCTCGCTGGTGATCGTGCTCAACAAGATCGACCTGATCGAGCGCGTGGGCGAGTGGCGGGCGGACCTGACGCGGCTGATCCGCCGGCGCGTGAAGTTTGCGCCCTGGGCGGAGGTCGTCTTCGTCTCGGCGCGCGAGCGGCTGGGCATTGACGAGCTGCTGCGCGACGCCGTGGCCGCCGGGGAGGCGCGCAACGGCCGCATCGGCACGCCGCGGCTCAACCAGATCGTGAAGCGGGCGCTGGTGAAGCACAGCCCGCCGGCGGTAAGCGGCAAGCGGCTGCGCGTGTTCTACGTCACGCAGGCGGAGACGCAGCCGCCGACGTTTGTGTTCTTTGTGAATAACCCGGATCTGGTTCATTTCTCGTATGCGCGGTACCTTGAGAACTGCCTGCGCGAGGCGTTCGCCTTCCGCGGCACCCCGATCAAGCTCACGTTTAAGGGCAGGAGCGGCGCCGAATGACCTGGCAGTACGTCCTCGTCGCGGCGATCGGCTACTTCTGCGGCGCGGTGCCGTCTGGGGTGTGGGTCGGCAAGCTCGCGCGCGGCATCGACATCCGCGAGTACGGCAGCGGCAAGACGGGCTTCACCAACAGCATGCGCGTGCTCGGCTGGAAGCTCGCCGCCGTCGTCTTCCTGCTCGACCTGGCGAAGGGCGCCGTGCCGGTGCTGATCGCCCGCAGCTTCTTCGCCGGGGCGCCGGTACAGGCCGTGGCGGGGATCGCCGCGATGGTGGGCCACATCTGGCCGGTGTACGTCGGCTTCCGCGGCGGCCGCGCCGTGCTGGTCGCCTTCGCCGCCACGACGGTGATGATGCCGCTGCTGGGGCCGATCATGATTGCGATCGGCCTCGCCATCGCCCTGCCGTTCGGCTACATCTCGCTCGCCTCGGTGGTCGGCAGCGGCGTGATGGCGGGGATCATCGCCGCGCTCGCCTTCCTCGACCGCGTGCCGCCTGAGCTGCGCGTGCCGCACGCCTACGGCGTCTTCGGCGTGGTGGCCGCGACGATGATCGTGGTGCTGCACCGGGACAACATCCAGCGGCTGCGCGCCGGCACCGAGCCGAAGTTCGGCCACGGCGGCCGGCGCCGCCCCGGCCAGGCCGACAGCCGGCCGTAATCAACCAGCAAAATATCCTCCGTGCGACGGGCCAAGATGGCTTTTGACGCGGGAGCAGAACCCGCTGCCGGCGACGAGGCCGCCGATCGCCGCGCGCTCGAAGCGCTGGTGATCGACAATCCGGACCTCGAGTGGCTGGAGGTGCTGCTGGACGAGTTCAACATCTTCGAGGCCGCCGGCTGGACGCGGCAGGAGGCGCGCCACTCCGACTTCCTCGCCTTCCTGCTCGACCCGCGCCAGACGCATGGCCTCGGCGACACCTTCGTGAAGCGCTTCCTGCAGCGCGTGCTGCAAGGAGCCGGCGGCGCCCAACTGCCGATCAGCCCGATCGAGCTGGACCTCTGGAGCCTCGACGGCCTGCTGGTGCTGCGCGAGTGGCAGAGAATCGACATCCTGCTGCTGGACGAAACGCACAAGCTCGCCGTGATCATCGAGAACAAGATCGACAGCGGCGAGCACGACGACCAGCTCGATCGCTATTGGAAGGCCATCGCGGCGCAACATCCCGGCTGGACGCAACTCGGAATCTACCTGACCCCGGACGGCGCAGCGCCGAAACATCGGGCGTATCTACCGGGTGACTATGCCCTCGTCATCAACCTCATTGAAGCCTTGCTGGAGAGCCGAGCGGCGTCTCTTGGCGCAGACGTGCAGACATCGCTTCGTCACTATACGCGAATGCTTCGGAGATACATTGTGAACGACTCTGAGATCGGTGACCTTTGTCGACGTATCTACCAGAAGCATCGCCGGGCGCTTGAACTCATAATCCAGTACCGACCGAGCCTGGAATCGCGCCCGTTGACCATCATTTCGGATCTGATCGAGCAATCTTCGGATCTGCTGCGACTTCAAGTCCGCACGAACACTGTGTCATTCGCTCCCCTTGAGTGGGACATCCCGGAGCTGCGCACGGGCACGTCGCCTCTCCCCTCTCTGCCAACCTAAGGTGAGACAATCGAAGTCTCGAAATTAGTGTAGGGCGGGGAGAGAAACGCCTGATGGTTGCCGAACCAATCCCCGCAGACCGTTCCCCCCTTCAAGGCCGTC
>Ga0070730_10000399_pt1 | contig 52071 bp, 44 predicted proteins | sample Coa_R1_3_FD_66447 | JGI IMG/M metagenome (GOLD analysis project Ga0070730, IMG submission 66447) | Surface soil microbial communities from Centralia Pennsylvania, which are recovering from an underground coalmine fire - Coalmine... | ecosystem: Environmental > Terrestrial > Soil > Unclassified ...
GGGCGGCGGCGGCGTACGCTGGTACGAGTTCACGGTATCGCCGTCCGATCGCGCGCTGCGGCTGCGCCAGCAAGGGACTTACGCACCCGATAGCTTCTATCGCTGGATGGCGAGTCCGGCCATCGATCGCGAGGGCAATATCGGAATCGGATATTCGTTCGGCGGCTCGCCGAACTTCGCCGGACAGCGCTTTGCCGGCCGGCTCGCCAATGACCCGCTCGGCATGTTGACGCTGCACGAAACGGTGTTGGCCGAGGGCGAGGCGCCGCAAACGAGCAGCGTGCGCTGGGAGGATTACACGCAGACGGCGATCGACCCGTCGGACGACTGCACGATCTGGTACGTGGGTGACTATCTCAAAAAGGACGCGTGGACGTATTCCACGCGCATCGGAGCGTTCCGGCTCTGCCGCTGAGCCAAAGGAGCACTTGAGCCATGACATCCCCACTGCTCGGCGAATTCCTCGGCACCATGGTGCTCATCCTGCTCGGCAACGGCGTCGTTGCCGGAGTACTGCTCAAAGGGACCAAGGCGGAGAGCAGCGGCTGGATCGTGATCACCGCCGGTTGGGCGTTTGCGGTAATGGCGGGCGTGTTCACCGCAGTCGCGTGCGGATCGAGCGACGCGCACCTCAATCCCGCCGTCACACTGGGATTCGCGCTGCGTTCGGCCGACTTCTCGAAAGTGGCGCCGTACTTCGTGGCGCAGCTGCTCGGCGGCATGGCCGGCGCCGCGCTCGTGTGGCTGCACTATCTGCCGCACTGGAGAGTGACGCCCGACGGCGTCATCAAGCGCGCCTGCTTCTGCACCGCGCCCGCGATTCGCCAATTCATTCCGAACTTGATCAGCGAGACGATCGCCACCTTCGTGCTCGTCTTCGTCGTCGGCGCGATCTTCTCGAAGAGCGTCGCCGCAAATGGCCCCGCCGCCGGGGTCGGCGCCTACCTCGTCGGCGCGCTCGTCTGGGGTATCGGGCTCTCGCTCGGCGGCACCACCGGATATGCGATCAACCCGGCACGCGATTTCGGCCCGCGGATCGTTCATGCTTTGCTGCCGATCGACGGCAAAGCTCCGTCGGATTGGAGCTACGGCTCGATCGCAATCGTCGGGCCGTTGATTGGCGGGTCGCTCGCCGGTCTCGCGTTGCGCGTGCTGGGCGTATGAAGACGGTCAGCCGAGTCGCTGCGCTGCTTGGCGCGCTGGGATCGATCGTCCTCGTGATTTATGCGGGCCGCCGCAATGCCCATCCACTGCTGGTCGTACTCTTTGTGCTCTGGGTGGCGGCTCCGTTTGTCGGCTATTTCCTCGCGGGAAGGCTGTCGGCGCGGTGGCCCGCTCTTGCGTCGTCGACGCTCGACATCGTCATCATGCTCGCCGCGATCGTATCACTGGTCGTCTACACCGCCGCCGCCCTCAGACCGGGACGCGCGGTGCCCTTCGTGCTCGTTCCTCTGATCGCGTGGGTGTTTGTGTTGCTCGCCGTGGCGGCGTCGGTCGCGGAACGCGGCAGGTCGCCTCGTAGCGATCGATGAGATTCGCGGCTGCCTGCGGCGCAGTCCTATTGCTTGCGCTGATGCCGCAGGCATCTCGCCAGTCGTGGATGATCGGGCCATTCGTCAAACCGGCGGCAAACCCGATCATCACTGCCGACGCTACGTCGCGCTTTCGATCGCCCATCAGCGATTCGGTCGTCGCCTGGGAGGCGTTCGCGACGTTCAATCCCGCCGCGGTGGTGCGCAACGGGAAGGTGTACCTGCTGTATCGCGCCGAAGACGCGACGGGGCGGCAGGAAATCGGCGGCCACACCTCGCGCCTCGGGCTGGCCGAGAGCAGCGACGGCGTGCGCTTCACTCGACGCCCGGCTCCGGTTCTCTACCCTGACACCGACGCGCAGCGGGGTAACGAGTGGCCGGGTGGTGTGGAAGATCCGCGGATCGTCCAGATGGACGACAGCACCTACGTGCTCACCTACACGCAGTGGAATCGCGACGTGCCGCGCCTCGCGGTCGCGACGTCGCGCGATCTGATTCACTGGACAAAGCATGGCCCCGCGTTCGCGCGCGCCGCGGAAGGCAAGTACCTGCGGACCGAATCCAAATCCGGCGCGATCCTCAGCCGCATAGAAGGTGATCGACTCGTCGCGACGCGGGTGAACGGGAAATACTGGATGTACTTCGGCGTCCCCGACCTGAAGATCGCGACTTCCGATAACCTGCTCGACTGGACGCCGCTGGAAGATTCGACGGGGCAGGCGCTCAAAATTCTCTCGCCGCGGCAGGGATATTTCGACTCGTGGCTCGTGGAAGGGGGTCCCCCCGCGCTCATCACGAAGCATGGGATTGTGGTGCTCTACAATGCGGGCAACACCGAAACGCACACGTACGCCGGCGGGCAAGCATTGTTCGACGCGCGTAACCCGGTCCGGCTGATTGCGCGATCCGACACGGCGTTCATCAAGCCCACGGAGAATTACGAGCGCACCGGCCAGTACACCGCGGGAACGACGTTCGTCGAAGGTCTGGTGCCGTTCCATGGGCGATGGTACCTCTACTACGGCACTGCCGATTCGCGTGTGGGCGTAGCCATCTCGACTCCCAGGGAATAGCGCATGTCCAAGGTCAGAGTCGGTATCGTGGGCTCCCGTTTTCAAGCCGACTGCATCGCGGGCGCGGTGAAGGCGGTCCCGGAGGAGGCGGAGCTCGTCGCGGTCGCTTCGCCGACCAAAGGAAATGCGGCCGCATTCGCCAAACGGCACGGCGTCCCGAATGCCTATACCGACTATCACGACCTGTTGCGCGACCCGCAGGTCGAGCTGATTTCGATCACGGCGCCCAACGCGCTGCACGCCCAAATCACCATCGATGCCGCGAAGGCCGGCAAACACGTCGTCTGCGAAAAACCCCTCTGCATGACGCTCGAAGAAGCGGACGCGATGATCGACGCGTGCAAGAAGGCCGGCGTACTCCTGCTGTACGCCGAGGAGCTGTTCTTCGCGCCGAAGTATGTAAAGGCGAAGCAAATGGCCGACGAAGGCGCGTTTGGTCGGGTCCACTTGGTGAAACAAGGCGAGAAGCACTCAGGACCGCATTCGCCGTGGTTCTGGGACGTCGCGCAGTCGGGCGGCGGCGCCGTCATGGACCTCGGCTGTCACGGCATCGCATTCTGTTGGTGGTTCCTCGGCAAGCCCAACGTCGCCAGCGTGTATTCGCAGATGTCGCAGCAGGTGCATCGCGATCAGACGAAGGGGGAAGACGAGGCGATCACGATCATCGAGTTCGCCGGTGGTGCGATCGGAATGGTCGAAAGCAGCTGGAACCGTCCCGGCGGCATGGACGACTCCATCGAGGTCTTCGGCGACAAGGGGCAGACCTACGCCGACATGCTCATGGGCAACGCGCTGCCAACGTACTCCGAGGTGGGCTTCGGCTACGCCGTCGAAAAGGCCGCGACCACCAAGGGATGGAGCTATCCGGTGTTCGAGGAGCACTGGAACTACGGTTTCCCCCAGGAGATGCGGCACTTTGCCCGCTGCGTGCGCGGCAAGGAGACGCCGATCGCGGACGGCGAGACCGGTCGAGTCGTGCAAGAGGTGCTGTGCGCGGCTTATGCCTCCGCGGGCGCGGGAAAGAAGATCGCGTTGCCGTTTCATCCCAAAGGCGTGAAGAAACCGATCGACCTCTGGAAGACCCCGCAACGTTAACGCGCTCGCTCGGCCTAGTAGTCCTGCTCGCCGCATGCACACCGGCTGGCTCCCCGCCGTCGGTCGACTGGCGCGTGACGGGCGGCGATCCCGGCAATTCCCGCTACTCAGCGCTCGATCAGATCGACACGACAAACGTCTCGCGGCTGCGCGTCGCCTGGGTCTACCACACGGGCGACCTGCCCGCGAGCGGCGACGGCCAGATTCAAGCCACGCCGATCGTCGTCGACAGCGTGCTGTACACGACGACGCCCGCACTCGCGGTCATCGCGCTGCGCGCGGCGGACGGCACGCTGCTCTGGCGCTTCGATCCCCGCACGACGCACGACGTACGCCGCACGGATCTGACACACGTCAATCGCGGCGTCGTCTATTGGTCAGCCGGCAATGATCGGCGAATTTTCTTTGCGGCGGGACGGCGACTGTACGCGCTCGACGCGCGCACTGGGCAGCCGATTCCGACCTTCGGGGACTCCGGCTCTCTGGATCTCGCTGCCGGCCTGTCGCGCGACATCGGGGATGCGTATCTCGTCGTGACCAGCCCGGGAGTCATCTACAAGGATCTGCTGATCCAGGGCATGCGTGTCGGCGAAGACGAAGGCTCGGCGCCGGGGGACGTGCGCGCGTACGATGTTCGCACGGGCGCCATTCGCTGGACCTTTCACACCATCCCCCATCCCGGCGAAGTCGGCTACGACACCTGGCCTCGCGGCGCCTGGAAGACAGCCGGTGGCACGAACGACTGGGCGGGCACATCGGTCGACACCGCTCGCGGGATTGTCTACGTGCCGACCGGCTCGGCGACCCCCGATTTCTACGGCGGCGCGCGCATCGGCGCCGACCTGTTCGCCAACACGCTCCTTGCGCTCGACGCGGCGACCGGCAAGCGGCTTTGGCACTTCCAGTCGGTCCATCACGACTTGTGGGATCGCGATCTTCCGGCTGTTCCCAATCTCCTGACCGTCACACGCGGGTCGAGCCGCATCGCTGCCGTCGCACAGATCACCAAGAGCGGGTTCGTGTTGCTGTTCGACCGGCAGACGGGCAAGCCGCTGTTCGACATCGTGGAGCGCCCGGTCCCGCCGTCGACCTTGCGTGGCGAACGGGCATGGCCGACCCAACCGATGCCTGTAAAGCCGGCGCCGTTCGCGCGGCAGTCGATTACCGAAGCCGACGTCGTGGAATCGCAGCGCGCGCGATTTCGCACGCTGCGCAAGGCGTTCTTCGCGCCGCCCAGCCTCGAGGGCAGCATCGTGCTCCCCGGGTTCGATGGCGGCGGCGAGTGGGGTGGCGCGGCCATCGATCCCGAGACCGCCACGATCTACGTGAATGCGAGCGACGTTCCCTGGGTCGCCGCCATGCGGCCGGCGCTGCGACTTCCGGCCGCAGCCTCCCGGCCCCGCTCCGGCGCCGCGGTCTACGCAGCGGTGTGCGCGAGCTGTCACGGCGCCGATCGTCGCGGCCGCGGTCGGGCGCCGTCGCTCGTCGACGTTCGCAGCCGTCTGTCCGAAAAGGACATTCGCCAGATACTCGACTGGGGACGCGGCTTCATGCCGTCGCTCGCCGCGCTTCCCGCAGCCGACAAGCGGGCCGTGGCGCAGCACCTCGGCTTCACGGTCGCAGATAGCGCCGGCTGGACGACCGGCGTCGCGCGACAGTCGCCGTATGAGTTTGTTGGCTATGAGCGTTGGCGCGACACCAGCGGCTATCCCGCGATCGAGCCGCCCTGGGGCACATTGAGCGCCATCGACCTCAACACCGGGGAGTACCGCTGGCGCATTCCGCTGGGCGAATTTGCGGCGCTGAGCGCGCGCGGTGTACCGGTCACCGGGACCGAACAGTATGGCGGCCCGATCGTGACGCGCGGCGGTCTACTGTTCATTGCCGCCACAGAGGATGCGAGAATTCGGGCGTTCAATCGCCGTAACGGGAAGCAGCTCTGGTCGGCGACGTTGCCGGCTCCGGGGTATGCCACACCATGCACCTTCTCGGTTCGCGGCAAGCAGTACGTCGTGATCGCGGCGGGCGGCGGCAAGCTGGGATCGAAGTCCAGTGACACCTATGTCGCCTTTGCGCTACCTTAGCCGTAGCTCGACATGAGGATCCCCACGTGAGCGCTCCAGCCCTTCTCCTGCTATTGCTGCTGCAAGCGCCGGCCAGCCGTCGCGTCGATTCGCTCGTGAGCGCGATGACACTCGATGAGAAACTCAGCCTGCTGCACGGCAGCGTCGACCCCGAACCGGCCGTCGGGCTGAACTCGGCGGGCTATATGAGCGGTGTACCGCGCCTCAGGATTCCGCCGCTACGGCTCACCGATGGGCCCGCGGGCATCCGCTCGTCCGCGCCCGCGACTGCGTTGCCGGCGCCCGTTGCGCTCGCCGCGTCGTTCGATCCCGAGCTGGCGCGGCGCTACGGCGCCGTGATGGGCAGTGAAGGTCTGGCGCGCAATCAGGATGTGCTGCTCGCGCCGATGGTCAACATCGTCCGCGTCCCTCAGGCCGGCCGAAACTTCGAGTCGCTCGGCGAGGATCCGTTCCTCGCCTCCCGCATCGTGGCCGATGAAGTCGTCGGCATTCAGGGAGCCGGGCTCATCGCGACCGTGAAGCACTACGCGGCGAACAATTTCGAGCGGGATCGGCAATCGGTCGACGTGCACGTCGATGAACGCACATTGCACGAGATCTATCTGCCCGCCTTCGAGGCGGCCGTCCGCGCCGGCGCCGGCGCGGTGATGTGCTCGTACAACCTGGTCAACGGCACCCATGCCTGTGAGAACCGCGAGCTGCTCACCGACCTTTTACGCAAGCAGTTCGCATTCGGCGGCTGGGTCATGACCGACTGGTTCGCCACACACGGACTCGATGCGCTTCTTGCCGGACTCGACCAAGAGATGCCGGGCTTCAACATCGGCGTGCGCAACCCGAGCTGGTTCGGCGATTCGCTGCGCGCCGCGGTGCAAGCGGGTAAGATCCCGCAGGCCGCGGTCGATCAGGCCGTGCGCCGCATCCTGGGCCAAATGGATCGAATGGGCCTGCTCGCGGGGCAGTCGCGTGCCCGCCCCCCGATCGACATCCTGACGGACGCGGCACTCGCGCGCGAGGCCGCGACCGAGGGGGCGGTGCTCCTCAAGAATGACGGCAACCTGCTTCCTCTCGCGCCGGCCCAGCTGGCCACGACCGTAGTGATCGGCCCGGCGGCTCGGTCGCCCCTGATCGGCGGGGGCGGCAGCGCCCGCGTCCAGGCATTCCACAGGACGAACGCACTCGACGCACTGCAGCAGCGCGCGGCGGGCGCGCCGCTGCGCTTCGTTCCAGGCATCGACCTCGACGGCACGCCGATTCCCGCGACGGCATTTTCGAACGATTCCGCCATCGACTTTACGGGCGCGCAAGCGCTGCCGGCCGGCACGTCGTGGTCCTGGTCCGGGACGGTGACGGCGCCCACCTCCGGGGATTACGATCTGAAGCTCCAGTCGCGCGGTGGGCGCGCGCAGGTCCTGCTGGCGATCGGCGCGGACAGCGTTCGCCTCAGCACGATCGGGTTCTTTGGCAATGCGAGTCTGTTGCCCACCGCCGACAATCTCCAGAACGCATCCGTGACGGTGCGTTTTGTCGCGGGACAAGCCATTCCCATTCGGGTCTCGATGGACGGACGGAGCGGGATAGGACCATTCGCGAGAGAAAGCGGCCAGCCGATGCAGATCCGGCTCGCCTGGTCTTCGCCGGAGCGCCGTCGTGCCTTTGTCGATTCGGCGGTCGCGGCGGCGCGCGGAGCCGAGCGCGTCCTGGTATTTGCGTACGACGAAGGGACAGAAGGCGCCGATCGCGCTTCGCTATCGCTCCCCGCGCGTCAGGACTCGCTGATCGGCGCCGTGGCCGGCGCGAATCCGCACACGATCGTCGTCCTGAGCACGGGGAGTGCGGTCGAAATGCCGTGGATCGACCGGACGCCTGCGGTCCTGCAAATCTGGTATGCCGGTCAGGAGGGCGGGGACGCCGTCGCGTCGTTGCTCCTGGGCGACGCGAATCCCGGCGGCAAATTGCCGGTGACGTTCCCCCGCGCCGCGGCCGACGCACCGACCGCAACTCCGGCCCGCTATCCCGGCGACAATCGCGTCGCGACGTACGATGAAGGCGTGCTGGTCGGCTATCGCTGGTACGATGCGCGCGGGATTGCGCCGCTCTTTCCCTTTGGCCACGGGCTGTCCTACACGACGTTCGCGTACTCCGACCTGACGGTGCGCAAGAGCGGCGACGGGTTCGATGTGCACGTGACGATTCGCAATACCGGCTCGCGGCGTGGCGCCGAGGTGGCCCAGGTGTATCTGGCGCCGCCGGCAAAACAACCGGTCCCGATGCCTCCGCAGCAGCTTGTCGGGTTCGAACGGGTCGAGCTGAATCCCGGCGAGAGTCGCGACCTGACGATCCACGTCGGCGCCCGGCAGTTGTCGTACTGGTCTACACAAAAATCGGCGTGGGTCGTGGCGAAGGGCTATCGCACGGTCGTGGTCGGCTCGTCGTCACGTGATGTCCGGCTCCACGGCGCCTTCTGATTCGTCGTCGTGATCTACGAGGATCGCTACACCCGTCCGATCACGCGCAAGCGCTTCGCGCAGCGCATGAGCGGCCATCTTGCCATGGCCGTCGCACTCGTCTTCATCTCGCTGCTGGGCGGCATGGCCGGGTACGCGCATTACGAGCATCTCGCCTGGCGCGATGCCTTCCTCAATACCGCGATGCTCCTCGGCGGCATGGGGCCGGTGGACCCGCTGAAAAGCAATGGCGGCAAAATATTTGCGGGATTGTTCGCCTTGTACGCGGGCGGCGTGTTCCTCGTCGTCGCCGCTTTGCTGCTGACGCCCGTCGTGCACCGGTTGATGCACAAGTTCCATTGGGAGGAGGAGGAACGTCGGCGTGGCGGCGGGGCCGCTTGAGCAATGCAATTCGATCTCGATGCAGCGATCGACGTGCTCCGCCGCACCCCGTCCGTGCTGCACGCGCTGCTGCACCATGCGGCCGCGGTGTGGTCGGATGGCAATGAAGGGCCGGACACCTTCAGCCCGTTCGACGTCGTCGGCCATCTCATCGATGGCGAAGAAACAGACTGGATGCCGCGCGCGCGGATTATCCTGTCGCAGGGCACGAACCGCCGTTTCGAGCCGTATGACCGGTTCCGCCATCGCGGCCGCAACACACAGCGCACGCTCGACTCGTTGCTGAACGAATTTGCCCGACTGCGGGCCGAGAACCTCCGGCTGCTCGCGTCCTGGAAGCTGACGGACGCACAGCTCGATCTGACGGGAGAACACCCGGCCCTCGGCGCGGTGACGCTTCGCCAGTTGCTTGCGGCCTGGGTGGTGCACGATCTTGGACACATCGCCCAGGCGGGGCGCGTAATGGCGAAGCAATATCGGCTGGACGTCGGTCCCTGGGCGTCCTACCTGCCCGTCCTCACCGATCGCGAAACGCCGAGGCCGCTGCCGGGCATGTCTCCATGAGCTACGGTACCAATGCTTTAGGCACGGGACAGTGTGCAGTGTTGGATTTCGGCGCCATGTCGTGTAGCTTGATAGGGTTCATGAGCCTGGCAGTAGCTCGTTGAAGGGTCGGATCATCAGGCGGCGCTGGCCGTCTCCGGCATTGGGCCGGAGATCGTGTGCACGGCGCGCCCCGGTGAGCGCGACAACCCTCCCAGCATCTGCCGGCATTCACTACGGCGATACACGCCTTTCCTAAGAGCCCGACGCAGTCGGCGAGCGTCGCTCAGTTCCTGTGCAACAGGAGCGTGCGGCTTCGTCCACCCACCGGGCGGGAACACAATTCGTTATGACAACGCAGTCTCAACAGCAACACACTCACCTGCCACGCCCACCGCACAAAGAACCCCCTGCTCACGCGCCCAATGCGGCGCTGATGATCGATTTCGACAATGTCACGATGGCGATCCGATCGGACCTGCAGACCGAGCTGAAGCGCCTGCTGCAATCCGACATCATCCGGGGAAAGGTCGCCGTGCAGCGCGCGTACGCCGACTGGCGCCGCTACCCGCAGTATATCGTCCCGCTGTCCGAATCCTCGATCGATCTCATCTTCGCCCCGGCGCATGGCGCCAACAAGAAGAACGCGACGGACATCCGGCTCGCGATCGACGCGCTGGAGCTCGTCTTCACGCGTCCGGAGATTGGCACCTTTATTCTCCTGTCGGGCGATTCGGACTTCTCGTCGCTCGTGATCAAACTCAAGGAATACGGCAAGTACGTGATCGGCGTCGGCATCCGCGAGTCGTCGAGCGACCTGCTGATCCAGAATTGCGACGAGTACTACTCGTACAACGAGCTCGCCGGCTTCACCAAGGCGAGCGACGTCGAGTACGTGAAGCGCGATCCCTGGGAGCTGGTCGTGGAGGCCGTCAAGCAGATGACGGCGCACAACGACGTCATGCGGTCGGATCGGCTCAAGCAGGTCATGCAGGAGATCGATCCCAACTTCGATGAGAAGGACGCGGGCTTCTCGCGCTTCAGCAAGTTCGTGATCGAGGCCGCGCGCCGTGGGTTGATCACGCTCACGCGGCTCGACAACGGGCAGTATGAAATTGCCCTCGGCGACAAGGTCGAAGGCGCGCCGGCACAGCCGACGCTCGCGGCCATGAGCGAGGCGTCCACGGCGCCCGCGCCCGCCGCGGAGCGCCCGCGGAGCCGGCGCGGTGGACGCGGCCGAAGCCGGAGCGAAGAGGAGTCCGCAGGGGGCGGCTTCTCGTTGGGGGGCGCGTTCGACCGCATCAAACAGGCAGTCGGCAAGCTCGGCCTCGATGAGGAGACCGAAGCGGCGGGGCCTACGGTGGCCGAGCCCGCCCCCGCCCCCGCCCCCGCCCCTGCCCCCGCGGCCGCACAGCCGCCGACGCCCGACATCGAAGAAGAGGACGACACTCCAATGCCGGCGTCCTCGGCACCGCCACCGCCGTACAGCACGACATCCTCGACACCGGGCGGCATACCGATGCGCAGCGCGCGTTTCCGTCGTGGCTCGCGCGGCGGCGCACGCCGCGGGGGCCCGGGTGGTGCTGTGAGCGAAATTCCAAAGATCGGCGTCGTAGAGGTCGATCCCAATTTCCGTCCGCGCGCCGACGCGACTCAACCACCGCCCAAGCCGCCGATGATCGGCGGCCAGCCGTCCGATCAAGAGCGCAGTGAGCGCACCGAGCACGGCGAACGGGGAGCGGGGGACCGAGGCGGACGTGGTGGTCGCGGACGCGGCGGCAGGGGAGGAGGGGGAGGTGGAGCGGGGGGGGGAGCGGGCCGCGGTGAAAACGGCGACCGTGGTGAACGCGGCGGCCGGGGGCGCCGCGGTGGACGTGGCCGCGGGGGCCGGGGGCCGCGCCGCTTCGAGTCGGAGTCGTCCGAGGTGGCGCCGGTGAACACGCACCGCGGACCGGCGGCGGCGCCGGCTGAACCGCCGGAGCGCTCGCGTCCAGCGACACCGCCGCCAGCGCCGGAGGCGCCTGTAGCCGGAGCCGGCGACGACGCGCCAGAGGAGTCCTTCTGGTCGAAGGTAAAGCGCGGACTTACTGGAGGCGCGTGACGCGTAGCAGTCCGGTTTCGGCACAGTTCTACGCGCGACCGACGGAAGAGGTCGCGCGTGGTCTATTGGGGCACATTCTCGTGAGCGACGTCGGCGGGCGCCGCCGCCAGACCGCGGGTCGCATCGTCGAAGTCGAAGCGTACGTCGGCCCCAACGATCCGGCGTGCCATGCCTACGGCCACCGCCGCACGGCCCGCACCGAGCCGCTCTACGGGCCACCGGGGACGGCCTACGTGTACTTCACGTACGGCATGCATTGGTGCCTCAATGCCGTCACCGAGCCCCCCGAGTTCCCAGCCGCCGTCCTGATTCGTGCCCTCGAGCCGATCGCGGGATTCGAGACGATGCGAGCCCGCCGGGGCAAGGAGCCGCTCTGCTCCGGTCCCGCCCGCCTGTGCGAGGCGTTAGGAGTGACGGGCGCGCTGAACGGGGTGTCATTGCAGCGTAGTGTGCTGCGGATTGTTGAAGGGCAGAAGCCCCGGCGCGGGGGGATCGTGGTCAGTCCCCGGATCGGCATCACGCAGGCCGCGGACTGGCCCCTGCGGTTTTGTGTCAAGGACTCGCCCTGGGTTTCCCGCTAGTGATCCTCGGGGAAAACTTCCTGCGCGCGCTCAGTTCCGCTCGGTAATGCCTTCCTTTGATGAGCCGAGGCTGACGCGCACGCCGCCTTGCAGCGAGTGCGTGTTGCTGTCGAGCAGGAAGCCGTTGGCGCTCGACGTCAACAGGTAGTGCGCGAACACGTTGAGCCGGCTCGAGTAGTTGATCTGCAGGCCACCCATGATCCAGAAGAACGCTTTGCTGGCCGCATCGTGCGCGAGCTGGTCAGCTTGGACGGCCTCGCCGAGCGTGGCGCAGCTCGAGCAGTCGACCACGGGATTGAGCACCTCCATCAGCGCAAAGCCGCCGCCCGCGAACGGCTCGATCACCTTCTGAGCCGGGAACGCGAGGACGCCGAACATGAGCCGGCGCATGTCGTGGAACGTCACATCGCGGAACCCGGGACCCACGGATGATGTCGATGAGCTGGGATCGAAGATCACGGCATGCGCGTCGGCGAGGAAGATCGCCTGCTCGTATGCGACGTACAGCGCCGTGCGCCGCGACTTGATTAGCCAGTGGCCGCCCACGATCGGATCGTAGACGTACGGCTCGGTGTTCGTCTTGGAGACGAAGGCGCCGCCCTGCGCACCCCAGTACCATTGAAAATTGGTGTTGAAGCCGTGTCCCTGCTGCGGCGGAATGAAGAAGTACGATGCGCCGAGCGAGCCCTGCACTTCGCCGGTAAACGCGTTACTGAAGAACGGATTGTCGGGACGATACTGCGCGCGCACGTCGCCGCGAATGGCGATGTGATGCGCGATGAACGCGCGGACGCCGAGCCCGCCGTTGACCAGCTGCTGCGTGAAGTTGTACGGGGCGTCGGGTCCGAACACCATGCGCGAGTAACCGCCCGAGGTGAGCAGCGTTACGCGATCGGAGAGCGGCCAGTTCAGCACGAGGCTGGCGCTGACCGTCGACACGTTGATGTTCTGCGTCGATGCCAGGTTGGTGGTGGCGATGTAGTCGCCCGTCACCTCGAGGCCGACGCGGTCGCTCAGGTTATAGCCGATCCGGACGCCGCCGCCGAACCCATTCGTGATGAGGAACGAGCGGTCGAAGCGCCACCAGGAGCCGAAGCCCCCGAACTCGATGTTTTGCGCTTTCTGCGCCGCCAGGGGGTTGGCGGGACTCGCTGCCAGGGCTACGAATCCCACCATGAGAACCAGCCGCTTCATCGGGACTCCTTCCAGGACTCCCCGCCGCGGTTAGGGAGCCGCCAATAGGACCGCGTTGAAGAGCAGCTTGAAGGTGCCGTGCGTCTGGCCCCGAAACTGGGGCCGGAAACCGAACAGGATCACTCTTCCGCTGCCTACCGGTGCCTCCACCAGCGACGCCTTCCCTGTAAGTCGCTCCTGGTAGCGGGCATAGCCCGATCGCAGGGGCTGTTCGGGATAGGTCGCCAAGGCCCTGGCTGGGGCCGATACTGTGAAGGCGGCGCTATTCTCGAAATAGATCTGGAGGGAGTCGGAGACCCCAACCGTAACAGAGTCGCTCCCCCCCAAAACCGTACCGAAAATAGAACCCGGGGCGTAAAACCGCAAACTTTGGGGACCTGATGCCACCCCACCTAGGACATTGACGACAGGGAGGTTAAGGCGTGCAATCGCGAAATTACTTGAAGCATCGAGGCAAACGAGCGTGCCCCCACCCCGAACAAATTCCGAAATGGCGTTGGCCCCCGATTCGCCGAGGCCGCCTGCGTACTGTAATGGAATGCGAGTCGAGTCAACGCCGACCACCATGGAAGTAGCGTCCTCACTCGGCAGAACAATGACGTCGAACCGCTGCCGCAACCCGCCGCGCTTGATGTCGCCATCATGGAGTGTCATGTAGCTGATGCCATACTGCTCGAATAACCAGCGCGTCCAGCCCTCGTCGATGTTGGCGGTCCAAGGTTGATAGAGCCCGATGCGCGGCAGCCGTTCCCGCCAGCGCGCTCCAGCGGGCGCTTCGCGCACCGCAGTGACGTCGAAGCCGTGCCGTGCAGCCTGCTCGCTCAGAATGGCGCGCGCGCGTGCGCCGCGCACGACCAGACTGTCTCCCACAACCGCGACCGACTGACCCGCCGCGAGCAGCGCCGCTACCGCGCGCGATTCGGCATTGGTGCGGTTCTGCAAGATAAAGACGTCCCCGCTGCCCTCGATCTTCCCTGGCGGCGCAATCACGCTGTCCACGCGCACGAGGTTCGTGCTGAATGGGCCGTTCACGACATCCGCGCGCACGCCCATAGTGAAAGGCAATGTCCAACCAGCGACGTCGTATGGCGGGCGATCGTTCACCGGCGTGTAGTGCTGCGGCTCCAGTAAATCCTTCGCGTCCGCGCGATATGGCTGGGCCATCGGGATGACGAGAGCCCCGGCGGGATACCGCCTTCCCTCCGCCGTGAACGACTCGGCCGCGCGGTATACCTCCACACCGCCCGCGGCGAGAACGTTGGCGAGCGTCGCCCACGCTTCGGGATCGCGCTGCTCGGGTGGCAGGACATACGCGAACGGATTCCCGGCCAGTCCGGCCTCGACGGCGCGCCGGCCGAGACCCACGAATCGATCGATGACATTGACCCGATCGCGCGCGGCAAGCCGGACCAGGGATTCGGACGTGATCAGCTCGTACCGCACGATGTCGCCGAGATGCCAGACGCCTCCCGGCCACGGCTCGGCGTAATTCACGCCACGAGCGGGTTGGCGCAGCGAGTCGAGGGTCAGCGTGATCGGCGATCCGAGGCGGGTGCTCGCCGCTTCGGTCAAGATTCCGATCATGTTGTGCCGCGTCGGCGCGGATCGAAAGCCGCCATGCCACCAGAGGTCGTACGTGAGCTGGTGGGCGACGCCGGTCATGCCGGCGTCGTACAGCGCCGAGGCCATCTGCGCGCCGACCAGGTTGATGCCGGCGACGATCGCGGGATCGATATTCGGATTGACGGGATCCTGGAACGGCGGGACGAACAGACGCACGCCGTTCGTTCCCATCTGGTGCACGTCGTACACGATTTCCGGAAACCATTCCTTGTACAGCATGCGCGTGACGAGGCGGGTCTCGACCTGCGTCAGCATGAACCAGTCGCGATTGTTGTCGTGCCCGATGTACTTGTGATACAGCCAGGGAAGCGGGCCGCCCTCATACCGCGTGCCCTTGTAGCGGCGATACCAGCTGACGACCGTATCGAGGCCGTCAGGGTTCATGGACGGGATCATCAGGACGACTACGGAGTCGAGTAGCCGGCGCAGCTCCGGATCGGTGGTCAACCGATACGCGAGCGTCATCCCCATCTGACTCGACGCGACTTCCGTGGAATGGATGTTGTTGCTGATCAGGATGACGGCGGGCTGGGTTTTGCGCATCCGCTCGAACGCCGTGTCGCTCAGTCGCCGCGGATCGGCGAGCAGCGCTTGTACCGCTTTGATCTCCGCCAGCCGTTGCTGATTTGCCTGAGACGTAATCGTCAGCAGCAGGAACGGCCGGCCTTCGGTCGTCTTGCCCAGCGTATCGACGTGCACCATGGGGCTGCGCTGCGCCAGGGTGTTCATGTAGCCGCTGACCTGCTTCCAATCGGCGAGATTCGAGTCGGCGCCGGGTTCGAAACCGAGGCTTGCCGCGGGGGACTGCAGCGCGAGGAGAGCCGCGACGAGTAGGTGCATTAGATCAGTCCGAGTTTGGAGCCCACCTTCTTGAAGGCGCGGAGCGCGAAGTCGAGATCGTCCCTGGTGTGCGCGGCCGAGAGCTGGCAGCGCACCCGTGCATGTCCCTGCGGGACAACGGGGTAGCCGAATCCCGTCACAAAGACGCCCTCCGCGAGCAGCAGCTCGCTCATGTGAATCGCTTTCGCGGTCTCGCCCAGGATGACGGGCACGATCGGTGTCTGGCCCGGCAGCGGTTTGAAGCCGAGCGAAAGCAGCTGATCTCTGAAGTAGCGCGCGTTCTCGTGCAGCCGGGTCACCAGCTCGGGATGCTTTTCGATGTGGCGCACCGCGGCCAGGGCGCTTGCGGCGACGGTCGGCGGCAGGGCGTTGCTGAACAGCTGCGGTCGCGAGCGCTGCGTGAGATAATCGGTCAACGCCAGCGGCCCCGCGGTAAACCCGCCGGCGGCGCCCCCGAGTGCCTTGCCGAGCGTCGAGGTGATCGCGTCGACCTGCCCGACCATCTCGTAGTGCTCAGCCGTGCCGCGGCCGCGTTTGCCGAGGACTCCGGTGGCGTGCGAGTCATCTACGGCGACGACGGCGTCATACTTTCGCGCAAGCGCAATGAGGTCGGGGAGCTTGGCGATGTCGCCTTCCATCGAGAAGATGCCGTCGGTGAAGATCAGCTTGCGGCGCGCCTTGCCGGCAGCCTGGAGCTTATCCTCGAGATCGGCCATGTCGGAATGTTTGTAAACGGCGGTCTGGCATTTGGTGATCGCCTTAGCGAGGCGAATCGAATCGATGATGGACGCGTGATTCAGCTGATCGGAGATGACGAAATCAGGTTCGCTCAAGACCGTGGGGCAGAGCCCCTCATTGGCGTTCCAGCAGCTGACGTAGGTGAGCGATGATTCGCAGCCGACGAATTTCGCGAGCGCGTCTTCGAGCTGGCGGTGGACGGTGAACGTTCCACAGATAAAGCGCACGGACGCGGTGCCCGCGCCCCAGCGATCCAGGGCGTCCTTTCCCGCCTCGACGACCTCGGGGACGTCGCACAGCCCCAGGTAGTTATTGGAAGAGAGAATGACGACTTCGCCGCGCCCTTCCATTTTAACGCGTGAGCCTTGCGGCGAGTCGAGATAGTTGAGCCGCTTGTAGACGCCTTCCTTTTTGAACTCCGCCAGTTCGTCCTGCAGCTGTCCCATGAAGCTCATGCGATCTCCAGAATGACTTTGCCGGCGTCGCCCGAGCGAATGGCCGCGAGCGCGTCGTCGATTTTGGCGAGTGGGAACTTGTGCGTGATCACCGGCCGCGGATCGAACTCTCCCACGGTCAGGAAGCGCCGCATCTGATGCCACGTCTCGTACATCTTCCGTCCGATCACGCCGTACAGCGTGAGCCCCTTGAAGATGATTTCGGACGCGAAGTCGATCGGGACGTCGCCCTCCGGGATGCCGAGCAGCTGCACGCGACCGCCCATGCGGACAGCCGCAAAAGCCTGGTGCAACGCCGACGGAACGCCCGACATCTCGCAAACGACGTCGACGCCCTCGCCCCCGGTCTCGGCGAGCACGGTTTTCACGACGTCGTCTTGCCTGGCATTGATCGTGACGTCCGCGCCCATCGTCTTGGCGAGGGCGAGCCGTTTCGGATTGACGTCCGACGCAATCACTCTCGCCGCGCCCGCGGCGCGCGCGATTCCCACCGCGAAACAGCCGATGGGACCGCATCCCACAATGAAAACGGTGCTGCCGGGAATCTCCGCGGTCAGCACCGTGTGAAACGCATTGCCCATCGGATCCATGATCGCGCCGATCTCGGTGGGAATGCCGTCGAGCGTCAGCACATTGGTCGCCGGCATCGTGATGAATTCGGCGAACGCGCCATCGCGATCGACGCCGATGATGCGCGTGTTCTTACAGATGTGGCTGTTGCCGGTCCGGCACTGGAGGCAGTGGCCGCAGACGATGTGCCCCTCGGCGGTGACGAGCTGCCCGACCTTCAGCTCCGTCACGCCCTCGCCCAGCGCCAGAATCTCTCCCGCGAACTCGTGTCCCACGACGATCGGCGGCTTGATCCGTCCCTGCGCCCAGTGATTCCAGTCGGCGATGTGCAGGTCGGTGCCGCACACACCCGCATGGCGCACGGCGATCAGCACCTCGCCGGGGCCGGGCGCGGGCTTCGGCACGGACTTCACGGTCAAACCGGGCGCGCGTTTTTCCTTGACGATCGCTTGCATGAAGAACCGGGATTGAGGAGTCGGGAGCCGGGAGTCGGACTAGAAGATCGAGCGCGTGTAACCGCCGTCAACCTGGAGCACCGCGCCGGTAATATAGCTGGCCGGCTCCGACGCCAGAAACACGACCGCTGCGGCCAATTCCTCGGGCGTACCGATCCGACCGATCGGCGTCTCGGCCATGCGTTGCTTGATCATGTCGGGACGTGCCTTCGAGAGCTCCTCGATGCGTTCGGTCGCGATGAATCCCGGGCAAATGCTGTTGACCGTGATGCCGTCTTTCGCCACCTCATCAGAGAGCGCCTTGGCGAAGCCGAGGACGCCGGCGCGCGCGGTGGAGGAGAGAATGAGGCCGGGCAACGGCTGCAAGGCGGCGACGGACGCGAGGCAGATGATTCGACCCCACTTTGCCTTTGTCATGATCGGCACCGCGGCGCGGGCAAGGTGAACGGTAGACAGGAGGTTCAGCTCGATCGCTTTCTTCCAGGCATCGGCAGGCTGGTCCTTAAAGGATGCGGCCGGCGGGCCACCGGCATTGCAGAACAGCACGTCGAGCCGGCCGAGTTTCTTGACGACGTCGTGAACGAGCTTCTCCGCCTGCGCCGGGATAGTCACATCCGCGGGAAAGGGTGCGGTCTTGGGATCGCGGCCGTTCACCGCGACTTGCGTGCCCTCCTCTGCGAGCAAGTTGGCGACGGCTCGACCGATGCCACGCGTGCCGCCGCAGACGAGTGCGACTCGCCCCCGGAGACCTAGCTCCATGATGAGCTCAATCGTTCACCGCTTCGATTTTGACGGCGCAGACCTTCAATTCGGCCATTTTCGCGTATGGGTCGAGCACGGGATTGGTGAGGAGATTGGCTGCGGCCTCGCGGAAATGGAAGGGCACGAACACCTGCCCGCGCGCCACGCGTTCGGAGATCCGCGCCGCACTCACCATCGAATTGCGCCGTGAGGTCAGCCGCACCAGCTCCCCTTCGCGCACGCCGAGCTGCTTGGCGTCGGCGGGATGGATTTCGACGATCGCCGTCGGCTCGCGCGCATCGAGGCCGCTGGCGCGCCGCGTCATCGTGCCCGTATGCCAGTGATAGAGCTGGCGGCCCGTATTCATCACGAACGGATAGTCGTCGTCGGGAAGCTCGACGGGATTGGTGTACTCGACCGGCACGAACCGCGCCTTGCCGTCTTCGGTAGGAAATGCCTTGTCAAAGAGGAACGAGGTCCCCGGATGATCGGCGGCCGGCACGGGGTACTGGAGTCCCGCTCCCTCGAGCCGCTCGTACGTGACGCCGGCCCAGCTCGGCGTGACGCGCGCGATTTCGCGCATTACGTCTTCGGCGCTTCGGAACGTCGTGGGCAGGCCGAGCCGGTTGGTGAGATCCAGCAGGATCTCGAGATCTCCGCGGGCATCGCCTGGCGAGTCGACCGCTTTGTGGCTCAACTGGATGCGGCGCTCGGTGTTGACGAACGTGCCCGTCTTCTCGGCGAAGCTCGCGCCCGGGAGGACGACGTCGGCGTAGCGCGCGGTCTCGGTGAGGAAGAGATCCTGCACAGCCAGGAATTCGAGCTGCCGGAACCAGCGCTCGGCGTGCGCGATGTCGGGGTCGGAGAGGATCGGGTTTTCGCCCATGATGTACATCCCCCGCACGCCACTTTCCGGCTTCACGACCTCGGTAACCATCAGGCCGCTCTTCAGTGACAGCGATTCGACCAGGACGCCCCACGTTCGCGCGAAACGCGCGCGCACCTTCTGGTCGCCGACCGGCTGGTAATCGGTGTAGGCGAAGGGGATCGCACCGACGTCCGAGGCGCCTTGCACGTTGTTCTGGCCGCGGACCGGCAGCATCGCGGCGCCCCAGCGCCCGATCATGCCGCACGCAAACATGAGGTTGAGGAGCGACGTGACGATGTCGGTGCCGTTCGCGTGTTGCGTCAGCCCCATTGCCCACAGCGTGCTCGTGTTCGGGCCCTTCGCGTAGGTCTCCGCGGCAGCACGGATCTTCTCGGCGGCGATGCCGGTGATTTTGGACGCCCTCTCCGGCGTGTAAGGCTGGACCGCGGCGCGGACTTGGTCGAAGCCGTGCGTGCGCGTGGCGATGAAGCCTTTGCTCTCGAGCCCTTGCGCCAAGATGTGATTCACCATGGCCGAATAGAGCGCGACGTCGGTGCCGGGCTGCATCTGCAGGTGGATGTCGGCGCGTCCGGCGAGCTCGGTGCGGCGCGGATCGGCGACGATGAGCGTGGCGCGCTTCTCATGCGCGCGCTTCAGCGCGGCGCCAAACACCGGATGCGACTCGGTCGTGTTCGCGCCGGCGATGAAAATGACGTCACAGGCTTGTTCGATTTCCCGCATCGACCCCGACGCTGCGGCGGTGTTGATCGCGCGCTGCATCGCGGCGACCGAAGTCGAGTGACACAGCCGCGTGCAGTGATCGACGTTGTTGGTCCCGATCGCGCCGCGGAACAGCCGCATCATGAGGTAATTCTCTTCGTTGGAGCACTTCGCGGAGGAAAAGCAGGCCAGCGCGTCAGGCCCGCCGCTGGACTTGATTCGCAGCAGCTCCTGCGCGGTCAGCTCCAGCGCTTCTTCCCACGTTGCCTCCCGGAACGGTGCATACCAGTCTGACGGAGTTGCGACCCGGTCGCGGATGTCCATGTCGAGCCGCTCCAGCAGCGGGAGCTCCCGGACGCGCTTGCCCGTGGCGCGCGGCGGCGTGCCCGGTTTGGAGCGGCCACCTTCGGCCTCGATCGTTCGCCACGGTCCGCCCCGCCGCTCCGCGCCCGTCGTGCCGGTCCACACCCAACGGTCGCCTCGCTTCTGCCACCCTTTTCTAATGAGCGGCCGTGTAAGCCGATCGCGGTGCTGTGGAAAGTCGTAGCCGAAGCGGCCTTTGACGCACGTGGAACCCTGATTCGGCGTGTTCAACTCGATGTCCGGCGAGGTAACGCGGACGACTTTGTTCTCCGCGACGTGCAGATCCACCTGGCATCCGACACCACAGTACGGACAAACCGCCCTGACCACTTTTTCCGGGTGCCGGATCTGCTCGGGGGCGAAGCGCTGGCGCGGCATGACCTCGAAAATCGCGCCGGTGGGGCAGACGCGAACGCATTCCCCACACCAGGTGCACCCCGCCTTGTCCGGATCGCCGTCGGCCCCGACGATGATCTCGGCGTGCTCACCCCGAAAACCGACGTCGAGCACGCCAACGACCTGAATGTCCTCGCACGCACGCACGCAGCGCGTGCATAGGACGCATGTGGACATGTCATGGCGAATCATCGGATCGCCAGGTCGCTCATCGCCGGAGCGGAGCGGCAGATCGCGCGCTTCGACGGCGCTCGGCACGACGTCGTATTGCACGAGATACTGTTCGAACTCATTGCGCGGATGGGCGCGACCCCCCCCACCGTTACGCAGGTGGTCGGCGGGGTAGCGCTCGGCGAGCAAGCGGAGGACGCCCTTGCGGTTCTCGACTGCCGCGTGCGACTGCGTCGTGACGATCATGCCGTCGGCAACTGTCGTCGCGCAGGCAGGGATGAGCTTGGCCTGCCCCTCGACGGAGACCAGACAGATGCGACAGTTACCCACAATGGGCAGGGTGGGATACCAGCAGAGCGTGGGAATTTCGATAGCGGCCGCCCGGGCTGCCTCGAGGATCGTCTGCCCCTCGGCGGCGGGAATAGTTCTGCCATCAATCCGGAGCTGCATATCCCTATAGCTAGCTGTCGAGGGCGCCATTGCAAGGATGTCCCGGCGCATCAAGTTGGTGCGTCACGTCGTGATTTGACCGCGATTTAGCTACGCGGCAACGGGTCCGGCTCTTGCCCTTCGGACGGGCATGATCGCCGGTTTGCTCCTCCTTGCAATTGTTACGGGACCGCTCCATAACGTCGGCCGGCTCTCTCTATTGGAAAAAGACATCCCCAAGCCGGTGGCGACCCACGCGATCCGACTCGAGTTGCAGGATCAGCTGCTACGGGTGGGATCGTCTATGCTGATTGCCACCGACTGGTTCATGACTATAGACGGGCTGCGGAAGGGATATCGAGAAACCAATCCGCTGCTCGGCTCGCATCCAGCGTTGGGGAAGGCGAATCTCTTGATCGGTGCGGGTCTGCTCGGCAACGCCTTCCTGGTGCCAAAAATCAGAGATCCCGAATTGCGGCGGGGGATTTGGGTGGCCATGCTGCTCCTCGAGACCGGTGCCCTGCACACCAACATGCAGACCGGCTTGCATCTGAACTTTAGACTCTAGTCAGACCTTCGGATCGACCGGCAGGTGCCGATGGGTGTGATCGCCGTCCTGCCCTTCGTCCAGGAACCAGCAATACGCCCAGATCTTGGCGGGCCGGAGGATCTGATGTCCCGCCCGCAGAATGATGCCCATCGGTTCGTCGTCTATAACCAAGGGTAGGCTCGTCATCGAGAGACGCCTCGCGAATCAGGTCAGCAGGTCCGGACGCAAAAGCCCTGCCGTCGATTTCCTCGTCGACGTGTAGATATTCCAGCGTGTTATTGACCTGATCGGCGCTTACGGTGTCAGTCGGACACGTTCAGTGCCGTGTCGAGCTGACGCGGCGGCTTGATGGCCGTGAAGCCCGAGCGCTTCGAGCGACGACCCGGCTGGATCTGCCAGCCGCGGTACAGTGTCTGGAGCGCCTCTGGTGCAAGCGGGATGACTTCGCGGTTCTCCGCTGCGGGCGGCAAAATGACGTGCACGCCACCCGATGGCGTCCGCGCCTGCAGATCTCCGACGAGCGACGCCCGCTGCTTCGCCCGAAGCAGGCCGAGACAGGCGGGGGCAATCGCGATCAGCGATGGCGAGAGGTCCGGAAACCAGCTGCCGAAATTGATGACGAGCGCCTGGAACGCACCGGCAAGCTGTTCGGTAACCGCCCGGCCCTCCGCGGCCTCGACGGAACCCAGATCCTGGTCGAGGAGAAAGACTTCGGCGTCGTGCGCGGCGAGAAACAGCGCTTCAGCGAGTGCGGCCGCACCAAGCACGACGACGATGTCGCCAGGTTCGATCCGCCCGGCCCATGGGACGATGGGATGGCCGCGGTCGAGCCCCCAATGGGTTGGTGCGCGCTGGGCATCGCGCAGGGCGCGGTGCTTCTGCCGCCAACGCGGGAACGAGGGGAGTCGCAGCCGTCGCGCGATGATCCGATCGACGTGTTCGAGCAACAACACCTCGGTGAGCAGGTACTGATCCTGCGCGCTCTGCTGCAGCTCGCGGACGGCCTCGTCTCCGATCTTCAGCAGCTCCGCCCGCGGAACCGTGTTCTTGTATTCCTCGAGCCGCTGCACGATGAACTCCTGGTATTCCTGCTTGAGCGAGCGAGGCAAGCGCCGGACCGGCTGCATGCCGCTCTTGCTCGCGTGTAGCGGCATGGAGGTCAGCATGGCTCGACGTGCACCGTCACGGCCTCGAGCTCCAGGTCCTGCTTCAGGCGCTCTTCGACCGCGTCCGCAATAGCGTGGGCGTCCGCGACATTCGCATTCGGATCGACGGCGATGGTGACTTCGGCGTAGCGAACGCCGGCATTCCCATGACCGCCGCCGCGCGATCGGATGCCGTAGGCATCCTTCACACCGTTCACCGACCGGGCCGTTTCCTGGATTGTGGGTGCCGGAATCGCGCGCTCGTCCACGAGCACGGGGACGACACGTGCTAGAATCTCATACGCGACGCGCACGATGAGCAGCGCGACGGCGATTGCCACGACGGGATCGATCCAGCGGTTGCCGCGCCGCGCGAACACCACGCCGATCAAGACGCCGATGGTGATGAAGACGTCGGTCCGCGTATGCGCGGCGTCGGCGATGAGGAGCTCGCTGCTCAGCTCTTTGCCGCGGCGGTTCTCGTACCACGCGACGAGTACGTTCGTAGCCAGGGTCGCAAGCAGCAGGATCAGACCCAAGTCGCTCACCTGAACCGGATGGCCCCCCTCGATCAAATGTTCGATGGCGCTCCGCGCAAGCTCGAAGCACGTGACCGACAGGAAGACGACGATCGCGAGTGCGCCGAGCGTTTCGAATTTCCCGTGACCGTAGGGATGCTCTTCATCCGGTGCTTGCGCGGCGACTCGGACGACGAACAGGCCGAGCACGTTGTAGATGGCATCGACGGAGGAATGGATGGCATCGCCGAGGACCGAGAGGGAGCCGGCGACGAGCCCGACCGACACTTTGACGATCAGCACGGCGACGTTGGCGACGAGCAGTCCCCCAAGCACGCGGCGTACCGCACGTGAGCGGTCCAGGGCTCTGTCCGTGGCCGACATGGGTGCAAGCTTGTGGAGCATGGTGCTTTAGTCAACTTGGCTTGACGATAATTAGACAATTGTATAAATATCTCGGCCGATGGACGACTCACTATTCCGCGCCCTGGCCGATCCTACGCGCCGCAAGATCCTCGAGCTCCTGACCAAGAAGGACAGGACCGCGGGCGAAATCGCGGAGCAGTTTCCGATCGCGTTCGCGTCGGTCTCGCATCATTTGGGCGTGTTGAAGGCGGCGGATCTGGTTGCCGCTGAACGCGAGGGGCAGTTCATTCGCTACCGCTTGAACACGACGGTCTTTCAGGAGCTAGTGCGCTATCTCATGGACCGCTTCGGAGCGGGCGAAGCGGAGGCGGACGGTGCGAGGGGGGAGAGCAAATCCAATGCGTAACCGCTGGTTTGGCCTTGTGATCGCCGCCGTAGCGGTGGCGTTCTCGATCTGGGCGTATCCCAAACTACCGCCGACGGTGGCGACGCACTGGAGCATAAACGGCACGCCGAACGGTTTCTCGAGCCGGGGGTGGGCGCTCGCGATCATTCCGATCATGCTGGTGGTGATGACGCTGATGTTCAACGTGTTGCCGAAGATCGATCCGCGGCACGCCAATTACGCCAAGTTTCTGAGCACATATTGGCTGTTCGCGAATTCCATCGTCGTCTTTCTACTGGTTGCGCACGTGTTGATTCTCGCGAGCGGCCTCGGCTACGGCGTAAGGATCGATCGCCTGATGCCGATCGGCCTTGGGCTCTTGTTCGTGATCCTGGGCAATTACTTGACTCGCGTCGAGCCGAACTGGTTCGTGGGCATCCGGACGCCGTGGACGCTGTCGAGTGACGTCGTATGGCGTAAGACGCATCGCACCGGTGGCTGGTTGATAGTCCTCGGCGGTCTGCTCATCGCGGCATGCGCGTTCCTGCCGCGGGGCGCGTTCCTGCCCGTATTCGTTTCGGCGATCCTCATTATGGCGGTCATTCCGGTTTTGCAGTCGTATGTGTTATGGAGGCGGGAACAGTCCAAGTCATAGGACTGCGATGTGCCTCTACCCAATCGCCCGTAACAGGACCCCCTTGAGGTATCCCGTTTCAGGTACGTTGAGCAGCTCCGGGTGATCGGCCGCGGCGCCCGTCGCGGCCAAGCATTGCATGCGCCGGCCGGAGTCGCGCGCTGCGTCCGCGAGCATCGCATGGAAGATGTCTCGCGACACATGGTACGAGCAGGACGACGTGAACAAGATCCCCTCCGGGGCGAGCAGCTTCATCGCCCGGAGGTTCACCTCTTTATAACCGGCGACCGCGCGTTCGAGATTCGCTTTCGTCTTGGCGAACGCGGGTGGGTCGAGCACGATCGTGTCGAACTGCTCGCGCCGCCGCTCCAGCTCGCGCAGTAGGCCGAACGCATTCGCCTCCCGCCATTCGATGTTGCCGATCCCATTGCGGCGCGCGTTCTCCGCGCCGCGTGCGAGCGCTTCGGTGCTTTGGTCGATCGCGAGCACGTTCTTAGCGTGGCGAGCCAGATGTAACGCGAACGAGCCATGATACGTGAAGAGGTCGAGCGCGCGGCCGCCCGCCTTGGTGTGCCGACCGACCAGCAAGCGATTCTCGCGCTGATCAAGAAACGCGCCCGTCTTCTGCCCTGACCAGGGTGCTGCCTGATATTTCACGCCGTCTTCGACGACCTCGACGACCGCGGGGACCTCCCCCGCCGCCAACACCACTTCCTCCGTGAGGCCTTCGTGGCGTCGCACACCGGCGTCGTTGCGGAGGAGAATGCCGTCGGGACCGAACACCTCGCGAATGGCGGCCAGCACGTCCGCACGGGCGGTTTCGAGGCCGGCCGACAACAGTTGCGCGACGATGTACGGTCCGTACCTGTCGATGACGAGCGAGGGGAGGCCATCTCCCTCGCCATGAACCGCCCGCCACGCGGTCGCGGTGATGCCGGTGCGCCGCTCCGCCGCATCCCCGATGCGCTTCGTCCACCAGGTCGCATCGATGGGTTCGCTGCCGCGCGTCAGCAGCCGGAGCCGAATTTCGGAACGGGGCGAGTAAAGAGCCTGGCCGAGGAACTTGCCCTTGCGATCCGTGACAGGGACGATTCCAGGCTGCTTGTCCGGTTCTTCAACGACGTCGCTGCGGTAGATCCATGGATGACCCTGCTTCCAGCGTTCTGCTCCGCGCGCGGTAACTTTGACCGTCATCGGTCCGGGCGCAGCTTCGCGGCATCGCGCAAGTACATGTGCTTCAGCCCGCGCTGCGGTTTGCTCGTGTAGAAATGCAGCAAGACGCGGATGCAGCGCGGGAGGCCGGTGGGGACGGCGACTTCCGCGGCGCCGAGGAGCGGGACGTCGGTCCAACCGAGGCGTCGCGCCGCGCGGGCAGGATACTCGGCGGTCAGATCGGGCGACGACGTGAAGATGGCGCTCTCGACATCTGCCGGCTCGAAGCCGTTGGCGTCGCGGAGCGCGGCGAGCAGCTCTTCGGTCGCCGCGAGAATCGCCTCGCTCGTGTTCGCGGTCGCCGTGGTCGCGCCGCGCAGGCCGCGCAGAATCTTGTTGGGGGCCATGGGGCCATGTCGCTCGTCGATCAGTTGCGCTTGATGGTGATCACCGATCCCGTTCTCCTCAAGGGGAGGGATCCGGTTGCTGTCTGCCGCGCCGCGGTCGCCGGCGGCGCGACGATGATTCAGGTCCGCTGGAAAGATGGCACGCCGGCGGAAATTCTGGAGTTGACCAGCGAGCTGGTGGCGGCGCTGCCCGTTCCCATCCTGGTGAACGACCGTGTGGATATCGCTTTGGCCGCCGGAGCTGCGGGAGCCCATCTGGGGTGGGATGATCTGCCGCTCGACGCAGTGCGCCCGCACGTGCCGACCGGCTTTGTCCTCGGGATCTCCGTTGGATCCGCTGCTGAGGCCGCCCGCGCCCCTGCCGGCGCGGATTATTGGAGTATCGGGCCGTGCTTTGCGACGCCAACGAAGTACGATGCGGGACCTCCGCTGGACCCTAGGGGTTTTGCCGCGCTCGCGCGACGGGCGCCGGAGGGGACGCTGGTGATCGGGATCGGAGGGATCACTGCTGCGAATGCGCGCTCCATCATCGCTGCGGGTGCTGCTGGTATCGCAGTGATCGGGGCGGTGCTGGGCACGGACGATCCCGCAGCAGCGGCGCGGGCCATTCGCACGGCGACTAGTTGACTCGATCCGCCCGACGCTGTCGTTTGCTTTCCCGAATCGCGGCTAAATGGTCCGCGTAGGTCGATGAGAAGATGTGCTTGCCGTCCGGCTGCGCGACGAAATACAAGTAGCCGATCGGAGCAGGGTACAGCGCGGCGATGATGCTGGAATCGGTAGGCTGGCTGATCGGGCCGGGCGGCAGGCCGGGGTAGAGATAGGTGTTGTAAGGCGAGCGGACCTGCAGCTCTCTCTCCCAAACTCTGTGTAATCGCTTGCCGTAGGCGTAGACGATCGTCGGGTCCGCCTGCAACGCCATCCCGCGCTTGAGCCGGTTGTGATAGACCGCGGATACGTACGGTCTGTCCGGCCGGTAGCGGACCTCGGACTCGATGATCGACGCCAGCGTGACGATCTCGTGCCGCGTCATATGGAGCTCGTTACAGCGCGCGTCCCATTCCGGTTGCCACCGCGCGATGAACTCGTGCACCATGAGCTTGACGAGCTCGCGCGCGCGCATGTGCATCGGAACGACGTACGTCGTCGGATACATATAGCCTTCGACGCCGCCCGGATACGGCTTGATGCCGAGCTCGCGCTCGAGCGCGGTGTCGCGCATGGCGGCGCGGAAGGAGTCGCGCGGCACGCCCAGCCAGGTCGCGGCGCGCTCGCCGATCTCGAATCCCATCATCCCTTCGGTCACGGTGAAGCGGACCTCGACGCCACGACCCCGCTTGAGCGTCGCGACGATGTCACTCCAACTGTCGTTGGGTTCGAAGGTGTAGATGCCGCTCTTGAGGTTGCCGGGCAGGCCGCGAACGCGCGCGTAGAGGCTGAACCAGTCGCGATTCTTGATGATGCCGCGCGCCTCGAGCGTGTCGAGCGCCTGGTAATACGTCGCCCCGCGCGGGATCGTAACGATGATCTGGTTCGCGTTCGACTGATAGGTAGCCGCCTGCTGCTTGCCGCAGGCGGCGAGCAACGCGAGCACAACAATGCGGCGCTTCACAGCGCCGAGCCCCGCTGTGAATCGAGATAGTGCTGCAGCAGCAGCGCCGCAGCCATGGCATCGACGTCCTCTTTGCGGCCGCGCGTCTTCCCGCCCATTTCTCGTATGGCCGAAAGCACTCGCGCCGTCGTCATGCGCTCGTCCCACATCGTAACCTCGAGGTCGGTCACGCGCCGTTTGATATCATCGGCGAGGGCCCTGGCGGCGTGAGCGGCGTCACCTTCCGCGCCAGATTCGTCCAGCGGCAGCCCCACCACGATACCCACAACATTGTGTTTCTCGACCTGTTCGAGTAGCTGCGCCATCGGAAAGCGCTTGCCGGCGCGGCGGGTCAGCGTGGTGAGCGGTTGGGCGAGGACCTGCGTTTCGTCAGAAAGGGCGAGCCCGATCCGGCGCTCGCCCCAGTCGACTGCCAGTAACCTGCCTGTACGCTTCACCCTTGCGACATCGTCTGGTAGAACTCGTTGTTGGTCTTGGTGCGCTTGAGCCGCTCGAGCAGAAACTCGATCGCTTCGACCGGCGGCATGTCGGAGAGGAAATTCCTGAGCAGGTAGACCTTGTTGAGCTCTTCCTTGCTGAGCAGCAGCTCTTCCTTACGCGTGCTCGTCCGCTGCACGTCGATCGCCGGGAACGTGCGCCGCTCGGCGATGCGGCGGTCGAGAATTACTTCGGAGTTGCCGGTGCCCTTGAACTCCTCGAAGATGACCTCGTCCATGCGGGAGCCGGTGTCGATCAGCGCGGTCGCGAGAATCGTCAGCGACCCGCCGCCCTCGATATTGCGGGCGGCGCCAAAGAAGCGCTTCGGCTTCTGCAACGCGTTGGCGTCCACACCGCCCGACAGGATCTTGCCCGAGTGCGGCACGACGACGTTGTGCGCTCGACCCAGCCGGGTGATGGAGTCGAGCAAAATGACGACGTCTTTGCCGTGCTCGACCAGCCGCTTCGCCTTTTCGATCACCATGTCCGCGACCTGCACGTGGCGGTCGGCGGGCTCGTCGAACGTGGAGGACACGACTTCGACGTTCGGCCCCTTCACGTTCTCTTCCATATCCGTCACCTCTTCGGGCCGCTCGTCGATCAGCAATACGATGAGGTAGATCTCGGGATGATTCTCGATGATGGAGTTGGCGAGCTTCTGCATCAGGATGGTCTTACCGGCCTTGGGCGGCGACACGATCAAGCCGCGCTGTCCTTTGCCGATCGGCGACAGAATGTCCATGACGCGCATGGACAGATCGCCATCTTTGCGCTCCAGCCTGATTTTCTCTTCGGGGTACCGCGGCCGCAGGTTGTCGAATGCGACGCGATGCTTGGCTTTCTCGGGCTCTTCGCCGTTGACGACTTCGACCTTCAGCAGCGCGAGATAGCGCTCGCCTTCCTTCGGCGGCCGGACCTGCCCCGTAATCGTATCGCCGGTGCGCAGATCGAACCGTTTGATCTGGCTGGGCGAGACGTAGATGTCGTCAGGGCCGTAGAGGTAGTTCCAGTCGGCGCTGCGGAGGAAGCCGTAGCCTTCCGGCAGGATTTCGAGCACCCCCTCGCCGCGTAAGACGGTGTCGGAATCGAGGAGCGATTGCTCGATGCGGAAAATCAGATCCTGCTTGCGGAGCCCGGAGTAGTTGGTGATGTTCAGGGTCTCGGCCATCGCGTGCAGTTCCGCGACGGACTTTCTCTTCAGTTCGGCGATATCCACTTGTGCTTCAACTCCGTTGCATGTGGGGCGGGGGAAAACCCCGGGATGGGGGATTGGTCCTGGTTGAAAATGGAAACTTGGGAATGTGGCGGTGTGCGAACGCCCAATAATAGTGTCCACCGGTGAGCCTCACAAGGTTTCTGACGGCGTGGCGCACAACCCCCCTCCACGACCGTGAAGTCATTGACGCACTTGTAGATCCGGCCCATGCGGGGCCGCCCGTATCGGGCGAACTGGCGACCGCCCTCCGCTCTTGGCGGGGGACCTACTACTGGTCGTCAGAGTCGGATGGGCGGCATCTCGTCCTGACACAGCCGCATCAGCGCCGGCGCGAGGCGTGGCTGGTGCACGTCCTGCTGCTCGTTGCCGTGCTCGCAACCACGACGCTCACGGGCGCGATCGTCGCAGGAACGGTTTCGATGAACCCCGGAGCTTGGCGTGGGCCAGGGTTCCTGGCCGCACTCTCGCACGGCTTTGTCTTTTCGCTCCCGCTGCTCGCCATCTTGTTCACGCACGAGCTGGGTCATTACCTCACCGCGCGTCGCTATCAGGTGGACGTTTCGCCGCCGTTCTTTCTTCCGGGATTTCCACCGCCGTTCGGCATCGGAACCTTCGGCGCGTTCATCAGACTCCGCACGATCGTCAATGACCGCCGCCAGCTGCTGGACATCGGTGCGGCTGGTCCGATCGCCGGGTTCGTCGTGGCGATCGTGACACTGTGGATCGGATTGCGGCATAGTCATCCCACGCATTCCGAGAGTCTGCACGGAATGATCGTGAGCTTGGGAGACCAGCCGGTCTTCCCCGGTGACTCCCTGGTGACTTTGCTGCTCCGTCGCCTCGTGCCCGGCGCCCGCGGAGATATCTGGCTCCATCCGATGGCGTTTGCGGGCTGGATCGGCATGTTCGTCACGATGTTGAACCTGCTACCGATGGCTCAGCTCGACGGCGGTCACATCATCTACGCGGCGCTACCGCGGCTGCATCAGCCGGTCGCCCGCTTTTTTTGGCTGATCGTGATGCTGCTCGGATGGTTCTGGTACGGCTGGATCGTCTGGGGACTCATCGTCCTCATGCTGTCGCGCGGGCAGCTGCGCCATCCGCCGGTGCTCGATACCTATCGACCGTTGCCGCCCTCGCGGCGCTGGCTCGTCCTGCTGAGCCTGGTCCTCTTTATTCTGACGTTCTCGCCCGCGCCGTTTCGGACACCCTGACGGCGGGCCACAGGACGTGGCTGTTTTTGGTCCCGCGCATCATTATTGCTGTTTATGACGACCTATGAGCTTCGCCCCCTCTCCACAGGCGAAATTCTGGACGGCGCTCTCGTTCTCCTCCGACGCAATTTCGCGCTGCTCCTGGGCATCGCGGTCGTATGCCAAGGCGTCCCCACAATCCTGGACATCTACATCGATTTGACTGGTGGCACGGCGCAGAACGGGGGGTTGGGTCTACTGGACCGGTTCCTGACGATGGTTGGTGGCGTGCTCGTGACCGGGGCGACCGTGCGCGTCGTGTCCAAGGCCTATTTCGGCCAGACGCCCCTCTTCGGCGAGGCGATGGGCTTCGCCGGCAGCCGATTCGGAACGATTTTCGGCGCGAACTTCATCGGCGGCATCCTCACCCTGCTGGCCACGATCGTCTTTGTCATCCCGGGCATCATCGTTGCGTGCGGCTACTCGGTCGCGGCACAAGCGGCCGCGCTCGAGTCGGGTTCGTCTACCGAGGCACTGCGCCACTCGTGGAATCTGACGAAGGACTTCAGGTGGAAGGCTTTGGGATTGTGGGTCGTGACCGTTGGCCTGCTTTTGATCGTGTACGTATCCGCCGGAGTACTGGGTGGCGTGGTGGGAGCGCTGCTCGGCGCAGGGGATACCGTGTTGGCGGTGTTGGGCGCCTGCGCGTCGTTGCTGATCTATCCGGTGATCTCCTGCGTCTTCACTCTCTTCTATTACGACCTCCGCGTCCGCAAGGAAGGCTTCGACCTGGAAATGCTCAGCAGTCAGATGAGCATCGGTCCCGCCGGCCCGGTGTAGGATCGGAGGAGCGGGGCGGGGAGCCGGTGGGCGGCAGGTGCCTGGCAACTATTGCGTAACTCCAAGCGGTTTACAATGTTCTTTAAAACCAGCCCTGGAACGCGATGCCAGCACAACCGGCCCGTTACACGCCAGCTGCTGCGACCGATACGGTCGTTCACGACCTGCCGCCGATTCGCTTTGATGGACAGCCCATAGACATTCGTCTCTCCCTGCGCCGCACCGAAGACGGGATTTGGCGTGGCCGCATCTTGTTCGGTGCCGAAGGGACGGAGGCTGAGCGCTCGAGCGCGGAAATCTTTTGCGCTACCTCCGAGCAAGATTTGTGGCAGTCGGTACGAGACCTGCGGGATCACCACCTGCGGGATCTGTATCGTTCGTTGCTTTAATGGCTGATTCGCCGGTCCCCCCGGCTCTGGCAAAGTTGCGCCACGACTTGTCCAATCCCCTGTCGGCGATTCTCGCTGAGACTCAGCTGTTGCTCCTCGCGCCCGAGAAATACGACGAGGAGACGCTGGCCGGGCTGCAGCAGATCGAGGCCTTGGCGCGCAAGATGCGTCAGATGCTCCAAAGCGTCGAGTGAGCCGCCGGCATCGCCCCCGTTTCGCCCCCGTCACCGTGTGGTGGCCGCCCAACGCTTTCATTATTACTACGTCCGCCGTTCGATTGACCCCAATTCGTGATCCTCGTCATAGCTGGTTTGGTCGCGCGGCCCTAAATAAGCCACCCTTGCGCGGGTTCAGAGCCCGGGCATCTTAAGCCCCTTCACCCCGGCGGAGCGTTGGCGTTGGCTGGTCGCAGGACCCTGCTCTTATGTATGAGCGGTGTGGTCGTGGCTTGCTCTGGCGGGCCGCGGCTTGGTCCCGTCACCCCCGCCGAAATCCCCGCCCTCACAGCTCAGGCAGCACAGCAACCCAGCAACTCGCAGGTCCGCTTCCGCCTCGCCGCGGCGCTCATGGCTGCCGGCCGGTGCGATTCCGCGCTCGTGGTGGCCAACGCCGCGCAGCTGATGGCGCCGACCGAAGCGCTGGGCCCCATGGTAGTTGGTGGGTGCCAGGAGAAGGACGGCAGGTACGATCTGGCCTATGGCACCTACAACGACTTCGCCCGAAAGTATCCGCAGGCGCGGGGAGTGGCGGCCGTGCGGGCGCTCGCGCAGCTCGCGCTTCGCACTCAGGCGACCCAGACCGCCAAGCTGGCGCTCGCGCGCGAATCGACCCTGACGTCGCTCCCCCCAGAGCCGTCGACGGTCGCCGTCCTGCCCATGACGATCGCCGGCGATTCGAGCCTGCAACCGCTATCCCGCGGGTTGGCGGAGCTGCTGATGTCCGACCTGGCCCTCGTGCGCAGCCTGCGGCTGCTCGAGCGCGTTCAGATCGGCGCGTTGTTGGATGAAATGAAGCTCGGGCAGAGCGGCCGGGCCGATTCGAGCACAGCGGCCCGCGTGGGACGCCTGCTTCGCGCCGAGCGGATGGTGCAAGGCGTTGCCGACATCAGAGAGAATGGGCCCGTGCGCATGTCTGCCACCGTCGTCCGCGGCGATGGTAGCGTGCGGGCCGGCGCGCAGGCCAACGGCACCTTCAGGCAGCTCCTCGATCTCGAGAAGCAGCTCGTGCTCGGCCTGGCGCCGGAGCTGGGAATTCAGCTGACGGAAGCGGAGCGGCAACGGATCCTGCGGCAGGGGCCGAAGAACCTTGCGGCGTTCCTGGCCTATAGCCAGGGCCTCGACGCGATGGATCGCGGCGATTACCGCGCGGCGGCGACGGCATTTTCGCGAGCCTTGCGGGCGGATCCGTCGTTCGAGGCGGCGCACCAGCAACAGCAGGCGGCGGATGCCGCCGTCGTGGTCCAGACGTCGCCGGGCGACCTCGTCACGGTGGTACAGGCCGTCCAGGACGTCACCGCGCCGGTTGAGCCGGCGGCGGACGGCGCCATCCAGCAATCGACGCACGACGTATCGGCGACGGTCGGCGATGCCGTGGCGCAGACGACGGGCGTGGCGAGCATCGCAAGCCATCCGACGAATCAAAGTCAAGGCGTGAACAATGTGCTCGGCGCATCGGGCACGATTCGTATCATCTTCCACCTGCCGTGACGCGGCTCCGCTCCATCATCGCCGGTTGCGCCGGACTGCTCGCGCCCTTCGCATTGGGCGCGCAAGGAGCGCCGGCGGTCGCCCGCTCGGGCGCGTACTTCGAGTCCTATAGCTTCGGCGACGGCCTCGCGTTCAAACGGATCAGCGAATTCACGATCCCGATCAGCGTGACGCAGCGCGTGGGACAGCGGCTCGTCATCGACGTCGGGACCGCGTTCGCGAGCGCGTCGGTGCGCCAGGCGGACGGGACGACGATCAACCACTCCGGTCTGATCGATACCGATCTGCGCGCGTCGTTCAGCATGATTCCCGGCAAACTCATCTTCAATCTCGTCGGCTCGATTCCCACCGGCGCGACCGCGGTCCCGGATACGACGATTCCGCTGTTCGGCGCGACCGCAACCGATCTGCTCGGCTTCACGACGCCAAGTTTCGGTTCCGGCGGAGGCATCTCCGCGGGGTTCGCCTCGGCGTTCAGAATGGGCCAGAACTGGGCCGTCGGTACGGGCGCGAGCTTCCGGCAAGGCGCGAGCTATCAGCCGGTGAAGGGCCAGCCCGGCCAGCTCTCCCCCGGCGGGGAGGCTCGCGCCCGCTTCGGCATCGAAGGACCGTTTGGCGGTGGGAAGTATTTCCGCGGCGCGCTCGTCTATACGTCCACCGCCAACAACGGTCTTGGCCCGACCGAAGAGAGCGGGATCGGCGACCGCGTGCTCGCCTACGCCGCCGTGAGCATGCCGCTCGGAAACTCCCATCTGTCGTTGTACGGCTGGGACATGCGGCGGCTCCGCGCGCGCAGCTGGGATCAACCGAACACGATTTCGGTGCCGCGCGGCAACGTCCTCGCGCTCGGCGCCCGTCTGGAGCGGTTGCTCGGCGAGCACACGACACTCGCGCCGATGGTCGAGTTCCGGCACGAGCTGACCGGTCCAGGGCCGAAGATGGAGCTGCTCGGCTACCTGCTGCGGACCGGCGCTGACCTCCGCTATCGTGTCAGCGATCGCGCCGCAGTGGTGCTGCAAGCGCAGGTTGCGTTCGGGTCGCTCAACTCGTTGGGCGTTCGCGTCCCGATCGTCGGTCCCCGCCTGGGTGCGTTGCTCGAGTGGTCGCGTTGACCCGTCCATACGCGCTCCGCTGGGTGCGGCGCGTGTGTGTGCTGGCGGTCGGACTGTTAGGCATTAACTGTCGCGACTCGAACGAGCCACGATTTTTCGCCGGCCACCTCGCGCTCGCACCCGCCTTCCAGAGCGGCAACTCGGCGATCGTCAATGTCGATCGCGTGCGGATCACGCTCGTCGGCCCGCTGCCCCAGACGACGCAGGCACTCGACACCGTCATCACGATCCCGCAGGGGGCTGATTCGGTCGATCTCGCACTGTCGGTGCCGCTCGCATCGTCGCGCGAGGACTTCAATCTCTTTCTCCGGCTCATCAACACCGCGGGCGATACCGTTTTCCGGAACTCGCCGTATCCGCAGACCGTCTCGGTGACGAGCGGCGCGACCGGAACGGTCGTCCCGGCGACGCTCGAGTACCGCGGCGTCGGATACGACGCCGTCGCCGTGATCATCAGTACGCCCGACACGTCAGTGCTCTTCGGCGACACGCTGAGGTTGGCGGCCACGGCCTACGGAGCTGCCCAAAACGCCATTCCCGGTACACCAATCGCCTGGAGCTCGCTCGACACGGCGCGCGTGCGCGTGCCCGACAAAGCCGTCGGGAAGGTCATGGGTGGCACCCAGCGCGGGCCGGCCCGCATCGTCGCCCAGCTGCTGACCGGACCGGCCGACACCATGCTCGTAACGGCGGTGCCGTTGCCCGCGTCGCTGACCAAGATCAGCGGCGACGGTCAGACCGCGGTGCCGCGGGCGGCGTTGCCGTTGCCGCTGCGCGTCCGGGTGCTCGGAAGCGATGGGTTGGGCGTGAAAGTGCCGGTGCTCTTCCGCGCGCTCGCGACGGGGGCGTCCGTCAGCACCGATACCGTGTTGAGCGACTCGTTGGGGTATGCGCAGGTGACGGGAACGCTCGGCCCGGGCGTCGGTCCCCAGAGTTTCGACGCCCGCGTCAACGGGATCGCGAATCCGGTCGTGTTCAACGAGTCGTCGGTGAGCGGGACGGTCGCGTCCATTACGATCAGCCCCAAGATCGATACGATCGCCCGCGGCACCACGGTGCAATACACCGCCGTCGCGCACGACTCGCTGGGCAACGTCGTCAATGTCACGATCGGCTGGACGTCGACCGTGTCGTCTGTTGCGACCGTCGATACCAGCGGTCTCGTTACCGCGATCGCGCACGATTCCACGCTCATCATCGCCGGCGCCGCGGGGCACGCGGATACGGCACGTCTATACGTGCGGAGCTTGGCAAACGTGGTCGTGACACCGTCGGATACGGTCGTCACGGCGATCGGCGATTCGTTCGATCTGCACGCCACCGCGCACGACAACTTCGGCGCCGTCGTCACCACCGGCTTCGTGCAGAAGATCACCTCGGCGACGCCGACGGTCGTGACCGTGAACGCCGCCGGCAGGACGCACAGCGTCGGCGCCGGCAACGGCGTGGTGGTCGTACGCGACTCGGTCGATGCGAGCTTGCAAGTGCAGGCCACCGCGACCGTGCGTGTCAATCAGGTCGTGACGCGGGTGAGCAACGCGCTGGCGTTCATTTCCATCGGTGTGGGCGGCAAGGGGCAGGTGGCCGCGCGCGCTTTCGATCGCAACGGCTATCCGGTGAACGGGCGTACGTTCGGCTACGTGTCGCGCAACACGCAGTTCGTCACCGTCGACGCGAGCGGCACGGTGACCGGCGTGGCGCTCGACACGACCACCTACGTGGTCGACTCTCTGCTCGAGGGCGCGAACGTCTACAAGGATTCCACACTCGTGAAGGTCGTGACGGCGCCGCCCGCGCTGTTGCGCTGGGGCGTCGCGAACGACTCGCTCGCGGTGGGTAATGGTGGCAGCGTGTCGGTGCCGCTGACGCTGAGCCGCACCGACTCGGCAGCGCACACGATCTTGCTGTCGTCGAGTGACACGTTGATCGCGCGGCCCGCGCTCGGATGCGGCGGCGGCGCGCTGCAGCGCATCGGCATTCCCGCGCAGACGCCGGGGACGTCGGTCCTCGTGTGCGGCCTCAAGGCGGGACGCGTCGTGATCAAGGCGCAGGATTCCGTGAACGTGTTCGCGCCCGACTCGATGGTCGTCACCGTCGTGTCGACGATCGAATTCCGCGAGGTCGGCTCGTTCTCACAGCAGCCCACGTTCTACGCCAACCAGAATGAGACGCACCGGGCACAGGTGTTCCTCTCCGATCCGGCTCCGGCGGGCGGCCTCGGCGTCACGTTCGTGTACGGCAAACCGGGAACGTCCGCGATAAGCCCGGCCCCCGCGATCATCCCGGCCGGGCAGCTCGCATCCGATATCGTGATCCAGGGAATCGCTCCGGGGACCGACAGCGTCACGCCGACGTCGGGCGGCTTCGTCGGCAAATTCTCGCGCATCTACGTGGCCAGCAATAATCTGGCGATCCAGCTGCCGTACCCGTACAACGGCACGCTCGGCGTCGGCCAATCGTTCCAGCCGTATGCGTCGATCACGTATGGGATGGACCATCCCCTCGTGCTCAACGCGAATCTTTCGACCGGCGTCGGGACCGCGCAGACCCCCGACACGATTCACACGAACAGCAACTACCAGTACTTCACGGTCAAGGCGACCGCGCCCGGAAAGACCGTGCTCACCGTGGCGGCCTCGGGCTGGGTATCGGCGCTCGACACCCTGATTTTCACGACGCCGCACCTCATCGCGTCGGGCCAGAACAGCCTCATCGCCGGAAATCCGACGCTCGGATACTGGAACGGGTACGCCGCGGATTCCCTGCGGTATCAGCACGCGGTCAGCGACACGCTCGTCATCACCGCGGTGTCGCGCAACCCGAACGCTGTCGCGGTGGATTCGGCGACGTTGAAGCTGCTCCCCGGCTCAACGGGGAATACGCGGTCGAACGCGCTCCGCGCCTTGGCATCCGCCGGTGGCGACTCCGCGTGGATCGTGCTGTCCGCGCCGGGCTACGTGTCCGACTCGTTCCTCGTGCACGTGACGAAGCCGACGCTGACGCTGGGTATCGGCTATCCCTATTCCGGTCGTGTCGCGCTGGGGACGTTGTGGAAGAACGCCGGCTACGTGCAGCTGCCGTACGTGCGATCGGATACGTTCACCGTCTCGTTCACGCACACGCGCCGCGGGACGGTGCGCGGTCCGGCGAGCCTACGCGTGCTGCCCAACCAGACGATCGCCTACTTCGATTTGGTCGGCGACACGCTCGGCGTTGACAGCATGGGTGTGGATACGATACTGACGACGGGCTACGTGATCAGCGGGGCGCCGCTGTCCCTCCAGGTCGATTCACTGCACGTACGGCCATACCAGTATCCGGGCGTCACGAACTACACCATCGCGAGTCCGTATCCGGTCTCCGCGGCCGTGTACGACTACGTCGACGGTCAGTATCGTCCGCTCATCGCGCCGCTGCGCGTGCATCTCGTCTCGAGCGACACCGCGTCGTTCACGCTCGACTCCGCGTTCGTGACCATCGATTCGGGACAGTATTACAGCTACAACCACCCCGATACGCTGCGCTTCAAGAGTGTCGACACAATCGGCGCAAAGATCTATGCGTCCGCGCCGGGTACGCAGGCCGATTCGTCATCGCTGATCAAAGTGCTTCCGACGCCGCTCAACGTGCAGCTCGGCTATCCCTACACGGTCGGTCGTGGCCTGCGGCTCAAGGGCAACTACGTGACGGTCTCCGGCGGCACCGTGCCCGACACGGTGAAGGTCGCGCTGCAACGCTTCGACCCGACCATCGACACGTTGACGGCGGACACCGTCAGGATCTTCAAAGGATCGAGCAGCAGTCAGTACTTCGAGATCTGGGGGCTCGATTCGACGCGTACCGATTCGATCTTCGCGAGCGCACCGGGCTACGTCCGCGGCAAGACGACCATTTCCATGCAGCCGGCGAAGCTCCTGCCGGGCGGCCTGCCGGCTACGCGTCTCACGACGGACCCTCCGTACCGCGCGTATCTCGGCACGGGGACATACTCCGGGTATTCGTTTAATCCGTTCGCCCCGGTCACCGTCACCGTCGTTTCGACGAACCCGAGCGTGATGCGGATCGATTCGGCATTCACCGTCAATGCCACGGGCGACACCGCCACCGCGGTTGTGGACACGAGCACCTACTACGTCTACACGCGCGTGCAGTTCGTCGGCAACGGCACGGCACGACTGAAGTTCACGGCGCCGGGGTTCAGGGGCGACTCGACCGGGTTGGTCAGCGTGACGGGGCCGACGCTCCATCTGACGACGGGCAATCAAACCGTCGGCGTCGGCCAGCTGTTGCCGAGTCAATACGTTTACGTAGACAATCCGGTCGCGAGCACGCCGCTCGTCGTCCATCTGCTGCGCAGTGACAGTACACAGCCTGCCGCGAATCAGGTATTCCAGCTTTCGGCCGACTCGGTGATCATTCCGGTCGGGCAGACGAGCAGCAATTACTTCGATATTCAGGGCAACTACGCGAACAGCGCGTTCCTGACCGCGCGGGCCACGGCCTACAGCCAAGCCATCGCCACGGTTTCGGTCGGGACGCCCAAGCTCGTCGGGCCGGCGAACGTCACGCTCTATGTCGGCCAGGCGCCGTCGAGTTATGGCCTATACACGGCCGATCAGAGCGGTCAGTCGCGCATCGTCGCGGCCGCGCTCACGGTGGCGGCGGGCTCGAGCGACAACGCCGTCGTGAGCGTGGATTCCGCGACCACGACGATCCCGGCACGGGGCTCGTCGACGTCGTTCCCGCTGCGCGCGCACGGGACGGGCGCGGTCAACGTCGTGTTCTCGGCGCCGGGCTATAAGTCCGACACCGCAGTCGTCTCGGTCGGCAGCGGGCAGCTGAGCTTCGGCAACGTGCCGAACGCGCTCGGGCCGAATCAGCAGGCGCAGGTGTACGTCACGCTGCCGTTCACGAACGATTCGGCCGTCACGGTGACGCTCGGCGTGACGAATCCGGCGGTCTTGAGCGTACCGCCGAGTGTCGTGATTCCCGCCGGCGCGGGGTACGTCTACTTCAACGTGACCGCCTTGGCCGCGGGGACTGCCTCGGTGACGGCGACTGCGCCGATCGCCACGGCGGGCACATCGGCGGCGATTGCGGTTGGTCAGCCGAAGCTGTTCGTCTCGGTGACGAACGCCATGGTCGTCGGCCAGCGGTATGGGTTCCTGATTTACACGGAGGACCCGCAAGGGAATGTTCGCGCCGTCAGCACGCCGCTCACGATCACGCTCGGCTCGAGCGTGCCGGCGCACACGACGTTCGACTCGGCGAGCGTGACGATGGCACCCAACAACTCCAACGTGGGCGAGGGCGTGCTGTTCGATACGGCGGGCGTCTACACGATCACGGCATCGGCGAACGGCTATGCATCCGGCTCGGCGACCATCACTGCGAGTGGTGCATTAGTGCTGATCAAGCCGGGCGGCAATCCCGGATCGTTCGTGCCGTCGACCGTCACGATTAGTGCGGGTCAGTACGTCACGTGGCGCAACGCCGACGCGGTCCCTCATACAACTACGTCCGACACGGGTGTGTGGGACAGCGGACAGATTCAACCGGGACAGAGCTACGGACCCTTGTACTTCTCAACGCAGGGGACGTACACTTACCACTGTTCGATCCACTTGGGTATGACAGGGACCGTCGTTGTCACTCCATGATCTCATGAAGCGCGCCTGCATTCTTCTGACTATGGCGGTGCTCGGGGCCTGCAGTTCGGGCACCGACTCGACGCCAATCACGGTGATCATTACCGGAGATTCGACCGTCGCGCTGAACGGCACGCTACAGCTCGACGCCACGGCGTGGTCCGGCAACACTCCATTCATGACTGGAATGACGTTCGTATGGTTTTCGTCGGATACCACGAAGGTCAGCGTGTCGCAGTCTGGTCTCGTCACGGGCTTGCAGCTTGGCACGGCCGAGATCACCGCGGTCGCCGTGCCGGCGGTGAGCGCGAATACGGTGACGAGCGCGCCGTATCCCGTGCGGTCGCGCATCGGCCGCATCGTGTTCAAGCCGTTCGACGTCGCTTTCGCCGCGCTCAACGATTCGATGATCGTGACCGCCGATGCGCGCGACGCCCTGAACGTCTCGATTCCCGGAATCGTGTTCACTTGGCAGTCGCGCAATCCCAACATCGTGTCGATCGCCGACAGCGGGACGCATGCGGTGATCGCCCATGCGGTCGCGAGCGGCACGACGGTCATCGTCGCGACAACGGATGGCGTATCGGATTCGGTTACGGCGACGGTGCCCTGAGCTCCCGATAGCCGTTCGCGAGATAGAGCACCAGCAAGACGACCGTTGCCGCGCTGACGCCGTACTTCACCGCCGCCGGCGCATCAGACGTCGATAGCAAGCCTTCGATCGTCCCGGCGATGGCGAGCAGCGTGACGACCGCCCCGATCATCCGCACCGCGATCCGCCCTTCCATGACGAGCGCGTCCTTGCGCGCGCGGTCGCCCGGGGCGATCAGCCCCTTCGCCATGCGAAAGCCGGCGCCTGCCGAGATGAAAATAGCCGTCAGCTCGAGCACGCCGTGCCCCGCGACGAATGTCGTGAGATAGCTGAGCGCTCCGTAATTCCGGAATAGTCCGAACGCGAAGCCGAGCGACAGGCCGTTGCTGAGCAGCACCCACGCCGTGAGCAGGCCACCCGTCAATCCGCCGACGAACGCCAGAAACGAAACCTGGATGTTGTTGGTGATGATCATGGCCGCGACGCGCGGACGGGCGTACTCGCCTTGCTGCGCGTATCCTCGCCCCTCGGCTTGGCGCTCCGCCGCCTGTTCCGCGCGACTGATCATCACACCCGGCATGACCTCTTCCGCGAGTGAGGGACGCTCGCGAAGAATCGCGTAGCCCGCAGCAGCGGGAACCGCAAACAGCAGAAACGCGACCAGGACGTACGGAGCCGATTGCACGACGGCTGCCGGGAAGTCGCGCAGGATGTACCAATGCACGGGAGTCCTGGCCTTCCCTCGCGCGCGATACAGCGCGTTGTGACCGGCGCTCACCACGCGCTCGAGATACTCGATCACCCGCGGATCGACCTGATAGGTCCGCGCCCGGGCGAGATCGGCGGCGACCTCGCGGTACTGCGCCGCGAATCCGGGAATCTCGCGCGGCGCCAACGCGCCCACGCCGGACGCCTCCATCCTGAGCGCGACCTTCCGAAAAGTCTCCCACGCCTCGCGTTTGCGGGCGAGGAAGCGCTCCCCGGTGACCGTGGTCCGGCCGGCCGCGCCGGGTTGCGCCCGGACGGCGAAGCGACTGCGGCGTTTGCGTTGTTCGGCGTTGAAGACTTCGGCGAGATAGCCTTGCGTGTCCTGTGTGCGGCGCGGAATCCGCCCCTCGAATCGCTGCGCCAGGTTCGCGGCGATGCGATTCCTGACCTCGGGCGCCAGCTCGTTCACACGACTCAGAAAGCGATCCAGCAGCCGGAACTCTTCCTCGGTGAGCTCGGGCGGTCCGGTCTCGATCGGCTCCGCTACTTCCGCCGCGACCGGCTCGGCTCCAATGCTCCAGACCGTCGGGTGGTCGCGGACCACGATCGTCCCGGCCGCCATGTCGCCCAGCCGCTTGTTGCTGCGGTCGATGAACATCGACACCATCCCGACGAGCAGGGGCGCGAGCAGGATGGCCCACGGTTTTGTCAGATTGCGAATCACCGCCGCTCCGAACGTCACCGGCCGTCCCGTATCCATGACCACGCGAATGCCGAGCGCCTGCTTCCCGGGCGTGCGGCCGCCGTTCAGGGCCTCGAAGAGAACGAAGTAGCCCCACGACAGGATGAAAGACAGTAGGACCAGAAGCGCGGTGACCCATTTGCTGACGGCGGGGACATCCAGGTCGATGACAAACCCGAATACCAGCCGGATGCAAATCCCGATCAGCGAGATCAGGATCACATCCAGGAGTGCGGCGGCGAGGCGCGAGCCCACACCGGCCAGCTCGAACCGCACATCGACATGTTCGGGAGTCTCGACGCCGTGGTGCTGGCGCAGGTCCGAAGAGAGGTCTCGCGCGGGAGGCGCCACGTCCTCATCTTACCGCAATCCCCAAGTCGGAGCGAGATGCAATGCCTGACCTGAGACCCATGGGGCTCGGCGAAGTCCTCGATGGGGCACTGACTATCTTCCGCCGTCACTTCTTGCTGTTCGTGAAAATCGGCGCCGTCGCGCTCTGGTTGCCCGTCGCCCTCGTCATTTACATCAACCTGTCCGGCGGCCGGCCACAGCACGTCGGTCTGGCTCTGGTCGCGAGCATCGTACAGTACTTCGCCGGATTATTTCTCACCGCCAGCGCGATTCGCGTGATTTCCGACTCCTACCTCGGGCACGAGCCCCAGCTCGGCGACGCGATTTCGCTCGGCGCATCCAAGATCTGGCCGCTGTTCGTCGTCGGGCTCGGCAAGGGCATCATCCTCGGATTGATCGCGATGGGCATCGGCGTCGTGGCCGCGATCATGATTCCGTTGATGATCACCGGCGGGGCGGGGGGAGTCGCCGTGCTCGCGGCGATCATCGCGGTCGTCGGTGGCAGCTGGTTGCTCGCCTTCGTAGCCTGCGGCTATGCGGTCACGACGCCGATCGTCGTGCTGGAAAACCTGAGCAGCTCGTCCGACGCGCTCGGTCGTTCCTGGTCGCTGACGCGCGACTTCAAGCTGAAGATCTTCGGCATCTTCTTCGTGACGGGCTTGATGGTATACCTGCCCGTCCTCATGCTCGGCGCGATCGGCGAATTCCTCGCGCTGCGGACGCCGGGCGTCGGACAGGGCTTTGAAGTCGTGGCGGGCGCGCTCCCCATCGTGCTCACTCCTCTGCTCTCATGCGTCCTCACCCTGGTGTACTACGACCTCCGCGTGCGGCGGGAGGGCTTCGACCTGCAGGTGCTCAGTGAGCAGTTGAGCACGATGACGACGGGAGTGAACGGATAGGGATAGCACTCGCCGTGTGGGCAACGGTGCAGGGAGCGACGCAGCTCCCTGCAGACTCCGTGCGCCGGGTGGTCCACGCGGTGTTCACGCGCCCCGAATACCAGTGGGTCGAGCGTCGCCAGCCGCTGCAGTGGCTGTTCGACGCGATCGGTCGCTTGTTGGATTGGCTCGGGGCGCTCAGCAAGAACCACCCCGTGGGCTCGACGGTCCTGACCTGGGTCGCGATCGTGCTGCTGGCGGCCATCCTCGCGCACGTGGGTTACGTGGCGTGGCGCATCGTTCGGTACTCCCCACGCAGCGATTCTCAACCGGGCGCGGTCGCGCAGATCTACGACGCCGACCAGCATCTCGCTCTGGCCGAGCGGTTCGCCCGAGAAGGCCGCTACAGCGAAGCCCTCGCGCATCGCTTTCTCGCGGTCCTGCTGCAATTGGATCGCGCAGCCGCGCTGCGGTTTCATGCCTCCAAGACGCCGGCGGAGTACCTCAGCGAACTCAAGCTCGATGCCGCGGGACGCGAATGGTTTGGCACGCTCGTCGGACGCCTCTATCGACACCTCTTTGGGGCGCTACCGTGCGGTGAAGCGGAGTATCGCGAGTTCAGCGAAGTCGCGCAGCGACTAACGAGGGAACGGCATGCCGTCCCGGCTTGAAGTCGGAACCGCGCTCCTGCTGGCCGCTGCGATCTTCATCGCTGTCTGGGCGGCACATCGGACGCCCAAGCCGCCCGCTCTGGACTATCGCACGTCCACAATGGTCCCGGGTCCGTTCGGCAGCCGCGCGATTTACGACGTCCTCGTGCAGCTCGGACGCCCGGTGCAACGTCGGCTCACACCCCTGTACGGTCTCACTGCGGATACGAACACGACGCGGCGCACGGCGGTGCTGGTGGAGTTGAACCCACCGCGCTGGCTGCAAGACGCCGAGATGGAGCAGGTCGTGCGTTACGTCAGGCACGGCGGCGCGGTGCTGACCGCCGGCGCCGGCGCTGGCGTCACCGCGTGCGCCGGCTGGCGCATGGACCCCAACGGTTTTATCGGCGACACCGTGCCGGTCGTCGCGCCGGCAACTGGCCTCGACTTGCCGGCCGTCGCGCGCGTTCTCAAACGGGTACCTGCGCGCGATAGCGCGAGCCCACGTCTCCGGGATCTCATAAAACGCGGGCAGGACGAGAGCGATCCCTGCGATTCACTCGTCGCGGTCCGCGCGGAAACGCTCCTCGCGACGGTGACGCATAAGCCGGCAGTTTTGCGCCTCTGGTACGATGGGGGCGGGAGCCTGACGCTCGCGGCCGACGCCGGCTGGTTCACGAATCAGGTGTGGCGCGATACCGACGTCCCCGTCGTGGTGCTGCCGTGGCTCGCCTCTCCGCGCGGGCAGGCCGGCCGCGTCGTGCTCGATGAGTACCACCAGGGATTCGGCGGTGACGACCAATCGGTGTCCGCGCTCACCTGGAACTGGCTGCGCGCCTCGCCGGTCGGCTGGGCGATGATACAGATCCTCGCGATCGCGTTATTGTGGCTCGCGGTGCAGACCGTGCGCTTCGGTCCGGCGCTCGAAGTGATTCCGCGCCGGCGTCGCTCGCCGCTCGAGCATCTCGAAGCGTTGGGGGCGGGGCTCGAGAGCGCGGGCGGAAGCGATACCGCCGTCATGCGCCTGCTCGCCGGGTTGCGGCGGCGGCTGAGTCGCATGGGAGCCGTGCCGGCGGACAACAAGCAGATGCAGCTTTGGCTGGAGTCGCTTGCGCTCGCGATGCGCAATCCGCGGGGCCGCGCCGCCGTCAAGCGGCTGCGCCACCTCATGAACGAACACAACGGCGGCGACGCGCGCGTGTTGGCAGTCGCCCAAACAGTGGAGGATGTGTGGCAGGAACTGCACCCGCCCCCCCCGGCGCCCAGGACGCGCGAGCGCTTCTAGACGCCCTGCGGCGCGTCGTCCTCGGCCAGGATGCGGCGACGCGCGAAGTGCTGGTGTGCCTGCTGGCCCGCGGTCACATCCTGCTGGAGGGCGTGCCCGGCACTGCCAAGACGTTGCTCGTGCGTACCCTCGCCCTTGCGCTGCGCGTGCGGTTCGTGCGCATCCAGTTTACGCCCGACCTGATGCCGGCCGACATCACCGGCATCACGCTCTTGACCGGTGCGCGCGAGTTCAGCTTCCGCGAAGGCCCGGTCTTCGCCGATCTGGTCCTCGCCGACGAGATCAACCGCGCGCCCGCCAAGACCCAGGCGGCGCTGCTCGAGGCGATGCAGGAGCGCACCGTTACGGTGGACGGCAAGAGCCATCCTCTTTCGAGCACGTTCACGGTGTTCGCAACGCAGAATCCGATCGAATTCGAGGGCACCTATCCATTGCCCGAGGCGGAGCTCGATCGGTTCATGGCCAAGGTCCAGGTCGGGTATCCCGAAGCCGCGGTCGAGCAGGGCATCCTGACGCGCTACGTCGAAGGCTTCGAGGCCGATCGCACGGACACGTACGGCGTCACGCCGGTGATCGACGCGGCCGGACTCGAGCGCCTGCGCGCCGCGGTCGACGCGGTACGGGTCGAGCCCAGGATCACCGGATACATCACGACCATCGTGCGCGCGACCCGCGATGCCGCATCCCTCACCCTCGGCGCGAGCCCGCGCGCCGGCGTCGCGCTTTTCAAAGCCGCACGTGCCGCCGCGCTGCTCGAGGATAGGGACTTCGTCATTCCCGACGATGTGAAGTTGCTCGCGCCCGCCGTGCTGCGGCACCGCGTCAATGTCGCGCCGGAGCTCGAGCTCGAAGGCGTTACCGCCGATCAGGCACTCAAAGCCATCCTCGACCGGATCGAGGCACCCACAGCCTGACATGATCGAGTTCTTCCTTTCCGCCATCGTGCTCGGCGGCTGGGTGCTGCTCTGGGCGCTGTTGGGTCATCCGCGCGGGTCCGCCGGCGGACTCCTGTGGACGCCGCGGGCGTTGCTGATCGGCGCGGCGCTGGCGGTAATTGGGGTGCTCGGCTACTGGTTGCCATGGGCCCTCGATGCCATGCTGCTGGCGAACGTGGTGTTGGTGACACTGATCTGGCTCGACGCTTCACGCGCGCTCGACGTCGGAGCAGCCCCCGCGAACACGGCGGTGCGCGTCACCCGCGAACCGCCGGCCGCCCTTTCGGTGGGGCACGCGGGTGAAGTCGTCTATCGCTGGGCGAATACCTCACAACGCGCCGCGCGCCTGGTCGTCCGTGAAATTCGGCCGGACATTCTCGGCGGACCGCAGCCACCGCGGCCGCTCCGCTTGACCGGTGATAAGACCACTGTCGAGGACGTTCCCGTGCTGCCGCGACGGCGCGGCCGTGAAGCCACCGGAGCATTCTTCATCGACAGCATCGGGCCGCTCGGTCTGGGTCGCAGGCGGCTGCGGTTCGACCTGCCCTGGGAGGTCGTGGTCTATCCGCCGCTCGTCTCCGTACGCCTGCGCGCATCCGTTGCCGAAGCGCTCCGGCGCCGCGATGCCGGGCTGAAATCGGTCCGTCAACTCGGCGAAGGGCGGCTGTTCGAGTCGCTGCGCGAGTGGGTGCCGGGCGACGATTTGCGCCACATCGACTGGAAGGCGACCGCCCGGCGCGGCAAGGTCATCACGCGCCAGTACGAGGCCGAGCGCCGCCAGCAGGTCTTGCTCGTGCTGGACACGGGGCGGTTAATGACCGCGGAGGTCGGCGGCGTCGCGCAGCTCGACTTCGCCGTCCAGGCCGCACTCGAGCTCGCGTACGCGGCCGCGCAGCACGACGACAACGTCGGCATCATGACGTTCGCCGACGGCGTCCAACATTTCGTGGCGCCCGAGCGCGGCCGGGCGGGCGTGCGTGGAGTGATGGATGTACTCGCGGAAGTGCAGCCGAAGCTCGTCGAGCCCGATTATCCCGGGGCGTTCCGCTATCTCGCGGCGCGCAATCGCAAGCGCGCGCTGACCGTGCTGTTCACGGACGTCATCGACCGTTTTGCCTCTGATGCAGTCGTCGCGAATGTGGCGACATTACGCCCGCGCCACCTGCCGCTTGCCGTCACGCTGCGAAATCCCGAGCTCGATCGCGCGGCGACGTTGCGACCCGCGACGCCGCGCGACGCCTATCGCAAGGCCGCCGCCGAGGAGCTGCTGCATGCGCGGGAAGAGGCGTTGGGGCATATGAGGAGGGCGGGCGTGATCGTGATTGACGTCACACCGGAGCGCGCCGCGCAGGCAGTAGTCGCGAAGTACCTGGATCTCAAGCGGCGAGGCTCGCTCTAAAGTCCGCCGTATTGTATGTTCGGACCTCACGTTCACGGATTGGCCTGGAATGCGCGGTCTGAGTCGAGCCTCTATCGTGACCCTGGCAGCAGCGCTACACAGCGCGGCCTGCTCCTTCCCAACCGACAAGAGCGACAAGCTGTTCGTGACCCTTGAGGCTCCTGTCCATATCGTGCTCCGCGGCCAGGACATCTCCGTCCACGCGCGCGCGTGGCAGGTCGTCGGGGTCGACACGCTGGAGATCCGGAACGTGGATTTCGCGTTCAGCAGCGGAAGCAGTACGATCGCGCGCGTCGAAAACACCGGCAACGGCTACGCAACCGTCACGGGCGTGAACAGCGGCAATGTCGACATCATCGCGCGTGCGGTGAACTTCGACAAAGCAAGACAGGCGAACCTGTCCTTGCGAATCTCGAGCCCGCTGGAAATCGACAGTGTGCGCCCGAAGTTCTTACGGTATGGTCAGGTTGCGACGGTGTACGGCGTCGGGGTTGATTCGCTGTTCCTCACGAGCCTCGGCGGTACCGACCTCATCGAGTATCCGTTTTCGCGTGCCCGAGACCCTGTCACCGGCCTCGGGCGCATCTCATACTGGGTTCCCCCACCGGCGCGCAGCGATTCATTGTTTTACCTGGGAGCGGGAGTGTTTGGGAAGGATACGGCGCTCACCCAGGTCGGGAAGCGAGACATTTACGATCCTAACGACACGGTCGCGACACGCATCGACCTCGATCTGGGTGGGCCGTGGCCGGGCACCGTGCTCGCTCCGCTCCTGTTCTTCAATCCGGCGCTCGCGTTTCAGGCGGTGGATCGGGTGAACGGCGTCGGCGAGGACTGGTACCGTTTCCAGACCGCCGATACTACGCAGTCGCTGACCTTCTTCCTCTCGTACCCTTCTCTGAGCGACACGGTCGCCGCGCGGACGTTCCTGCTCGATTCTTTGTACTATGCGACTGGCACGGCGGGCACCCCCGTCAACAAGTTCTTCGGGCGTGACTCGGCGGACTTTATCGGCACTGATTTCTATCGCTGCAAGGGACTCGCGTTTAGCCCCGCCCAATCAGCTCGAGATTCATTCTCGGTTGCCCTGAAAACCCTGCCAAGTCACGCGATACACCTCATCAGCTTCTTTACCACGTTCCAGCGATTCTCGCTGGCGGTCGCCAAGGGGTATTTCACCGGCGATCCCCGGATCGGGGCCGACGCCTTCGAGCCAAATCGGTTCTGCCATGACACCGACAGCATCCCCGGTCGGCCCAGTCCCCGGTCACGAATCCATGTCACGACCGCCGGGTTCAGCGATACAATGAACATCGACAACGCATTCGAGCTCGACTGGTATCGGCTCGAGGTGCCCGCGCACAACTTGGGTGATTCGGTGCTTATCCGGTTGCAGGGGCGACCATTCGTTGCGGGGAGCGACTCCTCTGACCTCGACATCTACGTTCTCTCGGTGCCGGGCTCAACCGGAAATCTGACGGTTGTGGACTCATCGGTGAACCTGGGATCCACGGAAGACCTTCAGATGAATCTTGCGGCAGGGTCTTACTATCTCGCAGTCGTCGACTTTGCGGGCGTGCCCGAGCGCTACTCACTGTGCATTCGTGAAATCCCCGCGCTCACCGTGGGTTCGTGCAATCTTATCCTTCCCGGCCCTCCGCTACGGGCATTCAGCAAGCGCCTTCCGGTCGCGACGCCGCCACGTGGGGAACCGGTGGCCGGAACGGGCGGCGCGCTCTTCAGCCGTCGGCCTCGATGACCGGAGCCGGAGCAACAGGATCCACGATGGAATGCCTCAAGTGTCACACGCCGCTGCCGGACGGCAGCAAGTTCTGCTACGCGTGCGGCGCCGACGTCACCGGCGGCGGCACGCTGCGCACGAGCGGATCGTACGGCACCGAAGGGCTGATGCAGAGATTGCAGCGCCTTGTCGAGGGGAAATACAAACTCGAGCGCCTACTCGGCAAAGGCGGCATGGGAGCCGTCTTCCTCGCGCACGACCTGACGCTCGAGCGCGAAGTCGCGATCAAGGTGCTGCCTCCCGACATCTCGATGGACGCGCAGATCGTGAAGCGGTTCCAGCAGGAAGCGAAGACCGCGGCGAAGCTCGATCACACCAACATCATTCCGATCTACCGCGTCGAGAGCGAAGGCGGCCTCAATTATTTCGTCATGAAGTATATCGCGGGCACGTCGCTCGAGGACGTGCTCGACCAGAAGCAGCCACTCACGATCGACTACATCCAGCGCGTGTTGTGGGAAGCGGCGTGCGCGCTCGGCCACGCGCACCAGCGCGGCGTCGTCCATCGGGACGTCAAGCCGGCCAACATCATGTTCGACCACGACGGCCGCGTGATGCTGACCGACTTCGGGATCTCGAAGGCGCTGCAGGCGGCGAGCGGCTTCACCGGGACGGGGATGATCATCGGCACGCCGCACTACATGGCGCCAGAGCAGGCGAAAGGCAGCACGGTGGACGGGCGAGCCGATCAGTATTCGCTCGCCGTGGTCGGATACCGCATGATCACGGGAGAGCTCCCGTATACCGGCGATTCCGTTCACACCATCCTCTATAAGCACATCTTCGAGGAAGTGCCGAGCGCGGCGGCAAAACGCAGCGACGCGCCAGGATTTCTGACGGCGGCGATTTCACGCGCGCTGTCCAAGGAGCCCGACCAGCGCTTCCCGACGATGGAAGAATTCGCAACCGCCGTCTGGCCGGAGCAGCCGGTTGCCGTACCGAACGCCGGCGCGTCGAAGGCGCAGCGGCGGCCGCCACCGGCTCGGACGAAAGCGGCTACCCCCGATGCGCCGACGGAAGTGACGACCGCGCCGACGACGCCGATCCCGCGCGCCGATATGAAGATTGCGGGGCCAAGGAAGAAACGGTCCGGCGTGGGCATGGTGGTCGGCACGGTCGTGTTGGTTGCGGCCGGCGTCGGAGGCTATCTGGCGCTGGGGAGAAAACCGGCGACCGCGCCGCCGCCCACGCCGCAGGCCGGGCCACCGCCGGCGCCGCCACCGGTGACGGTTTCGGTCGAAACAGTTCGCGTTGCCGCGAATCCGCCGCCACCCCCGGTGACGCGACGCGCTCCACCGCCCGCGCCCCCGCCACCGGCGGCCGCGGCCCAGGGCTCGATTACGGTTGCGGCCGATCCGTACGGAGAGGTCTACGTCGATGGCGCGGACGTCGGGCAAACGCCACTCGTGGACTACGCCGTGTCGGTAGGCAGACACACGATCCGCGTCGAGCGGGCCGGATATAAGACGGTGACGGAGGCCGTGCAGGTGTCGGCCAACAATCCCGTACGCAAGCGTTACACGCTGCTTCCGGAGTGACGCCATGAACGCACGTACTGCACTCCTCGCGACGGTGGTGTGGGGTTTGGCGGCAGCGCCACTCGCGACACAGACGATCCAGAACGCGACCTTGCGTCGCGCGCAGCAGGCGCTCGACAACCTCGATTACCGTCAGGCGCTCAGCGCCGGGCAGGCTGCGCTTCGCGAGCGGCTCAACGGATACGACCGTGCGCGCGCCTACGAGCTGCTGGGGTTCACCTACAGCGGCATGGATTCCATTCTCAAGGCGGTAGACGCGTTCAAGCAGGTCGTCCTGCTCGAGCCCGAACGGGCGCTCGATCCTGACCGCACATCTCCGAAGGCACTGAGCGCCTTCCAGGTCGCGCTGACCCAGGTACTGGTCGTCCGGCAGCTCGTGGTCGACAGCGTCACGTTTGTCGGCGGACAGGGCGTCGTTCCG
>Ga0070730_10000401_pt1 | contig 51772 bp, 38 predicted proteins | sample Coa_R1_3_FD_66447 | JGI IMG/M metagenome (GOLD analysis project Ga0070730, IMG submission 66447) | Surface soil microbial communities from Centralia Pennsylvania, which are recovering from an underground coalmine fire - Coalmine... | ecosystem: Environmental > Terrestrial > Soil > Unclassified ...
GACAGCTAATGTTGTTCGCACCGGCACCGCGAAACGCACCAGCCGCCAGATTGAAGAAGATTTGCGGCGCAGCGGCGCGGATCTCTCTTCCAGCGCGGGCTCCGACACCAGCGCGATCGCATTTGCGGGTCTTTCCGAATTTGCCGAGCCGTTGCTTCAGCTGGTAAGCGAACTCGCGCGCGAGGCTTCGTTTCCCGAGGCCGAATTCGAACGCGAACGCCGCCAGAAACTCGAAGAGGTAAAACTTTCCCGCACGGAGCCGGGATTTCTTGCCGGAGAACGCCTTCGCAAAGTTTTGTTCGGTGCGCATCCGTATTCCGTTGTCTCGCCCACCGAACAGCAAGTCGCCGCCTATAAGCGCGAAGATTTGCTCGGCATTTATCGCGACTTCTACACTCCGGAAAACGGCATGCTCCTGCTCGTCGGCGATTTTCCGCCGGACGACATGTTGGCCAGCGCGGAAAAAGTCTTTGGCGCGTGGCGCGGGAAAAAACCGGAAACGAAGCCTTCCGCTGCCCCACCCGTTCCGAGCGGCCGCCGCGTTTATCTCGTGCATGTGCCTGGCGCGGTGCAAACGCAAATCCTTGCCGGCTGCCCCGCCATCACGCGCAAGCACCCCGATTGGGTGCGTCTGGGCCTCACCAACAGTCTTTACGGCGGCGCGTTCAATTCCCGCCTTGTGATGAACATCCGCGAAGACAAGGGCTACACCTATAGCCCGCGTAGCGGCGTCAATCCGCTCCGTCAGCACGGCTACTTTTCCGTTTCCGCCGCCGTTCGAAACGATGTGGTCGCCGCTTCGCTCACCGAAATTTTTTATGAGATGGACAAGCTCCGGTCCGTTCTCGTCCCCCAATTCGAATTGGCCGACGCGCAGAACTACCTCACCGGCATTTTCTCCATGGGTCTCGCCACGCAAAGTGGTTTGCTCGGCCAGATCGCCGTCGTCGCGCTAAATGAATTGCCCGAGGATTATCTCGAAACCTACCGCCAGAGAGTTCGCGCGCTCACGCCGGCTGATTTGCTCGAGACCGCGCGCAAGTATCTCGACTCCGCCAACATGCAAATTGTAATCGTCGGCGACCGCTCGCAGATCGCATCCCAAACCGCCCTCTTCGGTCCCCTCGAAATCTACGACGCCCAAGGCAATCGCCTCGACTAGACCGAGCTGAACTATGTTCCAGCCAGTATTTCTAATCGTCTTGCTCCTGTTCGCAGGATTTGGTCTCGGACTGCTACTTTGGCCATCCCGTTTTCTACAACATTTTCGGAATCCTTGGCAGCCGGACACACCGGAGAACCGCGTCCATATTCGGAGCCTTGGGTTGGTCTTTTGTCTCTTCGTTCTGACGATCATCTCCAGCGCTGGATCTACTCCCGTGTTCGAGGGTTTCCACCGCAACATCCTACTCGCCCTTTATCTCTCCTTTGTGGGTGTTCCGATATTTCTCTGGTTCCTTTGGCAATTTTCTCCTCTTCGACAGGTCGCTCGACGCAAACTCACCGGTGAGCGAATCGAAGACCCACGTTGGGAATTGTTGATGAGCCTCGCATTTTCGGGCCTTCTTTCTGGAATCATCTCCGTTGCGCTTCTCGCTGCGTACAAGGGCCACTATCCGAAGTGGTAGCGCGGCAGAACGGCCTTATTCCCAGCGCGCGCAAACAAGTGCTTGCCGTTTAGGCGTGGGGCTAGGGCCGCCGAGTACGCCTCCGGCCCTTAGGATCTGGCTTGTGGTACCTTCGGGGAGTTTTCGTCAGATTCTAGTGGGCGGGTTCCTTTTCTTTCACTGACAATTTAACGGGTACGGGCAGCGGTATCTCGACCGAACCGAGCCGGTCTCCGATTGCATCTCTTACCGCTACGCGCAGCCACGCCGCGTCCGCGGGAATTTCCACCACGTGCCGCAACTTAATTGGCTTTTTCTTCGCGTCATCCGCATTCTTCACGACGTACATTTTTTCGTCTGGCGACCGGTACCCGAACATCGTGCGGTTTTCTTCGTCGTACGCCCCAATCAAGATCGCGAAGCGCGCGTGCAACCGCCCGTCTTCCGCCGGCTCTAGCGAAATCTGGGATCCATCGAGCGTATAGTCCACGAAGTAGCGCTGGATGCTCACCTCACCGTGTTTTTTTCGCCACGCGAACGCTGGGAACGCGGAGAGCTCCGCGATTTCGTCCTTCGTGGCCGGCCGCGCCCGTCCCTGCGGCGCGATATGCGCCTGCAGAAAAAGTTCCTGTGCCAACGGTGCTCCCCGCCGCAGCGCCACCTGCAAGCGCATCGTCTCGTCGTCGGCTCCTACGTCCAGCACGCTATCATCCGCTAGGTAACTGTGCCGGTAGGCCAGGTGGTAGCCGCGGCGCGCCAGTTGCACGCGGATTTTCCGCAATTCTCCGTGAAATTTCGTATTGCTCGGCGCGTAGCTCAGCGTGTAATAGTTCGCGCCGTCCGCCGTTCCGGTCGCGATTGCCTCCGACAATCCATTAGTGTTGTAAAACGCGTGCCCGCCAGTATCTTGCGCAATCTGGTCCATGGCATCCTGTTCGGCCTCAATCTCCAGCATGAAGTCCCTGTGGGCTTGCGAGATTTCGGCTGGCCTACGAAACGTTACGCGATTCGAGGCATCAAAAAAGGGATCGACCGTCAGCCCGCGGATGTCCACCGGATAAACCGCTACTTGCCCGACGGTGAGCAGGTCCGCAGCCTCGCGCAACGCCGGATTGAAGTTCACCGATCCCGCAAAGGCATCCAGAGGGTCGGTGCCCGGAAAAAAATTCGCCGGGAAAGAACCGGAAAGCCACATCAGATTTTTCCGCCCGGGCAAGCCGTCGAGAAATTTTGCAATCTCCACGAACGCCCCGATGGTCCGCTCCACGCGGCGCTCCAGATAAAACCTTTTCGTGAGGGCTTCCATGCCCTGCAGGCGGCCCAGCATGGCCTGCGCGGAGGCATCCGCCGCGAAAGCTGGCCCCGCGAACCGGTCTGTGGCGCTGGGAGCACCACCGGTCGACTGCATCAATAGCGTCGCATGCGGTTTGGCTTCCTTGTTCTGCATCGCCGCCACCAGCCGGTTTTCATCGTCGGTGAATCCTTGCAGCAAATGCAGAGTGTCGCCCAGTACGAAAATCGCGAAGCGGCTCCCGGCCGGCCGATTGCGTAGAAATTTGACGATCTCCGAGTGCGCGAAAGGCTGATCCGTGAGCGGCGTGTTCAGCAAATCGTAGAGCAGGACGTTAAGCGGCAGCGCGCTGCCCTCGGTGGAGACATTGCGAAAAGTGTTTGCGGGTTGCGGCGGAGGAGGATCTGACTTCGCCGCGGGTGCGGCCGGCGTCGTGTGCGCTTCAAAGTAAACAATCTTTTGCGGCTGACCGTCTTCCGTCAGCGAGAACTCTTCCTGCTGCAGCCCCCGCACCGGTTGGTTTTTTCCATCCGTCACGACGACGTCCAGCAGCACTTGCCGCACTTTCGCCCGGATCGTTGCCTGCGGATTCGTGGCCGGTGCCGGCTCCTGACTTCCCCGTGCTTGGGGCGCACTTGCAGGTGGCGCGGGTTGCTGCGCAGAAACGGAGAGGCTCAGCACCGCAGCAAGCATCAGCGCTGGAGCTTGCCTTACGACTGGCAAGATGAGAAATCGTTTTGCGCGACGGGCGCGACCGAGTTGCACGCGAGGTATCAAGACGCCACCCACAGCTAATAGACTTCCGTCTTGGCTAATTTACCAGACGCGCTGCGGTCCGTGTGATGTGAGGTGGGCCGGCCTCGCGCCTTGCACAACTTACAGCCGCCGAGCGCCCTTCCCGCCTACACCTTCGAAGGCCGACAATTATTATTGATATGTAATCACATTTTGTCTATTATCTGTCTATTATGTTGCGGACCGCGCGCACGGGTGCCGTCTTAATTTTGGCGTTCTGTTGCTTCGCCATCGCCGCGACGGCCAACAAGAAGCCGCCTGCGGCGCCAGTTAATCTGAATACGGCGACGTCCGAAGAGTTGCAGACCGTGCCGGGCATCGGCCCCGCTACCGCGGAAAAAATCCTGTTGATGCGCAAGAATTACGGCGCGTTCAAAAGCGTGGACGATTTGCTGGCCATCAAGGGCCTCGGCCCCAAGCGCATCGAAAAAATGCGAAAGTATCTGACCGTGGGCAAGACGACATCCTCAAGCAAGCCCGCGGCTCCTGCGAAGTCAGCGGCACCGCCGAACCCACCGCTTCCGCAAATTCCATTGCGACGTTGGCTGTAAGGGCAAAGCTTGCCCGACATTCGCGCAGCGTTTTGGCACCGGAGTTGCGCTCGGCTCAGAGGACCTGGTGAGTCGGGCGTTGTTCGCTGAGCTTCGGTTGCTCGACGCGCAGCGGCACCTGATCGGCAATAGTGATGCCGTAGCCTTCGAGGGCCACGACTTTCTTCGGATGGTTCGTGAGCACGCGAATATCTCTTAAACCAAGATCAATCAGAATTTGCGCGCCGATGCCGCTTTCATGCTGCACCATCCGCTGCCGCGCCACTTCGCGGTCCAATTGCCCGCGCTTGTGAAAGTGAATCTGCGGCAGGCCGCCGGACTCGCCCGCGCTTTCCACGCTGAAGCCACGGCCCGTGTGGTGCAGATACAGGAATACGCCGCGATCTTCCTTGGCAATCGCTTGCAGCGACCGCGCCACCAGTTCGCTGCAATCGCATGTCGTAGCGCCGAACACGTCGCCGGTCAGGCAGTGCGAGTGCACGCGCACCAGCGCGGGCGTGGCGCCTTCGAGGTTGCCGCGCACCAGCGCCACGTGCTGGTCGTGATCCACGTCGCTCGCGTACGCCACCATGCGGAATTCGCCGTAGCGCGTAGGCAGCATTGCCTCGGCAACTCGCCGCACGTACCGCTCGTGCTGCATGCGGTAGCGAATCAAATCCGCAACTGTCAGCATTTTCAGGTTGTGCTGCATGCAGAATTCGCGCAACTGCGGCACGCGCGACATGGTGCCGTCTTCATTCATGATTTCGCAGATCACGCCACTTGGATTGAGTCCCGCGATGCGCGCCAGGTCCACGCTCGCTTCGGTTTGTCCCGCGCGGACGAGCACGCCACCATTGCGCGCGCGGAGCGGAAAAATGTGGCCAGGCCGCGCCAGGTCCTGCGGCCGCGTTTTTGGATCGATGGCCGTGAGGATCGTAATCGCGCGGTCCGACGCGCTGATGCCCGTCGTCACGCCAACGCGCGCGTCAACCGCTTCTGTGAACGCCGTTCCGTGCGTCGAAGTATTGATGGGCGACATCAGCGGCAGGTTCAATTCGTCGCAACGATCTTCTGTGAGCGGCAGGCAAATCAGTCCGCGGCCGTATTTCGCCATGAAGTTGATTGCGTCCGGCGATATTTTTTCGGCGGCCATGGTGAGGTCGCCTTCGTTTTCGCGATCCTCATCGTCCACCAGGACGATCATGCGGCCTTGGCGTATTTCTTCGACGGCTTCTTCGACGCTGGCAAAAATCGGCTGATTTTGCATACGGGTTCGTGCGATTCCTTAGATCAACTACCGGATTATTTTCGCACGGATTCGCGCGTAATTGCGGAGTTTTCAGCCGTTCACGCGTACTGTGTTGAAGTTGAGGATCACATGGCCGCCGGGAATGGCGCGGCCAAAACTCTTCATCGGGCTGAACCGCGAGAAAAGCAGAATTTGATCCAGCTGATGGCGCAGCTCGGGGCTGGCTGGTCCCGACAGAATCTCGTAATCCATCATCTGCCCGCGCGCATCCACGGTCACGTACACCTGCAGGCCTTGTGGAAGCGAAAGCTCCCGCTCGTGTTGATCGGACGTCCAGGACTGCGGATACTCCGACAGCGAAACCAGCTCGGCGGGCCGCAAAATATTCAACGGCACATCATTCGGTACCGCCTGCACGGTGATTCCCGGCACCATCAGTTGCAGCACCAATGCGAACACGACCACAGCGGAAAAGATTCCGCCTGTCGCTGGCACAGTAAGTGGACGAAAAACGTGGTCAAGAATAAGTTCTGCGCGATCCTTGAAGCGGCGAAAGCGGCTGGCCAAAGTTTGCGCGGGTTGCGCTTGCGCGGCGGCAACTTTAATGCGAACGGCCAGATCGGTTGGAGGCACGGCCTTCGGAACGCGCGACAGAAGAACGGCCATTTTTCGAAAACCCTGAAGTTCCTCGCGGCAAATAGCGCAGCCATTCAGATGTTCGCCAATCAGCGTGCGTTCGGCGGCCACCGTTGGGCCAGCGAGCGCGCCATCGAGATATCCAGCTAGCTTTTTCCGAACCGCGTCGCACTTCATGGGACCCTCTCCCCAGCGGGGCTGGCCCGCAGGGAACTTCCGATCGACGAATCTTGTAGTTCGCGCGCCGCACTAAGCGGAGCAGCAAAGGCGGAAGCCTGCGCATTCGATTTCGCCACGACGTTTCTTTCGCATGCCGCGTCACATGCGCGGTTTCGCTCGCCGAGCAGCGGCTCGAGCACGTCTTTCAACGCGCGGCGTCCGCGAAGAATTCGCGACTTCACCGTCCCGACGCTGCATTCCAGCACTTCGGAAACTTCCTCGTAACTCAAATCTTCCAAATCTCGCAAGATAACCGCGGTGCGAAATACCGCCGGAACCTGCTGCAAAGCCTGCTGCACCGCTTGCTGAATTTCCCGCGAAGCCAGTTGATCGAACGGCGTAACGCCGAGATCTTCAATTTCTATCGCCGCGTGCCCTTCGTCGGGTTCGACGTCGATGGAAACGTTTTTCTGGAGGTGACGTCGGAACCAGCGGCGGTGATTGAGCGCCTCGCGAATGGCGATGCGGTACAGCCACGTCTTCAACGAACTGCCCTGCCGGAATTTGCGGATTCCGCGAAAGGCCTTCAAGAAAACTTCCTGTGAGCTGTCAGCCGCATCCGAAGTGTCGCCCAGCATGCTCAAGATCAAGTTATAGACCGGCGCGTGATAGTGCGTGACCAGCCAGTCGAATGCCGTTTCCGAGCCGGCTTGCAGCTCAGAGACGAGTTCGGCTTCATCGCGGCCCCAGGATAGGGCGCCAGCCCATTCGGACACTGCCGGCCTTTCCGGCCCGAGCTGGAACTCGGACCTCCGTGCGATTTGGCCCTATGCTGGAACGCAGGACCCAGGCCTTCTTGCGAGTGCGGCTCCGGTGGCGCCGAAACCGCCTTGCGATCGGGACGGCGATGAGAAGATCGCGCCGAACCCAATGTCCGCTCTCGTATAGTTAGACACCAAGGAGAGCGGAGATGTTTCCCGACCGCAACCGAGAAGGCAACTCGTGCGATTCTGGCACTTTGTGGCCGGCGACGCAACGGTACGGCTGGGAGCTCTTTGCGGCGACACTTCAACGCGGACAACACGAGCAGAACGTCAGCCCATTGTTGGCGCCGGATCGCGTGCGCGGATCGTTGGCGGAATGAACAGCCCCCCGCGAATCGTGTAAGTGTTGCATTTAAAGGACTTAGTATAAAATTAAGTTCTTTAAATTCAAGTATTTACGGACACCGTGTAAGTGTTGATTCTAAAGGAGTTACTTGGGGACGCCGAACGCTCTTCGGTCCGTGTTCACTGAGTGCACTGCCCCGGATTCTCGCGCGCGGACTGCGGCCGCGCAAACGGGGAACGGTAAAGCGGTGAGCTCCATTTGCCAAGAGTGCGGGGTTGCAAACTGAGACATGCGCCATCGCTCCGGCGCGCGTTCGGCGCAAATATCTAGTAACATAGGCATTGAAGGCAAAACCGCCGAGCGGATTAGGATAGTACTCGCTCCCAAGATTAGATGCGGTTAGTGTGTAGAGATAGCCGACAGCGCACAACCGGAGACGTCGGGTTTGGCCAGCAACGACCAAAAGAAGCGCCAGGAGATGCTGCACCGCGTGGCGAAAATCGCGGGGCTGGCAGCCGTGTATTTCGTTGCTGGAAAGCTCGGGCTGCAGCTTGCGTATTTGAACGCGAGCGCCACGGTGATCTGGCCCTGTACCGGAATCGCTATCGCGGCGTCGTTAATTTTCGGCTATGACGTCTGGCCGGGGATCTTCATCGGGGCTTTCCTTGCAAATTTAACGACTGCAGGGAACGTGGAGACCTCGCTCGCCATCGCAGGCGGAAACACCGCGGAAGCCCTCGTCGCAACCTACCTGGTGAAGCGCTTCGCCCGGGGAAGCGATGTCTTCGAACGCGCGCGAGACATCTTCAAGTTCGCACTTCTGGCGGGAGTCGCCAGCACCACGGTCAGCGCGACGATTGGAGTAACCTCCCTCGCGCTGGACGGCTTCGCGGATTGGCAGAAATACTGGTCAGTCTGGAGTACGTGGTGGTTGGGGGACGCCGTCGGCGCGGTGCTGGTTACGCCGCTGCTGCTGCTGTGGTGGCAGAACCCGCGGCTGAAGTGGAGCAGGGACAAAGCGATCGAGCTGGCGTTGCTCTTTCTCGGACTGCTCGCAGCCTGCTGGGTAGTATTCGGCGGAGCGTTCCGCGAGGAGCTGAAGAACTATCCGCTGGAGTATTTTTGCGTACCGTTCCTGATCTGGGCGGGTTTCCGGTTCGGGCGGCGCAAGGCAGCCACGGTGTTGTTCCTTCTGGCGGCAATCGCAACCTGGGGAACGTTGAACGGATACGGCCCCTTTGCGCGTGATTCGCGCCACACGTCCCTGCTTCTGCTGCAGGCGTTCATGGGAATCATGGCGGTCACCATTCTGGCGCTGGCGGCGGAGACTTCCGAGCGGAAGAGAGCCGAGGAGCGCGCGAGAAATCTCTCCGTGAGCGACCCGCTGACCGGCCTCGCAAATTACCGCCAGATGGTGGAAGCGCTCGAAACGGAAATCAAGCGTTTTGGGCGGAACGAACGGCCATTCGTGCTGTTGCTTCTCGACCTGGATGGACTGAAAAAGATTAACGACGCGCACGGACACCTCGCCGGGAGCAGAGCGTTGTGCCGCCTGGCGGACATGTTGCGGCTGTACTCACGAGAGATGGACACGGCGGCGCGCTACGGCGGAGACGAATTCGTTTTGATTTTGCCGGAGACTGATGTCGAGGCAGCGCGGCTCGTGGCGCAGAGAATTACAAAAAAGCTCGCGGAAGACGGCGAAGAACCCAAGCTGTCTGTCAGCATCGGCATGGCCGTTTATCCGACCGACGGAGAGACGATTCACGAGATTCTGGGAGCGGCGGACCGGGACTTGTACCGCGAAAAGGGCGTGCCGAAGAAGAGATTCGTGCTGCCAAGCTGATCTCAACGAGCCCACTCGCAAACGCCACGCCCAACAAACATCGCTCGCGATTCTTCATTTCGCTTAGAATGACGGCTACAGACTAAAGCCTTCCTAAGTTTCACTTCAAATTAGTCTCGAAAAAATGCCACGCGAGATTGGCGGTTTGCGCGTGAATGTCGTCGCGCAAGATTCCGGCGTTGTCGAGGCACAAGTCCGGGCGGCTGGTGCGGCCGAGTTGGCCGCAGGTAGCGAGGAAGGTGTAGTGGCCGACGTCCTGGAAAATGGTGAGCTGGGCGTCCGGAATATGCGCGGCGAAAAATTTTGCGCTGGATTCGATGGGTACAATTTTGTCGACCGAACCAGCGACGATTTGCGCCGGAATGGCAATTTTCGCAAGCGATGGCGGGTCAAAGGCGGGCCCCAGAGCGGGGGCCATCGCGAAAATGGCGCGCACGCGAGGATCGCGATGCGATTTCGCTGCGTCGGCGAGAGCCGCCTGGAACGCGGCATCCGTCTTGGCGAGCTCGGCAACTTTCGCGGACAGTCCGGGAAACTCGATGGGATCGACGCACATGCCGTCGGCTTTCGGGGATTTGCAGAATTCCTGCTGCCGAGACGTCTCGCCGATGCCGCCGGCGATTTCAATGACGGTGAAGCCACCAAGAGAAAATCCAGCCGCGCCGACGCGCCGGGCGTCAATGCGTTTGCCGAACGTGGCGTCAGCAAGCAACTGATCGAGCACGACGGTGAGATCTGTGGCGCGTTCCCACCACAGCGCGAAGCCCGGAAGCGTGACCGCCTCCAGCGAATTGTTGCCGGGATGATTGACAGCGGCGGCGATGAAACCGTGCGAAGCGAGCGCGGCACCTAGCCAGCCCAGCATCAGCGAAGATGCTCCGGTGCCATGCGAAAGAAGTATGAGCGGAAGCTTTTCCGGTTTGGGGATCAAAGCGGCGCCGGGAGCGGCTTTGCCCGCGTTGGCGAATGGATTGTCAGGCGATCCCATCCATTGCGTCTGCTCGACGGAGTTCGCTTCGGCGGGATACCAGATGTCGGTGATGAGGGCGTGCGTTTTCGCGCCACGCCAGTCGTACGGCTCGGGAGGAGTGAAGCTTCGCCGCATGAGGCCGACTTTGTAAATGATATTTCTTGCCGGGTGAGCGTCCGCGTTCCGTACGTTGCAGAGCACGAAGAAAAGACAAAGTGACAAGCGAACTGCGCGTTGGCGATCCATAAGTTCCTTGGCCGTGGAAATTCCGGAAATACTTTAGACGATTTGGGAAGAGATTTGCGAGCGGTTCACGGCGGTCGACCCGTCGCACTAGTCGCAAGCGCTACGCAACTCACTGCGAGATGACGAGCGCGGGGCGATGCAGCGAGAAACTTTCGCCCGTCGCAGTTTCTGCGCGAAATCCAATTACAAATTCTGCGCGTCGCGCTTCATGTGCTGGGCGCTGCGCCCGGCGGGGCGATGATTTTGAAGTCGGCGGAGCGCGAGACGGTCCGATTGGTGAGAAAGTCGATCGCGAATACCTCTAGCTTGTAGCGTCCCGGCGCGAGCGAAGAGAGCGGCAAGTTGCGCTCGATGGTGATTTGCTCGCCATGCTGATGCAACTGCTCGGAAGATTCGTCCTGCTTCCAAACGTCCTGCTGGTCTTTCGTGATTCGGTATGAGACAGACACGTTGGTTTTGTGCGAGTCCGGCGCGACCTTCAGATTGTAAAGCTGGAGAAAAATCCCCATTTTGTCCGCCGGCGTAAATTCGGGATGAATGCGCGGACGGACTTTGTAGTTGCCGAGCACGAAAGGCCCCTGACCAACCTGCGGGGTCGCGACCGGATGAATCTGGTCGGCGAGGATGAGCGAGCTGGCGTCGAGTTGATCTTCGTCGTAGAGCGGGACGCGAAGCGGCGCGTCAATCACGCCGACGTTGCCGCTGCGCGAGTCCTTGATGACCACATCGAGCCGGTACAGGCCGGAGCGTAGCGGCACGGAACGCTGGTAGATGGAGGACAGGCTGAGCGAGGATCGGAACAATGAATCAGGCACGTCGGTGGAAATTAAATCTTCAAACGTTTGCACGACGCGGCCGCTCAGCGTCGTGATGCGCGCATACAGATTCAAGACGGCGGATTGCACGCCGTCCTTCCCGCTGAACTGCAATTCGCGATTCGGAACTTGCAGCGTGATGGGCACGAGGACGGAATCACCGGTGACGCGAAGGTAGTCGAAGCGGTAGTCCACGTGAATCTGATCGCGTACGACGCGCGCCACAACGATGGCTTCGAGGTCTTTCAAATGCTGCGGCGGACGCTGGACTTTGAAGTATTTGTCGAGATTGTCGAATTCATCGATGCCGATGCCGCCGAGAGGCGCGGGGAGCGTCGTGCCATTGGTATTCGAGAAGCGCTGCGAGCGCGGCGCGCCAAGAAGTTCGGAGAGGCTGGGACCAGCGCCGGGAACGTGCGCGAGAGCGTCCACTTCGCCGGGATCCAAGGTGATGTGATACTCGCCGGAGCCGGTCGGGTCAGCGAACCAGATTTCGATATTGTCGCCAATGTCTTCCATGTGACGATAGCGCCAGACGTCGAAGGCGTAGACGGTCGTGGAGCCGCCGCCTTGCTCCGGCGGGCGGTCGTACGTGCTGCCAGCAGCGTGCGATTCGATTTCATCGGGCGGGCCCCATAGAATGTAAATGTGGCCGCGATCGGTTTTCCATCCAGGCACGCCTGAGGAGAAATGCTCATCGGCATACGCGATGCGGCGATAATGCTCTTCGCGCGCGGCGTTTTCCGCGGAGTCCGGATCAGGATTGCGCCGTCGCCAGAATTCTTCGATGAATTGCTCCCGCTCTTCATTGGTAGTCAGGCGGTCGAATGCCGCCTTTTCTTCCGAGGTGATGATGTACGGCACTTCTTCTGTGACCCACGTGAGGTACGGATTGTTTTCCTTCGCGAGTTTGGAAGAAAGCTTTTTGTGCGATTTTTGCGTGGAGGGAGCCGCCGACGAATTCGATGGTTCCTGCTGCTCCTGCGCGGCGGCGAAACCCATTAACACGAGCGAAGCAAAAAGCAGAGAAGAACCGAGCCAACACACACGACGCATAAGGACACCTCGCTAGCGAAGCGTTGCGGCGATAGAGCAGCGACCTGGAAACGGCTCCCTCGCGCAGAGCTTCAGGCACCTGTTATTGCACTCAGAATCAAGGAAGCGCGCGCGGGTTGCCTCGTTCGGTAGCACGCCAACGAATTTCATCAATGGGTAGCGCGAAAGGCCACCGGATGAACACGAGTGCGCTTGCAGCGCGGATTCGGCATTGACACGGAGGCGCATCCAGAATAGCGTTCGCGGGCGCTGAAACGAGCGAATTCGAGGCCATGAACAAGAAACTCCTGGGCGCGGTGCTGGTGACGGCGACGCTGGCGGTTGGCGTGTCGTTGCTCGACAGTTGGGGCGCGGCGCCGCTACCGGCAGTCGTGCCGATGGTTTTGCGCTGCCTGTCAATTGTGGCGCTGATGGCTTACGCGACGGCGCGCAAGTCACTGACCGCGTGGATTGTGGTGGGACTCGTCGGCGGAGCCGAGTTGGGCCACGATTGGCGCGCCGCGGCGGAGAACGTGCAATTTCTGGGAACCATTTTCCTGCGATTGATCAAGGTGATTATCGCGCCGCTGCTGTTTGGCACACTGGTCGTCGGCATCGCCGGGCACGCGGACTTGAAGAAAGTGGGCCGCCTGGGAATCAAGTCTCTCGTTTATTTCGAAATTGTTTCCGTGCTGACGCTGCTCATCGGTTTTGCGGCAATTGATATCAGCCGCGCGGGCGAAGGCGTGCATCTGCCTCCCGCCGCGAGCGGAACGCCATTGAACGCCGCGCCGCACACCGCTGCGCAACTTATTACGGACATTTTTCCGGAAAACATCGCCAAGTCGGTGGCCGAAGGGCAAGTGTTGCAAGTGGTCGTGTTCAGCATACTTTTCGCGATGGCGCTGGCGCTGGTGCCGGAGGCGAAACGGCGGCCGATGGTGGCGTTCGCCGAAAGCTTGTCGGAAACAATGTTCAAGTTCACGAACATCGTGATGTACGCGGCGCCCATCGGCGTTTTCGGCGCGATTGCGTATACCGTCGGGCATCTGGGGCTGGGCGTGCTGCTGCCGCTGCTGAAATTGCTGGCGACGATGTACTTGGCGCTGCTGATTTTTATTTTTGGCGTGCTGCTGCCCATCGCGCTGCTGGTAAAGACGCCGTTGAAAGAATTTGTGCGCGCCGTCACGGAGCCGGTGACGATTGCCTTTGCCACGGCGAGCTCCGAAGCGGCGCTGCCGCGCGCGATGGAAGAAATGGAAACGTTTGGCGTGCGGCGCGAAACGGTGGCGTTTGTCCTGCCGACCGGATACAGCTTTAACCTGGGCGGGTCGAGTTTGTACCAGGCGCTCGCGCTGGTGTTCATCGCACAGGCTTCGGGAATTCACCTCTCGCTTGGGCAGCAGGCCATCATGCTCCTGACGCTGCTCGTCAGCAGCAAAGGCACGGCGGGGGTGGCGCGCGCGTCGCTCGTAATCGTGCTGGCGGCCGCGGCGCAGTTTCGTTTGCCGACCGAGCCATTATTTTTGCTGTTTGGCATCGACCAACTGATGGACATGGGGCGGACGGCGGTGAACGTACTTGGGAACTGCCTCGCGTGCGTGGTTGTCGCGCGCTGGGAGGGCGAATACCCGGCCGCGGCGCCGGAGACGCCCGCGAATGCCGCGTAGGTTGCTCCGTCACTGCTAACCTTTTTCCCCGATCCACCATCCCTTATTCAGCCCAACAGGAATTGGCGCGTGTGCCAACTTCGCAAAGCCGCGTTTCTCCGCAAAACCTTTTGCCCGTTCGTTCGTCATATGGGTAACCGCTTTCGTGTGGACATCCCACAGGAGCTATGCCATGCTCCTGTGGCCGTACCACAGGAGAACGCATGGGTGAAAGCAAATCGGAGATTCTGCAAGGCACGCTGGACCTTATGGTCCTGAAAACGCTGGAGGCCATGGGACCGCTGCACGGCTACGGCATCGCGCGGCGCATCGAGCAGATCAGCGAAGAAGCGCTGCTCATCAATCAGGGCACGATTTACGCGTCGCTGGTGCGGCTCATGCAGCGCGGGTGGATTTCGGGATCGTGGGGCGCGTCCGAAAACAACCGCAAGGCCAAGTACTATTCGATCACGAAAAGCGGCAAAAAGCGCCTGGCCGCGGAAGCTGAAAACTGGGAGCGCATCAGCGGCGTGATCGGGCGCGTGCTGCGCACCGAGCGAGGGTGATGCCATGTCCGAATGGATGAATGCTCTGGTTTCGCGAGTTCGCGGATGGCTGGGAATGACGCGCGCAGACGAGGAGTTTACGGCTGAGCTCGGAAGCCATCTCGAGATGCTGACGGAAGAAAACATGCGGCGGGGCATGAGTCGCGAAGACGCGCGGCGCGCCGCAAGAGTCCGGCTGGGTGGAGTCGAACAGCTCCGCGATGCTAACCGCGAATTGCGCGGACTGCCATTGCTGGAAACGCTGCTGCAAGACATCCGCTACACTTTCCGCATGCTCCGCAAAAACGCCGGCTTCACGGCAGTTGCGGTTTTGACGCTCGCGGTCGGCATAGGAGCCAACACCGCGATCTTTTCCATGGTCGACGGCGTGCTCCTCCGCCCGCTGTCATACAAGGACCCAGGACAGCTCTTCGTGATTCGGGAAGTTGTTCCGCAGTGGACGAAGTCTACGGCTTCGCTGGCGGCGAACTTTCCGGACTTTCAAATTTGGCAAAAAGAGTGCCGCGCGTTCGACCAGATGTCCATCGCCGAGGCCATTGACATGGACTTGAGCGGCGCCGGTGACGCCGAGGAGCTTCACGGGGTTCGAGCGTCCGCTAACCTGCTCGACTTGCTCGGGCAATATCCGGCGCTCGGCCGTTCGTTCCTTCCCGAGGAAGATCAAGCCGGGCACGATCATGTGGTGATTCTCACGGATGCCTTCTGGCGCAGCCGGTTTCACGGCGACGCGAACGTGATTGGGAAAACGATCACGTTGGATGGCGAGCCCCACGTAGTCGTCGGAGTACTGCCTTCTTCGTTTCACTTTCCAAAAGCGATTGCTTCGGATACGTTCAGCGCGCGAATTGATTTCTTCAAACCGCTGGGCGGACCACGATTCTACGAGCAGGATCTCATCGGAGAATTTGACTTCACCGCGATTGCGCGTCTCAAGCAGGGCGTAACACCGGCGCAGGCTCTTGCGGAGTTAAACGTAATTCAAGCCAGGATCGCAAAGCAAGCCAACGAGAAACTCGACCTCACCGCACAAATGCTTCCCCTGGAGGTGGAAATCGTCGGCCCCGCGCGAAAAGGGCTGGTGCTTCTCCTTGCTGCAGTGGGCGCGGTTCTGTTGATTGTTTGTGTCAACCTGGCGAATCTTCTCCTCGCCCAGGCACCGGGCCGCATGCGCGAAGCGGCCATTCGAATAGCGCTGGGCGCAGCCCCCGGACGCCTGGTGCGCCAGTTGCTCACGGAAAGTCTCCTTCTCGCGCTTATCGGTGGGGGGTTCGGCATTGCCCTCGCCTACTTTGGCGTGCGCGCTCTTGTAGATGCGGCTCCGCTTGGCATCCCTCGCCTCGACGAAGTCGCTATCGACGCGCGAGTGCTTTGCTTCGCTGTCGTGCTATCCGCCCTCGTCGGGGGTCTCTTCGGGATCCTACCCGCCTGGCGAGTTTCATCCACCGATCCTCACAAAACTCTGAAGGCGGGTGCGACCACGACTACGGAAGGCCGCCGCGTGCGTCGGATTCGGCAAGGATTGATCGGGTTTGAAGTTGGACTGTGTACCGCGCTACTGGTTCTCGCGGGCCTGCTTACCTCGAGTCTTTTTCACGTCATTCGAGTCAACCCGGGCTTCGCCGTCGAGCGCGTCCTGGCCGCCGATGTGGACTTGCCTCCGCAAGGATATTCGCAGGTGCAAACTCGAGCGCATTTCTATGACACCGTGCTGGCAGGCGCTAAGACTATCCCTGGTGTCGAGTCGGCTGCATGGATCACGCTTCTCCCGCTGGAGGGGCAAGGTAGCGTCACAGGCATATCGCTTCCCGGCTCGCAGGATCCGCAGAACGAGGCCCTGCACGCCAACTTCCGCGGCGTCAGTGCCGATTACTTTCGGACGATGGCAATTCCAATTCTCGCCGGAAGGTTTTTCAACGAGAGCGATCACGGCAAGAAAGTTGTGGTTGTCTCGCAAGCGCTCGCCGATCGGCTCTGGCCGGGCCAGAGTCCTGTCGGCCGCGAGTGCATAGCACAATGGGGCCAATTGCAGAACAGCGAAGTGATCGGCGTAGTCGGGGATGTTCGCACTATCAACCTCGAGGCACCGCCGCCGCTGATGGTTTATGTTCCGGACTCTTACGGCCAGGAGATTCCCGGCGCACCGGGTTCAGCTTCGATCGTCGTTCGAACATCGGGCAATCCCGATGTCGTTGCAGGTTCTGTTCGCTCCGTGATTCATAGCACCGATCCCAACGTGCCGATCCTTGCTCTTCGGCCCATGACGCAGGTAGTTTCCCAAACTCTGGACGCGCGGCGCTTCCAGACCATCCTCGCGTTGCTGTTCGGGGGATGTGCGTTACTGCTTGCCTGCCTGGGCGTTTACGGCGTCGTCGCGTACAGTGTCGAGCAACGCAGCTTTGAACTGGGCATTCGTGTAGTTCTGGGCGCCCAACAGAGCCGGCTTCTTGGTTTGATCCTGCATCAAGGAATGGTTCCGGTTGCCTTTGGCCTCGCTGGCGGAATCGCCGCCGCGGCAGTTGCAGGGCGTCTCATTCAATCGCTTCTTTTCGGTGTCGGCGCATTTGACGCGCTGACGTTTACCGGCGTCGCGGCCGTTGTTCTCTGCGTCGGGGCAGCCGCTTGTTACTTACCCGCTCGCCGCACTCTCAGCCTTGATCCAATGGTGGCAATCCGTCACGAATAGAAGGGTGACTCCGTGAGGGAATCGTTAAAAACATTGTGGTGGCGGCTCCGAGCATGGCCGGCCAGGCGCGCGGCGCGCGAAGATTTTTCGCGCGAATTGCGAGGTCATCTAGAACTGCTCGCCCAGGAAAACATTCGGCGTGGCATGCCGCAGGAAGAAGCCCGGCGTGCGGCGCGAATCCGCCTCGGCGGAATGACGCAACTGCACGAAACGCATCGCGAACAGCACGGCTGGCGTGCCGCGGAAACACTGCTTCAGGACATCCGTTACGCGCTTCGCACGTTGCGAAAAAGTCTGGGATTCACCGCCATCTGCGTTCTCACGCTTGGATTGGGCGTCGGCGCATGCACCGCAATTTTCAGCGTCGTCAACGGCGTTCTCCTTCGCCCACTTCCCTACCCCAATCACGACCGCCTCGTGCGCATCGGTGAGCAGCACTCCGGCAACGGCTGCGGCCTTTGCGGCAATTTCGGTAACGTCACGTACGCGAATTTCAACGACCTCGAACGCGTTACGCACAGCGTCGAAAATCTCTCGGCATTCCGCGAGTGGCTCTTTAATTTCACGGGCGACGGCGCACCCGAGCAAACGCCCGGCGCGATGGTTTCTGGAACTTTCTTCGCCGCACTCGGCACCGCTCCAGTCTTAGGCCGCGTGCTGCTGCCAGAAGACGATGTCCCGCGCGGCGACAACCACGTCGCCGTGCTCAGTTACTCGCTCTGGCAAAGACGCTTCGCAGCCGACCGCGGAATCATCGGTAAAACCCTGCGCATCAACGCGGAGAACTACCGCGTCGTGGGCGTGATGCCCCGCGGCTTCGACTATCCGCAAAAATCTGAGGTCTGGTGCCCGCTCGTTCCCCACGGCGAAGCGCGCAATAATCGCCGCGCTCATTTGCTGACTGTCGTCGCCGATGTGCGTTCCGACCAAGCGCTCGCGAGCGCACAAGCGGAAATTGCCGCAATCGGCCAACGCATCGAAAAGCAAAACGCCTCCGAAGATCCGGACATGACGCTAGTCACGGTTTCGCTGAAGAAGAACATCGTCGCGCCAGTGCAGCCGGCTCTTCTCGTTTTGCTATTTGCTGTCGCGCTGCTCTTGCTGATGGCTTGTGCGAATCTTGCCAACTTGCTGCTCGCGCGCGCCGCAAGCCGTTCGAAAGAATTCGCTTTGCGATCCGCGCTCGGCGCCGGACGTGTGCGCCTGGTGCGTCAACTGCTCACCGAAAGTTTCGTCGTCGCGATATTGGGCTCGACGCTCGGCTTCGCCATCGCCGCATGGAGTCTGCAATTCATTTCCGCGCTCGATTCTCATGATCTTCCGCGCTTCGGCGAATTGCATCTAGATTGGCGCGTTTTCGCATTCGCGATAGTCATCGCAGCTTTGTCCGGGCTGCTTTTCGGCTTGGCTCCGGCGCTCACCGGTGCGAAGACGGAATTAAACGTCGCGCTCAAAGAAGGCGCAGCCGCTGCCCTTGGCGGCAGGCGGCGCGGAGCCAGCCAGGCGCTCCTCGTTCCGCAGTTCGCGCTCGCCGCGCTGCTGCTGGTCGGCGCCGGCCTCGTCGCCAACAGCTTTGTGCGCTTGCTGCGCGTGAATCCCGGCTTTCGCTATGACGGCGTTCTTGCCGCGGAGCTTTTTCTCTCGCCGACCGAGTATCCCGAGCGCGACGTGCGCGGCGCCATGATGCTTCAGCAGATGCTCGAGCACGTTCGCGCCGTTCCTGGCGTGCGTTCCGCGGGACTAGTCACCGCCTTGCCCATCACCGGCGGCGCCGATACGGACTTTTTCATCGAAGGGCGGCCACTTCCGCCCGCGAACGATGAGCCATCCGCGGACATCCGCAGCGCCGATACGGATTATTTCCGCACCATGGGCATTCCGCTACTCGCCGGCCGCGAATTTACAGCCGCGGACACCGCCACGTCGAATCGTGTGATGGTCATCAACGAAACTATGGCGCGACTCTACTGGCCGAACGCGAGCCCCATCGGCCAGCACGTCACCATGAAGGATTGGGGACCGCCGCTCAGCGGCGAAATCATCGGCGTCGTGGGCGACGTGAAAGCCAATGGGTTGGACACCGCGGTCATGCCGATGATTTATTGGTCGTATTTTCAGTTTCCGCAACTCTTCAACAGTATTGTCGTGCGAACCGGCGGCGACCCGCAGCACCTGACCCCCGCCGTCAAGGCTGCCATCTGGTCGGTGAACAAAAACCAGCCGATTTCGCAGATGGCAACGATGGCGGATGTGCTCTCCGAATCCCTGGCGCGCCGCCGGCTGTACTTGATTCTTCTCGGCGTATTTGCTGCGTCCGCGCTCATACTTGCGGCCGTCGGCGTCTATGGCATGGTGGCGTACTCCGTCAGCCAGCGCATTCGCGAAATGGGCATTCGCATCGCCGTGGGGGCCGCGAGGGGAGACGTCTTGCGAATGGTGTTGGGACAAGGTGCAAGAGTCGCGATTCTCGGCATCGCGGCCGGGATTTTGGCGGCTCTGGCCCTGACGCGGCTTATGGCCAGCCTGCTTTTCGGCGTGACCGCGACCGACCCGCTCACCTTTCTTGCGGTTGCGGCGCTGTTAACACTCGTGGCCCTCGGCGCGTCTTTCCTCCCAGCACGGCGCGCAACGCGTGTGGACCCGATGGTGGCGCTCAGGAGCGAATAGGCGCGAAAGCCCGCTCCGCCAGCGCAGCATGTGGTTCGCACGGCGCGTGCCCTTCGGGATGGCGTGATGGAATCCTTGCTGCAAGACTTGAAGTTCGCGATCCGCGGCATGTGCAAGAATCCCGGATTCGCGCTGGTTTGCGTGTTGACGCTCGCTCTCGGGATCGGCGCAAACACCGCCATTTTTACCGTCGTGAACGGCGTCCTGCTGCGGCCCGTTCCCGGCATCGCCAACCCCGGCGAACTCGTCACACTCGAGCGCCTGCAAAAGAATAATCCCGACTTCGGCTTCGGATATCCCGATTACCTCGATTACCGCGAGCAAGCTCATTCGTTTACCGGCCTCGCCGGCCGCTGCCGTGCGCGGCTGACTCTGAATCATGGCGCGACAGAACTCGTCATAGGCGAACTGGTCTCCGGCAACTATTTTTCCGTGCTCGGCGTGCCGCCCGCGCAGGGCCGCGTCATTGGCCCATCAGACGTGCAGGTGGAGGGCGAAGCGCCCGTCGTGGTGCTCAGCTACTCGCTCTGGCAGAGAGCCTTCGGCGCAGACACCGGAATACTTGGAAAATCCATCCAGCTCAATAACCATTCGTTCACCGTCGTAGGAATTGCGTCGCGAGACTTTCTCGGCTCGGAAATCGGTTCGCCCTCAGATTTGTGGGTGCCACTGACCATGCAGCCCGCGGCCATCCCGCGCATGTCCAGCGGAGTACTTGCCAGCCGAAACGCCGGATGGGTCGGCATCTTCGGGCGCCTCAAGCCGGGCGTGCGCCTCGACGCGGCGCGCTCGGTGATTCAAACCATCGCGGCGCGCCTTGCGGCAGCCTATCCACAGTCGAATGAACATCGCGGCGCGGACGTCATCCCAAGCTTTGGAATGGATCCCGACGATCGCGGCGCTCTGGAGAAATTCTTCGCACTGCTGCTGGCGTCCGTCGGACTCTTGCTTTTGATCGCCTGCAGCAACGTCGCGAATCTCTTGCTTTCTCGCGGCGACGCGCGGCGGCGCGAAATAGCCATGCGTTTGACGCTCGGAGCTACGCGGGGCAGGCTCGTGCAACAGCTTCTTACCGAGGGCCTGCTCTTGTCTCTCCTCGCCGCGGGAATCGGACTGTTGCTCGCGCCGTGGACCGCGAATTTGATTCTGGCCTTCCGCCAGCCGCACTACGCCATGCACAACATCGCCACGGCTCCGGATGGCCGCGTCCTCGCGTTCACGATTGCCGTCGCGGTGCTTACGGGAATTCTGTTTGGACTGGCGCCAGCGTTGCAATCTTCCAAGCCGGACTTGGTCGTGTCGTTGAAAGAAAACACGCCGGGCGGAGGTCGGCGCTCGCACCTCCGCAATTCGCTAGTTGCGGCACAAATCGCGATCACTTTGCTGCTCCTCGTTACTGCGGGCGACGTGCTGCGCAAAATGCAGGCGGTCGTGAATCAAAACCCCGGCTTCACAACGACGAATATCGCGATGCTGTCGTTATCGCCGACGATTCAAGGCTATTCGGAAGCTCAAGGCGAGCGGTTTTACAGTGCGCTGTTGCAGCGCGTCGGCGAAATACCGGGAGTGAAATCCGCTAGCCTGGCGACAACCGTTCCACCCGTTGACTTCAGCATGCGCATCTCGATTTTCTATGAGGGCCAGGCCCCGCCGCGCGAATATCTGGCCGGGCACGAATTTGAAGTCGGCATTCGCGTTGACGTGAACAATATCGCGCCGAAGTATTTTGAAACGCTGGGAATACCCATCCTGCAAGGGCGGGATTTCACGGCGCGAGACAACCGCGACACTTCTCTCGTAGCCATCCTGAGTCAGAAATTGGCGAAGCGCCTCTGGCCCGGCGAAAGCGCGGTCGGAAAACGCATCGAGTGGCCCACGACTTCCGGACCCGCGCGCCCGCCGATCGAAATCATTGGCGTCGCCGCGGACGCGAAATATCGTTCGCTTCTGACGGTGCCTCCGCTGCTCCTGTACTTGCCGATCTCTCAGAATTACAGCTCGTCGGACAATCTCATTATCCGCACCGCCGCGGATCCCGCCGCGGTTTTGCCGGCCGTGCACGAGGCTGTCTCGTCTCTCGACGCGAGCATGCCAATCTTTGGCGAGAAATCCATGGCCGATGAGATCGCGGACTCGCTCTGGCAGCAGCGCATGGCTTCAGGTTTGCTCGGCAGCTTCAGTTTTCTCGCGTTGGCGCTCGCCGGCATCGGGCTTTACGCCGTCGTCGCACACTGGACCGGTCAGCGGAGGCGAGAGATCGGCGTGCGCATGGCGCTGGGCGCAAACCCGCGCGACGTGCTGCGCCTCGTTCTCTCGCATGGAGGGCAGCTTGCCGGCGTCGGCGCCGCGATTGGACTTCTGATTTCTGCCGAAGTGACGAGCGTGGTCTCGGAATTTCTTTTTGGCTCGAACGAACTCGACTTCACCGCGACGGCGTTCATTACGGCGTTGCTCGCCGTAATTGTGCTGCTCGCAAGCTACCTTCCCGCGCGGCGCGCCATGCGCCTGGATCCCATGGTCGCGCTGCGCCACGAATAAGCTGGGACGATTGTCATCGGAATCGGCTGCGCGAATTTTCGCTTCAGATACCAGCAGGGCAGATCGCCGTTGTGTGGAAACAACGCGTGCACGCATTCCGCGGTCTGCTGCGGTTGCACCTGGTCGACCGCATACTCGGTTTTGTTACCCTTATCCGCGATGGCCAGGATACGCAGCGCGGTGATGGTTTCGTAGGGATTGCTCGGAGTCGCGTGCATCATGCGCACGCGGACGGATATGGAATCACCGATGTAAACCAGCGCAACCGCGAGTACCATTCCGATCAGGATGCGTGCGGCCAGTCTGCGCAGCAGCATCAAGAGCGCGATTCCTCAGGTGCGGGAAATTGCGTGGGGCCAAGTCCGGGAATTCGTCGAACGGCCAAGAGTTTTCTTCGCAAGCGCGGCCCGGCTACGGCTGCGGCTTGTCTTTCGGGACTTCTACAGGCTTGCCGATTTTAATCGTCGAACCGAACCGCTTGTAATTTTCGTATCGCACGGTCATGCGCATGTGCACCGGATTGTTGGTGAATTGCAACGTGTCGTCGGAGTGTGTGTACGTCGGAAACCAGTAGTGGCCTTCGATGTTTTCGCGGAAGGTTTCGAAGCGCGGGTACAAGTGCTCCGAGCCTTTCTTCTTAATGTCCGGCACGGCTTTTCCGTCCGATTTTACGATGGCCATGTCCTGCTGCTCGACCCAGATGCGCCCCTGGAAGTAGCGCTGATTCTTTTCAATTTTTTTCGGCGCGACATCAAAAACGTAGGTGTCAAGGTCGTCGAGCTGCTGCTGGCCAGCGTACTTCACATCATACTTCGGCAATTCGTCTGTCGTAAGCACGAAGGGCTGGACGTGCTCGAGGTCTTCCTTGTCCTGCTCGTCGAGCGAGACGCGCTGCAAGGACGAAGGCGGCGCGTAGGTGTCGTGCTCGATGCGCTTCCCGTCGGGATTGAAGATGACGTCGGTCACCAGCCGGTATTCGCCGTCCGGCTGGCCGCTGTAATCGTCAACCGTCTGCACCACGACCGTCTGCGTGTAGGTGTAATTGTCGCGCTCTTTCTTGAACTCCGCTTCGCGCTCCGCAAACCTTTGGATGATTTGCTCGGGCGGAATCTTTGGAGGCGATGTGTCCAGCTCGGAGGTGGTGGTGGTCTGGTGCGGAGCGGATTTTGCCGCCGCACCCGGCGGCATGGGTACCGGCGCCGGAGCCGTATAATTGGGCGGAGGCGGCAGCGGGCCAGTTTGCTGCGCACAAAGCGGCAGCGTCGAAAACAGGAGCGCGCACAGCCATGCCGCCGCGAAATTCATTCGCCGGTGCGGCGTTAGCGGCCGCGAAAAATGGACTTCTTTCATTCCCTTCCCGTTCCTTTCCTCGGCCAAACATGCTTCTTTTGTTAGGAGTTTTAGGATAGCGCCGGGGTTGCTTGGCGTCCAGCGTCCGCCGCTCACTCGGCATCAATGGCGTTGACGCGCGCGCGGTCTGCAAGTATCATCCGCGCAATTCCAGGCACAACTTAGTTACCGAGGTGTGCTATGCGTTTGCGAGTGCTTTCGATTTTTTTGGCCGGCGGACTCCTGCTACTGGGAACCGCAACTTCCGCAACGGCGCAGCAGCCACAGATCAATCCTGACGTATACCAGCAACTCCATTTTCGTTACATCGGTCCGGTAGGCAACCGCACGTCCGCGGTCGCCGGAATTCCCGGCAATCCCAGTGTCTATTACGTCGGCACGGCATCCGGCGGAATATTCAAGTCCACCGACGGCGGCATCCACTGGGACCCCATTTTTGATTCGCAACCGGTTTCTTCTGTTGGAGCGCTGGCGGTTGCCGCGACTGATCCGAATATCGTGTGGGCCGGAACGGGCGAGCCGTTTATTCGCAGTCACATTTCCATGGGCGAAGGAATTTTCAAATCCACCGACGCAGGCAAAACTTGGACGCGCATGGGCCTTGAGAAGACCGGCCGCATCGCGAACGTAATCGTAGATCCGCGCAACGCCGACATCGTGCTGGCTTGCGCGCTGGGTCATGCCTACGGACCGCAGCCCGATCGCGGCGTGTTTCGCACGACGGATGGCGGCAAGACCTGGGAAAAAACTTTATTTGTGGATGAAAACACGGGCTGCTCAGACATGGGCATGGACCCGAACAATTCGCGGATTCTGTTTGCGGGAATGTGGCAAATGGAGATTCACACGTGGGGACGCAACAGCGGTGGGCCGGGCAGCGGACTGTTCAAGTCCGCGGATGGCGGCGTGTCCTGGAAGCGGCTCGAAGGCCATGGACTTCCGCATTCTCCGGTAGGGCGAATCGCCGTGCGCGTGGCGCAAAAAGACTCGAACCGCGTTTACGCGATGATTGAAACGGGCGATGGTGTTCCGCTCGATGGCAAGCCGACGCAAAGCGGGCAACTGTGGCGCTCCGATGATGGCGGCGAGAACTGGCAACTCGTCAATTCCGACCGGCAGATTCGCGGCCGCACGCACTACTACACGCGCGAAGAAATCTCACCGGACAACGAGAATGAAGTGTATTTCTTCACCTCTGCGTTTTCGCGCACGCTTGACGGCGGCCATACGCTGACGAACATGCCGTCCAGCCCCGGCGGCGACAACCACGAAATGTGGATCGATCCGACGAACGGCGACCGCATGGCCGTGGTCAACGACGGCGGCGTCAGCATTTCCGTAAATCGTGGGCACACCTGGGATCACGTGCAGCTGCCCATCGCTCAGATTTATCACGTGACGCTGGACGACCAGATTCCCTACAACGTCTACGGCAACAAACAAGACGGCTCGTCCTATCGCGGCCCCAGCAACAGCCTGCAATTTGGAGGATTCGGCGGAGGAGGTTTTGGCGGCGGGCAGATTCCGCGCAGCGTGTGGCATCCGATTGCGGGCGGGGAAAGCGGGTTCGCGGTTCCCGATCCCGTGGATAACAACATCATTTGGTCGAGCGGCACCGGCTCTGGCAGCGTGAGCGGAGCCGTGACCCGCTTTGACGAGCGCAATCGGCAGTGGCGTGAAGTAGAAGTGTGGCCCGTGGACGTTTCGGGAGCTACCGCCGCGGAAGTGAAATACCGCTTCAACTGGGAGTTTCCCGTCGTCATTTCTCCGCATGATCACAACAAAGTGTATGTCGGGAGCCAGTTCGTGCATGTCACGACCGACGGCGGAAACAGCTGGCACGTGATCAGCAAGGACCTAACCCGTGACGACAAAACCCGCATGGGCAGTTCCGGCGGCCTGACTCCGGACAACATCGGCGTGGAATACGCCGGAACGGTCTTTGCGATTGCCGAGTCGCCGAAGGAAGCCGGGGTTATTTGGACTGGCACTAATGACGGTTACGTGCAGATTACGCGCGACGACGGGAAGAATTGGACCAACGTCACGAAAAACATTCCGAACATGCTCGAGTGGGGCACGATCAGCAACATCGAACCGTCGCGCTACGATACGGGCACCGCATACATCACCGTTGATGGACACCAGGTAAACAATCGCGATCCGTTCGTCTACAAGACCACCGACTACGGGAAGACTTGGACGTCCATCACCAACGGAATTCCGCACAGCATGCTCAGCTACGCGCATTGCGTGCGCGAAGATCCTGTGCGCAAGGGCTTGCTTTATCTCGGCACGGAAAATGCGCTGTACGTTTCTTTCGATGACGGCAAGAACTGGCAGCCGCTGCAAACCGAATTGCCGCACGCGCCAGTCTACTGGATTGCCGTACAGGAGCGTTTCCACGACCTCGCGTTGGCAACATACGGACGCGGGTTCTGGATTCTGGATGACATCACACCGCTGGAGCATTTGACGCCGGAAGTCATCGCGGCAAATTCGCATCTTTTTCCGCTACGCGACGCGTATCGTTTCCGGCAAGTCGCACAGCCGGCGGCTCCGACCTACGACCCGACGGCCGGGCACAATCCGCAGTACGGCGCGGACATTAACTTCTATCTGAAGTCCAAGCTCGGCGAGCGGGAGCGCGCGAAAATCACGATCAGCGATGCCAGCGGCAAAGTTGTGCGCGAATTCGAGTGCCGCGCCGCCCGCGAAGAAGGCGCCCACCGCGCGGCGCCCGGCGGACCGGGCGGAGGAGGTGGTGGAGGCGGAAGACAGGGCGGCGGCGCTCCGGCGTGCGAGGCGAAGCCGGGAATCAACCGCATCTGGTGGAACTTGCGGGGCGAAGAAGCTACTGAAGTGAAGCTGCGGACTCCCCCGACGTATTCGCCGGACGTGCCCCTTGGACCGGAAGGCTGGCGGGATGCGCCGGCGGTGGATCGCGTTGCGCTGCTGGAACCGCCCGGCGTTTACACCGTGACGCTTACCTTGGGTGAGGAGAAGTCCACCGAAAAGCTGACCGTGCTTAAGGATCCACATTCAACGGGAACGGAGAACGACATACGATCACAGCTGGAGCTCGTTTCAAAGCTGCGCGACGAAATGAATACGCTCGCGGAGAGCGTGAACAAGATTGAGTCCATCCGGGCGCAGATCGGCGCGCTGGAAAAGCAGTTGGGCAACGATGACGCGTCGAAAGCCATCCGCAAAGCGGCGGATGATCTGTTGGAGAAGCTGGTCGCCGCGGAAGGAAAGGTCATTCAGCTCAAAGCCACCGGGCGCGGGCAGGACGACGTGCGCTATTTGCCGATGCTGATGCAAAAAGTGAGCTATCTGGCGGACCAGGTGGGTGGCTCGGCGGATTTTGCACCCACGACCCAGCAGGCAGACGTGCAGAAAGAGCTGCGAAAGGACGGCGACGACTCCGAACAGGAAATGCAGCAGGTGATCAGCAAGGACGTGGATGCATTCAACGCGATGCTGCGGGAAAAGAACATCGCAAACATCATCGTTAAATCCCCATAGCTTTACGAGAGACCTGCGACCTGGCTGCTCAGGAACCTGACGCTTGCGGCGTCGCGGTGGAGGTTCTTCTAGTCGGGGAACGGAGCTGTCAAGGCCCCCCTGCATATTTTGTAAGTGTTGCATCTAAAGGATTTAGCAGCGCCGTAAGTTCTTTAGAATCAACACTTACAGGACGCTCCGTATGTGTTCATTCTAAAGGAGTTAAAGCTGCTATTAGACTCTGACTTCGGTTTGCTCCGCCGCAGCATGATCGACTAGCATCCCACGCGACCTTCGACTGGCATTTGACCCAGCTTTCCCGCGATCAAACATTCACACCTTGTCGACCACTATCCGCAGCTCTGGAATTCACTAATTTTCCACAGGCAGGCCGTTGCCGAAGAAAAATTCCAAAAAAAGACTTGACAGCAAATACTGTGTACAATACAGTATGCGCAATACAGTATGTGACGTACACTATGTGAAGCACCGTATATGAAAAGCGACCCAAATCTCTTCGAAAACCTTCGCAACGAGCTCCGGCGGGGATCCCTGGTTCTAGCGGTCCTGGCACAGCTCCGCGCAGAGCAGTACGGCTACACCTTGCGGAAATGCCTAGCCGACCACGGCATGGCGATCGACGAGGGCACGTTGTATCCGCTCCTGCGGCGACTGGAAGCCCAGGGACTTCTGGTCAGCGAATGGCGCGAAGAAGAGAAGCGGAACAAACGCTTTTACAAACTTTCTCCGGACGGCGAGGAAATGCTGGAACAGCTGCTCGCGGAATGGAAAAACATCGATACCTCAATCTCGGAGATCGTGAAAGGGTAAAGCCATGGACGCGCTCGCACGTTATTTGAAAACCGTCGGAACGTTTCTGCCCAGCAATGAGAAGCAGGACATACTGCGCGAACTCGCGGCGGACATCCAGTCGCAGGTCGAGGAAAAGGAAGCCGAACTGGGCCGCGGGCTAAATGAGTCGGAAGTGCAGGCGATTCTGAAGCAGGTCGGCCATCCGCTGGTGGTGGCCAGCCGCTACCGTCATGACACGCGCTCTGTTGCGTTCGGACGCGTGTTCATCAGCCCGGTGCTATTTCCGGCGTACTGGAAGGTGCTGAAGTTCAATCTGACGCTGACGTTTGGAATCATTCTCATCATTTTTGTTTCACTTTTCATTGCCGGGCAGCGTCCGGGCGTATCAGGCATCTTTTCGGTGTGCTTGTACCAGTTCCTGATTCAATTCTCAGTGATCACGGTGATTTTTGCTTTTGCCGACCGGCACATCGAAAAGCACCCCGATAAGTGGAGCGCGGCGCGACCGGACGCGGCGCAATTCGGGTTTAATCTCGCGATGCAGATTGAACGGGATGTGATCAAGGGCGCCGGCGAGTCGATGAGACCCAAGCCGGTGCCGCGGCTCGAATCCATTTCCATCATCGTAGCTTCGGTCGCGGCATTGGCATGGCTGGGCGCAATTCGTAGCTATCCTTTTCTGATTTTTGGTCCGGCCGCCCATTTCCTTGCGGTGGGACCAGGGGCGACGGAAGCGTACCCAGTGATTATCGCGCTCACTATAGTGGGCATGATTCGCGCTTTCGTTAATCTCAGCCGGCCAGACTGGATCCGCTTTCGCGATCTCGCCCGCATCGCAATGGACTCCGCGAGCGTAGGGATGTTGCTGGTTCTCCTCCGCGGCGGCGCCCTGGTGGTCGCGAAGACACCGGGAACTGGCGAAGTCGCAGCCAGCTTCATCAATCAGAGTATTTTCATGGCGCTTGGCGTGGCGGGCATCGTCGTGACCATCGTGACGGTTGTGAATCTCGTGGGGTTCATAATTCGCGAAATCAAGTTTCGGAAATTCAGACAGGAGAGCATTGGGCATCAGTCGTAAAGGGAGCCGATGGAGGGCACGAATCCGGAGAGAAACGAAATTGCAAGCAAGACGGAATTCAGTTGGAGAAATACAATGAGCACAAATCAAAGAAAGATCGCCGCACCATCGAACATGCCTACACAGAGAGCTGCCAAGCCGCTAGTGCACCGCGCCGTAGTGCTGGGCTTGATGTCCGGAGTGCTGATGGCGCTCGGCGTCGTGCTGGAACTTGCCGCGCTAAACTGCGTACAAGTCCGGCTGGAAGGGCCGTGGCTGCTGAGCTTATTGTTCTCGGCTGCCCGAGATGCGCTCGTACTTTTGCTCGGCACGAGCGACCCGCTGTGGCTGCAATTGGCGCCGCTGGCGTTGGTAGGCTCGGGCGTGGTGACCGCGATCGCCGCATACATAACGCCAAGCGAATCACGGGCATTTCTGTCCCGGCTTTCGATTGTCAAGAAGTCGACAGTCGATGAGCGCCGATAATCCTCGGCGTAGGCGCAGGGTAGTGAGAAAGACGAGCTTCCGGAATTTGGTGGAGCCGATGGGATTCGAACCCACGACCTTCCCGGTTTCACCGGGACGCGCTTACCAACCGCTCGATCATGTCGCGGTCTTTCCAAGATTTGAGTTGACGCTCACGTCGAACGGCTTCTGATCGCGTTGCATAAGTCTCATGGTAGACAAGTCCCCAGGGGCCTCGGTTACGAAGTGACTTTGACCAATTCGAATTGTGATAGGCCAGACGCGCATCGAGATCTTGCGTTTGTCCGATGTAATAGCGCGAGGTGGTTTGACTTTGCAGGATGTACACGAAAAACATGCGGGAATATTGGTGGAGCCGATGGGATTCGAACCCACGACCTCCTCGATGCCATCGAGGCGCGCTCCCAACTGCGCCACGGCCCCACCGGAGGAATTACGATTTAATGCTAACATCGCCGTCCAGTTTTCGTCCACAACCTGGACTGCTCCGGACTCGTTCGGCTAAAGGATCTCATGCGCGCGGCAAACCTGGCTTTCTCCGTTCTTTTGCTCTCCGTCGTTTCTCTTCATGATTCCGCCAACGCTTTTGCCCAGGCTTTTCCCAACCCGGTGGAAGTGAAGTTTGCAGCCGAGGTGCCGCTGCTCGAATGCGGAGGCACGCCCTGCGTCGAGGCGAAAATCGGAAATGGGCGGACGTTGAAGATGGTAATTGATACGGGGAACGTTGACTCGGTGCTGGAGACAGCGCTGGCGAAGGACGCGGGGTTGCAGCCAGCGGGAAAATTGCCGGCGGGAGCGCCGACGGGAATGTTTCGAACAGTGATTCCATCCATAGCGGTGGGCGGAGTGAATCTCGAAAACGTGCCGGCAATGGCGATGGTGCTCGGGGACATGATTTCGCAGAATCAGATGCCCGCTGTGGACGGGACACTGGCGTACACCGCGTTCAAGGACCGCATCGTGCAGTTGGATTTCGCGGCGCGCAAACTGAGGATCTCGGAAGTTCTGACTATGCCCGCAAAATGCGCGGGAGCTTGCGACAAGATTTCTTTCATTAAGTTTGGGAATGACGGGCCGCCGATTGTGGTGGCAAACGGATTCGAGATTAACGGCCACGCGATTTCGGCGCAGGTGGACACGATGTATACCGGTGCGTTGCTGGTGTACACCGCGTCGATCGAAAAACTGCAACTAGTGGACGCGGCGAAGACCACAAAATCGCGAGATTTTCCGTTGACCGACGGCGGCGTGACGATGAAAGAGGCCACGGCGAACAAGGAAGGATTTCACGGTATGAACCTCGGCCCGCGGATTCCGTTGGTTTACTTCCCTACCCCGGACGTTCACGAGCCGGACGGATTGTTCGATGCGACAGTCGGGCTGGAAATGTTTTATAACGCGGTGCTGACGCTCGATTTTCACGACATGACGATCGAAGTCGCGACCCGCTGACAGCGCGGCTGGAATTCATTCCTTCCGAAGTGTCGCGGTGAATCGAATTCTGTAGAATGTCATGCCTATGGCGAAACTAACGTTTCTTGGGGCAGCAGGGTCGGTGACGGGATCGAAGTATCTGGTGGAGGCGGCGGGAAAGCGGCTGCTGCTGGATTGCGGACTCTTTCAAGGCACGCCGGAGCTTAGCGAACGTAATTACAAGCCGCTGCCCGTCGATGCGAAGAGCATTGACTATGCGGTGCTGACACACGCGCATCTCGACCACACCGGCTGGCTGCCAGTGCTGGTAAAAGCCGGGTATAGAGGGCCAATCTTCGCGAATCCCGCGACGATTGACCTTACGACGATTCTCCTGAAAGATTCGGCGCATTTGCAGGAAGAAGATGCGCGGCACGCACATGCGGAAAAGCACAGCCAACACAATCATCACGAAGTGCGCGAGCCGCTGTACGGGCCTGACGATGTAGACGCGGTGTTGCGCCAACTGAAGCCGGTTCCACGGAGCGGCCCGTTCGACGTGAGCCCGGAATTTCAATTCAAAGCGGTGGATGCCGGGCACATTCTGGGATCAACCAGCCTGGAACTTTCCATCAACGAAGGCGGAAATAAGATTGTTGTCGTGTTTTCGGGAGATATCGGCAGGTACGACCAGCCCATCTTGAACGATCCGGTGACGCCGCAATCGAATGCGGACGTGCTGCTTTGCGAATCGACGTACGGCGACCGCGAACATGCAGCCGGCGACCCCGCGGAGCAACTTGCCGCGATCGTGAATCGCGTGGTAAAGCGCGGCGGCTCGATCGTGATTCCGGCATTTGCTATCGGGCGGACGCAGACGTTCATGTACTACCTGCGTCAATTGGAGGACCAACAAAGGATCCCACGCGTGCCGGTGTATGTGGATAGCCCGATGGCGCTGAGCGCGACGGATCTTTACCTGAAATACAAGGAAGACCACGACCTGGAATTCTCGCGCGAGGAATCCGGTGGCAAACATGATCCGCTAAATGTCCACGAATTTCATTTGACGCGCGCGGTGGAAGAGTCGAAGGCCATCAACAACGTCAAAACGCCGTGCATCATCATTTCCGCGAGCGGGATGGCCAGCGGAGGGCGCGTGCTGCATCACCTGGCACGGCGGCTACCCGATGCGAAAAACGCGGTGATTCTGGCGGGCTTCCAGGCCGAGGGGTCGCGCGGGCGCGCACTGCAGGAAGGCGCGAAGATGCTGAGCTTGTTTGGCGAACAGGTGCCGGTTTGCGCGGAGATAATCGAACTGGGCCAGTTCTCGGCGCACGCTGGGAGAAGCGAGTTATTGCGCTGGCTGAGCGGCCTGCCATCGCCGCCAAAGCAGACATACCTCACGCACGGCGAACCGGCGGCGGCGCAATCATTGCAAGCCGCGATACAGGAAAAATTCCGGTGGAAGGTCGCGGTGGCGCGTTATCTCGACACGGTGGATTTGGCAAATTGAGAGCGAAAAATATATTTGCTCCGCGAGGAAACTTATTTGGCTCTGACCTCGTCTATAACAATAAGACCACTCGCGGGGTAGGGGGCTAACCACCACAGGGCAACCGACCGTCAGTCTCCTACCCCTAAAATAAACCCTGGCGGCGAGATTCCACGTTTTTAGATTAATTTTAGACAAACTTTCAGCATAAAACGTTCGGGGAAGTCCCGAATTGACACGTCAGTGCCCCGGAACCTGTGCTGAAAGCCGCGAAAGGCGGTCTTCGGCGGCGGCCAGCGTGGATTCTTTCTTGCAGAAGGTGAAGCGGACCTGCGTTGCCCCGTCGTTCGGGTCGTTGTAGAAGCTCGAGCCGGGAACGACGGCCACGCCGATTTCCTGGACCAGATACTTGGCGAAGCGCACGTCCCGAGTGCCCGCGGGAAAGCGGGTGGGATCGGGATCGGCGAAGCGTCCGATATCGGTCATGATGTAGTACGCGCCCCGTGGCTTAAAAACAGTAAACCCGGCCGTTGTAAGAATCTTCAACAATCGCGCGCGACGCACGGAGTAGTCCGCGGCGACTTTGTCGTAGTAGGACTGCGGTGACTTGAGCGCTGTAGCGCCGGCTTGTTGCAAAGGGGCGGCGGCGCCGACGGTCAGAAAATCGTGCACTTTGCGGATCGCCGCGGTCGCTTCCGGCGGCGCGAGCGCCCATCCCACGCGCCATCCCGTGACGCTATAGGTTTTGGACATGCCGTTGATGACCACGGTGCGGTCGCGCATGCCAGCGACGCGCGCCATGGAGATATGTTCGGCTCCATCGTAGAGAATGTGTTCATAAATTTCGTCGGTAATGCAGAAGGCATTCCAGCGCACGCAAAGATCGCGGATGAATTCCAGTTCCGCGCGCGAAAACACTTTCCCGGTCGGATTGTTGGGCGTATTTAAAATGATGGCTTTGGTGTGCGGCCCGAATGCCGAGGCCAACTCTTTTTCGTCGTAAGTCCAGTCCGGCGGACGCAATTTGACGAACCGCGGAGTCGCGCCGCTCAGAATCGCGTCAGGGCCGTAATTCTCGTAGAACGGTTCGAACACCACAATTTCGTCGCCAGGATTGATGATCGCCAACATCGTGGACATCATCGCTTCGGTTGAGCCGCAACAAATCGTAATCTCGCGCTCTGGATCAAATTTTACGCCTTGCGTGCGGTCGAATTTTTCGACGATGGCGTCACGGAGCGCCTTCGCGCCCCAGGTAATCGCGTACTGATTGATGTCGTCGGAAATGGCCTGACGGGCGGCTTCCTTGATTTCCGCGGGTGCCGCGAAGTCTGGAAAGCCCTGCGAAAGATTCACTGCGCCGTGTTTCAGCGCGAGCCGCGTCATTTCACGGATCACGGATTCGGTGAACTGTTCGGCTTTCGCCGAGAGCATGCGGCGGGCCGCCTGGGCCATGCCGGAGTCAGTGGGAGTCATGAAACCTGCCGGAGAATCGAGAATGTTAGTGCGATCGTCTTGCCGGGCCGGGCTCTGCGCCTATGGCCTTGGCGCGCTCCGCCGCTGAAGAAGATCCCGCGGCAGGCTGCCCGTAAATCATCCGGTAGACTTCGCAATTGCGCAAGACGATTTGCACGTAGTCGCGAGTTTCGGAAAAAGGAATGGATTCGACGAGCTCGGGGATTTCTTCATAATTGCGTTCGGCTTTCCACGCGGCGATGCGGTCTTCGCCGGCGTCGAACGCCGCGAGAGCGTACTCCGGCGCGCCGGTGAGCTTCACCAGGCCGGAAATGTAGAGCATGCCGAGCTGGATGTTGTACTCCGGCTGGAAGAGACGGTCGTTGGAGAAGCGCACGCGCAATTGCCGCGCGAGAAGGCGGCCGGTTTTCGGAATGACTTGCATCAAGCCGATGGCGTTCTGCGCCGAGAGCGCATCCGACTGAAATGTGGATTCCTGGCGCATGAGCCCCGCGGCCAGCATGGGATCGAAGTTGTTTCTTGCGGCTTCGCGCCGGATCACTGCTTCATACGGAAGCGGATAAAGAACTTTCCAGACGCTCAGCGGCAAATCACTGAGCTTGCGAGCTTCGAAATTCGGAACGATGGTGCGGCCGTAAGACATGCCCACGGCGAAATGCCCCTCGTCGAAAGCGGCTTGCGCGGCTTCGTACAGGAAACGCGGAGAAGAGGTGGCGTAGTATGCAACCTTCAGCTCTTGTTCAGCGGAAGCGTCAAACGCGATGGTCCGCAGCGCCTGTGCGCGCGCCCAGCGATCCTGCGCGGCCGGAGGAACCGGCTCATCGAAAGGCCGCAACGCGGGTGCGGGGGGAATTTTTTCCAGAATCTCAGGCGCCGGCGGATCGGGTTCCGTTTGCGGGAGCTTGCTCAGATGCTCGGCGGCGGCGTGTCCGAAATAAGTTTGCGGAAACCGATCCACATCTTTCTCAAAGTAACTTCGCGCTTCCGCGGTTTTGCCGTTACGCTCCGCTTCGCGTCCGAGCCAATAGACCGCGTCCGATGTGTTTCCGGATGCTGGATATTTCGCCAGAAAATTCTTGAGCTTGTCTTCGGCGTCAGGCTGGCGGTTCAAATAAGCGACCCAAGCGACGCGCCACTCCGCGTTGTAGGCGTTCCGCCCGCTAGGAAACGTATCCAGCACGCGCTGGTAATACGTGGCCGCGCGAGTGCGATCGAGGTCCACCCAGTAATAATTTCCCGCGGCCATGAATCCGTCTTCATTCCACTTGCTGAGCGGATACTTTTGCGTGAGCTCGTTGAGCGTCGCGAACATCTCGTCGGATTTTTTGTCGGTGCGGTAGATTTGCGAAAGCTCGTATAAACGCTCGGCGTCCACGTCAAAATCCGGTGTCTTCAGAGTGGAAACCAGTTTCGGTGAGCCTTTCAGTTGCACCTTCGCTTCAGCCACGCGCAAATCCGCGAGTTGACGATTGGGGTTCGCCGGATCGTGCAACATACCTTGCAACTTTTCGAACTCCGCTCGGGCTTCGCGCCATTTGTGCGCGTCGAAGAACGCCTGCGCGCGCTGCTGCTGCGCTTCGACTCCGGCGTACGGGTATTCCTTGCCCATCTCGTGGATGATTTTTCGCAACGCTGCGTCCGCGACTTTGGCTTCGTCGCTTTGCGAACTCTTGTAATAAATCGTCTGGAAGTCTTTGGCAGCCCGCGAAAGCTGGTGCGCGGCTTCATAGGCTTCGGCGCGTTCGAGGAGCAGCGCGTTCTTGCTGGTCGTGCCGGAATACGAATTGAGGGCGTCAATGGCTTCCTGCGGCTTGCCGAGTTCGCGGGCCAGCGGCGCGAGGCTCGTAAGCAACTGCTCTTTCATCGCGGTATTTGGATAGTCGCGCTCGATCGTCTCGAGGTCCAGAAGCGCGTCTTTCAACCGGCCAAGGCTCTGCTTGGCTTGCGCCGTCCAGTACAGAACGTATTCGCGCAAGATGGTGTCGCCCGTCGCTTTGTTAAACCAGGCCAACGCCTGCTGGGAGTGTTTTTTCGACTGGTCGTCAAAACCAAGCGCAAGAGCCGCGCGCGCGCCCCAGACGTTCGAGGAATTTTTGGCCGCGAACGCGGCCAAATTAGCGTAGGCGCCGGGTAAAGCGTTGTGCAAAGCACGCGCCAGGCCCGTCAGGTCTTTTTGGAGCGCCTGATCTTCCGGCGTGTCTCCGGCCACGAGGTCCGGAGCGGCAGTGTCCGGCCGGCAACCCAAGAGGCACGGTGGAGGAGTCGGCTTCTTGATTTTCTTTTTGTGCTTCGACGATTGCGCGAGCGCCACCGGCCCGAGATCAGCGATCATTGCGAGCGTTAGCGTGAGCGCGCAAACACAGCGCACCGCGGAGGCGCAAGTTCGCATTACTGCAACATTCTTCGCTGCGATCTTAACGTTGCCGTGCCGGTGTAGCGTAGGGATACTCGCCGAGCGCGTGCGGGTCGCCTTCCGCGAGGATTTCCACCATCCAGCGATAAAAGTAATCCACTGGGTGGTCCATGATGGGTTTGAAACGCCGGTCGTACTCTCGATGAGCTTTTTCAATATCATCTTTCAATCGGATGCAAATGTCTTTCTGTTCGCGGCCTAGCCGAACCTGGTCGGGCTTAAGCATTTTAATATCTTGCATCGAAACTTTCGCCACACGATTTGCCCTGCGGTGCAGTTCTTGTTCCTCTGGAGACAACTGGTTAACGTCAAATTCTTCCGCAGTTCCTGGTTCCGCCGGGGCCGCGGGCGGTTCGACAAGCTCGTACACCTCGGGCTCGCGTTGCACGACGATCTCCGGCTCGGGAATCCGCGGAGGAGGCGCAATTTGTGCAGCCGGTTTCGCAGACGCCGGCGCAGCTGAATGCGCCATCGGCGTTGGAACCGAGGGATGCGGACGTACCGGCTCGGGCGCAGGCTCCGCCGCGGTCGTACTGATTAGATGCGAAATTTGCGATTCAAAGCCAGAGCGTCCGGGCTGCGCGGCCATGGCTACGAATCGCGCCAGGACTTCCAGGGCCGCAGAGAGCGAAGCCGCGCACGTTTGCGCGCGGAGCATAGCGGGAAGCGCATTGGTCGGCCGCGAACTGCCGCATGCGGCGACGATATCGCCTACTGCGTGGTGCAGTTCATTCGCGTTCGCCTGGATGCGTTCGAGGTTTTCCCGCAGCGCGCGCGATACTGCCTGGTCCATGGCGGTTGGATCTTGTGCCATTCTTGTGTTCCGGGCCCGTGGGTGCTGTTTGGCCTCGCTTCGGCAAGGCTATTCGCCGGCCTCCGCTGGGCTATCTGCCCAAACTACCCCGTCCTGCGATTCTGAAAGCCAACTCGTTTGCAGTCAACCACCTGCACGTACCGGTGTGCCCAATCGTTGCTTAACTCCCGACGGACAAGAATCCGCCGGTGCCCGCAGGCCTATTGGGGAAAAGACGAGTCACCGGCGTGCAGATAAGGAAGACGTGTATAAATGCTGAAGTCTCCTGCCGTCGCGCTCAATTCGTGATCGCTGGGCACGGCGAGTAAATTCGGGGTAATGATGCAATGGAAGTTTTCATCCCGAGATTTCATCGCCTGCGGAAGATGGTAAAATGGAAGCCTAAGGGGGCGACACGGTTTCGACGGAAGCTGTCGCGGCCCGAAGGCATGCCGGGACCCACCTGCCCGTAACTTGGTGGAAACTAGAACTGCCAACAACAACTTGGCACTTGCTGCTTAATTAATTAAGCGCACGCTTCCCCGGGCTTTGCTCATGGGCCCGGCAAGAGGCGTCACACAGTGAGCTGGCCCGGGCCTTTCGGTCCGTAAGGTTCGGGCGAGATTCATCGGACTAGCTGGTTGCGCATCTTGCTCATTCCAAGCGCAGCGGGCGAACGCGCGACACGCCCGCAAGGGTGGGGCCGCACACCGAATTGAGATAAGCATGTAGGCTTCGGTCCGTAGCGCTTTTCGGACGGGGGTTCAACTCCCCCCGCCTCCACCACATCCGACGAGGAGGTGGTGCCCCCCGCCGCAGTTGCGAGGGGCGCCAAGGCTTCCTATCGAGGTTCGGCTGCTTCCCCGTTCGCTGCGCCCACGCATCTTTTTGCGTCGGTGTGTCAGAAGATCCCCGCTCACGGGCAAGCGCGACAGAACGACAAACTAAATATCTTATTTTCAGTAAGTTGGAGTGGGGTATTTTTTACTGACTTATTCACCCTTATGAGTTGGGCATGACTATGCTGGAAGTCGCCGAAGGTTCCCGGCTGCGACGCGCGCGAGCTTCGAGCGACAGCTCGACTGCCCGCGCGCTGCACGTTCTTCTCGTGGATGACGATGCGGACGTTTGCGAAGTGATTGCGGCACAGTTGCGCGCTCTCGGATGCGCGGTCACGGCCGCGGGGAGTGGAAACATGGCGCTGCACTTAGCGCACGACTACTGCACGCCGATCGACGTGCTGCTCACGGACGTTGAAATGCCGGGCATGACGGGACCGGAGCTCGCATTGCGCATGCAATCCGTCCGGCCCGAGACGATGGTTGTATTTATGTCCGGCGGAAGCCCCAGCGCAACGAACGCGCGGGAGCAGCTGACGCGAGGAAGGGTGCTTGCGAAGCCGTTCTCCAAAGAAGCGCTCGAGCACAGGCTGCTCGAAATCCGCTGAGGCAAAGTGGCGACGCGACCACGTTACACTCGCCAGTCGAGGGCCGATCGGATTTCCAGCCCGTCGGATGAGGCGTGCAAGCAACACATGAAGGAAATGGGGGTGCCGCAAAGTGAACGGGAACGACCGCGATTCGCGGTTAGGAGTTACTGTTTTGCGTAGCTCTGGATTCCTTTCTTCACTCGCTTCCAGGATTCGCAGATGATTGAAGCTAGGTAACCTGAATTTCCGACGGAGCGTTCGGACCCGCAGCCTGACGAGGACTCTCAGCCCAAGGGTCACTGGAAGCACTGGCGTGGCAGGTTATGAGTCTGGGGCCTATATACGGAAAACTCGCAGTCGCCTTCTTTTCGGCGACGATCCTTCTCGCGTCAGTAGGCGTTTTGTCCTACCGGCGCGTGGCCCAAGAAGATGCCGACCAGGAGTGGGTCGAGCATACGCACCTGGTGCTGGAGCAGTTGGCGTCCGTCCGCGGGCTGCTGCGCGACCTGGATGCACAGGACCACGCGTACCGCACGATGACCGACAGATCATTCCTCATGGCCGCGGCTTCCGACGTCCAGCAAATCCAGGAGCAAGCCCGAGGTCTGCACGGGCTTACAACGGACAACGCCACACAGCAAGCGAATCTCGACCGCCTCGCGCCGCTCGTCGCCGCGCAAAAAACAGCTCTAGACATGAAACTAAGGGAACGCGCCCCGCAAGCAGGTCCGGGATCCAGTTTTACGCAAGGCCTGCCGCAACTTCTCGCGTTGACTGATGAGATGATCACCGAGGAACGGCGGCTGTTGACGCTGCGCAAACAGTCCGCACTGGCAACCGCTTCGCGGACACGAGTGGTGATCGTGTTCGGAAGCCTGCTGGCGATGTTGTTGTTTTCAGCCGCGGCAATTGCCGTTCTGCGCGAGATGCGCAGGCGTTCCTACGCGGAAGAAGCGCTGCAGGCCGTCAAGGACCGCTATCAAGTTCTCTTCGACGCGAATCCGCTGCCGGTTTGGGTCTATGACATCGAAACGTTCAAGTTTCTCGACGTTAATCCCGCGGCGATCGCGAACTACGGTTATTCACGAGACGAATTTCTCGCTATGACAATCAAGGATATTCGCCCGGCAGAGGATGTAGCGGCAGTTATCGAGAGCGCGGCGAACGCAAGCCGCACGGAACAAGATCACGGGATCTGGAGGCACCTAAAGAAGGATGGAACGCTCCTCGACGTAGAAATCACGTCGCACCCGGTGGTGTACGGAGGCCGCGACGCGCGGTTCGTTGCGGCTACCGACATCACCGAAAGGAAGCGCGCCGAAGAGGCGGTGCGGCGGAGCGAAGAGCGGTTTCGCCTGATGCTTTCGAGCGTAAGGGATTACGCCATATTAATGCTCGATCCGGAAGGGCGCGTGGTGAGCTGGAACGAAGGAGCGGAACGCATCAAAGGCTACAAGTCCGAGGAAATCGTTGGACGGCATTTCTCCTGCTTCTACCCACCTGAAGAAGTGGAGCGGGGCACGCCCGCCAGAATCCTCGAAGAGGCCACCAAGCGCGGGCGCTGCGAGAATGAAGGCTGGCGCGTGCGCAAAGACGGTTCGCGGTTCTGGGCCAACGTAGTAGTGACCGCGTTGTACGATGAAGCGGAACAGCTGCGAGGTTTCGCCAAAGTGACGCGCGACGTCAGCGAGCGCAAGAAATATGAGGAGGAGATGCTGCGCCGCAGCGCGGAATTGGACGCGGCGAACAAGGAATTGGAAGCATTCGCGTATTCCGTCTCGCACGACCTTCGCGCGCCGCTGCGCGGAATTGACGGCTTCAGCCAGGCGCTGCTCGAGGATTACGCGCTGCAACTCGATGCGACCGGCAAGGACTATCTGAACCGTGTGCGCGCCGCGACACAACGTATGGCGGTGCTTATTGATGACTTGCTGAATCTTTCGCGCGTCACCCGGGCGGAAATGCACCGCGAGCGGATCGACTTGAGCGGAATGGCATTGGCGATTGCATCCGACCTTCGCGCGGGCGAACCCAACCGCAAAACGGAGTTCCTGGTTGCTCCCAACCTTTCTGCGGAAGGCGACACGCGGCTGGTGCGGGTCGCGCTGGAGAATCTGTTGGGCAACGCGTGGAAGTTCACGTCGAAGCTGGATCACGCAAAGATCGAATTTGCAAGATCTCGCAGCAACGGCCGCGGTAATGGCGCCTTCTTCGTACGCGACAATGGCGCCGGTTTCAACCAGGCCCACGCCAGCCGCCTGTTCGGCGCGTTCCAGCGTTTGCACGGCATGAACGAGTTTCCCGGCACAGGAGTCGGTCTGGCCACGGTGCAGCGAATTATCCACCGGCACGGCGGGCACGTCTGGGCGGAAGGCGAAGTGAACAAAGGCGCGACGATTTATTTCACGCTGTAACTAACGACTCGGCATCGGAGGAGATGCAGATGGACGATAAGATCATCCTGCTGGTGGAAGACAATGCAGATGACGAAGCGCTGACGCTGCGCGCGCTGAAGAAAAACAATATCACCAACGACGTTGTTGTGACGCGCGACGGCGTTGAGGCGCTTGATTATTTGTTTGGAACGGGAAAGTACTCCGGCCGCAATCTGAACATCATGCCGCAAGTCGTTTTGCTCGATTTGAAGCTGCCGAAAATTGATGGCTTCGAAGTGCTGCGGCAGCTGCGCGCGAACGAGCGCACGAAACTTCTTCCGGTGGTGATTCTGACGACGTCCAATGAAGAAAGCGACCGCATCAACGGCTACGGGCTGGGAGCCAACAGTTTCGTGCGCAAGCCCGTCGAGTTCGACCGCTTCATCGAAGCCGTGCGCCAGCTTGGGCTGTACTGGCTCATTCTGAACGAGCCCGTTCCCAGCAAAAGGAAGGGCTAATGCCAACTCCGCTCCGCGTTCTTTTCATTGAAGACTCCGAGGACGACGCCGCGCTGCAACTCCGTCTCCTGCAGAAAGCGGGCTACCAAGTGGGTTCCGAGCGCGTGCAGACGCCCGAGTCGCTCATCACCGCGCTCGATCGCAAATGGGACGTGATTATCTCCGACCATTCGATGCCGAGGTTTAAGGGGACCGACGCTCTGCGCATCGTGCGCGAGCTGGGTTTCGATGTTCCGTTCATCTTCGTATCGGGAACCATCGGCGAGGACGCGGCGGTTGCCGCGCTCAAAGTAGGGGCGCAAGACTACTTGATGAAGACCAATCTCGGGCGTCTGGTGCCCGCGATTGAGCGCGAATTGCGCGAAGCCGAGCAACGCAGGCAACACAAAATCCTGGAGCACCAGGTACACCAACTGCGCCGCTTTGAGGCGATCGGAAGGCTCGCGGGCGGCGTCGCGCACGACTTCAACAACATGATCGGCGCCATCATGGGCTGGGCCGATATCGGGATGGACCAGGCTCCGGCCGGGACGAAGACGCGCGAAACGTTTCACAAAATCCGCTCGCAAGCGGAGCGCGCCGCTGCGCTGACTCGGCAGCTCCTCGCGTTTGCCCGGCGGCAAGTGCTCCAGCCACGCAACACGGACCTGAATCAGCTGGTCGCGGAGGAAATGAGCCTGCTGCGAAACGTCATTGGGGAAACTATCGAGGTGGAAATTTCCGCGGAGAAGAATCTGTGGGTGGCGTGGGCGGATCCGGGGCAAGTGGAGCAAGTGCTGATGAACTTGTGCCTGAACGCCAAAGATGCGATGCCCACCGGCGGACGGCTCCGCGTGGAAACCCGCAACGTGCAGATCGGCGAAGACTACCATCAGGTTCATGCGTATGCGTTACCGGGAAAATACGTTTTGTTGCGCGTAGCGGATACCGGCCATGGTATGGACGCGGCCACACTCGAACACATCTTCGAGCCATTTTTCACCACGAAGGAACAGGGTAAAGGCACGGGCCTTGGATTGGCGACGGTCTACGGCATCGTCAAGCAACACAAAGGCTTCGTGAATGTGGAGAGTTCGTCCGGACAAGGCGCATCGTTTCAGGTGTACTTCCCCGCAGGCGAGGGCGCCGCCGACGCGCAAACGGGTGGCACAACGGCCGCCGGGAGCAGTCGCGGTAAGGAAAAAATCCTGGTCGCTGAGGACAACGACGCGCTTCGCGACGCCGCGAAAGAGATTCTCGAAGGGTTGGGCTACCACGTGATTTCCGCGCCGGACGGCGACACCGCGGTTCGCGTGTTTGAAAAGGCGCACGACTCGATCGACCTCGTTCTGCTCGACGTCGTCATGCCTCGGCTAAGCGGACCCGACGCGTACGCCAAAATGGCGGCGATACGACCGGGAATCCCGGTGATTTTCGCCACCGGCTACGCCACGGAAAAAAATCTCGTCGCGGCGACGTCCGTGGACGGTTCGATCATCCTTCAGAAGCCCTACGGCAGGGCGAGTCTGGGCGATGCAATTCGGGCGGTTCTTGACCGGCGCGTCGAAAAACCAAATTAGATGCGATAATTCCCGACGACGCCGCGAATTCGCACGCGATGGTCACGCAACACGGCGTGCCGCTTGGCTGTCCCTCGGGCCAGTGTTGCGGGCATAGAAACTCCCACACCGTCGCTTCGACCAAATCGCTCGTAAGCGCGCCAAAATAAAGGAATACGCAACGAGCCGCTTGGGGACGGCTATCACTCTGCCCGTTCGTCTCTTCCGGCACGAATCATCAAGCTAATTCACGCTCGAAAGGAACATGACTCATGAAACGTCTCTTACTTTTTAGCTTGGGGCTTCTGCTATTCGCTCTTCCGTCGCGCGCGCAATCGTCTGCCGACGCATCGTTCGGTTATTCCTACTTTCGCCTAGGCGGCAGCGGCGGACTCAATCAAAACGGCGTCAGTGGCTCCATCGCGTACAACCCTATTCCGTTCATGGGCGTTGTAGGTGATTTTGGCGCGTATCACGCGTCACCGGGCGGAGCGTCGGTCAACACGTATACCTATCTGTTCGGCCCGCGCGTCAACTTCAAGAACCCGACCAAAGTAACGCCTTTTGCGCAGTTCCTGGTGGGTGGCGCACACATAACCGTCGCGGGCGCTGGGTCGGCGAGCAACTTTGCCTACAGCGTCGGGGGAGGCGTCGACCTCGGCGTGCTGCCACATCTCGCCATCCGGCCGCAGCTCGATTACGTCGGCATCCACAGCTACAGTGCCGGAGCGACGGCGAACTGCACGCGCGTTTCCGTCAGTGCGGTTATCCATTTCTAAGGACGCGTCGTCGGGTTCAGGCAAGCTGCAATGATATGGCGGGGCGCGACGTACGCGGTCGCGCCCTTTTTCTTTCGTATTGACGAAAAATGTTCTCCGCGCGCAAGTCGAGAGCGAAATCTTGACGAAAGCCTCTAAAATCTAATTTCTTTGCTCCACCCCCGTTGACATCCACAACGTCGGGCAACTAACACAACGATGCCTCAACCGCCTCACGCAAAAGTCTTACAGCGCTTACATTGTTGGAAGTGTGTTCAAGTGAACAGACATGTTTTTTGGACTTGTCTACGATGGGTCATATCCGAGATCACTAGGATTGTCTGTGGGTGGCGCAGAAGTCCTGTGAACACGGGTCTCTTGTGAGATCGGAACGGCATACTCGGGACAATTCTTGTCGTGTTGTTTGTCCTTCGGCTCCTGGCCTGGGTCACGTCTCACACACTCGGAGGATTCATCCACCTCCGTCTGCTCGTCGCTTTGCCCATTTTTGTAATCAACTTGATTTAGTGTCGAAGGCACAAGGTCTAGTTGCGAACGCGAAGATGATAAAACCGATTATTGTGATTCTACTCTGCTTGCTCGCTGGCGGTACCGTTGTTAACGCGCAGATGGACCCGTACTTCTCCACCATCAGTCATCCTCTTCCGCAGGACACGATGATGGTTATGATGCTTTCAGACTTCCAATCCGCACGATCCACCAACGATTTCTTCACCGGCATGGGGATGGTGCAGTACGGTCTCACTCCCCGCTGGTCGGTCGGGTTCATGGCAGAGGGACAGAAAATCTTCGGTTTGCCTACCACCTACGGCGGTTTGCGGATCAATAGTTACTTTCGCGTTTTCCCGCGCGACCACCTGCTGAATTTCACCCTGTACGGCGAGTACGAAGGGCTGAATGGCGCAGCTTTGTACAAGATGGAGGTCGCCGGATTCGGCGGCGAAGATTTGAACGAGTTGCTGGCCGTGGCGCGGCGCACGCCCGTCCGCACTTTCGAGCAGCGAGCCATCATGTATCACGATTGGGGACGGGTTAATCTCACCTTCAACTTCATCAACGAAACCAGTCTGGAGAGCGGCGGCAACGACTTCGGGTATGCCTGGGGCGTGTTTCGGCAGGCATCGTATATGTCAATGGATGCAGGCAAAGACATGGCCGGAATGGCGGCCATGCCGAAAAAGAAAAGGCCTCCGGCGCTCTCGTTTCAGCGGCTGGGCTATGGGCTAGAAATGATAGGTGCACTCGGTAACACCGACCAATTCGGCTTCTACTGGCAACGCCAGCAGCATTACGTGGGTCCCGTTTTCACTTATTCCGTATCGAAAAACTGGACCGTTCACCTCGAGCCGTCATTTGGACTCTCTGACGTTAGCGATCCGTTTGTGTTGCGAGTGGGAGTCGGATATTCGGTCGACCACCTTCTCCACCGGCGGTCACCGACTCCGTGAGCCACGATGCCGGCTTGGCTCTTTCCCGGTGAAGTCGAAGTGAGCAGTTGATGTTGCGGTAGCGCTGATCCGGTTTATACCAGCGATTGATTGAGAACACCCAGGAGATGAAGCAATGAAAATGACAAAACTGCTGTTCGTATCGATTCTCTCATTATTGCTAATGGGCTTTTACGGCGCACCACTGCAAGCCCAGAACGCCTCGCAGGGCTCTGGCGCGGACACGAAGGACATGAAATCGCAGATGGAGCAGATGCATGCTCAGGTGGAGCAGATGCGTACGCAGATGGACCAGATACAGACTCTGATGAAGGACAATATGGCTAAAATGGCTGCCGCCGATGCCGCCATGAAGAGCCACATGGAGACGGAACAAGCCAGTATGAAGAGCCAGATGGAACTGCAGCAGGCGATCATTAACCAGTTGCAAGCAATGACCGATCACATGAAGGCGATGGCCGACCGCATGGCCATGATGCCGGATCAGATGGACATGCACAAGAAAAGCGGGACTACGATGAAGAAAGATAAAGGGATGAAGGACGACCAGAAGAACTGAGTCTGAGAGTGTCCCGTATTCTCAAACACCAATTCGAGAGGGGGGTCCCGTGCACGGATACGGTATGGACGGTTGGAACATGGGTTGGGTGTGGATATTTGGGGTAGTGCTGATCATCGCTCTGGTCCTGATATTCCGGGGACGCAGACGCGGGTGAAGTCTGTATGCTCTCCGCGAGGGGTAATTTTGCCATAAGAATTCTCAGGCAACTCGAGCAGGAGGACGGCATGTTCTATCGGAAACCTGGGGACATGTCTAACGAAGTCGGCCGTGTCAACAGCGCTTCGCAGTGATTTTCGGTTGACGCAGCGACACCCGTGCGTCCGGCGCAGCAGGGTGTCTGCGGCGTGCTTTTCACCTGTTAGTGTTCTTGTCTTTTCTGCTCGCACCGGATAGCTCGGGTCCGTGTTCGTTCATCGTTGTGGTGCAACCCACCAAACATGTCTGCGAAACCCGGAAACCCGGGGAAACCAATTCGGCCAGCGGGACAAATCTCTCAATGATTGTGACTCCCATCTCCTTGACGCAGAACTTCCACGGATTTGAAGGAGATGGCACACTAAGATTCCGTATTGCCGACGAGGCGGGAAATTATTTCGAAGGTTTTCTCGACGTGCATTTCCAATTCTCACCGGGCGCTTCTTTTGGGCATGACAATCCAGCCGGCCTCGTTGGAAGTCCCGGCGAAGAGGGTTTACCCGTCGGGGTTCCATGACTGGGGGGACCATGAGAATCGCTTTGCTGATGCTGGCATGCTGCCAACTGATCGCTGATTCGGTGGAAGCGCCAAAGATGCTGGGATCCATCGAGTCAGTAGGTTCTGTCCCTCCCGGCCAAACTCTGTTTCGGTGCGTATCGGAACTGAATGGGAAGCCCTATTCCGCTCCACTCGTACACGCTTGCCTAAAGACGATTAGAGATCTACCTTTCGTTTTGAAAGCGCGCGTCCGAGAGTTTCATAGTGACAGCGGCAACATAGTGGTTACGTTCGCCATCGAAGCACCTTCGTTGAAAATCGAGGACCTGACCTTCGAGGGCGCCTCCTCTGACGAGGCAGAACTCAAGGAGTGGCTGGCGCCGATGCCTGACGCCTTGCATCCTGGCGGCTCGTTCTCGAGATTGGCAGAATCGCTGACTTATGGGCATATTCGACGATTCTATTTGCTGCGGGGAGTTCTAGTGGGGGTTGTGCCAAAAGTCGATCTCAACTTCAAAGAGGGCATTGCGCGCGTGAATTTTGGGATTATTAAAGGACCCACACAGTTATTCGAATCGCGTGAAGTGCCGTATCGGCCATCTTGTAAGGATCGAATTCACAGCGTGGATTGGCATGAAACTGACGACCATGTACCCTACGAGCTGGTCGGCAAGCTGCTCAGGCTAAATTCAGTAGGCGCGTGCTATACGCAAGACTCAGTGAAACATGACCGTGAAGTTCTAGATGGCCTCGGGTTTCTCAAAAGTGCCGTAGTGGAGTACTCGGGCAATACCAATCATAGACAGGTATCTTACTCTCTCAAAGGTAGGCCGCTGCGCGTCCAAAAAATCTCGATCGAGCCGTACGGGTCTCCAGACGCCTGCCCATCTGACTTCAAGGCACACATCTCTCTCAAGGTGGATGACGTTTACTCAAGAAACGCCGCAAGCAAGAGCTCCGACGAGCTAACTGACCAGTGCTCTCCTCCTGGCTTCTGGACTGAAGTCACAGAGAAGGATGAAGTTTCGAGCGACGACCTAATTGACGTAACTTACCGCGTCCTAACTGTTCCACTGCAATCAGTCTATGTCGATGGGAAAAGAGTGCAGTGATTTGCCGGGTGGGCGAGCGGGACACCCCTAATGCTCTGAAAAATCCTGGTGGCTTGCCCTTTGCGGTTTTTGCCAAGAGCCGGCCTCTCTTTTCCTCGCTCGTCGCGCGAATCACGGGACACGGAGCACGGGCCATGTCCCTACCCGCCCGCCGTTCAATGCTGCTAATAGCAGTTCAACCCCGATTTTCGACCGTTCGCTGTAAAGTACTTAGCTCTTCGCCACTTTCGTGCTATCCTTGCCCTCAGTTCGATGGTTGCCCGGTCGCGTAGCAAGGATTCGCAGCTCTCTATTCTTCCTGCAATCCCCGACTCCGCAGTCCTTAGGACCCCACCCCCTCCCCATTTTTGTGAAGAATATCAAAACAAAGGACTTAACCCCCAGGGGTCTGCGAAGAATATCATTCTAAAGGACTTAACCCGCCGGGATTCTTGGCCTAGCAAGTCCAACCGAACCGTGCTTACTGCTTGGGTTTGAGGGAGGTGTCGGCGCGACGGTTCCTGAACCGCCACGGTCTCACCGCGCGCAGCTTGAAAAAATGCTCGTGCTATACTCCGGCTCGTTCCAAAATCAAGGTCACAACATTCTGCGGTACTCGAGCGCTTCGCGCGCCGGAGGCTGTCTTTCTCTTGATCCCCCTGCCGGACACTTTCAACGTCGCCACTTGGTTCGTGGACCGGAATGTCCAGGAAGGCCGAGGCGACAAAATTGCCATCGTGTGCGGCGACGGGCGGATTACCTACCAACAGTTGCTTGAAAATACCAACCGCGCGGGCAACGCACTTCTTGAGCTCGGGGTTCGACCGGAGGAGCGCGTCCTCCTACTGCTTCTGGACACGCCGGAATTTCTGTACTCATTTTTCGGAGCGATCAAGATCGGCGCCGTGGCAGTTCCCGTCAACACGTTGGCGAAGCCGCAGGATTACGTGTACATGCTCGACGACTCGCGCGCGCGAACAGCCATCGTGAGCGAAGCGCTGCTGCCGCAAATGCGCTCCATTCCGCAAGAAAAACTCCGCTATCTCCAACATGTCGTGGTGGCGGAGAGTTCATCGGAATCCGCCACCCTCCGAACCGCTTCTTCGCAAACTGTCGCTCCGCAAAACCTGGCATCGCAAAACGTTCACTCCCTCAAGAAAATTATGGAAGCCGCGTCACGACGCTTGGACGCGGCGGCCACAAGCAAGGACGAGCCCGCGTTTTGGCTGTACTCGTCCGGCAGCACCGGGCCTTCGAAGGGCTGCGTGCACCTGCATCACGACATGGTCGTGAGCACGGAACTTTACGCGAAAGGCATTTTGAAAATGCAGGAGAGTGACCGCTGCTTCAGCGTCGCGCGGCTTTTTTTTGCGTACGGCCTCGGAAACGCAGGATATTTTCCGCTAGGTTGCGGAGCCACCACGATCCTAAATCCGGAGCGGCCCACTCCTGCAACGATTTACGCCGACATCGAGCGCTTTCGACCGACGCTCTTTTTTTCCGTGCCCACAAATTTCGCGGCTTTGCTCGCGTACCATCGCGAGAATGGTCCGGAATTCGATCTTTCGAGTGTTCGCAACGCCATTTCCGCGGGCGAGCCGCTTCCGGCGCCCTTGTTTCACCGCTTCAAAGAACGTTTCGGAGTGGAGATTCTCGATTCACTCGGGTCCACGGAAACGCTGCAGATGGTCATCGCGAATCGTCCGAGCGAGGCGCGGCCCGGCTCGAGCGGCAAGCTAATTCCGGGCTTCGAAGCGCGCCTCGTCGACGAACAGGGCAACGACGTTGGCCCCAACGAAATTGGAGATTTGCTTATCAAAGCGGATTCGACCTGCGCCGGCTACTGGAACAAACACGAAAAATCGAAAGAGACTTTCGTCGGCGAGTGGTTTCGCAGCGGCGACAAATACTCGCAAGATGCGGACGGCTATTTCTGGTACGCCGGTCGTGCCAACGATCTCTTCAAAGTGAATGGTTTGTGGCTGAGTCCCGCGGAAGTGGAAAGCGTTTTGATTTCGCACGCGCTCGTACGCGAAGCCGCGGTCGTCGCGCGCGAAGATGGCGATGGTTTAATGAAGCCTGCAGCCCATGTTGTGCTCAACGATCTTTCAAGTGCCAGCGAGGGACTGGCGCAGGAGTTGCGTGATCTAGTCGCGCAAAAAATTGGCGGCTACAAGCGGCCGCGCTGGATTGAATTCGTAGCGGAAATCCCCAAGACCGCGACCGGAAAACTCCAACGGTTTAAACTACGAGAGATGCAGGAACATCACGAGGAACAGGACCAAACGAAAGGCACATCCAAATGAATCTTGCGAATTACGTCTGCGGAGAATGGAAGGAGGGCAGCGGGCCGGGTGAGGCGCTGATAGACCCGGTGACGGGCGATGAATTGGCGCGTGTCTCCTCGCACGGCGTCGACGCGAAAGCCGCGCTAGAGTTTGCGCGAAAAGAAGGGGGCACCGCGCTGCGGGCACGCAATTACCGTGAGCGCGCGGAGTTGCTCGCAAAAATGGCGGAGACGCTGGCCGCGAATCGCGACGAGTATTTCCGAATCTCGCTGCTAAACCTAGGCGCGAATCAGGCCGACGCTTCATTCGATGTTGACGGCGCCATTTACACCGTGAAGTATTTCGCGAAAATCGGCCAGGCGCTGGCCGACGGAAAGCTGTTGAAGGAGGGCGCGCCGGTTTCGATTTCGAAAACGGGAGTTTTCTTTGGCCAGCATTTTCTTGTGCCCACGAAAGGTGTGGCGGTTTTTATCAATGCGTTTAATTTTCCGGCATGGGGATTTTGCGAGAAGGCCGCGCCGGCGTTGCTTTCCGGTGTGCCCATCGTAGTCAAGCCGGCGTCGGCAACAGCGTGGTTGGCGCAAAGGATGGTCGAAGACGTCGTGAAGGCGAACATCCTGCCGCGCGGCGCGATTTCCGTCATTTGCGGTTCGGGGCGAGAGCTCCTCGACCATGTCACCGAAACCGATGTGGTGTCATTCACGGGATCCGCGGACACTGCGGTGAAAATTCGTTCGCATGGAAACGTCTTGCGGAGATCTGTCCGCATAAATATTGAAGCCGACAGCATCAATTCCGTGATTCTCGGGCCGGATGTTGCGCCGGGCACGGAACTGTTCGAACTGCTGGTGAAAGAAGTCGTGCGGGAAATGACGTTGAAGGCCGGACAGAAATGCACGGCAATTCGGCGCGTGTTTGTGCCGCGCGCGCACATGAAAGCAGCGGGCGATGCGATTGCTGCGAAATTGAGCGCGCTGAAAGTTGGAAATCCGCGCAATGCGGAAGCGAAAGTCGGGCCGGTGGTCAACAAAGCGCAGCAAGCGGCCTGCCTCGATGGATTGCGGCAGTTGAAGCGCGAATGTTTCGTGATTTACGGCGGAGATGAAAATTTTCAGCCTATAGACGCTGACTTGGCGAATTCCGCGTTCGTGCAACCTACGCTGCTCGCGTGCAAGAACGGCCTCGATGCGAAATTTGTTCACGACGTGGAAGTATTCGGCCCGGCGGCTACGCTGATAGGCTATGACGCGACCGAAAACGTAATTGCGTTGGCGAGGCGTGGGCTGGGCTCGCTAGTGTCTTCGATTTTTGCGAACGATGCGGAGTTCCTCCAACGGGTTGTGCTGGGAATCGGCGATCTGCATGGCCGCATCATGGTGGTGGACTCCAGCGTCGGTACCCAGTACACCGGGCATGGAAATGTTGTGCCGAGTTGCCTCCATGGTGGGCCGGGCCGCGCAGGAGGCGGCGAGGAACTCGCTGGGCTGCGCGGATTGCTGCTTTATCACCGGCGATTTGTCGTACAAGGGCCGCCTAGCCTTACTGGCGCGCTCGCAAATCAGTCGGCGGATGCGGCCGTGCTGTATTCTTAGTGACGCATCGCACAAAAATACTATCGGCAGAATAGTGCATTTTGCCCGAAGCGTGAACCTGACCTCTAAGGGTTTCTGCTAAAGCGCCGCACCCTACTCTATTGAAAATAAAACGTTTAATCTGAAGCAAGGCTGTTTGTGATGCTCTTAAAGCGCTCACGGCGGACTTGACGTACGACGCGGATGATGCGGTATACTGCATGTGGCCTTTGAGCGGCCGCTTACGGCATGCCTGTAGCGCATCGAAATGACAACAACAC
>Ga0070730_10000402_pt1 | contig 51569 bp, 47 predicted proteins | sample Coa_R1_3_FD_66447 | JGI IMG/M metagenome (GOLD analysis project Ga0070730, IMG submission 66447) | Surface soil microbial communities from Centralia Pennsylvania, which are recovering from an underground coalmine fire - Coalmine... | ecosystem: Environmental > Terrestrial > Soil > Unclassified ...
TCGTCTTCGACAATTCCGACGGCAGCCTGCCGATCGCCTATCAAGAGGTCGTCGTCACGCGGCGGCTCTCGCGCTCCGGGCAGAGCGACTACCTGCTGAATCGGTCCCCCGTGCGCCTGCGCGACATCCAGGACCTCCTGCGCGGCACCGGACTCGGCGCCGACGCCGCGGTCGTCATGGAAGCGAAGATGATCGAGGCGTTGCTCTCCGAAAAAGCCGAGGAGCGCCGCGCCTTGTTCGAGGAAGCGGCGGGAATCGGTCTCTACCGCGATCGCAAGAAGAGCACGGAGCGCCGGCTCGAGGAGACCGCGGCCGATCTCGCGCGACTCGAGGACTTGATTGCCGAAGTGCAGACGCAGGTGCGTAGCCTTGCCCGACAGCGCGGCCGCGCCGAGCGGTACGGGAAAATGATCGAGGAGCGGTTCGGCATCGCGATGACGCTGGTTCGTCGCGAGCTCGAGGACCTCGATCTCTCGCTTGGCGCGCTCGGCGTGCGCGCCCGCGAGCTCGCGGACACGCTGCCCGCGGCGCGCGCGCGGCTGGCCGAGGGCGAGCGCGAGCGGGAAGCGCGCGTGCAAGCCCGGCACACCGCCGAAGCACGCCGGACCGAGGTCGTCCGCCGGCTGGCGGATGCGCGACTCGAAGTCGGGCGGCTCGAGAACGATCTCGCGCTGGCGGCCGAGCGTCTCGGCAACGCCGGCCAGCGGCGTCAGACGGCCGCCGACGAGCGGGTGCAGGCGGAGGCGCGGGCGGCACAAGCGGGGCGCGAGCATGAAGCCGCGGCGGCCGAGCGCGCCGCCGCGGAGCGTGACCTGGCGGCCGTGCAGGGCGAGCTGGCCGCGCGGACCGGCGAGGAGGACAACGTCCGTGGCCGTCTCACCGCCGAGCGCCTCGCGGTGCGCGAGCTGGAGGAAGCGCTGCAACGGCACGCGGAAACGGCGCGAGCGCTCGAGATCGAAGGTGGCGCGCTGGATCGCGAGCGAACGGAGGTCCGCGATCAGCTCGCCTTGGCGAGCGAGGAACGCCGCGACCGCGAGACGGCGGCGAGCGAGGCGACGCGCGCAGCTGAAGCCGCGGCGCAGCGCGTCAGCCGCGATGCTCAAACAGCGGTCAGAGCGGTGGAAGCATTACAGCATGCACGACGCCATGTCGGCACGTTGCGCGAGCAAGAGATGAGTGCGCGATCGGCACGGCGGCAGACCGAGGCGGCGCTCGCGCAGCTCGAGGCGCGGCGCGACGCGCTGAGCGAGCTCGACCGCGAGCACGTCGGTCTCGCGCCGGCGGCGCAGGCGCTGCTCAAGGTCCGCACGCAGTTCGGCGACGGCGTCCTCGGACCGCTCGCCGACTTCGTCCGCACCAGTCGCCGCGATGCCGAGCTGGCCGAGCGGCTGCTGGGGGAATGGCTGCACGCCGTGCTCGTGCGCGATGCGTCCGTCATCGACGCCATTCGCGCCTGGCACGCGGAGACCGAGCCGGGGCCGCTCGTGTTACTCCCCGCCGTACCTGGCCCGCGGCTGGGCGCCGACGGACATCCGCTCAAGGACGAGCTGCGCGTCGATGGCCCCGCCGCCGCCTGGGTCCGTGCCCTGCTCGCTGGCCACGAAGTGCTCGCCGGAGGCGCCCTGCGTCGCGCGAATGGCGCCGTCTTCCTCGACAGCGCGGCACCGGCGGCCGGTCCATTACAGCGCCGCGCCGAGCTGGAAGCGCTGGAAAAAGAAGTGCGCGAAGCGGAAGCGAACCGCGATCGCGCCCACGCTGCGGAAGAATCCACGGTCAAGGAGCTCGCGAGCGCGGAAGCCGCTCTGACGGCAGCCGGTCACGCCGCCGAGCAGGCACGTCACCTGGAGCTCGAAGCCGGAGCGGAAAGAGGCGAGGCGGACCGCGGGCTGATTCATGCGCGCCGCCAGGCGGAGGAGTCCGCCGCGCAGGTCGAGCGGCTCACGCGGCGACTCGCCGAGGTCGAGACGCGGCTCGGCGCGCTGCACGTCGAGCTGCAGGAGCGCGAAGTCGAGCGCGTCCGGTCAGCCGAGCAGCTCGGGGCGGAGCGCGCCGGGCTCGCCGATCTCGAAGCGCAGCAAGAAGCAGCGCGCGAGCAGCGCGTGCGCTGGCAGGTGGAGGCGGCGCAGGTGGAGGCGCGGCTGGCCGCGGCGACCGAGCGTGCCGCCCGCGCCGCTGCGGAGGCGACGGCATCGCGCGAGCAGGCCGCCGCGCGGGCAGAGGAGATCGCGCGGATCGAGCGCGAGACCACGTCGCTCACAACGCAGCGCGCGCAATGGGAGGACACGCTGCAGGAGCGGCGGCTGGCGCTCATCGAGCTCGAGACGGCGGCGCAGGAGTCCGAGGCGCAGGTGGGGATGAGCGAGGCCGATCTCGCGCAGGCGGAAGGCGCGCTCGATCAGGCCCGCAAGGCGCTCGCAGCCCTTGGCGAAGAGGAGCACCGGTTGCAGCTCGAGCGGACCGAAGTCGAAGGTCGCAAGCGCGGCCTCGTCGAGCGCGTGGAAACGGAGTGGCGCAAGCCGCTCGACACGCTTCTCGCCGAAGCGCCCGAAATCTCCGGCGATATCGAATGGTTGCGGCAGGAAAACGACCGGTTGCGCGGCGCGATCGACGCGGTCGGCCCCGTGAACGCGCTGGCCGTCGAGGAACACGCCGAGGAAACGAAGCGGCTCGAGTTTCTCCAGACACAGCGCGACGACCTCGTCAGCGCCCGGAGCTCGCTGCAGCAGGCGGCGCGGGAAATCGATCAGACCGCGAAGACCCTGTTCCTCGAATCGTTTGCGAAAGTCCGCGAGCATTTCCGGTCGGTCTTTCAAACTCTCTTCGGCGGCGGGGAATGCGATGTGCGGCTCGCGAACGAGGACGAACCGCTCGAGAGCGAGATCGAAATCCACGCCGCACCGCGCGGGAAACGAACCCAACGGATTCATCTGCTGTCGTCCGGGGAGCGGACGTTGGTGGCCGTGTCGCTCCTGTTCGCGATCTTCCTCGCGAAGCCGAGTCCGTTCTGCCTGCTGGACGAGGTCGATGCCCCGCTCGATGACGCGAACGTCGGGCGTTACGTACGGCTGCTCACCCAGTTCAAGGATCAGACGCAGTTCATCGTGATCACGCACAACCCGCGCACCATGCAGGCCGCGGATGCCGTGTACGGCGTCACGATGCAGGAGCCCGGCGTCTCGACCATCGTGGGCGTGCGGCTCGGGCAGATGGAACCCGTCTAGCGGGCCGCCGTACCCGACGCCACTCTCCCTGCGTGCGGCGGTACATCTGGCTCGTCCTCCTGCCTGCTGGCCTGGCAGCGCAGCAACCCGCGGTTTCGCCGGTCTTCCCGCGGCTCCTCAATCGCGTGCAGGACACTACCGTCTCGGTCTGGCTGTTCGTACAACCCTGGGCATCGCTCGACGATGTGGCCGCGCGCGTGGCCGCCGCCGGCGCGCGCGTGCGCGTCCGGAGCCGCTGGCTGTACGCGATCAGCGCGGACATTCGCGCTCCGTTGCTGCGCACACTGTTGCGCGACCGCGATCTGCGCCGCATCCAGCCCCTGGGCCGATTCAGGCTGCGGGCGCCGCGTCCGGATCGCCCGGCGGTCGACGCCAGACGCCCCGCTCCAGCCCCCCCGATCCCGTTTGCTCCCGCGGCCGGCCCGGGCGACACGTGCGGCGTCACATCAGGCAGCGACCCTGTGCTCGGCCCCTCGGAAATGCCGTACCGGCAACTCCACCTGCGGCCTCTGACCGATCAGGGGATCGATGGGACGGGCGTGCGGATCGCGCTGTTCGATACCGGCTTCGATACCTCGAACCCGGCGTTCAGCGGCATCACGGTCACCGCGCAATACGACTTCGTCTTTCATGACGACACCGTCATGGATCAGCCGGGCAAGGACTCCGCGGGCGCACAGACGCACGGTACGGAAACCTGGTCGCTGTTCGCGGCAGACGTAACGGGTCGCCTGCACGGCATCGCCCGCGGCGCGCGCTATCTCCTCGCCAAGACCGAGGACATCCGCAGCGAGACTCGCGTCGAAGAAGACAACTACGTCGCCGCGCTCGAATGGGCCGACTCGATCGGCGTCGACATCGTTTCGTCGAGCCTCGGCTACCTCGCGTTCGACAACGGGTTCAGCTACACGCCGTCACAGCTGAACGGCGACATCGCGGTGACGAGCGTAGCCGCCGAAAACGCTGCGCAGCGCGGCATCCTGATCGTAACGGCTGCGGGAAACGATGGCCCGGGCTTTCGCACGTTGGTGACGCCCGGCGATGCCGACTCCGTGCTCACGATCGGCGCCGAAGACTCGCTGGGTACGATCGCCTTTTTCTCGTCGCGGGGTCCCACCGCCGATCGCCGTCTCAAACCCGACTTCACGGCGCCGGGCGTTGCCGTCTGCGTCCTGACCGGAAACGCCCAGGTGGGCCGCGAGAACGGAACCTCGTTTGCGACACCGCTGGTCGCGGCGAGCGCCGCGCTCCTGAAGCAAATGCACCCCAGCCTCACGCCAATTCAGGTCCGCACCGCGTTCCGCAGTACCGCGACCATGCGGACCTCACCCGACAGTACCTATGGCTGGGGGCGCCCTGACGTCGCCGCAGCCGCCGTGTTTCCTGCCGGCGTGACCGTCACGACGCCGCTGCCGTCGGCGGGCACCTTGACGACGATCTCGCCGACGTTCTCGTGGACCGTCGGCACCGTTCCCAGCTCGGCGCTCCCCGTGCGATACCGGCTGCGCGTGAGCAGGGACAGCACTCTCGCATCACCGATCCTCGATACCGTGCTGACCGCCGAGACACTCTCCCCGGCGATCGCACTGAAATCGGGCGCGTTCTTTTGGCGCGTAGACGCAACCGCGGCGACTGGAGAGACGGCGACGAGCGGCCGCATCGGTCCAGTCGTCGTTCCTCCGTGGGCCACGCTGACGACGCTCAGCAATCCCGCCGGAATGGTCATCGATACGGCCGAGCCGACGCTCAGATGGCGCCCCGTGTCGGTTGCCACACCGCCCGGGCCGTTCACGTACGATCTGGATGTGGTGCGCGTCGCGACCGGCGTTACGGACTTCAACGTCGCCAATTTGACCGACACGATGTTCATGTTGACGCTGCCCCTCGAGCGTAACACGGCGTATCACTGGCTCCTCACCGTCCATGCCGGCCAGGATACGAGCATTATCCGGAGCCAAGGCTCGTTCCTGGTCGTCGACTTGGGGCTGCCCACGTCCACGCTGCTTTATCAGAACTTCCCGAATCCCTTCCCCGCCGCCGGTCGGGATTCGACGTGCCTCTGGTTCGATCTGCCTATAGCCGGACAGGTCGAGCTCGACATCTTGGATTTGCGCGGTAGCCCGGTGCGCCACTTTGTACCCGGACCCGACTTTCCGGGGGTCTTACCACCAGGACGGTATGGCCGCGGATCCACCGGCGGTGGGATTTGCGATCCTCGGCTGATGTGGGATGGCCGCGCTGACGATGGGCACCTGTTGCCCGCGGGCGTGTATCTCGCCAAGCTCAAGGCGCCAGGGTTGATTGTCTTCAAGCGGATCGTCTTTCGGGGAAAGTGAGTATGGAACTCGTCACGGTCGGCACCGGCACAGTCGCACCATCGGCACGACGCACCTGTCCCTGTCACTGGGTGGCGCGGAGCGATCTGCGCGTCCTGCTCGACTGCGGCGCCGGTTCACTCCATCGCCTCGCCGAGTTCGGCCTGCCCTGGCAGCAAGTCACGCACGTGGTCCTGACGCACTTTCATCCCGATCACTGGGGCGAGCTACCGATGCTCGTCTACGCCCTGAAGTACACGACCGAGCCGCCACGGCGCGAGCCGTTCGTGATTCTCGGACCACCCGGCGTCGTGCAGCTGCTGCGCACGCTCGCGGAAGGCTACGGCGACTGGCTGCTCGATCCCGGCTTTCCAATCGGGATCCTCGACGTGCGCGACGGCGAGCCGTTCCCCTTGAACGCCGACGTCAACCTGGAGACGTTCCCCGTTCCGCACACCGACGAGAGCGTCGCCATCTCCCTCGTGGCCCCCGAAGGGCGTCTCGTCTATACCGGCGATACCGGACCGAGCACCGAGCTGGCGCGCTGGGCATCAGGGTGTGATCTGCTTCTGGCGGAATGCTCGCTACCGGAAGGGCGGGCGATCGATAGTCACCTGACTCCCGAACGGGCTGGTGACCTCGCTCGGGATGCCGCGGCGAAGCGCCTAGTCTTGACGCACTTCTATCCCCCGGTAGAAACTACGGACCCGGCCAAACTTGCCGGGACGCGGTTTCGCGGCCCGGTGACGGCGGCGCAAGACGGCGATCGCTTCACTATTGGAGACGGGAGGCGGTAAGTCGTGCTGATCGTAATGCGGCATGGCGCAACGCGCGATGAAGTCGACAAGGTCATCTCGGTCATCGAGGAGATGGGCTATCAGGCGCAGCTCATGCCCGGCGCGCAGCGCACCGCGGTCGGCCTCGTTGGTAACGACGGTCGCGTCGACGCGTCGCGCCTCGAGGGACTGCCCGGCGTCCACGAAGTCATTCACGTCACTCAGCCCTACAAGCAGGTCAGCCGGGAGTGGAAATCGGAGAACTCAGTCGTCCGGCTCGCGGGCGGTGTGGCATTCGGCGCGAACGAGGTTGTCGCGATCGCCGGTCCCTGCTCGGTCGAAAACGAGCGGCAGATTCTCGACGCGGCGCGTCAGGTAAAGGAAGCGGGCGCCGTCATCCTCCGCGGCGGCGCCTGGAAGCCGCGCAGCTCACCCTACTCCTTCCAGGGGCTCGGCAAGCCCGGTCTGCGCCTCCTGGCCCGGGCGCGGGAAGAAACCGGCCTCCTGATCTGCACCGAAGCGATGGATGAAAGCGGCCTCGGCTGGGTCGCGGAGACGTCCGACATCGTGCAGATCGGCGCGCGCAACATGCAGAATTTCTCGTTACTGAAAGTCGCCGGCCGCTGCGGGAAGCCGGTGCTGCTGAAGCGCGGCATCAGCGCGACCGTGCAGGAGCTGCTCTTGTCCGCCGAGTACCTGCTCGCCGAAGGCAATCACGACGTAATCCTGTGCGAGCGCGGCGTGCGAAACTTCGACACGGCAACGCGCAATCTGTTGGACCTCACCGCCATTCCGGTCGTGCACAAGCTGTCGCACCTGCCGATTATCGCCGATCCGTCACACGGCACGGGACTCAGGGACAAGGTGATTCCGATGGCGCGCGCCGCGATTGCCGCCGGCGCGGACGGCATCATGGTCGAGGTGCATCCCAATCCCGAAGACGCCCTGTCCGACGGCGCGCAGTCGCTGTATCCGGATCAGTTCGCGCAGCTGATGCGCGAAGTGCGCATCATCGCTGAGGCCATCGGCAGACGGGTGGCGGAGCCGGCAGCGGTCGGCGCGTGAAGATTTCGCTCGGCCGATGGGCGGATGGACGGATGGGCGGTTTGCTTGGTGCGCTGGCCGGGATCGCCTTTGCCGCCTACCAGCCCATCCGCCCATCGGCCCATCAGGATCCGACGCCGATCCTGGATCGGGCATCCGCATCCTACGATACCGTCAAGACTCTCCAGGCCGACTTCACCCAAATCGTCGATAACCCGATGGTCGGTGACCCGGACACGACGCGCGGGAAGCTCTTCCAGCGCCGGCCGAGCTACTTTGCGATGCGCTTTACCGAGCCCAAGGACGACCGCATCGTCGCCGACGGCCACCGCCTCTGGCTCTACACGCCGAGCACGACGCCGGGACAGGTCATTCGAACCGCGATACCCGGGACCGGCACGACCGGCCCGAATCTCATCGGTCAGTTCGTCGAGCATCCCCGGGAGCGCTACACCGCGCGCTACGTGCGCGCCGATTCCGGCGCTGACGGCGCGGTCGACGTGATCGCGCTGACGCCGCGCGCCGGCGATCTGCCCTACTCGGAAGCGACGGTCTCGGTCGCGAAGCGGGATGGACTGGTGCGCCGCATCGACATCGTTGAAACGTCGGGGCAGCACCGGACGATCGTCCTGAAGAACCTGATGGTGAATCGCGCCATCCCGGCGCGCGAATTCAAGTTTTCCCCGACGTCCGGAGTACGGGTGGTAGATCAGTAGCCAGCGCTTCCGCTACTTTCTCCGCCGTCGCCCGATCCATCCCCTGTTTTTGCGCCAGCTCAAGCGCCGCCCGTCCGAGCGCGCGATACAGCTTGGCGTCGTCGACCGCCAGCGACTCGAGATGGCGTGCGATCGTCGCTGTATCGCCCCGCACGACCGGCCCGGTGAGCGCCTCGCGCGGCTCGTGCCGGCTCAAATTTTCGAACGTGCCTTCGACCAGCGGTTTGAGCGCCGCCCAGGCGTCGGCGTCGGACAGACCGGCGTGCCGTAACAGGCGCTGCGCCACCGCCTCCACCACAACCAGGTAATTGGATGCGAACACGGCGCCCGCGTGGTAGATCGGCTTCGACTTCGTCGCGATGCGAAACGGCCGCATCCCGAGATCCCGCGCAAACTGCTCGCCGGTTTCGACTGCGCGCGGCATCCCCTCAACCGCGGCCCACGCGCCCTTCAGACGGGCGGGCGCCACCTCGGGCTCGACGATCGTTTGGAGTGGATGAAATGAGCCCAGTGCGGCGCGGCTGGTGACCAGGGGGCCGAGCGCTTCCTGCCCCTGCGAGCCGGAGAGATGGAGGACGACGTGTTGTTCCGTGATCGCTCCCGCCTTCGCGAGCGAAGCCGCGAGCGGGGTGATCGCGTCGTCGCGCACGGCGAGAATCACGACGGCGACGTCACCGATCCAGGGCGGCGGCTTTCCGCCGTCCCCAACCGTCAACTTGAGTGGTGCGGGAAGATTTTTCTTGTTGCGTCCGTGCAGGCTGACCGAATATCCTGCGCGTTCGAGTGCGAGAGCCAGTCCGACTCCCGCGCGACCGGGCCCGATGAGCCCGATCGCGCGGGAAGCCCGGTGCGTCACCTATTGCGAACCGGCGACGGCGAAGTGGACTGCGTGTTGGCGAGAGTGAGCAGGTCTTGCGGCGACTTGGCCCGATCCGCCAGCGCCAGCGCCCGTTTCACCTGCTGGTCGTCCCTCATGCGACGCCGGAATTCCACCGGGCGGCCGAAACTGTACCTGGCCGCTTCATAGCCCAGCTGCTGGCCGATCAGCTCGCGCGCCCCGGCGATGAGGGAATCGGAAACCGCGACGCCCTTTGCGCGCATCCGGCGAATGACTTCGTCGATCATGCCGTCGGTCACCGCAAAATCAGGGGTGGCCAACCGATGCCCTTCCTTGAGCTCGAGCGCGTAGGTCGTGACGGCATCCGCATAGAGCGGCGCCTTGTCGGCGAGCGCGCGAATGAAGTTGCGCTCGGCGGTCGTGAACGTATCCGCGACGACGTAGATATCCGGCCGGATGCCGCCGCCGCCGTAAACGGCCCGGCCCGCGTCGGTATGGAACAGCAGCGAGGAATCGGGCTTGAGGTCATGCCCGCGCTGCGCCGCGAACACCAGCGAGTCCTGCTCGGCCTCCGAGCGCGTGATGCGCTGAATGGTCCGGCCGCTCGGCGTATACCAGCGGGCCGTGGTCAGCTTCAGCCCGGTCTCCGGCGTCAATCGCCAGAACGATTGCACCAGTCCTTTGCCGAACGTGGGAGTGCCGATAACGACGGCGCGATCGTGATCCTGCAGCGCGCCGGAGATGATTTCCGCGGCGCTCGCGGTCCCGCCGTTGACGATCACGACGATCGGCAGATGCGGCCACTGCTGCGGCTTCGAGTCGTCGAACTCGTGCGACGAGCCCGGAGCGCGGCCGCGCGTCTCCACGATCACCTTGCCGGGATCGAGGAAGAGATCGGAGACCGCAACTCCCTGGTCGAGTAAGCCGCCGGGATTGTTCCGCAAATCGAAGATGAGCGACTTCATGCCCTGCTTCAGCAGCGTGTCGATCGCTTGCGATACTTCGCGCGTCGAGTTCTCGCTCACGGGATTCATGGAGATATAGCCGACCTGCCGGTCGAGCATCATCGCGATCTGCACCGAGCGAATGTGAATCGTTGCCCGCGTGAGCTTGAACGTGATCGGCTTGTCGATGCCGGCGCGGCGGATCTGCAGCTCGGCGCTCGTGCCGGCCGCGCCGCGCAGCGCCTTGACGGCCGAGTCCTGCTTCCAACCCTGGGTCGACTTGCCGTCGAGCGCGACGATGAGGTCGCCCGTCTGAATGCCCGCGCGCTCCGCCGGCGTATCGGGCAGTGGCGCGACGACCGTGATCCAACCGCCGCGCACGTCGATCTGAATGCCGAGCCCCGAGTAGTTGCCGGTCGTGGCCTCGGAAAGCTGCCGGAAGTCGTCGGGCTTCAGGAATACGGAATACGGATCGTGCAGCTGGTCGAGCATGCCGTCGATCGCCATTTGGTAGAGCTGCTTTTCGTCGAGCGAGTCGACATAGTAGTCGGCAACGTGCGCCAGGACGTCGTCGAACAAACGCGCCTGCTGGTAGACCGAGCCGGCCGGCTCCGTTTCGCGCTGCAGGAACCAGCCGCCCGACACCAGCGCGGCTGCAACGACGGCCGCCGCCACGTACCCTTTATGACGAATCATCATGCGCCTCTCATGGATAAAGCCGTTACCGCACGGGCCTCGCGCCACGCGGCATCCTGGACCGCCTTCTTGGACTGACTGGCATCAATATGAACAATCCCGGGTCCGGATGCGCTACGGTACGCGTCACGGACCCGTGTGTGAAACTCGTCATCTTCACGCTCAATGCGGTCCCGGACCTTGCCGGCCGACCGCTGGCGCTCTCGCCCCATAGCAACCGGGACGTCCAGGACCAAGGTGAGATCGGGCGACAAGCCACCCGTCGCGACTCGCAACGCCGCCTCGACGTCGGGCTGCGGCAACCCTCGACCCGCGACCTGATAGGCAATCGTCGACAAGCCGAACCGGTCGGCGATCACCAGTTGTCCATCCGCCAAGGCGGGCCGGATCACCCGCTCGACCAAGTCGGCCCGCGCCGCCAGGAACAGAAACAGCTCCGCCGCGAAGGCCCGCTCGTGCCGCGATTTCAGCGCCAGCTTGCGCGCCGCCTCGGCCAACGGCGTCCCACCCGGCTCCCGCACGGTCAAGACTTCCCGGCCTTCGGCCCGGAGCGCGCTGCCGAGCCAGCGAACCAGCGTCGACTTGCCCGCCCCTTCCGGCCCCTCGACGACGATAAACGTCATCCGAGAGTGATGATCGGGCTCGCGGCGCCCTTTTTAATGCCCTCATAAATGCGGGCATTAATTTTGGCCATGAGTTTTTCGAAATTTGCTTGCGCCGCGACCATCTGCTGATACACCGGATTTCCCTGCACGCTTTGGAGCGCTTGATCGTACTGCTCCACCTGCTCCTTGGTCGGTTCTTTGCCCTGTTGCGCGACCCGCTCGATGTCCTGCGCGAGGCGCTCCGCATCGGCGAGCACTTTCTGCACGTTCTGATCTTCGCGCAACGCTTCCGTCGCGCGCCGTAGCGCCTTGTATTCGTCGGTCTGGCCGAGTACGCGCCCCAGGTCCTCTGCCTTCTCCTCTAGCACTATTCCTCCTTGGTTGCCAGCGCGTACCGGTGCCGGCCGAACAGGTCATCGTGGATCGTCACGACCCATCCGTGCGTTTTCCCGATCGCCCGAACGGCAGCGGCGCGCCGTTCGTCGATCTCGATCGCCAGCAGACCGCCGGACTCGAGTACTGCCCCCGCTCCTGCGAACAGCGCGCGCGTGGCGTCGAGCCCGTCGGCGCCGCTGAGCAGCGCCGTGCGGGGCTCGAAGGTCCGCACCGACGGCTCGAGCTCCGCAAACTCCGCCGCCGTAAGGTAGGGCGGATTCGAGACGATCGCGCGAAATCGTTCCCCTTTGTCCACCAGCGGCTCGAGCAGGTTCCCCTCGCGAATTTCGATCGGCGTGCGGGGAGCCACACGTTCCACATTCTCACGCGCAAGCTGCGCCGCCGCGGCTGACTGCTCGACCGCGACGATGCGGTCGAAATGCCCCTCGACCGCGAGCGCCAGTGCGATGCAGCCCGAGCCGGTTCCGATGTCCGCGACCAATCCGGTCGTCCATCGCTCGAGCACGAGATCAACCAGGCCCTCAGTCTCGGGACGTGGAATCAACGCGCGCGGATCGACGCGGAGATCGAGTGTGCGAAATCCGGCGCAGCCGACGGCGTACGCGAACGGCACGCCGCGGTCCAGCTGGGCCAACGCGCGCTCGAACTGCGCGACGGCCTCGGGCGACTTCGGCTCGTCGCGCCGGAGCCACGCTTCACCAGTCGAGACGCCGAGCACCGCCGCCCAGACCCGGTCGCCCAGGCCGTTAGACACCGAGCCGCTCTTTTTCCTGCGCGGTTTTCAGCGCGCCAATCAAGTCGTCCAGCTTGCCGTCCATGACTTCGTCGATGTTGTGCGATGTGAAGTGGATGCGGTGATCGGTGACGCGATTCTGCGGAAAATTGTAGGTGCGCACTTTCTGCGAGCGATCGCCGGTGCCGACCTGGGCCCGCCGCTCGCGCGCGCGCGCCGCTTCCTGCTCGGCCACGATGCGGTCGAGCAGCCGCGAGCGGAGAATTTCCAGCGCCTTGATCTTGTTCTGCAGCTGGGATTTCTGGTCCTGGCACTTCACTTCGAGGCCGGTGGGCAGATGCGTGACGCGCACCGCGCTGTCGGTCGTGTTGACGCTCTGGCCGCCTGGGCCGCCCGAGCGGAACACGTCGATGCGCAGATCCTTGTCTTCGATCTTGAGGTCGACTTCTTCCGCTTCCGGCAGCACGGCGACGGTCGCCGCCGAGGTATGAATGCGGCCCTGCTGCTCGGTGACCGGGACGCGCTGCACGCGGTGCACACCCGACTCGTAGCGCAGCGTGCCGTACGCTTTGGGCCCGCGCGCGGCAAACACCGCTTCCTTCAGACCGCCGAGCGAGCCTTCGGAGAGAGACAGGATTTCGACCTTCCAGCCGCGACGCTCGCAGAAGCGCGTGTACATCCGGAACAAGTCGGCCGCGAACAGCGCGGCCTCATCGCCACCAGTTCCGGCGCGAATCTCGACGATCGCGTCACGATCGTCGAACGGGTCACTCGGCGTCAGGAGCTCGTCGAGCTCGGCGTCGAGCCGCTCGATCTGCGGACTCAGCCGCTCGACGTCGGCCCGCGCCAGCTGTGACAGGTCGGGGTCCTTGTCGGCGAGCACTTCGCGGGCCTGGCCCAGCTCGGCCTCGAGGCGTTCCAATTTTTGATGGGTGAGCCGGATGGCCTCGAGCTGGGAGTGCTCGCGGCCGAGCTGTTTCAGTTTGGCGGGATTCCGAGCGATGGCGGGGTCGGCCAGCAGCCGGGCGACCTCCTCCGCCCGCGCGAGCGCTTGGCGGAGTCTGTCGTCCACGGGATCAGCTCGCCCCGGCGGGGGCCTTGGTCCCGTATTTCTGGCGGAAGCGCTCCACGCGGCCCGCGGTGTCGACCAGCTTCTGCTTGCCCGTGAAGAACGGATGACAGGCGGCACACACTTCAACGTGGATCACAGGCATAGTCGACCGCGTGACGAAGGTGTTGCCGCACGCGCATTGGACCGTGGCCCGCTGGTATTTCGGGTGAATTCCGGGTTTCACTGGACATCCTTGCCTGAAAGTCGGACGAAATGAAGTGCGGAAATATAATCGTGGCCGTAACTTGGCGGCAAGGCTCAGACATCTGGTTCAATTGACACCGGTTGCGACACGTCGTAAGCTGTTCGCGTGTCTGCTGCCGACGTGCTGCAAAAGGTCCCGCTGTTCAGCCAGCTCTCCGCCGCCGACCTGCAGCGGGTGGTGGAAGTCGCCCGCGACCGTGCTTATCCGAAGAACTCCGTCATCCTGTTCGAAGACGACCCCGGCGACGCGCTCTACGTGGTCGCGAAGGGACAAGTCAAAGTCGTTCTGATCGGCGAAGACGGCCGCGAAGTCATTCTCTCCGTGCTCGGCGAAGGCGAGTTCTTCGGTGAGATGGCGCTGATCGACGACGAGCCGCGCTCCGCGCACGTCATCGCGATGGAAGACTCCACGCTGCTCGTCTTACGCCGCGAAGACTTTCAGGGAATCCTGGAGCACTCCGCCGGCATCGCGCTCGCGCTGCTCAAGGAGTTGTCGCGACGCCTGCGTCGCGTCGACGAAAAAGTCGGCAGCCTCGTCCTGCTCGACGTGCACGGCCGAGTCGCGCAGCTGTTGCTCGATCTCGCCGACGAAACCGACGGCCAGCGCATCACGCGCCGGTTGACCCACCACACCATCGCCCAGATGATCGGCTCGTCACGCGAAACCGTCTCGCGGACGATGCGTGAGCTGGTGGACAAGGGAATGATCGACGTGAGCCGCAAAGACATCGTCATCCGCGATCGGGGCGCGCTCGAGCAGGCAGCGGGACGCGGCGCGTGAGTTGTGTCACGATGTGCGGGTGAGGCGGCAACTTGTTCTACGTCACTTATTGCCAGTAACTTAGCCCGAGTTCCGGCGCGCCGACACGCATGACTTACACGGTGACCTTTTGGGGGACCCGGGGGAGCATTCCCACTCCCGGCGCCTCGACGGCGCGCTACGGCGGCAACACGCCGTGCGTCGCGGTCGAGGGCGCTGAGCAGCTCGTTGTCCTCGATGCGGGGACCGGTATTCGCGCGCTGGGGCTCGAGCTGGTGGAGAAGCAGAACGGTGCGGTGAAAGTGGAGATCCTGCTTTCCCACGCCCACTGGGATCACATTCAAGGGTTGCCGCACTTCAAGCCGTTCTTCGCACCTGGGAACACGGTCCGCATCTGGGGGACGCGCCAGGGAACGGCATCGCTCGAAGCGATCCTGCGACAACAGATGGATCCGGCGGTGTTCCCTGTCCCACTCGACGCGCTGTCGGCCTCGTTGCGGGTGCAGCAGGTGGACATGGAAGAATTTTCCATCGGTGAGTTTCGCGTCAGGACCATGAAGCTGCGGCATCCGGGCACGACGCTGGGATTCCGGCTCACGCCCGTCACAGGCGGGCCGAGCATCGCATACGTGACGGACAACGAGTTGGGCGGCGGCGGACAGTACGACGTGGCGAGGAGTTGGCGACGCGACTTCGTGACGTTTCTGAAGAGCGTCGATCTCCTGATTCACGACGCGATGTACACGCCGACGGAATTGGAGCAACACCGCGGGTGGGGCCACTCGACCTACGAGGAGGCGGTCACCCTGGCCCAGGACGCCGGCGCGAAGAAGCTCGTGCTGTTTCATCACGAGCCCGAGCACGGCGATAAAGAGATGGATGACTTGCTGGCGGCCGCGCGCAAGTTCGCCAAAGCGCGCGGAGGGTTGGAAGTCGTTGCCGCCAAGGAAGGCATGAAGGTGACCCTGTGAGCGAAGGAGTTGTTATGCGCGCGCGTGCGGTAGTGACGGTGTTGACCCTCGTTCCGGTGCTCTTGGGAGCGCAACAGGGGGGGCGCAATCAGGACACACGGCCGGGTATCGCCGTCCTCCCCTTCAACAACGGCGGCTCGTACGGTCAGGGCAAGGAAGATTTTGCCGCCCTCGAGCGCGGCATCGCCGGCATGATGATTTCCGAGCTGTCGCAGAATCCGGCGGCGCGCCTCGTCGAGCGCCAGGAGGTCCAGCGGCTCGTCGACGAACAGAACCTCGGCGCGCAGGGGCGCGTCGATCCCCAGACGGCCGCGAAAATCGGCAAGCTCGTCGGCGCTCGCTACGTGGTGCTGGGCACGTTCATCGATTTCTACGGCGACTTCCGCGTCGACGTCCGTCTGGTCAATACCGAGACCAGCGAAATCGTAAAGACCGAGTCGGACCGGATGCAGCGGGAGCACCTGTACGATTTGATCCGCAACGTCGCGACCCAGCTCATGAAGGACGTGAACTTGCCGGCCCTCCAGCGGCAGGCGTCCGATCAGCGGATGAGCCGCCAGATCCCGACGGAAGCCCTCACGTATTACTCGCGCGGGCTGCTGTACGCGGATCGCGGCCAGAAGGACAAAGCGGCCGAGATGTTCCAGCATGCGATCGACATCTTTCCCCAATACGCTGAGGCGCAGGAAAGCCTGCAGCGGGTGAAGTCGTCCTAACGGACCCCCTCTCCCGCCTCGGCAGATCGACGGCGCGCCGGCTCTCCCGACTAGGAGCGCTGGCGCGCTTCGGCTTTGGCGCCCTGCGAGCCGCCACCCGGCTGACCAAGGCGGGGCGCGCCGTCGCGACCCGCGTGGCAGTTACGCAGGTGCGCTTTACTGCCCTGAACGCGATCGGCCTGGTCACCCTGTTGTCGGGGATCCTGTCGTTTCTCGTGATTTCGCAGCTCACCCGCGAGCTCAAAGGCATCGGCGCCACGGAATTGATCGGCACCGTCATCGTGGCCGCGATCATTCGCGAGCTCGGCCCGCTGCTCACCGCGCTCGTTGTCGTCGGCCGTTCCGGCACCGCGATCGCAGCGGAGCTGGCGACGAATCAGGTGATGGGCGAGGTGCGCGCGCTCGAATCGATGGGGATCGACCCCAAGCAATATCTGGTGCTGCCGCGCTTCGCCGGATCCCTCGTCAGCGTTTTTGCGCTGCTCATGCTGTTCGACTTTGTCGCGATCATGGCGGGGTTCGGGGCGGCGCGCTTCAACGGCCTGCCGGGGCCGCGGTATTTCCAGATCGTGCTCGAATCGCTGAGCAATCGCGACGTCTGGCTCACCGTCTTCAAGGCCATCGCGTTCGGATCGATCGTAGGCGTCGTGCCGAGCTATTTCGGACTTTCGGTGCGGCGCGCATCGACGGAGATCCCGATCGCCGCGAGCCGCGCCGTCGTCGCCGCTATCGTGGGCATCTTCCTGTGTGCGGCGCTGTTCGTGGCCATTGGTTAGCGATGTCCGCTCCCAGCTCCCGGCTCCCGGCTCCGTTGTTTTTCGACGCCATCCCGATCTCGCGCCACGCCTCACATCCTTTTTCGCTCGAGGTCCCGGACCATCGGACGGTGGCGGTGCTGGGGGACGAGGATTCCGGGGTCGGCTTGCTGGGTGGTTACGCGCTGGGACTCGAACGGCCCGCGAGCGGGCGGGCGCTCGTCTTCGGCACGGAGATCGCCCGCCTCGCCGAGCCGGAGCGGCTGAGCTTTCGCCGGCGCGTCGGATATCTTCCCGCCGGCGATGCGCTACTGCAAAATCTCTCGCTGCGCGACAACGTCGCGCTGCCGCTCCGGTTCGGGAGCGGCGCGGCGTTGCGGGACATCGAGGGACGGGTGAACGTGATGCTCACGGCGTTGCACCTGCAGGCAGCGGCGGCGCACCGGCCGGCGCAGGCGAATGACGAAGAACGGCGGCGCGCCGCGCTCGCGCGCGCCATCGCCTTCGATCCCGCACTGCTGATTCTGGAGCAGCCGTTCGACGGCTTGACGGCCCGCGTAGCGTCGGAGCTGCTCGAGATCGCGCGCGGCGGCGAGTCGGCCGAAGGCGCGCGCCGGACGATCTTCGTCACGAGCCAGGAGATTCCGCCGATCGTGTTGCGTCGCGTGGATCATGTGTATCGCCTCACGCGCGCGGGCATGCTGCAACCGGAAACGGTCTAGGGTGGAGAGCGAGTGGAGACACGGCAGGACTTCTACGTCGGGCTGTTCCTCGTCGCCGCGATCGCGCTGGTGATCGGCGCGCTGATCGCGACCAGCGGCTGGGGGGAGCGGCGCTACGAGCTGTTCGTGCGGGTCGCCAGCGCCGACGGGATTTCGCGCGGCACCGCCGTAGTCATCGAAGGACTCGACGTCGGCCAGGTCACGAGCATCTCGCCGCGCGTGGATTCCGCGACGCGCCGCGTTTCGTTCGTCGCCAAGCTGTCGGTAAAAGAGCGATTCGAGGACGGCTCGCGCCTGCAGCTGCCGCTCGGCACGCGCGCCGAGCTGGTCCAGGCGAGCCAGATTTCGCCCGCCGTTGCCATCCGGCTGATTCTGCCGGACTCGATCCGCGGCCATCGCACCTACCTCCATGCCGGCGACACGCTGGACTCGCACCGCAAGGGCAATGCGCTCGACGCGGTCGCGGAAGTCGCCGACCAGCTCTCGCAACGTGTCCAGGAGATGGTGCGCACGGCCACGCAAACGCTGGTGCGTGTGCAATCCACGCTGCGCGACGTCACGCCGGAAGTCGAGCGCACGTTGAATGGCGTCGCATCAACCATGGGGCGGGTCGATTCGATGGTGAACCGCATGGCGCAGCGCGGGATCTCCGACTCGATTTCCGTCGCCGTCGCGAACACCAACCGGCTGCTGTTGCGGCTCGACACCCTGGCGCGCGAGGCGCACTCGCTCGCGACCGAAAACCGCGAGGGCCTCCGCTCGACCGTGGCGAACCTCAACGAGGCCTCGCGCCAGCTCAACAATTTCGTCGATCAGATGTCGCGGCGGCCCTTCCGCGCGCTGACGGGCGTGAAGCCGTTGCCGCCCATCCAGCGCGACAGCGCGCGCATCAGCCGCGTGGCGGCAGACAGCACGCACGCGCAGGTCGGCGCCAAGCCATGAGGTACGTGCTGCTGCACCCGCCCATGTGGCGGCCCGACGCCGTCGCTCCCGCGCTCGAAACGTCGCAGGTGGAAGCGCGGCCGGTGCGCCAAGCCAAGGATCTGGTCGTCGCCGACGACCGGCCCACCGTCTTCCTGCTCGACGCAGAGAGCCGCTCGACGTTCCCGGTCGACATCATGCGCGCGTTCGTGGATGCCGGCGGCGCGATCGTCGCGCTCGGCCGCAACGGCGAACTGGATGTGCCCGAGGGACTGCCGACCGAGTTTCTCTCGGGGTTCCTGACGCAGCCGACGACGCCGCGCCGGCTGCTCGTGGCGATCCGCGCCGGTTTCCGTGAAGCCGCCGCCCGCGCCGAAACGGCCCGCGCGCGCGGCGAGGCGGCCCAGCGCTCCCGCGAGATCGGCGAGCTCACGCGCATCGGCGTGGCCCTCGGCACCGAGCGTGACATCAAGACGCTGCTCGATCTGATCCTCACGCAGGCGCGCCGCATCACGCAGTCGGACGCGGGCAGTCTCTACCTCGTGGAGATCAACGAGCACGGCGACAAGCGGCTGCGGTTCCGGCTGGCGCAAACGTACTCGAAGCCCGAGGCGCCGTTCGTCGAGCACACGATTCCGGTGGATCGCGGCAGCCTCGCCGGCTACTGCGCCGTCACCGGCGATCCGCTCGTCATCGACGACGCGTATTTCCTTCCTCCCGACGTCGAGTACACCATCAATCGCTCGTTCGATGAGCGTTACGGCTACCGCACGAAATCGATGCTCGTGATCCCGATGAAGGATCACAAGGATGAGATCATCGGTGTGTTGCAACTCATCAACCGCAAGCGCAATCTCGACGCGGTCCTCGCCACACCCGCCGACGTCGAGCGGCAAGTCGTCCCCTACTCCAAACGCACCGTCGAGATGGTCACGGCGCTCGCCGGCCAGGCCGCCGTCGCGATTGAAAACGGCCGGCTGTACGAGGACATCGAAAAGCTGTTCGAGGGATTCGTGCTCGCGGCGGTGCACGCGATCGAGCAGCGCGATCCGACCACGTACGGTCATTCCGGCCGCGTGGCGGGGATGACGGTCGGACTCGCGGAAGTGGTGGATCGCGCCGGCGATGGGCCGTACCGCGGCATCAAGTTCTCCCGCGAGCAGCTCAAGGAGATCCGCTATGCCGCCCTGCTGCACGATTTCGGCAAGGTCGGCGTGCGGGAGCAGGTGCTCGTGAAGGCGAAGAAGCTCTATCCGTCGGATCTGAGCCTGGTGCGCCATCGCCACGCGTTCATCCGGCGCACCGCCGAGCGCGAATTCTGGCGCAAGCGGGCCGAGTTCCTCGAAAGGAACGGCAAGCACGATTACGACACGTTCATCAAGGAGCTCGAGGCGGCACACGAGCAGGAGCTCAAGGAGCTGGACCGCTTCCTGGAAATCGTGCTGCATTCGAACGAGCCGACGATCCTCCCGGACGGCAGCTTCGAGGAGCTCGCGGCATGGTCGAAGCGCATGTACCTCGGCCTCGACGGCGAGCAGGAACCGTTTCTTTCAGCCGACGAGGTGCGGTATCTCACGATCCGCAAAGGCAGCCTCGACGATGCCGAACGCCACGAGATCGAGAGCCACGTGACGCACACCTATCAGTTCCTGCAGCGGATTCCCTGGACCCGCGAGCTGCAGCAAATCCCGCTGATCGCCTATGGGCATCACGAGAAGATGGATGGGCGCGGGTATCCGCGGCGCGTCACCGCCGACGCGATTCCCATCCAGACGCGTATGATGACGATCAGCGACATCTACGACGCGCTCACCGCGCAGGATCGGCCCTACAAGCGCGCGGTCTCGAGCGACCGCGCGCTCGACATACTGACGGCCGAAGTGAAAGACGGACAGCTCGACGCGGATCTGTTCAAGCTGTTCATCGAGGCCAAGGTCTTTCAACGGTCGATCCGGGACGCCGAGGAATGAGCGTTCTCGTGATTACGGCCATCATTCTGGTTGGTGGCTTTCTCGCGGGTCTCCTCGGCGCGCTCACCGGCTTGGGCGGCGGCATGATCATCGTCCCGCTGCTCGCGATTGGGCTGGGTGTCAACATTCGGTATGCGATCGGTGCGTCCCTGATCAGCATCATCGCGACGTCATCGGGAGCCGCGGCCGCCTACGTGCGCGAGGGATTCACGAACATGCGGATCGGCATGTTCCTCGAGATCGCGACGACGATCGGCGCTTTGATCGGAGCATTGATCGCCGGGCTCGTGTCCACGTCGTTCATCGCCGTCGTGTTCGCCGCCGTCCTCACCTACTCCGCGTACCTTTCCCTGCGTCCACGCGTCGAACACGTCAGCGTGGACGCCTCCCACCCCTGGTCGCGGTCGCTTCGGCTCAACGGAACGTATCCAACCGCCGACGGGGAGCAGGCCTACGGCGTCCAACGCGTCGGCATCGGGTTCTCCCTGATGCTCCTCGCGGGCACATTGTCCGGTCTCCTCGGCATTGGCTCGGGTGCGGTCAAAGTGCTGGCGATGGATCAGGCGATGCGCCTTCCGTTCAAGGTCTCGACGACGACGAGCAACTTCATGATCGGTGTCACCGCCGCCGCCAGCGCCGGCGTCTACTTGCGGCGCGGCTACATCGATCCCGGCCTGTCGTTCGCGGTGATGCTCGGCGTACTGGGGGGCGCGTTCGTCGGCAGCCGCCTGCTCACGCGCGCCCAACCGCGCCGTCTCAGACAGATCTTCGCCGTCGTCGTCGTTTTTTTGGCGGCGGAGATGGTGTACAAAGCGCTGAGCGGCCGCCTGTGATCCGCGACTGGACCGACGTCGATGTGGCGCGTGTCGTCAGCGCCGTCCTCCGCGGCGGGCTCCTGCTCGCGGCGATCGTCGCCGCGAGCGGCGGCCTGCTGTACCTCCTGCATCACGCGCGCGACCCCGTCGCCTACCAAGCGTTCAACGGCGAACCCCAAACGCTGCGGTCGATCGGCGGCATCTTAACGGGAGTGGGGCGGGGTGAAGCGCAGGCCATCATTCAATTAGGGCTGGTGTTGCTGATCGGGACCCCGGTCGCCCGCGTGGCGCTCTCGCTGCTGGGCTTTTATCTCGAACGCGACCGCCGTTATATGGCGATCACGACCCTCGTCCTCGCGATCCTGCTCTTCAGCCTGCTCGGCCGGGTGTAGCGCCCTTCCCCAACCGCCGCCGCCCGGAGTCTCGATACGGAGGACATCCCCGGCGGCCAATCGCAACGTGGCTTTCGAGGCGACCGGTGCGTCGTTCAACCGATTGATCCCCGGCCGGCCGTCCGAGCCGCCGGCGTTCCCAGCAGCGCCGTGACGCCGCCGCTCCGTCAAAAGCGTCGTCTCCATCGGAGCGAGCGCTTCGATTTCACGGACGACTCCGTCCCCGCCGTTCCACTGCCCCGTCCCGCCACTCCCGCGTCGCAGCGCGTACGTCCGCACGTACAGCGGGTGCTCCAGCTCGAGCACTTCGATCGGCGTGTTCCGCGTATTGGACATGCCGACGTGCACACCGGACGGTCCGTTCGCGCCGCGACTCGCGCCCTGCCCGCCGCCGATCGTCTCGTAGTAAGTCCAGGCTCCCGACTCCCGACTCGCGGCTCCGCCAAAGGTCACGTTGTTCATCGTCCCCTGCCCTTGCGCCGGGACGTCGCAGCCCGCGGATGCGAGCGCCCGGAAGACAGTGTCGGCGATTCGTTGCGACGTTTCGACGTTGCCCGCGGCGACCGCGCTCGGCCGCCGCGCGTTCACGAGACACCCCGCCGGCGCCGTCACACGGATGGCGCGCGGCACGCCGCCGTTCATCGGCACGTCGTCCGGCAACAACGTTCGCACGACAAACAGCACGGCCGACCGTGTGACCGCGATCGGGCAATTCACGTTTCCGCGCGCCGCCCCGCGCGTGCCGGTGAAATCGGCGTGAAAAATCCCATCGCGTATCGTCACGGCGACCCGAATCTTGAGGTCCTCGTCGATCACACCGTCCCCCTCGAGAAAGTCGGTCGCCGTCCCTTCCGCCGTCATCCGCCCGAGCACCGCCTTCGTACGTCGCTCGGCGTAGGCGAGCAGCTCGCCGGCGGCCTCGTGCAACGCGGCCCAGCCGTGGCGCCGCGCTAGCGCGCGCAGCCCCTCCGCGCCGCGCTCTACCGCCGCGCGCTGGGCCGCGAGATCGCCGCGCCGCATCGCGGGCGTGCGGACGTTCGCGAGCAGCATGCGCTCGACGTCGTGCGTGAGCCGGGTGGGCGGGATCACGATTCCTTCCTGATACAGCTCGCGCGCGCCCGCCGGCATGCTGCCCGGCGTCATGCCGCCGACATCGGAATGATGCGCGCGCACGACGCTATACCCGCCGACCATCCCCTCGATTTCGATCGCACCGATGAGTGTGAGATCGGGCAAGTGGCTGCCGCCGGCGTAGGGGTCGTTCAGGATGAACAGCTCGCCGGGGCGCGGCTCGAGCTCGCGTACCGCGACAACCGCGTCGGCCAGCGCGCCCAGATGCACCGGAATGTGGGCAGCCTGGGCAATCATTTCGCCGTCGGCGTCGAACAGCGCGGCGGATGCGTCGCGTCGTTCGCGAATGTTCGGCGAGAGCGCGCTGTGCACCAGCACCAGCCCCATCTCCTCCGCGACCGAGGCGAACGCATGTGCCATGACCTCGATGCCGACGGCGTCCAGCCTCACGCGCGCTCCAGAATCACGGCGCCGGAGGGGTGAACGACGCCGCGCCACCCGGGCTCGATGAGCCCGGTCGCGTCGGGACCGGCCAACACCGCCGGGGCATTGAGGCGCGTTCCTACCGGCATTGCGCCCAGCGGCCAGACATCCGCCTTCACCCGCTTGCCATCGCGCGTGACGATGGTTCGCCGCGTCGCGTCAGCGCGACTGCTCCGCCGCGCCGCACTGAATGCGGGGAATGCGACCACGCGCTCGGCGACGACGCGCAAGTTCACGACTTCGACGGGCTGGTCGGCGTCGGCGTAGCCGTGTCGCGCGCGGTGCGCTGCGCGAAACGCCGCGGCGAGCGTCGCCGGGTCGTCCCGCGTCAGGGGAACGGTGACTTCATAGCCCTGGCCCGCGAACCGGCAATCCGCAAAGCGCGTCAACGTCGCCCGGGGAAGTGTCGCCGCGGCGACGGCAGCGAGCGGCGCAAACGCGGCTGGCAGCTCTCCGTCGCGCAGCTCGGCCAAAGAGCGATGCAGCGAGGCGAGCACATCCACGCGCTCCGGTGCGGCAGCGAGACCGAGCGCGCTCAGCACACCGGGATGCGGTGGAATGACGATGCGCGACATGCCCAAGGCGTCCGCCAACGCGCAGCCGAACAGCGGGCCCGCGCCCCCGAACGGCAGCAACGTCATGCCGCGCGGATCGATGCCGCGCGCCACACTCACGCGCTTCAACGCGCGCGCCATCACGGCGGTCGCGACCTGCACGATGCCGGCCGCCACGGCGCAGACGTCGTGCGGCATCGCCAATCGGCCCATGGCACGCTCCGCGGCGGCGCGATCGAGGCGCACCGAGTCGGCAAGAGGGTAGGCGGGATCGAGCCAGCCGAGCACCAGACAGGCGTCGGTCACGGTCGGCTCGACGCCGCCGCGGCCATAGCACGCGGGACCGGGCTCGGCGCCGGCGCTGCGCGGGCCGACGCGGAGCGCGCCGCCCTCGTCCAGCGATGCAATGCTACCGCCGCCGGCGCTGACGGTCTCGATCAGGATCGCGGGCAGCGCGATCGGCACGCCGGCGACCGATTCCGCGCCTTCGGTGAGCGCGACGCCGCCCCGAATCAGGCTGGCATCAGCGCTCGTGCCACCCATGTCGAGCGTGAGCAGATCGCGCGCCGCGACCGCCTCGCCCACGAGACGCGCGCCGACGACGCCGCCGGCCGGCCCCGAGAGCGCCAGGCTCGCCGCCCGCTGCGCCGCGTGGCCGGGCGAGAGCGTGCCGCCGCTGGACGTCATGATTCGGAGCGCCTGCACCTGCTTCCGCGTGCTCATGGCTTCGGTCTTTGTCAGATAGTCGGCCACGCGTGGCCGGAGATACGCTTCCGCCGTCGTCGTGCTCGTCCGCTCGTACTCGCGAAACACGGGCAGAATCTCGTGACTCGCCGACACGGGAACGTCCGGCAACGCCTTCCGCAGCGCGGCGGCGAGACGCCGCTCGTGCTCAGGATGGTGGAACGAAAAGAGCAACGCGATGGCCACAGATTCGGGAGCGAGCGCGCGGACCTCGGCCGTCACGCGCGCGACCTCCGTCTCGGAAAGCGGTAGCCGCGCACCCTGCGGTCCCATGCGCTCCCGCGCTCCTATCACGTCCTCGCGTGCGATGAGCGGCGCGGGATGATCGCGAGAGAGATCGTACAGCGCGGGCCGGTCCTGGCGCCTCAGCCAAAGCAGGTCTTCGAACCCCGCGGTGGTGACGAGCACGACGCGCGCCCCCCGCCGTTCGAGCAAGGCGTTGGTCGCGACCGTGGTACCGTGTACGAGAACATCGATGGGATTTTCCGTCCCCAAGACATCCAGCGCGCGAAGCAATCCGCGGCTCGGGTCCGCGGGTGTACTCGCCACCTTCCGGGCTTCCAGGGAGCCGTCGGCGTTGAGCGCGACGAGATCGGTGAACGTCCCGCCGACGTCCACGCCGACACGCGTCATGGACGAAATCGCAACTGCAGGAGAAAACCGGCGCCGAGGGCCGTGAGGACGACGACGAGCATACCCACCCAATCGCCGAGCCGCACGTAGAGCGGAACCACGTCACTCGTGCGCAGCGTGTCGGAGACGATCGCTTCCTGATCGAGATGCGTCGCGTCGTACGTCCGCCCCAGCGGGTCGACGAACTCCGTAATGCCGGAATTCGCGGCGCGCGCGACGCCCATGCGGGTTTCGATCGCGCGCAGAATCAAGTGCGACGCATGCTGCCGCGGCGCGCTGGTTTTTCCGAACCACGCGTCGTTCGTGATGTTGAGCAGAAAATTCGCGCCCTTGGCGCGGTACTCGCGCGGCAAATCTTCGAATGCGGACTCATAGCAGACGATGACACCAAAGCTCCCCACCGCCACGCGGTAAATGGGAAGCGTTTTTCCCGGGGTGAAACCACCGGACCAGTTGCGGATTCCCGGGATCGCGCGAAATACGCTCACCGGTACAAAGGGAACGCGCTCTGTAACCGGCACGAGATAGTGCTTTTCGTAGACCGGGCCGCCGCGCCATTGCCCGGTCGAGTCGATCAACAACGCCGCGTTGTAATACGGATCCTGCATGCCACGCCACGTTGGCTCCGCCCAGAAGACACCGGTGAAAATCGGAACGTGGTTGCTGCGGGCGATCCCCGTGATCGCCGACTCCCACAGCGGTCGCCGCCACAAGAAGTCAGGGATCGCCGCTTCCGGCCAGACGATGAGCTGCGGCCGAGGTCTTGCCGGCAAGAGCCGTTGTGTGAGGCTCACGAGCTTCGCGACGACGGTATCGGCTCGCAATGGCTCCCACTTCTCCCGAAATCCTTCGTTCGGCTGCACCATGCCGATCACACCGACATCGCGGACTGGCAACGTCTTCATACGCCATTCGCCGTACGTGAAGGCGACAACGATGGTCCCGATCACGGGCGCGAGACGACGTGCGACGTACGACGCACGACGCACGTCTATCACCGCATCGACGATGGCGACGTTACACCACGCGAGCCACAGCGTCACCCCGCGCGCACCGGCGATGTCGGCCCACTGCACGAGCACCGGGGCGTCCGCGAGCGACGTGCCGAGGCCGAGCCAGGGAAACCGGATGTCGCCGAGATGCCCGACCAGCCACTCGAGCGCCGTCCACGCAACCGGCAGCACCACCCACAGCGGCACGCGCGGCGCAGCAAGCCGGATGCGCACGACGAACCAGAACATGGCCCCCGTGAGTAAACCGAGCACGGCAATGGTCGCGAAATAGCCCAGCGCCGAGAACGGGGTGAAATGCCAGAGCGCGACGACCATCCAATAAAGCACGAACGCGTTGGTGATCAGGCCGTACCACCAGCCGTAGCGAAATCCCTCGCGCGGATTGGCGGCCATCACCGCCTGGCGAATGAGTAACACGGCCGGGGTAATGGCGAAGAAACTGATTATTGGCAGCGGGAACGGCGGGTAACTCAGAGTGAGCGCGATCGCCCCCAGCGCGACGAGCAGTGCCAGCCGACGCCCGGTCACAGCAAGACGTCGCGCCCTTCGTCGGCGGAGCGGTAGATCGCGTCGAGCACCTTCTGCAGCGCAATCTGATCCCGCGGCGGCGGCGCGTTCACATCGCCCCGGATCACGGCGAGGAAGTACATCCACTCCGCCCGATACGACTGGATGAACTGCGTCTCGCGACCGGTCGCCCCCGTCGGCGTCACGTCGACCGCGGCGCCATGCTGCTCCTTGAAGATCCGCAGCGGCTGGATCATCGCCGAGCCTTTGGAGCCCACGATGTCGAACCAGAATCGCTCGCCCTCGCCCAGGTGGCGCCAGCTGACGTCCATGGTGATCGACACGCCGTTCTCACAGACGATCAGCGCCGACCCCATGTCCTCGACGGCTTCTTTCGCCGGCCGGGTGAGATGCGCCGAAATGCGCTTGGGCGCCGCCCACCCCGCAAGCCACATGGCGAGATCGATCAGCGGCAATCCCAAATCCAGCACCGCCCCGCCACCGGCCTGGTCGCGCCGCAGCCTCCACCCCAGCATCTGACGACTCGGCTGGAACGTGTACCAACCGCCGCGGACTGCTTGCAGGGCGCCGAGGTCGCCGCCGGCCAGGAAGCCGCGGACCGCCTGGACGTCGGAACGAAAGCGATGGTTCATGCCGACCATCACGCGTTTGCCGTAGCGGTCGCTGGCCGCGAGCGCGCGTTCGACACCGGCGACCGTCAGCGCGAGCGGACGCTCGCACAGCACATGCGCGCCGGCCGCGAGCGCCGACGTCACATGGATCTCATGGAGGTGATTCGGCGTGCAGATGACGACGACATCGACGTTCGCGTAGCGCAGCACTTCCTCGATGTCGTCGTAGGTGTCCTTCACCTCGAACCGCGACGCGAGCGCCTGAGCCTTGCCGAGATCGTTGTCGCAAATCGCCGCGACCTCGACGCCGGGCAGCCGTCGCAGGACCGGCAGGTGCGCGACCTGCGCGATCGCGCCGGCACCCACCACTCCCACGCGAATCGGATCGTTCACTTGCGCGCCGGGCTACCCGCGCTCCCGGCTCCCGGCTCCCGGCCCCCGCGCAGTCGATACATGATGCCCGTGCGCAAGCTGACGGTTCTCAGCCCACTCGACACCATGCCGCGACCGTCGACGGTAAAACGCCACGCGGGCGAGAGGTTGAACTCGAACCCCATGGTGCCGTTCAATCCTGCGGTGATGACGTCGAGCGCGTCCTCGACGAACGTGCCGTTGATCGCGGCGCCGCTGCCGTTCCGCACGTGGATGCTGATGCCCGTGCCGAGATACGCGGTCACGCCGTGTCCTTGGGGAAAGACAAACTGGAAATCGACGTCGCCGATCAGATCGCTGAGCCTGATCCGGCCGAGATTGATCGGCGTCGAGGGATGCGCGATGCTATCGAGGCGTGCCTCGAACCGGTTGATCGTCTGTTGATCGAATTCCGAACGAAAGAACGACAATCCGAGGAGCAGCCGCACCTTTGGTGCGATACGCCCGTAATCGAGGCGCACGCCCCCGACCGTGGTCCCTTTCAGTTCCGAGGCGCCGAGCAGTCCGGCATCGACCTGGATCCCGGAGAGCCGGAGGTTCTCGTAGGAGAATTGGTTGAGGACGCCCTGGGCGGAAAGACGGGCGGATGGAACGACAGACAGAAGAAGAATGGCCCTAATAGAGCTTCGCAATTTTCGTCCCCGGAAAGTACGTCGTCAGAATCTTCTGATAGTCCTGCCCGTCGCGCGCTCGTCCAATCGCGCCCCACTGGCACATGCCTACGCCGTGTCCGGAGCCGGCCCCCGCGGCGATCAGGCGATCGACCTCGCCCGTCGGACCCCTCGTGACCACGAGCTGAAAGGCCGAGCTGGCCAGGATGCGGTCCGGGTCCGGCCGCAGCACCGTGCGTACGTCAGGGCCCGGAATACGCACATCGCCACGCTCGAACACGATGTGGAGCTCGCCGACGCGACCCGACGGCGTCGTGCGACTCACCGCGACGTCGGTGATACGCGGCAGGCCGTCGCCCGACAGCGGCGTGATCGTCGCCAGTGTTCGCGACAATATAGCGCGCAGCTTTGCGCGGTCCCATTCTTCGCGCCACCGAAATCGCGGCGAAATGTCACAGTAATAGTGACCTCCTCCGCCCCCCCGAGCGTCGGAGACGGGCCGCAGATACGGCCGGGTGCGCGCAGTCGCGAACGCCTCTTCGACGCCCGCGGTGCTGAACCCGCAGGTCGAGTGGAAATAGGCGTCGATCACTTCACCATCGTACTCGAGCACCTGCCCCGCCGTGCGTCGCACACCGTCCCAGGCCTGATCCGTCTCCGCGGCCACGCCCAGGTACACCTGATCGCGCGTGTCGGCGTAGGCATCGAAGCCGAACGCGTCCCAGCGACCACGGTTCTTCAGCGCGAAACTGCGTGAGACGACGGCCTGCGCCAGCACGGCGGCGGTCTCGTCCGGGCGCCGGGGGCCGATTTCGGGTCCCACGACACCGGCGAGATAGCCCTCGAGGTTGACGCGATTCACGAGTGTGAGCCCGTCGCGGCTCGATGTCACGTTGATGCGGCCGCGGTAGCGCCTGCCATTGGCTTCGACGAAGCGATTCTCGGTGACATTCACGACCGCGACGCCACGCAGCGGCGCGGTGCGCGTGCTGTCGGGGCGGACTATCCGCAGCCGCGACGGATCGGCGGAATCGGGGACGATGACCCATCGCGTCCCGGCCGCGACTGAGCCGATCGGAAGGCCGGTCCCCGCGTCACTAACGAACAATTCGCCGCTCTCGGCGCCACCGATGGAAGCGTTCTTACCGCCTGTGGCAATGGCGATCCGCAGCTCGGGTTCGACGCCGGGGAGCGCCGGCGGTGCCGACGGCCCGGGACAGCCCAGCGCCGCCGCGAGACTAACGGCGAGCGCCGCGCGCTTCAGCGAGTGCCGCATCGAGCTCGGCGAGAGTGAAATCGATGTCTGCCGCGGTGTGCGCGCTCGACACGAATCCGGCTTCGAAGGCGGATGGCGCGAGAAAGATCCCGCGGGCCAGAGCCGCTTTGTGCCAGCGGGCGAACAGCTGCGTGTCGGCCTGGAGCGCTTCGGCGTAATTGTGAACGGGACCGCGCGTGAGATACATGCCCCACATCGAGCCGGCATGCGCGGCGCTTAGCGGCACGCCCTGCCGCTCCGCCAGACGCCGGACGCCGGCAACGAGTCGCGCCGTGTTCTGTTCGAGCATCTCATAGAAGCCGGTCTTGGCGGTCTCGCGCAGCGTGGCGAGCCCCGCCGCCATCGCGACAGGATTGCCGGACAAGGTGCCCGCCTGATAGACGGGACCCTCCGGGGCGATGCGTTTCATCAGTTCGGCGCGGCCGCCGTACACACCGACCGGGAACCCGCCACCCACGATCTTTCCCAAGGTCGTGAGGTCGGGTTTTACGTCGAGCCGCTGCTGAGCGCCGCCCGGCGCGACACGAAAGCCGGTCATCACCTCATCGAAGATCAACAGTGCGCCGTATTGGTCACACAGGGCGCGGAGCGCGGGATGAAAATCGGAATCGGGCGCGATGAACCCGGCATTTCCGACATACGGCTCCACGATGACGGCGGCGATCTCAGCGGCGTGCTCGCGGAACAGATCGGCTACGGCGCGCGCGTCGTTGAAGGGCGCCGTCAGCGTCAGCCCGGCCAGCTCGGCGGGGACACCAGGGCTGTCGGGAAGTCCCAGGGTCGCGACACCTGACCCCGCCTTCACCAAGAAACTGTCGGCATGCCCGTGGTAGCAGCCCTCGAACTTCACGATGAGCGAGCGATTCGTTGCCGCTCGCGCCAGGCGCACCGTCGCCATCGTGGCCTCGGTGCCGCTGTTGACGAACCGCATCATCTCGAGCGACGGCACACGGTGCCGCACCTCTTCGGCGAGCTCCACCTCCGCTTCGCAGGGCGCCCCGTACGTCCAGCCACGCTCGGCCGCCTTGCGCACGGCTTCGAGCACGGCGGGATGCGCATGCCCGAGGATCAGCGCACCCCACGAACACACGTAATCGAGGTACTCGTGGCCGTCGACGTCGGCGAGGCTCGCACCGTGGCCGTGAGAAACGAAAAAAGGCGTTCCGCCGACTGCCCGGAACGCCCGTACGGGAGAATTCACGCCGCCGGGCAACACCTGTTTCGCCCGGTCGAACAGCTCATGAGATCGCGTCACGTCAGCGCGGCGGCCTGGAAGTCGTAATCCTCACTCGCCGTGATGCGCGCGCGGACAAAGTCTCCCGGTGTCGTGCCGCCATTCTCGAGATACGTCACGCCATCCACGTCATCCGCTTGCCACTTTACTCGTCCAACCGCGCAATCGTCCATCAGGACGTCCACTTCGCGCCCGACGAAGCGCTCGAGTCGCTCAGCCGAGATGGCACGCTGTTGCTCGACGATTTCCGCCAGACGCTCCTGCTTGACGTAGTCTTCGAGGTCGTCCGCAAATTGAACCGCTCGCGTTCCTTCCTGCGGCGAGTAGGCGAACGCTCCCATGCGATCGAACTGCGCCTCCTCGAGGAAGGCCAGCAACGCGCGGAAATCTTCGTCCGTCTCGCCGGGAAATCCGACCAGGCAGGTCGTCCGAATCGCGAGGTCGGGAATCGCACTCCGCAGCCAGGCGAGCTTCTCGCGCAGCGTGCGGACGCGCTCGGGCCGGCGCATGCGCTCGAGCATCCGGTCCGTGGCGTGCTGAATCGGCATGTCGATGTACGGAACGATCCTCGGACTCCGCGCCATGAGCTCGACGAGCCGTTCGGTGATGCCAGCAGAGTAGACGTACAAGAGCCGGAACCAGGGTACCGCGGTCTCGGAAAGCAGCGCCTCGAGCAGGTCGGGCAGTTTCGGGCTCCCGAGGCCCAGATCCCGTCCCCAATGACCGAGATCCTGAGCGACGAGGTTGATCTCCTTTGCCCCTTGAGCCTCCAGCTGCTGCGCCTCCGTGATGAGATGCGTCAACGGCTCGGAGCGGTGCTTGCCGCGCATCAACGGGATGGCGCAGAACGCGCAGGTGTGATCGCAACCTTCGGAGATCTTGAGGTACCGCACGTGCGACTGATCGCCGAGGAATTGGCGAACGCCCGGGTGCGCGGCAACGGGGTCTTCGATCAAACCGCGTTGCGCGAGTTCCGGGACGAGATGGTGAAGCTCCGAGAAGCCGAGGAAGAGATCCACTTCGGGGATCTCGGTCCGCAGCTCCTGCTTGTATCGCTGTACGAGACAACCGACCGCCACGACCGCCTTGACCGCCGCCGTTGTCTTTAGTTTTGCCGCCTCGAGGATGGCGTCGATCGACTCCTGCTTGGCCGCGTCGATGAAACCGCACGTGTTGACCAGAATGACATCGGCCGCACGCAGCTCCGGCGTGACGGTCGCACCATGGCCGACCAGCTCGCCCACGAGGCGCTCGGAGTCGACGGTCGCTTTGTCGCAGCCGAGGGAGATGACGCCCAGCTTCATCCGCGGTAATTCCCGAACTTGAGCTCGAGACCGAAATCCTGCGCGCGGAGGAACGCGATCACTTCCTGCAGCTCGTCCTTGGACGGCGCGGTCACGCGAATCTCATCGCCCTGAATCGAGCCCTGAGCCTTCTTGAATTTCTTGTCTTTGATCGCCTTCACGATGGCTTTCGCTTTTTCCTGCGGAATGCCCTGCGTCAGCTTGATCTCGCGCCGCACGGTGTCGTTCGCCGCGGGTGTGAGTACACCGAGCTCCATGTTTTTTACCGGGACGCCACGCTTGATCATCTTGGACTGCAGCACGTCGAACAGCGCTTTCATCCTGAAGTCGTCGTCGGCAACGAGCGTCAGCGTCGCCTTGGCGCGGTCGAAGGCGATCGACACTTTCGACCCCTTAAAGTCGTAGCGCTGGGCTATTTCTTTTTGCGCTTGATTGACGGCGTTATCTACTTCCTGTAGATCCGCGCCCGTGGAAATGTCGAACGATGCGGTGGAGGCCATAGGCCGGGGAATATAAAAGGGAGAAGGGAGATCGGAGATGCCTGGATCGAGCCTCTCCCCTCTCCCTTCTCCCACTTTTAGATCAGGACAGGAAGCTTTCCAGCGCCCGGGCCCTGGAGACGTGACGCAGGCGCGCGAGCGCCTTTTCCTTCAGCTGCCGGACACGTTCCCGGGTGATGCCGAGCTGTGAGCCGATCTCTTCGAGCGTCATCGGCTCCTGGCCTTCGAGGCCGAAATAGAGTCGCAGAATGCGCGCTTCCCGCTCCTTGAGAGTCGCCAGCACCGACTCGATCGACTCGGTCAGCGCGTGCTCGAAGATCTCGTCGTCGGGTCCGGGATTCTGCGTGTCGGGCAGATAGTCGAGCAGCTTGTTGTCTTCGCCCGGTGTGAGCGGGGCGTCGAGCGATAGATGCGCCTGCGAGATCGACAGCGTCTTCGCGACTTCTTCTTCGGAGATGTCCATCCCTTCCGAAATCTCCTGCACGGTCGGCTCGCGACCGAGCTCCTGCAGCAGCGATGCCGAGCGTTTCCCGATGCGGTGCAGCGTGCCGGCGCGGTTCAGCGGCACGCGCACGATGCGCGATTGCTCGGCCAACGCCTGGAGGATCGCCTGGCGGATCCACCACACGGCGTACGAGATGAACTTGATGCCCTTGGTCTCATCGAACTTGTGGGCCGCGCGGATCAGGCCGAGGTTGCCCTCGTTGATCAGATCGGAAAGCGCCACGCCCTGGTTCTGATACTTCTTGGCGACGGAAACGACGAAACGAAGATTCGAGCGCACCAGCTTGTCGAGCGCCTCGGGATCGTTCTGCTTGATCCGCTGCGCGAGGGTGACCTCTTCCTCCCGCGTAATCAGCGGATACTGGCTGATTTCACGCAAATACTGATCCAGAGATCCCTCGTCGAATGATGCGCGCTTCGCCGTATTCAATTGCATGGGGTGGCCACTCCTCTCGGGGAAGCTACCTCTAATGAATCAGCGAACCGAGCCGGCTCCAGCGAATATCCGTCAGCCAGGGCAGCGCGTCGCGCGTTCCCCGGTCATAGCTGAAATACACGACGAGCGGGCGTCCTTTGATGGCGCTCGCGTCCACAAAGCCCCAATACCGAGAATCCGCCGAATTGTCGCGGTTGTCACCTAACACGAAGTACTTGTGCGGCGGCACACGCAGCGGTCCCCAGTTGTCGCGCGTGGGATGATAACGGTCCCGCTGTTCATCCGTCGCGCGCGCGAGATAGTCCTGCTGCCAATTGAAGTCCGGCTCGTAGTCGTCGTGCATGGGATCTTTGCGCTGCACATACGGCTCCTGGATCGCACGACCGTTGACGTACGTCTCACCGTCGCGCATCTCGACGATGTCGTTGCCGATGCCGATGACGCGCTTGACGTACGTGATCGACGGATCCTTGGGATACGCGAACACGATCACGTCCCCGCGATGCGGCGACTCGAACGCGGGCAGGCGCGCGGACGTCCCGGGAATTTGCGCGCCGTACACCGCCTTATTCACAAACAAAAAATCCCCCGCCAGCAGCGTGCGCTCCATACTGCCCGAGGGGATTTGAAATGCTTCGAGAAGAAAAGTGCGGATGATCAAAAATAGAACGAGCGCCATGCCGAGCGAGCGCATCCAACTGTCGAACCATCGACCGAATACGGAACGTGTGGACGACGGCGGTGGCGACGGGAGCCGTGGAGGCGTGTCAACGCCTTTGCCGGGCGACGGGGCTCCCAAGTCATGCATGTGACTTATCTTAGCAATCCCGGCCACACGGCGCAACAGTCACGCCCCATCCCCGAGCCGCACCCCATTGCCTGACTCGGACTCGGAAATCCCCGACCGGGTCGGCGTGGCGTACACGCGCGGCGAGACACGCGATTCTGCCCTCGCGTTCGATCCGACACCATGTGACGGTCGTCTCAGGCAACGCGTCGAGGGCGTCACCCTCGAGCGGCGCGCCCCCGGTCGCAAGGACGACGACGACCGACTCGTACGGAGGGAGCGGCATGGCCCGACGCTAGCCGCCCGCGAGTGATCATCGTCACCATTCTATCGCCGGGTGGAGCGTTTTACTCCGTGTCGATCTGCGCCCGCTGGAGCTGCCCCGAGAAGTCGACGTAGATCGTCTTGGTCTCCGAGTAGAAGTCGTAGACCTCCCAGCCGCCCTCGCGATGGCCGTTGCCGGTCTGTTTGACACCCCCAAACGGCAGGTGCGCTTCCGCCCCGATCGTCGGCGCGTTGATGTAGGTGATCCCGGTGTCGAGATCGGTCATCGCCTGGAAGGCGCCGTTGACATCGCGTGTGTAGAGCGAGCTCGACAACCCGTACTTGACGTCGTTGTTGATCTTGATCGCCTCGCTAAGATCCTTCGCGCGGATAACGGCCAGCACGGGGCCGAAGATCTCTTCCTGCTCCACGCGCATGCCGGGCTTCACACCGGTGAGCACAGTAGGTTCGTAGAACCAGCCACATTCGAGCCGGTTGTCACCTTGCGGGATCTTGCCGCCGAGCGCCACACTCGCGCCTTCGTCCTTTGCGATCTGGACGTACTCGGCAACCTTTTGCCGCGCGTCTTCATGAATGAGCGGGCCCACATCCGTCTTCTCGTCCAGGCCTGGGCCAAGGCGGAGCTTGGAAGCGCGATCGGCGAGCATCTGAACGAAGCGGTCGTGGACCTTGTCCTGCAGAATCAGCCGGCTGGTGGCGGTGCAACGCTGCCCCGTCGTGCCGAACGCGCCCCACAACACCCCATCGAGCGCGAGGTCCAGATCGGCGTCACCCATGACGATCATCGCGTTCTTCCCGCCCATCTCGAGCGACAGGCGCTTGTGCATCTTGCCGCACGTCGCGCCGATGACGGATCCGGTTTCGGTCGAACCGGTGAACGAGATGACCGGCACGTCCGGATGCTCGACGATCGCGCGCCCCACCACCGACCCTTGCCCGTGAACGAGCTGGATGACCTCGGCCGGCAAGCCGGCGTCCAGCAGGATTTCGACCAGCAGATGCGCGGTGTGGGGGACGTCCTCAGCGGGCTTGAAGATCACCGCGTTGCCGCATAGCAGCGCCGGAAACATTTTCCACGTCGGGATCGCCAGCGGAAAATTGAAAGGTGTGATCAGGCCCGCGACTCCGATGGAACGCCGGTAACTCATCGCCCATTTGTTCCGCAGCTCCGAGGGCACGACGCGCCCGAATAACCGCCGTCCCTCCGTGGCGGCGTAGAATGCGGTGTCGATCCCCTCCTGCACGTCTCCGCCCGTCTCGGCCAGTACCTTCCCCATCTCGCGCGTCATTGCGCGAGCGATCGCCTGCTTGCGCTCGACCAGCAGCTGGCCGACCCGTTGTAGTACCTGCCCCCGAATCGGCGCGGGCGTCTTAGACCATTCGGCAAAACCGCGTTTGGCCGATGCAATCGCGCGTTGCAGGTCGTCGGGACCGGATCGGGGAAATCGGCCGATGACGTCGTTCCAATCGGCCGGATTGCGATTCTCGAAGTATTCCCCGTTCGTGGGGGCGACCCAATCACCGGCGATGAAGTTCTTGAACTCGGGAACGGCCATGGATCTCACTTTGCGGGACAGGAGAAAGGAACGGGGGTCTTGCCGTAGATCCGAGGCAACACCTGGCGACTGACCAAGGCCAGTCCCCAGACGATTAGGACAATCGACAACGTGTGCGCAATACCGAGCCGCCGTTTCCACGATGTCAGCGCGCTCCAGACGCCGGCGACTGTCACCACCGTAGCGCCGGCGACGTACCACACAAGCCCCCACGAGCATCCGTGGGCCCACGGCCAGGTCAACATCCCGACGCCAAGAGCGAGACTGAGGCCAACCCGCATCCACGTCGTGAGCCAGGCGCGCCCGCGGGCTCGACCGGTATCGATGGATGGAGAACCGCCGACGCTTCCTGCGGCTGGCGCTCGCGGCGTCACCGGCACCGTTGGCACCCCGCGGCCAAGTGAGGGATCGGCGTCCGGTAACTTGGCGAGGAGCTTGTCCACCTCGCGCATCTCGCGATCCCAGTCGCGGTCCTTCTGCTCTTTCTCCTTCATTTTGCGTCTCCTGCTCCGGGACCACTTCCCAGACCGAATCGCTCGATCTTCTTGTACAAATTACTGCGCGGCAGATCGATGATCCGCGCGGTTTCCGACACGTTCCAGTCGTTCTCTTTGAGTTTGCGGTGGATAAAGGCGCGCTCGGCCGCAACCCTGAATTCCTCGAACGTGTCGGCACGGAGCCATGCCTCGTCGTCGCTGAGCTGGGTCTGCACCTGCTGTCCGTCTTCCTTACCGACGAGTCGTTCGACGTCCGCCTTGGTCACCCTGAGGCCGGGCGCGAGAATGAGCAGGCGCTCGACGGCGTTCTTCAGCTCACGAATGTTGCCCGGCCAATCGTACGACGAGAGCCGTTCCACAGCCGTCGGCTCGAACTCTTTGGCCGGCAGGCCGCCCCGTTGCACCAGCTCCTTGCGAAAATGCGCCACGAGCTGCGCGACGTCGACGCGGCGGTCGCGCAGCGACGGGACGTGGATCCGCACGACATTGACCCGGTAGAGCAGGTCCTCCCGAAATGTCCCGTTCTCGATCGCGGCGCCGAGATTCTTGTTCGTGGCGGCAACCACCCGGACGTCGACGTGGACCGTCGTTCCCGACCCGACGCGAGAAATCGCGCCTTCCTGGAGCGCGCGCAGCACTTTCGCCTGGGCGTCGAGGCTCATATCGCCGATTTCATCCAGCAAGAGCGTCCCGCCGTCGGCCAGCTCGAACTTCCCCACCCGGTCGGCGAATGCCCCGGTAAAACTGCCCCTGATGTGGCCGAACAGCTCGCTCTCGATCAGCTCGCTCGGAATGGCGGCGCAATTGACTTCGACGAACGGCCCCGCCGCGCGAGGACTCAGCGCGTGAATCGCCCGAGCCACGAGCTCCTTGCCGGTGCCGTTCTCGCCGGTGATCAGAACGCGAGCCGGCGTCGGCGCCACCTTTTCGATCAAGCCGATCATCGTGCGGATCGCCTTGCTCGATCCGACGATCTCGTACCGCTGCCGCACCTCCTGCTTGAGCCGGACGTTCTCGCTCGCGAGCACGACGTGCTGCATGGCGTTACGGAGCGTCAGTAGGATGCGATCGGTGTCGAGCGGCTTTTCGAGGAAGTCGTAGGCGCCAAGCTGGGTCGCTTCTACCGCGGTCTGGATGGTGCCGTGGCCCGAAATCATGACGACCTGCGCGCCGGCATCGAGCCTGCGGATGCGCTTCAGCGTCTCGAGCCCGTCCATGCCTTCCATCTTTACGTCGAGGAATACGAGGTGAGGCTGGAATTCTGGATAGGCCTGGATCGCCTCGCGGCCGGAGGCGTAGACCTGGACCGCGATCTTCTCGTACTCGAGGACCTGCTTCAAGGCCTCGCGGATCCCCTTCTCGTCGTCCACGACCATGACGCGACGCGGACTCATCGGGCGGTTCTCCGTGGTCGCTTGTAGAGCACGACCCCCCTCGTGTGCACCTTCACCTCGGTGACGGCCGGATCGACTTTGACGGGGACGCCGCCGTTAGCGGATGCGCCCGCCATCTGCTTCGTCATCTGCTTCACCAGCGGCGCCGGAATCTCGATGCCGTGGAGGCTGATCTCCGTAATGTCATAAAGCGCCGTGCCCGGCCGCGCAATCGCGACCGTGCCTCCCATGCGCAGCGGCTCGTGCTCGCCGAACATTCCCGCAAATGGACCAAGCGTTCCAGGCGGCAGTTGACGCGTATCGAGGCGCGCGTGGAGGATCAACTTGCCTTCCTGCAGCTCGACGCGCAGCGAGTCGTACATCTTGCGCACGTTCCAATCGATCCCCGCACCGATCAGCGACGCCATCTCATTCGGCGTCAAGACGACGGAGTCCGGCCCCGCCGGCGTGTCGAGATGGCCGAGCTTCTGTTTCCCCGAGGCGGTCGCGGTGGGCGTCGGTGCGCCGACGGCCGTGTCGGATACGGGGGGCAGCGCTGTGGAGCGGCCGAACCAATGCGCCGCGGTGGCCATGATCGGATCGCGGAACCACCACGCGAGCGCAAGCGCCACGAGGATGACGGCGGCGCAGCCGAGCTTGAATACGCCCTTAAGACAGCCGTTCATGATATTTGACCTGATACACCGGGCCATCCTTTTGGAGTGTGCTCTGCATCAGGTCGATGTCGGCGACGCTGAGCGTCTCGTCGAAGGCGATTTTCGCCAGGGCGGCTTCCAGACCCTGAAAGTCGCGCGGCCGCGCATCGCGCGCCGCACGCGCCAGCGTGACGTGCGGACGAAACGCGCGAGCCTCTATGGGAAATCCCAGCGGTGCGAACGCCTGTTCGACGGCGTGTTGCAACAGCTCGAGTCCAGGCTCCGGCGTCACACCCGCCCAGAGGACATTTGGGCGGCGATAGTCGGGAAATACGCCGAACCCGGTGAGCTGCAGCGTCAATGGTCGTGGCGCCCCGCGATTTCCCGCCGCCTGCTGCAGCGCATTGCGGAGCTCCGGTTCCCGCGCGTCGTCCACGTCGCCGAGAAATTTCACGCTGAGATGAATGTTCTCTGGACGAACCCACTTGACCGGCAGTTTCTCGCGAGCGCGCAATACGCCGAGCGCATCCCAGAGCTTTTGGCGCACCGCTTCGGGAAAATTCAGCGCGACGAAGGCTCTAACAGGCTGCCTCGACGATAGCCACGCGGATCGATCTCGACCTGAGCGAACCCGAGCGTGGTGAGCTGTGCGGTAATCGCCGCGCGCCGCGCTTCCAGCCAGGACGCCCAGGTCGGCTCGACTTCGATCCGAGCGATCTCGCCGAGATGCCGGACGCGCAAGTCGCCGGTGACACCGAGCTCGCGCAAGAACGCCTCGCCGCGCTCGACTTGCTGGAGGCGCGACGGTGTGATCGCGAGCCCATATTGCACGCGGCTCGAGAGACACGGCGCTGCGGGCGCATCCCAGGTCGGAAGTCCCAGCTCGCGCGAGGCGGCGCGGATCTGGGCCTTGGTGAGTCCCGCTTCAGCGAGCGGTGAGCGGATGCCGGCCTTCGCGCCCGCGGCCTTGCCGGGACGATGCTCGCGGAGATCGTCCGCGTTCGTGCCGTCACACACGACGGCCAACCCACGCTCACGCGCGAGGGGCACGAGACGGTTCCACAACTCGGTCTTGCAGTAGAAGCAGCGGTTGGTTGGATTGGCGAGATAATTCGCGTCTTCCAGCTCGTGGGTGTGAATCTCGACGAGCGGAATGTCGTAGCGCGCTGCGACGTCGATCGCGGTCTGCCACTGCGCCTCCGGATAGGATGCGCTCCGGCCGATCGCGGCGAGCATGCGATCCTTGCCGAGCTCCTGTCGCAGAACGACCGCCAGAAACGCCGAATCGACGCCCCCCGAATAGCCCAGTAATGCCGAGGGAAACTCGCGGACCAGGGCGCGGAGGGACTCCATGGCCGGAATAGTACCCCGGGGGATGTCCTATTCCAAGGACACTTTGCCCACCAAAACCGGGTATTCGTAGGGCGGAAACCGGTTATAGTTACGAAGCGTTCAGAGAGAAACCTTCGGGCCTTCAAAATGACCACTAAGACCGAGCTGGACCCTACCGATCGACGCATCCTGCGCGCTCTTAGCCAGGATGGCCGCGCCAGTTATCAGGCCATCGCTGATGAGGTTGGCCTGTCCCGCCCGGCGATCATGGAGCGGGTCAAGCGACTCGAAGAATCCGGCTACATCGCGGGCTACCGCGTGCAGCTGGATCGGGGGAAGGTCGGCTTTCCAGTCACGGCGTTCGTGGCGGTACGCTACGGATCGAGCGATTACGTCGGCGATGAGCCGCGGATGCGCGAAATGGAGAAGCACCCTGGTGTTCTCGAGTGCCACCACATCGCCGGCGACGATTGCTACATCCTGAAGGTCGTCGCGCCCGATCTCGAGGGCGTGCAGGACATTCTCCGGGCGCTGCGGGGACCAAACTCCCAGATGAATACGCGCACGACGATCGTGCTCTCTACGCTGTTCGAAAAGTCGGGCTTCATTCCCACCGAGCCTGATTGATGGCGGCGCTCAAAGGCAAAGCGCTCATCGCGTATCTCGTCGTTTGTGTCTTCTGGGGCTCGACGTATCTCGCGATCAAGATCGGCGTCACGGAGCTGCCGCCGTTTCTGTTTGCCGGTCTTCGCTTCCTCATTGCCGGGCTGTTGTTGTTCGCGATCGCGCGCGCGCTCGGCGATCGCCTGCCTCGGCGCAGCGATTGGGCGACGCTCGCGATCGTGGGTGTGCTGCTCCTCGCGGGCGGCAATGCGTTCGTCGTCTGGTCGGAGCAGTACGTCGGATCAGGCATCGCGAGCGTGTTCGTCGTGACCGTCGCGATTTGGACGGCGCTCTTTGACGCGATCATCCCCGGTGGTCAGAGCGAGCTCACCTGGCGCATCATCGCCGGCCTGCTGCTCGGTTTTTTCGGGACCGTGCTGCTCGTGGGCGCGACCCCGGCGGAAATTCTGGCGGCCGACAAGCGCGGTCCTATCGCGCTGACGCTGGCTAGCGCGTCCTGGGCGCTCGGAACCGTGTACGCGAAGCGCCATCCCACGCACGCCAGCCCCTACATGGGCGCGGCGTTTCAGATGATCGTCGGAGGCGCGACCGTGGCTCTGATCGGCACGGTGCTCGGCGAATGGCCGGCCTGGCATTTGAGCGCGCGCGGCGTCGGCGCGATCGCGTATCTCGTGGTGTTCGGATCGATCCTTGGATACAGCGCCTACTCGTACGCGCTGCGGCACGCATCCGCGACGGTGGTGGGCACCTACGCCTATGTGAATCCGGTCATCGCCGTTCTGCTCGGCTGGCTGCTGCTGCGCGAGCCCGTGGTTGGGCGCACATTTATCGCGATGGCGATGATTCTGACAGGCGTGATTTGGATTCAATTCTCGCACAAACCGCGACGGGCCGACGGGCTAACGGCCCCACCGTCCGTCGGCCCTGAGCCGGAGGCCAGTACGTGACACCGCCACTTCCTCGCGACGCCGTTCTTCTCGTCGTAGACGTGCAGAAGGGCATGGACGTCTATGCCAAACAGCTGAACCGCAATAACCCCGATCTCGAGCGCAACATCGCGCGATTGCAGGCGGCGTGGCGCAAGAGCGGTCGGCCGATCATCCACGTGCAGCATTTGTCGAAGGAGCCGCAATCGCCGCTCCGTCCCGGCCAGCCCGGCGTCGAGATCAAAGACGAAGTCCGCCCGCTGGTCGGGGAGCCGGTCGTCCAGAAGTCGGTCAACAGCGCGTTCATCGGTACGACGCTCGAGACCGATCTGCGCCGGCGCGGGCTGACGACGCTCGTCGTCGTGGGTCTGCAAACCAACATGTGCGTGTCCACGACCGCGCGGATGGCGGGAAACCTCGGCTTTACGACGTACGTGGTCTCGGATGCGACCGCGACGTTCGACAACGCTGGACCCAACGGAAAGCGCTATTCGTCGGAGCTGCTGCACGATGTCGCGCTCGCCGATCTCCACGGTGAGTTCGCGACCGTACTGGACACCGACTCCGTGCTGGAGCGCGCCCAATGAAAATCCGCAAAGTCAATCTGGCGGAGATGTTCGGCCGATTTCAGGACCACTGGAAACCCAAGATCGTGGGCGAGGTGAACGACAGCGTCGTCAAGCTCGTGAAGTTCACGGGCGAGTTCGTCTGGCATCACCACGACCGCGAGGACGAGCTGTTTCTCGTGGTCAAAGGTCGCATGCGGATGGCGCTGCGGGACGGTGACGTGACGGTGGGACCCGGTGAATTCATCATCATCCCGCACGGTGTCGAGCACAAACCGGTGGCCGAGGAAGAGACGCACGTCCTGCTGTTCGAACCCCATACCACCTTGAACACGGGAAACGTCCGCAATGAACGCACCGTCGCCGAGCTCGATCGTCTCTAAGCCACGCACCCTGATCGCGCGGGTGTGGCACGGCGTGACACCTGCCGAGCGCGCGCAAGCGTACACGGCGTATCTCGATCGCACGGGCGCACGGGATTGCCGCGCCGCGCCCGGCAACCGCGGCGTCTACGTGCTACGCCGCATTCAGAACGACCGCGCCGAGTTCACGTTCATCTCGCTGTGGGAGTCGCTCGAGGCGATCCGCGGCTTTGCGGGCGAGGATTACGAAAAGGCCCGGTACTATCCGGAAGACCGCGATTTTCTCACCGAGCTCGAGCCCTTCGTCGAGCACTACGACGTGGTGGGCGCATCGCCGGCGAAGTGACGACTCCCGGCCCCCGAGAAACCGAAATCTCCCTCGATCCGGCCGACGAGCGCGGCTGGGAGGAGCTGCGGCAGCTTGGCCACCGCATGGTGGACGAGATGCTCGCGTATCTGCGAACCGCGCGGGAGCGCCCGGTCTGGCGCTCCGTTCCCGCAGAGGTACGCCGGCGCCTCGCCGGTCCGGCGCCGCGCGCGGGGACGCCGGCGGCGGACGTCTACGAGGAGTTCAAGCGCGACGTGCTCCCCTACCCCACCGGCAACATCCATCCGCGATTCTGGGGCTGGGTGATCGGTACGGGAACGCCGGTGGGCATGCTGGCCGACATGCTCGCCTCCGGCATGAACCCGCAGGTTGCCGAGTTCGACGATGCGTCGGCGGTAGTAGAGAACCAAGTGATCGGCTGGCTCGTCGAGCTACTCGGACTCCCAGCCGGGACGCACGGCCTGCTGGTTTCCGGCGGCTCGATGGCCAACTTCGTCGGCCTCGCTGTCGCTCGCAACGCGCGTGCCGGGTTCGACGTGCGCGAGCGCGGTCTGCAGAACGGCGCCGGCCGGCGTCTGGCCCTCTACGCCTCCACAGAAACGCATTCGTCGGTACGCAAAGCCGTCGAGCTGCTCGGCTTGGGGCATGATGCGCTACGCTCGATCCCGGTCACGGCCGACTTCACGATCGATTTGCAGGCGCTCCGCGAAAAGCTCACGTCGGACCGGGCGGCGGGATGGCGGCCGATTTGCATCATCGGGAATGCGGGCACGGTCAACACCGGAGCAACCGACGATTTGCGCGCGCTCGCAGCACTCAGTCGCGAGACGGGCGCCTGGTTCCACGTGGACGGCGCGTTCGGCGCGCTCGCTGCGCTCGTACCCGACCTGCGGCCGCTTGTCGCCGGTCTCGAAGAAGCGGATTCCGTCGCCTTCGACCTGCACAAATGGCTCTACATGCCGTACGAGGTCGGCTGCACGCTGGTGCGCGATCAAGCCGCGCATCGCGCCACGTTCACCGTGACCCCCGCCTATCTCGCGTCATTCGACCGCGGCATCGCGGCCGGCGGCTTCCCGTTCGCCGAGCGGGGCGTGCAGCTCTCGCGTGGCTTTCGGGCGTTGAAGGTGTGGATGTCGTTCAAGACGCACGGCGTGGACGCCTTCGCGCAACTGATTCACCAGAACGTCCGGCAGGCGCACTATCTCGCCGGGTTGGTCACCAAGCACCCGCGGCTCGAGCTGCTCGCGCCGGTGCCGCTCAACGTCGTGTGTTTTCGATTTGTCGTTCCCGGCGCCGGCGACGCGAACCTGAACGCGATGAACAAAGAGATTCTGTTGCGCATTCAGGAGAGCGGCCTGGCAATTCCGTCACACACGCTGCTCAACGGCAAGTTCGCGATCCGCGTTGCGATCACGAATCACCGCAGCCGGCGAGAAGATTTCGATGTACTGGTGAATGCCGTGGTGGAAACCGGCTCAGCCGTTCGTGTCGGTTGAGCCGACGATCTTGCCCTCGATGGGATTGCTGAACGACCGGACGGTGTGATAGGCGAGGTCGATGTCCTTGGCCTTCGCGAATTCGGTCAGGATGTCGTCCCAGATCGCGGATACGGTCCCGCGCCGGCGCCGCGGCTCGATCAAATAGCGAATCGTCAGCACAATACCGGAATCCGCGGCGCTGGTATAGACGATGGGCGTGAGTTTCTTGTAGTTGATCAGATATTGCTGTGAGGCGGCCAGCAGATCGCGCTCCGCCTCCTCGGTCAGATGCTCGGCGTGCTTGAACGCGATGGCCGTCAGGATTTCCTTCGCCTTCCGCCAGTTGCTCTCATAGGTCACGAGCACCGGCACCTCATTCCAGATGTATTTGAATCCTTTGTCGTAATTCGCGACCGGCTCCGTGAACACCTGCTGATTCGGGATGTGGACGATGCGACCGGTGCTTTGATCCGCGTCCACCCAGACGCCGATTTCGTTCAGCGTGAACTGAAACAGATGCACGTCGATCACGTCGCCGCGATGTTTGGCGATTTCGATGCGGTCGCCGACGTCGAACGGCCGCCGCCAGACGATGAACGCCCAGCCGGCGAGGTTCGAGAGCGGATCCTTCAGCGCGATCGCGATTCCCGCCGAGACCAGGCCGAGGAACGTCGCGAGCGATTTGAATCCTTCGAGCCATTCGCGCCCGATGACGAGGACGGCGATGGCGAGGGTGATGTAGGTGATCGTCTTGCGCCAGCGGTAGCGCGTCCACGGATCGGTGAACCGCCGGTAGGCGATCGCGAGAACGATGCGCTCGACGATCCAGAGCCCAACGATCACGATGATCGTGACCAGCAGGTGCATCTGGACGTCGGGACTCAGGCCGATGCGAGTCTGCAACCAGTCGCGCACGGTGGCCAAAGGTACGAGTCCTCCTACCTTTAGGCCACCGTGGAACAGCTGCACATCCTGCGCGACCTCGCCGTCATTTTCGCCGGCTCACTGCTGGTCATTCTGCTTTTCTACAGGCTCAGGCTGCCCGCGCTCCCCGGCTTTATCGTGGCCGGTATTCTGCTCGGTCCGAACGCGCTCGGCCTCGTGACTGAGCCGCGCGACGTCGAGGGCCTGGCCGACGTCGGCGTCATCCTGCTGCTGTTCACGATCGGGATCGAATTCTCGCTCAGCCGGCTGCGCGAGATGGGCCGCCAGATTCTCGCGAGCGGTGTCGCGCAGATGGGGTTCACGGTGCTCGCCGCGCTGGCGGTTGGCCTTGCATTCGCGGGCACCTGGCGGATCGCGTTGTTCCTTGGCCTGCTGATCGCCCTGTCGAGCACGGCAATCGTATTGAAGGTGCTGACCGACAAGGGCGAGATCGACGCGCCGCACGGCCGGCTGGCGACCGCCATGCTGATCTTTCAGGATCTGTGTGTCGTGCCGATCATGCTGGTCCTGCCGTTCCTCGCCGGAAATGCACGGGGTGGCATCGTCGGGCTGCTCGCGGCTCTAGGAAAAGCCGCGGTGGTCGTCGCCGGCGTCATCCTGGCGGCGCGCACGATCGTGCCGCGTATTCTCACCGAAATCCTCAAGACGCGCAGCCGCGAGTTGTTCCTGATCGCGGTGATTCTCATCGGCACGCTCACCGCCCTCGGCACCGCTGCGGCGGGCGCGTCGCTCGCACTCGGCGCCTTTCTGGCGGGCCTGATCATCTCGGAATCCGACTACGGCTATCAGGCAATGGCGGAGCTGATGCCGTTTCGCGACATCTTCATCTCTCTGTTCTTCGTCGCCGTCGGCATGCTGGTGCAGGTCACGACCATCACGCGTTACATCGGTCTTTCGCTGCTCGCCGTCGCCGTGATCATGAGTGGCAAGACGCTCGCGGCGGCGGTGGGGCCTGCGCTGATGGGATACTCGGGGCGGGTGGCGCTGCTCGCCGGCGTCGCCGTCTCGCAAATCGGGGAGTTCTCGTTCGTGCTCGCCAAGGAGGGCCGAACCGCAGGCCTGCTGACCGACCTGCTGTATCAGCAGTTCCTGGGGGTCGCCGTGGTCACGATGCTGGTGACACCGTTCCTGCTACAGGGCGGCCCGGCGATTCTCGATGCCGTCGAAAAACTCGTGCCGCTCGACCGGCTGCTCCCTGGATTCCGGCCGCGCGATCTCGGCCCGGTGCACGAACAGATCAGGGACCACGTGATCATCGCGGGCTATGGGCTCAACGGCCGCAACGTGGCCGTCGCACTGCGATCGATTCACGTGCCCTATCTCATCGTCGAGCTGAACGCCCAGACGGTGCGCCGCGCGCGGGCCGAGGGTGAACCGGCGTTTTACGGCGATGCGACCCGGGAGGAGATGCTCCGCGCGCTGGGCGCCGATCGCGCCCGCATGCTCGTGATCGCGATCTCCGATCCAGCGGCGACGCGCCGCATGGTGCGCGTGGCGCGCGACGTCAACCCGCAGCTCCACATCATCGCGCGCACGCGCTACGTGGTCGAAATCCCCGAGCTCACCCGGCTCGGCGCCGACGTGGTCATTCCCGAAGAGTTCGAGACGTCGATCGAGATCTTCGCGCGCGTGCTGACGCATTACGACGTCCCGCGCGACGAGATCGAGCGCCTCGTGAGCGAGATCCGCGCGTCGCATTACCAGGCGTTGCGGCCCGGCGCTCGGCCCCGGCTCACCCTCACCGGTGAGTTCCGCGCGCTTCCGCAGATGCACGTCGACCGCATCATACTCGGCCCGAATGCCCCCGCCGTCGGCCGCACGATCGCGGACACCGCGTTGCGCTCGCGCACGGGGGCCCTGGTGCTCGCGGTGCGGCGCGGGGACAGCGACGTCCCCACACCCGGTGCCGACTTCCGGTTCGAGGAGGGTGATGTGCTGGTCGTAGTCGGCCAGGCCGAGCACATCAACCGCGCACGAGAGGCGCTGACCACCGACGCTTCCGCGTTCCCCTATCTGTAACCTCCGGCGCTCCTCGTTGCCGGCGGAGCCGCCGTTCAGAGCCCGCACGGGGGCTACCCCACTCCACGCCGGTCCAAACTCCGATACTGAATCGCCTCGCTCACATGTTTTGGCTCGAGGGCGGCGGCCTCGGCGAGGTCCGCTACAGTCCGCGAGATTTTCAGAATGCGGTGATACGCGCGCGCCGATAATCCCAGTCGCGTGATGGCGGTCCTGAGGAGCGCATCGGCCGCATCTGAGACGCGACAGTGGGCTCGCATGTCTCGGGGCGCCATGTGCGCGTTGGCATAAATGCCCGGGCGATTCGCGAACCGCTCCCGCTGCCGCACGCGCGCGCGGTCCACGCGCTCGCGGATCGCCTCACTCGACTCCCCGCCGCTTTCCGCAGTGAGGGCCTTGTACTTGACCGCCGGCACCTCCAGGTGGATGTCGATCCGATCGAGGAGCGGTCCCGATACGCGCGCGAGATAGCGCTGCACGTCCCCCGACTTACAGACGCAGCTGTGATGCGGGTCGCCGTACCAGCCGCAGGGACAAGGATTCATCGCCGCGGCGAGCATGAAGCGCGCCGGGTAGGAGAGACTCATTGCGGCGCGCGCAATCGTCACGACGCCATCTTCCATGGGTTGGCGCAACACCTCAAGCACATTCTTGCGAAATTCCGGCAGCTCGTCCAAGAACAGCACACCGCCGTGCGCCAGGCTGACCTCGCCCGGTCGGGGGTACGATCCGCCGCCGATCAAGCCGGCATCCGAGATGGTGTGATGCGGCGCCCGAAACGGCCGCCGCGCAACCAGCGATTCGCCGAGTGGCAGCGTTCCGGCGACGGAATGGATCTTCGTGGTCTCGAGCGCCTCGTTGAGACTCATCTTTGGCAGAATCGTGGGGAGTCGGCGGGCGAGCATGGTCTTGCCCGATCCCGGTGAGCCCACCATGAGGATGTTATGCCCGCCCGCCGCCGCGACCTCGAGCGCGCGCTTGGCGTGCGGTTGGCCCTTCACCTCCGCGAAATCGACATCGTCCGTGGCGCGTTCCGCAAACAGCCGCGCCACATCGATCGACGCACCATCCAACTCGGCCTTGCCGTCGAGAAAATCCGCGATCTCCGCGAGGCAGCCTGCTCCGAGCACGCGCAAGCCCTCCACGACCCCGGCTTCGGCGAGGTTCTCACGAGGAAGGATGAGCGCTTCGAGACCAGCCGTCCGCGCCGCCAGGGCCACGGGCAACGCTCCGCGGACCGGCCGAATGGCGCCCTCCAATCCCAGCTCGCCGAGCACGGCGATCTTTGCGAGGCGCTCCGCCGTTACCTGCTCGGTGGCAGCCAGGATGCCGAGCGCGATGGGAAGATCGAACGCCGAGCCTTCTTTTCTTATATCGGCCGGGGCGAGATTGACGGTGATGCGGCGGAGCGGGAACGTGTAGCCGGTATTGGCCAGGGCGGCGGAGACGCGGTCGCGGCCTTCCTTTACGGCACCCTGCGGAAGCCCCACGGTCACGAAGGTAGGCAACCCGTTCGCGATGTCCGTCTCGACGTCCACCAGGTAGGCATCAATCCCAAGGACGGCGGCGGAGCGTACGCGCGCGAGCATCCTGGAGGCTACGTTTAGCAGCGCGCGGGACGTACCCAAAAACCCGCCCTGCGGGGCTAAATGACGCCATGGGGACGATATGCGTATAGAGGTCGTGACTTTTCGAACTTTTTGGCTCGCCGGGCTCGCCGTGGCCGCGACGACGGCCTGCGGCTCGCACCGCGGTGGGCCACCTCCCAAAGTCCCCGTTAGTGTTGCGCGTGCCGAACGCCGGGCGCTGCGTTACGAGCTGGACGCAAACGGCACTGTCGAACCGATCCGCTCGGCCGACGTGCGACCGCAGGTCACCGGGACGATCCTGCACGTCAACTTCAATGAAGGCGATGAGGTAAAGGAGGGCCAGGTTCTCTTCGAGATCGATCCGCGTCCCTATCGCGCCGCTCTCCAACAGGCCGAGGGAGGCCTGCTGCGCGATGTCGCGACGGCGGCCAGCGCTGCGCGTGAGGCAGCGCGCTACAAGACCCTGGCGCAATCGAACACGGTGACTCAGGAGGACTACGAGGCGAAGCAGGCCACGGCGGATGCCGCGGCAGCCGCGGTGCAATCCGATTCCGCCACGGCAGCCATGGCGCGCCTCAATCTCGAGTATGCGACGGTGCGTGCGCCGATCGGCGGCCACACCGGAAGAATCCTGTTGCACGAAGGCAATCTCGCGCGCGCCGGCACCGACTTGCTCGTGTCGATCGTCCAACTCCGGCCCATCCTCGTGCGTTTTCCCGTCCCGGCAACCAATCTGCCGGCGCTGCGCGAGCGGGCGGGACAGCAGCTCAAAGTGATCGCGCTGCCCGCGCGCGATTCCGCTTCCGCCGTGCAGGGAACTCTGTCGTTCATCGACAACCAGGTCGACACGACGACCGGGACCGTTCTGCTCAAGGGAAGGTTCGACAATCGGGACCGGACGTTGTGGCCCGGCGAGTATGTGACCATCACCCTCGTCATGGGCATTCAGAACGACGCCGTGGTGGTGCCGAGTCAGGCAGTGATGCAGAGCCAACAGGGGACGTACGTGTTCGTCGTCAATAATGACGGCACGGCGTCGATGCAGCCGGTGACGGTACAGCGGACGCTCGACAGCCTCAGCGTGATCGCCGGCGTGCCGACCGGGGCATTGGTCGTCACCGACGGTCAAGTCCGCCTGACGCCGAACGCGAAGGTGGACATTCGCGGCGGTCCGACCACCGAGACAGCCGGTGGCGGGGGTGCCGGCGGCTCAAACGGAGGCGGAGCGAAGACGCAGTGAGTATTTCCGGCCTGTTCATTCGCCGGCCCGTTGCCACGACGCTGGTGATGCTGGGCATCCTGATGTTCGGGATCATGGCCTACCGGCTGTTGCCCGTGAGCGATCTGCCGAACGTCGATTTCCCCACGATCACCGTGGGCGCCGGACTCCCGGGTGCGAGCCCGCAGACGATGGCGGCGGCGGTCGCCACGCCGCTCGAGAAGCAGTTCACGACGATCGCCGGAATCGATGCCATGACGTCGTCGAGCACGCTCGGCAGCACGAACATCACGCTGCAGTTCGCCCTGTCGCGCAACATCGACGCCGCCGCACAGGACGTGCAGTCCGCCATTTCGAAGACGCTCCGGCAGCTTCCGCCGGGAATGCAGCCGCCGTCCTACAGCAAATCCAATCCCGCGGATTCGCCGATTCTCTATCTCGCGTTGACGTCGGGAACGATGCCGCTCTCCGCGCTCGACGAATGGGCCGAGACGTTCCTCGCGCAGCGGCTCTCGACCGTTGACGGGGTTGCGCAGGTCCAGGTGTTCGGCTCGGCGAAGTACGCGGTCCGGATCCAGGTGGATCCGAAGGCGCTCGCGTCACGCGGGATCAGCCTGGATGAGGTGACCAACGCCGTCTCCTCCGGAAATCCCAATCTGCCGACCGGCACGCTCTGGGGACCGCAACGCGCCTACACCGTCATGGCCGACGGCTCGATCTCGAGCGCTCCCGAGTTCCGCAAGCTCGCGGTGGCCTATCAGAACGGCGCGCCGGTGCGGCTCCAAGACGTTGCCCAAGTTCTCGACGACGTCCAGGACTCCCGCAACGCCAACTGGTACGATGGAAAGCGTTCTATCGTCCTCGCGATCCAACGCCAGCCGGGCACGAATACCGTCGAAGTCGCGGGCCGCGTGAAGGACATGGTCGCGACACTCAGTGGACAGATCCCCGCCTCGGTCGAAATCAACACGCTCTACGATCGCTCGGTATCGATTCGGCAGTCGGTGAATGACGTGCAAGTGACGTTGCTGATCACCTTGTCGCTCGTCGTCATGGTGATCTTCCTGTTCCTCAAGAACCTGTCGGCAACCGTCATCCCGAGTTTGGCGCTGCCGTTCTCCATCATCGGCACGTTTTCGGTGATGTACTTGATGGGCTACAGCCTCGACAACCTCTCGCTGATGGCGTTGACGCTGTCGGTGGGTTTCGTCGTCGACGACGCCATCGTGATGCTCGAGAACATCGTCCGGCACATGGAGAAGGGGAAACCCGCGATGCAGGCCGCGCTCGACGGCGCGCGTGAGATCGGGTTCACGATTCTCTCCATGACACTGTCGCTGACCGCCGTGTTCATTCCCGTACTGCTGATGGGCGGCATCCTGGGCCGCCTGTTTCATGAGTTCGCGGTGACGATCGGCGTGGCGATTCTCGTCTCGGGCTTCGTGTCGCTGACGCTCACGCCCATGCTGTGC
>Ga0070730_10000403_pt1 | contig 51538 bp, 49 predicted proteins | sample Coa_R1_3_FD_66447 | JGI IMG/M metagenome (GOLD analysis project Ga0070730, IMG submission 66447) | Surface soil microbial communities from Centralia Pennsylvania, which are recovering from an underground coalmine fire - Coalmine... | ecosystem: Environmental > Terrestrial > Soil > Unclassified ...
GGTCGCCCGCGCGACCCCCGCCATCTCGCGCGGCACCCTCTATATCGGAACGCAACAGGGCGCCTATACCCTGGCGATCGACGCGAGGACCGGTGCGCTGCGTTGGAAGACCCAGCTCGACACGCACCCCCTGGCCATCATCTCGACCTCGGCAACGGTTTATAACGGCGTCATTTATACCGGGGTAGCGTCGTCCGAGGAAAATGCCGCCATCGATCCGACCTACCCATGCTGTTCGTTCCGCGGCAGCGCCATGGCCCTGAACGCCGACACCGGCGCCGTCATTTTCAAGAAATATATGGTCCCGACCGGCTATAGCGGCGGCTCCATCTGGGGCAGCAATCCCGTTGTCGACCCGTTGCGGCGCACCGTTTTCGTCGGCACGGGGAACAACTACGACACCCCGACCGATCCCGCCTTCAAGAGCTGTATCGCCGCAGGCGGAACACTGCCGTCCTGTCTATCACCGAATGACTACGTCGATTCGATCGTAGCCTTGGACATGAGGACCGGCGCAGTCAAATGGTCCCGAAGACTTTCCAGCAGCGATGACTGGAACGTTTCCTGTTTCTTTGATGCTCCCGGCATAGACAATTGCCCCTCGGGCAGCGGTCCCGACTATGACTTCGGTTCGGCCCCGAATGAGTTCGTCACGGTGATGCCTGACAGGTCGTTGAGGCAGATACTGGGAGCCGGTCAGAAGAGCGGCGTCTATTCGGCGTTCGACCCGGACACGGGCAAGCTGCTCTGGGCGACGCAGGTTGGCCCAGGCTCGAGCCTGGGCGGCATCGAGTGGGGATCCGCGACCGACGGCCAGCGCATCTATGTTGCCATCTCGAACCTCAACCACATCCCCTACGCTGCCGGGAGCGCTGGCTCATGGGCGGCGCTCGATGCGGCAACCGGGAAGATCATCTGGCAGAAGGCGGACCCGAACGGTTCCCTCGATCTCGGCCCGATGACGGTCATGCATGGGGTCGTCTACGCGCCGTCAATGGGAGCCAATGCACCCAATATGTACGCGTTGGACGCAGCCACCGGGAACACGCTCTGGAGCTACAAGACGGCCGGCTCGGTCAATGCCGGGGCGGTCGTAGTGGACCGGACCGTCTACTGGGGGTCCGGCTATGCGCATCTGCCGATCCCGGGATTTGTCGGGAACAATCAATTCTTCGCGTTCACGGTTCCACGGGGTTACTAAGCGCCGTTACATGCCTTAGCGGGAATTGGTCCGGGCTTCGGGATCGACGTCAGCATTCACTGACCTCGCCCGAAGCCCGCGATCGATTGGCGCGTCCCTATGCCGCCCGGATCGTGTCCAGGAACGCGCCGACCTTCTGCTTCAGGGTCGAGCCGCGCTCGGCCAGGTCGGTCGCGGCGTCGAGCACCTGGCCGGCCTCGGTGCGGGTGCTGCCCATGGCGTCGGCCACGAGGCCCATATTGACCGAGACCGCTTCGGTGCCGCTGGCGACCTGCTGGACCCGGCGCGAAATTTCCTCGGTTGCGGCCGTCTGTTCCTCGGTCGCGGCGGCGACGGCGGTGACCAGCTCGCTGATCTCGGTCACGGTGCGCGTGACGCCGGAGATCGACTTCAGCGCGGCCGTCGCCTCGTCCTGGATGGCGCCGACCTGGGTGCGGATCTCGTCGGTGGCGTCCGCCGTCTGCCGCGCCAGCGCCTTCACCTCGGACGCCACGATCGCGAAGCCCTTGCCGGCCTCGCCGGCGCGCGCGGCCTCGATCGTCGCGTTGAGCGCCAGGAGGTTGGTCTGGCTGGCGATCGAATTGATCAGGCCGACGACCTCGCCGATCTTGCCGGTCGCCCGTTCCAGGTTCTGCATCAGGCCGGCGGCGGTCTGCGCTTCGGCATTGGCATCGTCCGTGGTCCGCACCGCCTGGGCCAGGCTCCGGCTGATCTCGCTGATCGACGCGAACAGCTCTTCCGACGCCCCGGCGACGGCGCTGACGTTCTGCGACGCCTCGTCCGAGAGTGCCACGATCTCGCCGGACTTCTCGCTGGTGCTCTGGGCGCTCACGGTCATGGTCTGGGCCGAACGCCGCATTTCGGCCGACGAGGCCGACACCGCCTCGACCACGCCGCCGACCGCGCCCTCGAATTCCGCGGCCATGCTCAGCAGCGACGCCCGACGTTCCGCCGTGGCCGCCTGCTTCATGTTTTCCTGCTCGAGGCGCAGCGCCTCGGCCTCAGCCATGCTGGCGCGGAACACCTCGACCGCGCGCGCCATGGTGCCGATCTCGTTGCGCTCGGCGATATAGGGCACGGCGACCGCCATGGTGCCGGACGCGAGCGTCTCCATGGTGCCGGCCAGGCTGCCGATCGGGCGGCTGATGCTGCGGCCGACATAGGCGGCCAAGCCGCCGGCCAGGCACAGGGCCAGGAGCGCGAAGCCGCCGATCGTGAGCACGCCGTGCCAGACGATGGCATCGATATCGTCGACATAGACGCCCGCCTGGACGACCCATTGCCATGGCTCGAACGCGGCGGCGTAGCTGAGCTTGTCGACCACCATCTGCTGGCCGGGGCGCGGCACCAGGGTCCAGACGAAGCCGCCGCCCGGCTTGCGGCCGGCGTCGATCAGGTCGGCGACGGTGCGATGGCCCTGCGGGTCGGTCGTGTCGATCCGGTTCACGCCCTCGAACTTGGCATTGCTGTGAACCAGGGTCACGCCGTCGTACTGGTAGATGCCGTAGTAGTTGCCCTCGCCCCAGCGCATCGCCCGCGCCGCGGCCTTCACCGCGTCCTGCGCCTGGGGCTCGGTCATTTTGCCCGCCGCGACCTGGCCGTCGTAGAATTTCATCACGCCGACGACGCTGGTCACCATGTCATGCAGCTTGTCCTGGCGTTCCTGGATCATCGATTGCCGGAACGACACCGCCTGGATGGCGACGACGCCGACGATCGAAAGCACGAGCAATCCGACGATCAGCGCGACGCGCTGGGTAATGCTGAGACGCTGCATGGGAAGGCCTTGCGGAACGGAAGAACAAGTCCGTAGCCGTTAGGCGTTAAGCATTAAATCTTACTTAATCGGCCCCGGACAGCACGCCTTCGTTGCAGAAATGGTGCGCGCGGCGACCATGACTTTTACCAAATCCGCACCGAATGAGGATAATCCAGGCACAGAAATACCAGGGTAGTGATTGGTTTGATTTCCGCTACCCTGGTAGATGATCCAACGGCAGCGGTCCCGGCGGCTTGACCATGCGGATGGCGAAGTTGCTGCGCACGTCGCTCACCCCCGGCAGCTTCAGCAAGGTGCCCAAGAGGAAATCCTCGTAAGCCTCCAGGCTCGCGACCGCGACCTCGAGCAGGAAGTCGTGCTCGCCCGAGATCAGGTGACAGGCGATCACCTCCGGCACGGCGCGCATCGCCTGCTGGAACGCCGTCGCTTCCTCGTCGCGATGGCGCTCGACCTTGACGCCCACGAACACGGTCAAGGCGAGCCCGATCCTTCGCCGGTCGAGCGTCGCGCGGTAGCCCTGGATCACGCCGTCCCGCTCCAGGATCTTGACCCGGCGCAGGCAGGGTGAGGCCGATAGACCGACCCGCTCGGCCAGCTCGACGTTGGTGAGCCGCGCCTCGCCTTGCAGGGCCGCAAGCAGGCGGCGGTCGATCGCGTCTAATTCCGGTTTTGGCATGATCGTCCAATAATAAAAATTATATTGGCATATCCTGCCAAGATGGTCGCATTTCGAGGCCGAGTTCGCAAGGACACGCCCTAGCCATCGCGCCTACACTCCGCCCATCAAAATGGGAGGAAACGAATGGTCGATCGGAAACCGGCGAACGGGCGCGGCTTTGCCACGCGCGCGATCCATCATGGCTACGAGCCGCTCGACCATCAGGGCGCGCTGTCGGCCCCGCTCTACCTGACCTCGACCTTCGCCTTTCCGAGCGCCGCCGAGGGTGGCCGCCGCTTCGCCGGCGAGTCCCAGGGCTATATCTATGGCCGGCTCGGCAACCCGACCGTGACCCTGCTCGAGGAGCGGCTCGCCAGCCTCGAAGGCGGCGAGGCAGCGCTGGCGACCGCGTCGGGGATGGGTGCCATCACGACGGCGATCTGGACCCTGCTGAAGCCCGGCGACGAGATCCTGACCGACCTGACGCTCTATGGCTGCACCTTCGCCTTCTTCCGCCATGGCCTGGCGCAATTCGGCATCACCGTGCGCCATGCCGACCTGACCGATCTCGCCGTGGTCGAGGCCGCGCTGACGCCCGCGACCCGGCTCGTCTATTTCGAGACGCCGGCCAACCCGAACATGCGGCTGGTCGATATCGTGGGCGTGGCGGAGCGGGCCCATGCCCACGGCGCGCTGGTCATGGTCGACAACACCTATTGCACGCCGCTGCTGCAGCGGCCGCTGGGGCTGGGCGCCGACCTGGTCGTCCATTCCGCGACCAAGTATCTGGGCGGCCATGGCGACCTGCTGGCCGGCGCCGTGGTCGGCGGCCGGGAGCTCATCGACCGCATGCGGTTCTTCGGCCTCAAGGACATGACCGGCGCCGTGCTGTCGCCGTTCGACGCGTTCCTGGTGCTGCGCGGCTTGAAGACGCTGGAAGTGCGCATGGAGCGCCATTGCCGGAACGCGCTCAGGATCGCGCAATTGCTGGAGGCGCATCCGTCCGTGGCGTCCGTGTACTACCCCGGCCTCGCCAGCGCGCCGCAGCATGATCTCGCCCGCCGCCAGATGCCCGGCGGCTTCGGCGGCATGATCGCCTTCGAACTGGATGGCGGTTACGACGCCGGCCTGCGCTTCATGGACGCGCTCAAGCTGGTGACGATCGCGGTCAGCCTGGGCGATGCCGAGACCCTGGTGCAGCATCCGGCCTCGATGACCCATTCGCCCTATACGCCCGAGGAACGCGCCGCCCACGGCATCACCGAGGGCCTGGTCCGGCTGTCGGTCGGGCTCGAGAGCGTCGAGGACATCGAGGCCGACATCGGCGAGGCGCTGGACGCGGCAACGAGCAAGCCCCTGCGCCGCGTGGGATAATATCGCACCGCACTCTCCTGGATTGTCATCGGAGCGCCCTTGACCGGGGCGCCCGTGACGCCGACACTCGGGGCTGAAGTATCGGGCGGGATTATGTTTCCGCCCGTTCGCACGCGCGCGGCACGAACTGCGCCGCCAGCCACTAGGGGAGAACTCGTCGATGTCGGCACCGGTTTCCATGACGGTGAACGGCAGGAAGGTCACGGCCAATGTCGAGCCGCGCACCCTGCTCGTCCAATTCCTGCGTGATCAGCTCGGCCTGACCGGGACCCATGTCGGGTGCGACACCAGCCAGTGCGGCGCGTGCCTCGTCCATGTCGACGGCAAGTCGGTGAAGAGCTGCACCATGCTGGTCGCCCAGGCGGAGGGCGCCGAGGTGCTGACCATCGAGGGCCTGTCGAACGGCGAGCTGCATCCGATGCAGGCCGCGTTCAAGGAGCATCACGGCCTGCAATGCGGCTTCTGTACGCCCGGCATGGTGATGAGCGCCGTCGACTTGGTGAAGCAGAACCCGGCGCCGACCGAGCACGACATCCGCGACTGGCTCGAGGGCAACATCTGCCGCTGCACCGGCTACCACAATATCGTGAAGGCGGTGGAGGCGGGGGCGAAGGCGATGGGAGGTTCCCATGCCGGATGACGCAGCCGCCGTAGCGAACGGGAGTGGCGGCATCGGCGCCGCCGTCCGCCGCAAGGAGGACTTCCGTTTCCTGACCGGCCAGGGTCACTACACCGACGATATCAATCGTCCGGGCCAGACCCATGCCTATCTGCTCCGCAGCCCGCATGCGCATGCGAGCTTGGGTGCCATCGACACGGCCGCAGCACTCGCCGCCCCGGGCGTGGTCGCGGTCTTCACCGGGGCCGACCTGGCGGCGGCCGGAGTCGGCGGCCTGCCCTGCGGCTGGCTGATCACCGACAAGCACGGCAAGCCGATGGTCGAGCCGCCGCATCCGGTGCTGGCCCAGGGCAAGGTGCGCCATGTCGGCGATCCGGTCGCGGTCGTCATCGCCGAGACGCGCGATCAGGCCAAGGACGCGGCTGAGCTGATCGCCGTCGACTACGGCGTGCTGCCGGCCGTGGTCGAGGCGACCGACGCGGTCAAGCCGGGCGCCCCCCTGGTGTTCGACGAGGCCGCGGCCAATACCTGCTACGAATGGGAGATCGGCGACAAGGCGGCGGTCGACGCGGCCTTCGCCAAGGCCAAGCTCGTCGCCAAGCTCGACCTGATCAACAACCGCCTGGTCGCCAATCCCATGGAACCGCGCGCGGCGATCGGCGAGTACGACAGCGGCTCGGGCGACTACACGCTCTATACGACCAGCCAGAACCCGCACGTCATCCGCCTGCTGATGGGCGCCTTCGTGCTGCATCTGCCCGAGCACAAGCTCAGGGTCGTCGCCCCCGACGTCGGCGGCGGCTTCGGCTCCAAGATCTACCACTATGCCGAAGAGGCGATCGTCACCTGGGCCGCGGCCAAGGTGAAGCGGCCAGTCAAATGGACCGCCGACCGGTCGGAGGCCTTCATCTCCGACGCGCAGGGCCGCGACCATGCGAGCCATGCCGAGCTCGCCATGGACGAGAACGGCAAATTCCTGGCGCTCCGGGTCGATACGGTCGCGAACCTGGGCGCCTATCTCTCGACCTTCGCGCCCGCGATCCCGACCATCCTCTATGCGACCCTGCTCGCCGGCACCTATACGACGCCGGCGATCCATGCCGCTGTGCGCGCCGTCTTCACCAACACGGTGCCGGTCGACGCCTATCGCGGTGCCGGACGGCCGGAGGCGACCTATCTCTTGGAGCGGCTGGTCGATGTCGCGGCCCGGGTCGCCAAGCTCGATCCGGCCGAGATCCGGCGGCGCAACTTCATCCCGAAGGACGCCTACCCGTACCAGACGCCGGTAGCGCTCCAATACGACAGCGGTGATTATTTCACGACGCTCGAGATGGCCTTGAAGACGGCGGATCGCGCCGGGTTCGAGGCGCGCCGGGCCGAGGCCGCCAAGCGCGGCAAGCTCCGGGGCATGGGCATCGCGACATATATCGAGGCCTGCGGCATCGCCCCCTCGGCGGTGGCAGGCGCGCTCGGCGCCCGGGCCGGCCTCTACGAGGCGGCGGAGGTCCGCGTCCATCCGACCGGCAGCGTCACGCTGTTCACCGGCACCCACAGCCACGGCCAGGGTCACGAGACGACCATGGCGCAGCTGGTGGCATCGGGGCTGGGCGTGCCGGTCGACCAAGTCGAAGTCGTCCATGGCGACACGTCCAAGATCCCGTTCGGCATGGGCACCTACGGCTCGCGCTCGCTCGCGGTCGGCGGCTCGGCCGTGATGAAGGCAATCGACAAGGTCGTGGCCAAGGGCCGCAAGATCGCGGCCCATCTCCTGGAAGCGGCCGAGGCTGACGTCGAATTCGCCGACGGCACGTTCCGCGTCAGCGGCACGGACCGGACCAAGAGCTTCGGCGAGATCGCGTTCGCCGCCTATGTCCCGCACAACTACCCGATCGAGACGGTCGAGCCGGGACTGGACGAGACGGCGTTCTACGATCCGAAGAACTTCACCTATCCCTCGGGCGCCCATGTCGCCGAGATCGAGATCGACCGGGAGACCGGCGTAGTCGAGGTGGTGAAATTCTCGGCCGCCGACGATTTCGGCCGGATCATCAATCCGATGATCGTCGAGGGCCAGGTCCATGGCGGCCTGGCGCAGGGCATCGGCCAGGCGCTCTACGAGGGTGCGGTCTATGACAAGGACGGCCAGCTGCTGACCGGCTCCCTCATGGACTATTGCATGCCGCGTGCGGACAACCTGCCGATGTTCGATGTCGCGACCAACGTCACGCTCTGCACCCACAATCCGCTCGGCGTCAAAGGCTGCGGCGAGGCGGGGGCGATCGGGGCGCCGGCGGCGATCATGAACGCGGTCGCCGATGCGCTGTCGCCCTTGGGCGACATCCAGGTCGACATGCCGGCCACGGCGCACAAGCTGTGGCAGATCATCCAATCCCATAGCCCCGCCCAGGCCGCGGAGTGAGGACGGACCATGTATGAATTCAACTATCAGGCTCCCAAGAGCCTCGCCGAAGCGGCCCAGGCCATCGCCGGCGCCGAGGACGGCAAGATCCTGGCCGGCGGCATGACCCTGGTACCGACCCTGAAGCAGCGCTTGGCCCGGCCGTCCGACCTGATCGATCTCGGCAAGATCGCCGAGCTCAAGGGCATCAAGGCCGACGGCGCGACCGTGACCATCGGCGCCATGGCGACCCATGCCGAGGTCGCGGCGTCCGACGCGGTCAAGCGGGCGATTCCCGGCCTCGCCTGGCTCGCCGGCAATATCGGCGACCCGGCGGTCCGCCATCGCGGCACGATCGGCGGCTCGATCAGCAACAATGATCCGGCCGCCGACTATCCGGCAGCCCTGCTGGCGCTGGGCGCCACGGTGCATACGACCAAGCGGCAGCTGTCGGCGGCGGAGTTCTTCGTCGGCATGTTCGAAACGGCACTCGAGCCGGACGAGATCGTGACGGCGGTCGCCTTCCCGATCCCGGAGAAGGCGGCCTATCAGAAGTTCCGCAATCCGGCGTCGCGCTATGCGGTGGTGGGCGTGTTCGTGGCCAAGACCGCGGCGGGCACCCGCGTCGCGGTGACCGGCGCCGGCCCGTCGGTGTTCCGGGCCGACGAATTCGAGGCGGCGCTCGACAAGAGCTTCACGGCGTCAGCCCTCGACGGGCTCAAGATCGACGCCGGCGACTTGAATTCCGACATCCATGCCAGCGCCGAGTACCGGGCGCATCTGGTCACGGTCATGGCCAAGCGCGCGGTCGAGGCGCTCGGCTGATACGTCCCCTGCCGCGCGGGCGATCACCCGCGCGGCAGGGTTCATTCTACCAGTGGCGATGGCCGCCGCCGAAGCCGAAGCCGACCGACACCGCGGGACCGTAGTAGCCCGGGCCGTAGTAGGCCGGGTACGGGTAGTACGGATACGGATAGGCCGGGTAGGCATAGGCGGGATAGCCATAGGCCGGGTAGGCCGCGGCCTGCTGCACCGGCGGCACGTTGTTGCCCTGGGCCGCCATGCACTGCGAATAGCTGATGTCGTAGCGCTGCTGCAACTGGGCGCCGGAGAGCTGGGCGTTGTTGGCGCCCGCGGCCGAGCCGAGCAGCAGGCCAGCGCCGGCGCCGGCTGCCGCCCCCAGGCCCGCATTGCCGCCGGCCGCGCCGGCAAGCGCACCGACCGCGGCACCGATGCCGGTGCCGACCACGGCGCTGCTGACGGCGCTGTCGTTCGCGGCCTGCGCCGGCTGCACGCCGCCGATCTGCTGCTGCGCATAGCCGCGGCAGGTCGCGTCGTCCTGCTGGAATTGGGCGAGGGTCTTGCCGGACCCGGGCATGGCCGCGACGTCGGGACCGGTCGGCGGGGCGGCGACGCAGGCGCCGAGGGCGAGCGAGCCGACGAGCGCTGCTGGAATGGAAAGGCGAGACATCAGCTACATCTCCGCGGATCAACGAAACTCTTCATGACACGAAGCCCTGGAACCGCCATTCGGCTCCGCCCTCATGATATCACGATCGGGCACAAGCCCGCAGACGTCGGGATAGGGGCCCATTATGCGGCGGCCATTGCGTCAAATATAGGGCGCGGAAATTTCGCTGCGATATCCGGCCCTCGGATATTTGGTTTCAACATGTTGCGACCGCTCGACGCCCCCGAGCCGAGGAGAGTCGAAATTGCCGGCCCGCCACCCCATACTCTCATCTGTGACCGCTCGTCCTCCCTCCGTTCCGGAAAAGCCCGCCTCGATGCCCACCCCCTCCCTTCCCGTCTCGGTCGACGAGACCGCTGCCCTGCTCGCCGGCCAGCGCTATGTCGCCGACCGCAGCCTGGCGACCTCGGTATTCCTGGCCCTGAAGCTCGGCCGCCCGCTGTTCCTCGAGGGCGAGGCCGGGGTCGGCAAGACCGAGATCGCCAAGGTGCTGGCGAGTGCGCTCGGCCGGCGGCTCATCCGCCTGCAATGCTACGAAGGGCTCGACGTCGCTTCGGCGGTCTATGAATGGAACTACGCGCGCCAGATGCTGGAGATCCGCCTGGCCGAGGCGGGTTCCGCCAGCCGCGAACAGATCCAGCGCGACATCTTCGATGCGCGTTTCCTGATCAAGCGGCCGCTGCTCCAGGCGCTCGAGGCCGACACGGGCGGTGCTCCCGTGCTGCTGATCGACGAGTTGGACCGCACCGACGAGCCGTTCGAGGCCTATCTCCTGGAAGTGCTGTCCGACTTCCAGGTCACCATTCCCGAAATCGGCACGGTCAAGGCGGCGGAGCCGCCGATCGTCATCATCACCTCGAACCGCACGCGCGAGATCCATGACGCGCTGAAGCGGCGCTGCTTCTACCATTGGGTCGATTACCCGACCGCCCAGCGCGAGCTGGAGATCCTGGCCGTCAAGGCGCCGGAGGCGGGCGAGGCCCTATCGCGCGAGGTCGTGGGCTTCGTCCAGGCGCTGCGCCGCATGGACCTGTTCAAGCAGCCGGGCGTCGCCGAGACGATCGACTGGGCCGAGGCGCTGATGCAGCTTGATGCGCTGGTGCTGACGCCGGAAGCAATCAACGACACGCTGGGCGTGATCCTGAAATACCAGGACGACATCCAGCGCCTGCAGGGCAGCGAGGCCCAGCGGCTCCTGGAGCAGGTCAAGGCCGAGCTGGGCGGCCGGACGGTCGCCTGATGGCGCGCCCGGCCGGCGTCCCGGACCTGAAAGGCGGGCGGCTGCTCGCCAACCTGATGTATTTCGCCCGGACGCTCAGGGCGGCGGGCATGCCGGTCGGCCCCGGGCGGCTGCTGGCCGCGGTCGAGGCGGTGCGCGCGGTCGGGCTCGGCGATCGCCACGATTTCTACTGGACGCTCCATGCCGTCTTCGTGAACCGCCGCGACCAGCGCGAGCTGTTCGACCAGGCGTTCCACATCTTCTGGCGCAATCCGCGCATCCTGGAAAAGGCGCTGGCGATGGTCCTGCCGCAGACCCGGATGGACACGGGCGAGCCGCAGGTCGAGATGATCAAGCGCCTGGCCGAGGCGCTGCACGGCGATCGCGCCGGGGCCCAGGACGAACCGGCCGAGGAGCAGATCGAACTCGACGCGGCACTGACCTTCTCCGAACGCGAGCTGCTGCAGAAGGCCGATTTCGAGCAGATGTCGACCGAGGAGCTGGCGGCGGCGAAGCAGGCGCTCTCGCGCCTGCGCCTGCCGCTGATGGATGTGGCGACCCGGCGCTTCACGCCCGACCCGGCCGGTCCGCGCGTCGACATGCGCGCAACCTTGCGCGCCGCACTCCGGAACGGCGCCGGCGCCATTCCGCTGAAGCGCCGGCGGGTCAGGACCAACCATCCGCCGCTCGTCATCCTGTGCGACATCTCCGGCTCCATGAGCCGCTACAGCCGGGTGTTCCTGCATTTCATGCACGCGGTCACCAACGACCGCGACCGGGTCCACACCTTCCTGTTCGGCACGCGGCTGACCAACGTCACCCGTTACCTGCGCGCCAAGGACATCGATGTCGCGGTCGACCGGGTGACCGGGGCTGTCGACGACTGGTCCGGCGGCACGCGCATCGGCGAATGCCTGGCCGAGTTCAATCGCCGCTGGTCGCGGCGGGTGCTGGGCCAGGGTGCGGTCGTGCTGTTCATCTCCGACGGGCTCGACCGCGCCGCCGGCGAAGGGCTGGGGCCGGTGATGGAGCGGCTGCACAAATCCTGCCGCCGGCTGATCTGGCTCAATCCGCTGTTGCGCTACGAGGCCTTCGAGCCCAAATCGTTGGGCATGAAAGCGATCCTGCCCCATGTCGACGAATTCCGGCCGGTGCATAATCTCGAAAGCCTGGCGAGCCTGATCGAGGCGTTGAGCCGCCCGGCCGGCCGCCGGCTCGAAGCCGCCACGGAATGGCGGACCACCCCTGCCAGCAGCGCCGCCTGAAGGAACCTGCCCCCATGAGCGATACCGACCAGATCCTGAGCGAAGCGGCCCAGTGGCACCGGGCCGGGCGCGGCGTGGCGCTCGCCACCGTCGTCACCACCTGGGGCTCCTCGCCCCGGCCGGTCGGCTCCAAGCTGGCGGTCGACGACCAGGGCCGCTTCATCGGCTCCGTCTCCGGCGGCTGCGTCGAAGGCGCCGTAGTCGAGAGCGCACTCGACACCATCCGCACGGGCGAGCCGAAGCTGCTCGATTTCGGCGTGACCGACGAGCAGGCCTGGGACGTCGGCCTCGCCTGCGGCGGCAAGGTGCAGATCTTCGTCGAGCGGCTGTCGTGAGGGCCGGAGCGTGAAGATCGACCTGCTCGAACGCCGGCTCGCCGAACAGCAGGCCGGCCGGACGACCGTCCTGGTGACGGCACTCGCGAGTGGCGCGCAGCTATTGTTGGGCGACGGCATCGCCGAGGGCGACCTGAGGCTCGGCAACGAAGAGCGTGCGGCCATCAACCGCGCGGTGATCGAGGACCGCAGCCAGACGATCGACGCGCCGCAGGGCAAATTGTTCGTCGAGGTCTGGAACCCGCCCCTGCGCCTGATCGTGGTCGGCGCCGTCCATATCGCCCAGGCGCTGGCGCGCATTGCGGTCATCACCGGCTATGACGTCACCATCATCGACCCGCGCAGCGCGTTCGCCTCCGAGGAACGTTTCCCCGGCGTGACCCTGGCGACCGACTGGCCGGACGAGGTGCTGCCCGGCCTGAAGCCTGACAAGCGGACCGCGATCGTTACGCTCACCCACGATCCGAAGATCGACGATCCGGCGCTGCAGGCGGCGCTTCGGTCGGACGCCTTCTACATCGGCGCGCTCGGCTCGCGCCGGACCCATGCCCGGCGCGGCGAGCGGCTGGCCGAGGCCGGCTTCGACGCCACCGCCTTCGCCCGCATCCGCGGCCCGGTCGGGCTCGATATCGGCGCGCTCACCCCGGGCGAGATCGCCGTCTCGATCCTGGCCGAGATCACGGCGACGCTGCGGCACGACCGCATCAAGGGCAAAGAGGACAAGGCCGCGTGATCTTCGGCCCGATCCCCATTCCACGGGCGCTCGGCGCCGTGCTCGCCCATGCGGTGACCGCCGGCGAGCGCCGCCTGAAGAAGGGCCGCGTGCTCGATGCCGACGATCTGGCGGCGCTCGAGGCCGCCGGGATCGCCGAGGTCGCCGCCGCCGTGCTCGAACCGGACGACGTGGCCGAGGATCAGGCTGCGACGCGGGCCGCGGCCGGACTGTTCGGGCCGGGCCTGTCGGCCGGCGCCGCCTTCACCGGCCGGGTCAACCTGTTCGCCGAGGATCATGGGCTGCTGACCCTGGACCGTGACGAGATCGATCGCCTGAACCGGGTCGACGAGGCGCTGACCGTGGCGACGCTGTCGCCATTCGCGCCGGTCGAGCCGGGCCAGATGGTCGCGACCGTGAAGATCATCCCGTTCGCCGCGGCCGAACGCCATGTCGCCGCCTGGGAACACATCGCCGCATCGCGTCCGCCGCTCGGCCTCGCCCGCTTCCGTGCCCGGCCGGTGGCACTCATCCAGACCCTGCTGCCCGGCCTGAAGCCGAGCGTGCTCGACAAGACCGTCGAGGTCACCCGCCGCCGGCTCGCGGCGCTGGGCAGCCCGCTCGTCGCCGAGCGGCGCGTCGCCCATGACGCCGAGGCGGTCGCCGCCGGTCTCGCCGCCATGCGCGCCGAAGGCGCCGAACTGGTGCTGATCGCCGGCGCCTCGGCGATCATCGACCGGCGCGACGTCATCCCTGCCGGCCTAGTCGCGGCCGGCGGCCGGATCGTGCATTTCGGCATGCCGGTCGACCCCGGCAACCTCTTGCTGCTCGGCAGCCTGGATGGCATCCCGGTCCTCGGCCTGCCCGGCTGCGCCCGTTCGCCCAAGCTCAACGGCATCGACTGGGTGCTGCAGCGCCTGGCGGCCGATCTGCCGGTCGGCCCGGCCGAGATCACCGGCCTCGGCGCCGGCGGCCTGCTGGCCGAGATCCCGAGCCGCCCGCTGCCCCGGGCCGAGATCGGCGCCCTCGAGGCCCCGCCGCGCCGACCCCGCATCGCCGCCCTGGTCCTGGCCGCCGGCCAGTCGCGGCGCATGGGCGCCGACAACAAGCTGCTGATCCCGCTCGACGGCAAGCCCATGGTGCGCCATGTCGTCGAGCGGGTGCTCGCCTCGGCCGCCCGCCCGGTCACGATCGTGCTCGGCCATGAGGGCGACGCGGTCAGGGCGGCCTTGGCCGGGCTCGACGTCGGCTTCGCCCTGAACCCGGACTATGCCGACGGGCTGTCAGGCTCGCTCAAGACCGGACTCGCCGCCGTTCCGGACGGCGCCGATGGCGCGATCGTCTGCCTGGGCGACATGCCGGACGTCTCGGCCGAGCTGATCGACCGGCTGATCGCCGGCTTCAACCCGGTCGAGGGCCGGGCGATCCTGGCGCCGGTCCGCGGCGGACGGCGCGGCAATCCGGTTCTCTGGGCGCGACGCTTCTTCGGCGAGCTGATGGCGCTCAGCGGCGACACCGGCGCCAAGCATCTCATCGGCAATTACGGGGAATTCCTGACCGAGATCGAAGCCGTCGACGATGGCGTGCTGATCGACCTGGATACGCCCGAGGCGCTCGCCGCCTACCGGGAGCGACGCTGATCAGTGCTTGAGGAAGGCCAGCACGAAGGCGATGATGGCCCCAAGCGCGACGGCAGCGACCGCCAGCATCGGCGCTTTCGACCGCTTCGGCCGAATCTTGGGCACAACGCCCTTGGTCGTGTCGAACAGGACCTTCTGGTCCTTGGTGCGGATGAGCTTCACGCTATCGACGGTCCCGCTCTTCTGCAGGCGCATCGTTTCGGCATAGGCGGACCGTTCGTCGGCGAAATCGACGGTATGGGGCGCGACCCCGGCCTTGAAGGCCTGCAATGTGAACGACGCCATACCGCGACCCCCGCGAAGATGCTTCGGCCAAGCCGCATGAGGGGAGCTTGCACCGTTGAAGTTAAGGAGATGTTGCAATCGATAAAAACGATCGCATACGCCTGAGGGCGGTCTATGCGGCCACGGACTATCGGGTCTGGGACGGCAAGCGCTGGCTCGCCGCCCGGCTCGATCGTCCGGCGCCGGAGATCGACCGGCTGCTGGAGCGGCTGGGGGCACGCTCGGGCGCGTTCATCACCGCGTCCAACCCGCGGAGCCGCCCGGCTTCCGCCGCCGAGAATGCCCTGGCCGGCCTGGCGCTCACCGCCGAGATCCGCGCACGCGGGCTCCGGGCGCTGCGCCATCTGGGCGTCGGCGACGATCCGGCCTGGCCCGCGGAAGAAGGCTGGTTCGTCCTCGACCTGGACGAGGCGGCGGCCCGGGCGCTGGCAGAGGCCCATGACCAGAACGCGCTCGTCTGGATCGAGCCGGGTGCTCCGGCCCGCCTCATCGAAACCGACTGGCTGCTGCGCGACGACTGATCGCGCGCAATGCGCTATAGTATGAGTTAATTCGGAGGAGCGACCGCGTCGACGGGCAGGCGCCGGCGCCGCATGGGAGAGGACGACGAATGACTTATGCCAATCTGATCGCCGGCGAATGGGTCCATGGCACGGACGCAGCGCGCAACATCAACCCGTCGGACACGAACGACGTCATCGGCGAATATGACCGCGCGTCCGCGGCCCAGGTCGACGACGCGATTGCCGCCGCCCGCAAGGCCTTCCCGGCATGGTCGCGCACGACCGTGCAGCAGCGTTTCGACATTCTCGACAAGGTGGGCAGCGAGATCCTGGCCCGCCGGGAAGAGCTCGGCAATCTGCTCGCCCGCGAGGAAGGCAAGACGCTGGCCGAGGGCATGGGCGAGGTCGGCCGCGCCGGCCAGATCTTCAAGTTCTTCGCCGGTGAGGTGCTGCGCATCCAGGGCGAGCGGCTGGGCTCGGTCCGGCCGGGCGTCGACATCGAGATCACCCGCGAGCCGCTGGGCGTGATCGGCATGATCACGCCGTGGAACTTCCCGATCGCGATCCCGGCCTGGAAGATCGCGCCGGCGCTCGCCTACGGCAATTGCGTCATCATGAAGCCGGCCGAGCTGGTGCCGGCTTCGGCCTGGGCGCTCGCCGACATCCTGCATCGCGCCGGCGTACCGGCCGGCGTCTTCAATCTGGTGATGGGCCGCGGCTCCGTGGTCGGCGCCGCACTGGTCAAGGATGCGCGGGTCGACGGCATCAGCTTCACCGGCTCGGTGCCGACCGGGCGCGGCATCCTGGCCGAGGCGGCGAGCCGCGGCGCCAAGGTGCAGTTGGAGATGGGCGGCAAGAACCCGATGGTCGTGCTCGACGATGCCGACCTGGAGCTCGCCGTGCGCGTCTCGCTCGACGGCGCCTTCTTCTCGACCGGCCAGCGCTGCACCGCCTCCTCGCGCCTGATCGTCGAGCAGGGCATCTACGACAAGTTCGTGAGTGCGCTGGCCGAAGCGGCCGGCAAGCTGGTCGTCGACGACGCGCGCAAGGCGGGCACCAACATCGGCCCGGTCGTCGACCAGAGCCAACTCGACCAGGACCTGAAATATATCGGGATCGGCCGCGACGAAGGTGCCCGGCTGGTGGTCGGCGGCGAGCGGCTGGAGCGGGCGACGCCCGGCTTCTACATGGCACCGGCCGTGTTCGCAGAGGCGACCAAGGATATGCGCATCAGCCGCGAGGAGATCTTCGGCCCGGTCGCCTCGGTGATCCGCGCCAAGAATTACGACGAGGCGCTGGCGCTGGCCAACGACACCGAGTTCGGGCTCTGCGCCGGCATTTGCACGACCAGCCTGAAGCATGCGGCCCATTTCCGCCGCAACATCGAGAGTGGCATGGTCATGGTCAACCTGCCGACCGCGGGCGTCGACTATCACGTGCCGTTCGGCGGCCGGAAGGGCTCGAGCTACGGCCCACGCGAACAGGGCCGCTACGCCGCCGAATTCTACACCCAGGTCAAGACCGCCTATGTGAACCAGGCGCTTTAGGCGACCCTTTCACCGTCATGGCCGGGCTCGACCCGGCCATCCACGTGTCTCGGCCGCAAACAATGGTGCTGGCGACGGCGGGTGGATCCCCGGGTCACGCCCGGGGATGACGATTGAAGAGGGATAGGGCGGCCGGGCGCAGCGAAGCGGGTGAGGGTCGGCCTCCGCCTCACCGGTCCCTGATCTTCAGGACCAGGACCAGCCCGGCGAGCACCAGGGTGATGAAGTTGGGGATGACGATCGCCGGGCGCCTCAGCAAGAGGCCATAGACGAGCCAGAGCGCCACGCCGAAGGTGAAGGCGGAATACATGCCGAGCGAGATGCCGGCGGTGCTTCTTTCGCGCAGCGTCTTGGCGACCTGGGGCAGGAAGCTCGCGGTCGTGCAGACGCCCGCGACCAGGCCAATCACCTCGATCTCATCCTGGGTCACGAAAAAGCCCTATTTTTTTGAAACCGGCGGAATAAGTCGGCCCGACCCTCGTTGTGAGTCCGTCGTTCGCTCTCATGCCGCAGGGGTCAGATCATGAAGAAGCTCATCGGCTGGCTTACCATCTCCGCCAGCGTCGCCGCCGCCGCCCTCGGGGAAATCACCGTCGGCCTGCCTTTCTTCGGCGTCTTGATCGGTGCCGGCCTGCTGGTCACGCTCAACGACTAGCGTCGACCGCGGGTCGATGCCGAGCACCGACCACCCGATCAGGCCGGGGTGCGCCGCCTAGAACAGACTGAAATGATAAGGGGTGCAGCGCAGCTTCCATTGGCTGTAGCTGCCCTTATCCGCCGGAACCGATTCCTCGCCCAGCTTCTCGTAGCCGTCGGTGCAGATCTGCTTGGCCATCACGTCATTGATGGCCGGATCCGTATTGGCGAACTGGCTGGCGCCCGGCGTGCCGATGACGCCCGCGACGGTGAATTCCTGCGGCGTGCTGGCGCAACCGCCCAGGCCCGCCACCATTAGGGCCACCGCCCCGACCAATCCGACACGCATCGCCGCGACACTCCTCCAGCATCTCTTCTTTCAGCATAGGGGCCCGCCCCCCGGAACGGAAGGCCGCCGCGACGGTTTGGCGCTCGCGCTTGCGCGGACTTTCGCTAGAGTTGCTGAAAAGCCGCGCGAGAACATTCCAGAGGAACGCCGCATGAGACTGATCCGCGTCGCCGTCGCCGTCACGGCCCTGCTGTCCGCCGCATCGGCCCTCGCCGCCGATCCCTATCCAGGTCAGCGGGACGGCGATTTCACCGTCGCCGACTTCCCTCTGGCCAATGGCGAGCATCTGGCCGACGCGCGCTTCCATTATACCGTGCTGGGCACCCCAGTGCGCGACGCGTCGGGCGCCATCACGAACGGCGTGATGCTGCTGCACGGCACGACCGGTGCCGGCAAGAATTTCCTCGCCCCCAGCCTGGCCGGCGAGTTGTTCGGCCCCGGCCAGCCGCTCGACGCGACGAAATATTTCATCATCCTGCCCGACACGATCGGCCATGGCGGATCGAGCAAGCCGTCGGACGGGCTCAAGGCGAAGTTTCCCCACTACGGCTATCTCGACGCGGTCGAGGGCGAATACCGGCTGGTGACCGAGGGGCTGGGCCTGAAGCATCTGCGGCTGGTGCTCGGCACCTCGATGGGCGGGATGCAGACCTGGATCTGGGGCGAGAAGCACCCGGGTTTCATGGACGCGCTCATGCCGATCGCCGCCCAGCCGGTGTCGATCGCCGGCCGCAACATGCTGTGGCGCCAGGCGATCATCGAGGCGATCCGCACCGATCCCGATTGGCACGACGGCTTTTACACCAAGGAGCCGACCGGCTTCGTCCATGCCCTGCCGATCTTCAACATCATGACCAGCAACGCGCCGTTCCTGCAGCAGGCGGCCCCAACCCGCGCCCAGGCGACGGCACTCTACGATCAATGGGCAGCCGACTATGCCAAGGACGTGGACGCCGACGATTATCTCTACTGGTTCGAATCGTCCTACGACTACGACCCCTCGGCCGAGTTGGAGAAGATCCAGGCCAAGTTGACCGCGGTGAATTTCGCCGACGACCTGCTGAACCCGGCCGAACTCGGCACGATGGAAGCCGCCATGAAGCGCATCAAGATCGGCCGCTATGTGCTGGTGCCGGCCTCGCCGGCAACGCGCGGCCACCAGACGCTGACGCTCGCCGCAATCTGGAAGGCGCCGCTCGTTGATCTATTGAAATGATTAGGGCCACACAAAAAAAAGACGGCGGCGATTTCCATCGCCGCCGTCCTATGCGTTCCGGATCCCGAACTCCCGAGCGCGATGCGTCAGGCGTTGCCTCCCGTTCCCCGAACCGGGAATTGTTCGCTGTGCGAACTTATGTTCTAGTTGCGAACACATTACCTCAGAGAACTTCAGTGTCACAAGCAGATTCCGACAGCGATTTCGTGCACTCCCTGGCGCGGGGCCTAACGGTCATCCGCGCCTTCGGCGTCGATGCACCACAGCTGACGATGAGCGATGTCGCGAAGCGCACCGGCCTGTCGCGGGCCACCGTCCGCCGCTTTCTCCACACCCTGATCGAACTGGGCTATGTCGGGCTCGAAGGCCGTTTCTATGCGCTGCGCCCGCGCATTCTGGAGCTGGGCTACGCCTTCCTTTCCTCCATGCCGATGTGGGACGCGATCCAGCCGACCTTGCAGGACGTCTCGAGCCGGCTCAGGGCCAATTGTTCGGCCGGCCTGCTCGACGGCCACGAGGTCGTGCATGTTGCACGCGCTGGTCGCGCCGACCCGCTTGCCGTGTCGATCGGTGTCGGCACGCGCCTGCCGGCGTTCCATACCGCCATGGGCCGCGTGCTGCTGGCGGCGCTGCCTGCGGCCGAGCGCGAGCGGCGGCTGGCCAAGGCCGACCTCAGGGCCTATACGCCGCTGACCATTACCGATCCGCAGCATTTGCTGTCCGAGCTCGATGCGGTCGCCGACCGCGGCTGGGCCATCGTCGACCGCGAGTTCGAGCCGGGCCTGATCGCGCTTGCCGTGCCGATGCGCAACCGGGCCGGCAAGACCGTTGCCGCGCTCATCACCAGCGCCCGGGCGACCCGCCTCGACGCCGCGACCATGCGCAACGACCATCTGCCGGTGCTGCAGGACGCGTGCGAGCGCCTGACCCCGGCGCTGCATCTGATGGGCTGAGCGCCGATGTGGATCATGGTCTCCGGCCCCTATACCTCGGGCGCCGATGACGAGGTGGCTCTATTCCGTGCGCGCGGCCTGCCGGTCTATTCGCGGATCGAGGACGTGCCCGACGCCTAGATCAGGATGATATCAAGCCGGCTCGGCTTGATATCTGAATCCTGATCTAAACCATACGGTTAGAGACCGATTCACCGATCAAACCGATGCGGTTTGATCGGATCGGGCTCTAGCTCGGCTGGGCCGCCGGCACCGGGCTTGGGTCTTCGAGCCGGATCAGCAGATAGTCGAGATCCTCCGCCCCCATTTCCTCGAACTGGGTCAGGATGCGCTCGATCATCTGCCGGCGATAGCGTTCGCGGTCGTACTGGCCGCCGTCGAGCGCGGTCTCGTGGGCGACCTGGGTCGCGACGCGGAAGGCCGGGAAGTAATTCTGCGGCATCCCGGTCCGGTCGTAGAGCGACTTGAAGCCCAGCTGGCCGGCGTCGTGAATCAACAGGCGGGCATTATGGACGGCGATGCCGGCGAGCTGCGACATCGCCGCCTCGAACAGGCTGACGTCGCCGACGCAGAGCGCGCGCAGGATCAAGGACGGCGTCAGGCGCTTGGCCGCGTAGAGATGCTGCACCAGCTCGATCGCTTCCTCGGCCGGGAAATGGGCCGAGCGCAGGTCGACGGTCACCTGCTCGCGCGTCTTCAGCACGATCTGGGTGATCACCGATTCGGGCATGTCCGTCCGTTGGCTGATATAGGCGCGCAGGCTCTCGACTGTGAAATGCACCAGGCGCTCGGCCACCGACAACGGCAGGTTCGGTCGCCGGGATAATTGCTGGGTGACGCGCTCGTCCGAGCCGAAACGGGTCGCGGCCGCCTCCATCAGCTTGTCGTCGAGCATCGCACCGGCATTGCCGATGAGCGTCGCCACCGCGAGGTTGTTGTCGGTCTGGATCAGTTCGCCCGCGACCGCCTGGGACACCTCGGCGCGGCCGGCGATGGCGATCTGTTTGGCAGGTGTCCCGGAACGCACGATGGCGATCAGATCCTCGTCGCTCAGCACGCGAGAGAACTGCAGGACCGGCAGCGCCACGGACTCGACGTCGTTGGCGAGCGCCACGGCGATGTCGTGCGGCAGGAACTGGCTATCCTTGAGCGTCTCCGACAGAACCTTGCGCACCTGCACCGCGGCACCGGCCATCATGGCGCGCAGAACCTGCTCGGCGACCTGACGCTCGGCCTCGGTCAGCGTGCCGGCGGCAACCTTGGCCCCCAACCGTCCCGCCGCCGCCTCAGGCGCAGAGACATCGTTCAGCAGCGCTGCGACCTCTTGCTGGCTCAGACCTTCGCTCATAGCCGTTCCTGCATCCCTTCGCCGACGCTTTCACACGAGCCAGTGTATCGGAAACCAGCGCCGCATGGGCGCGGCAATAACAGGTCGCACTCCGCAAGCCTTGAGACGAAGGGCTTAAAGCCCGGTTAACCGTTGGATATCGACACCCATGCGCACCTAATCAAGCGGCGCCGGATTGCGCCGCCGCCAGCTCCGCCGCGAAATCCACTTCGCGCTCCGACGTCACTTCGAGCCGGCGGTCGTCGAACACATGGGATTGCCGGCTCCGCCGCCGTCTCCAATCCATGACCGCGGCATCGCGTTCCATGATCAGATCGACGATCGGCCGGCGCAGCAGGCGCAGCACGGCCACGAGCCAGCGATCGGCGAGCGCCGTCGGGCTCGGCTCGGCGAAAGCGAACCGGTCGAGCATCTGAATGACGTCCTCGGCCCGATACCAGGTCTCGCCGGTGACCCAGCGGTTGGTCGTGAATAGCGACAGGGGCGTGCCGAGCGCATCGACGCTGATGCCGATGAGATGGCTGAAGACGCCGCGGTCCCGGGCCGAGCGATGGGTCATCGAGACACCGCCCTTTTCCTTCACCGGCAGCTTCAGCGGCGCCAGCGCCATCTCCGGCAGCACCAGGGGCAGGAGCCCGCGCGGCATGCCGCCCTGGCCGAGGAACGTGTGGAAATGGCCGATTTCGTCGTCGTGCCGGTCGCCCTCGGGATGGGCATGGAAGAAATATTGCGCGTGGGTGACCTGGTCCCAGACCTCACCTGCCGGATAATGCGCCCCGGCCGCGGGCATGCCCCCATCGAGCAGGGTCGCGAGCAGCCCGGTCTCAGCCGCCGAGAATGCCGCGCACACGGCGAGAAACTCCGCTGCCGCCTCGGCGCGACTGAGCGCGCCTACGGCGACGGGAGCCTGTTCGATCGGGGCGGCGTTCGGTGCAATCATGCCGTCGTCACATCGGTTTCAAAGCGCCGGTGGTTCGCCCGCTAGAGCGCCCGGAAGCCGGCCTCGGTCGCCTCGCGCAGACTGTCGGCCGTGGCGAGGGGCCGGCCGACCCGGCCGGTCAACTCGGCCATGGCGCGCACAAGGGTCGCATTATTCGGTGCAACCCGGCCGTCCGCCAAGTGGAAGTTGTTCTCGAACCCGACGCGGACATGGCCGCCCAGGCTCGCTGCGGCGGCGCCAACCGCCCCTTCGCGCCGGCCGAATGCACAGACCGCCCAGGGCGCGCTCTCGCCCGCGTCGCGGCAGTTTTCTATAAAGGGAAGCAATTCCAATGGGTCAGATTGCTGTCCGTCGACATAGCGGCCGAGCACGAACAGCAAGGGAGCCGCAATGCCGGGCACGATGCCGCGCTGCTTCAGCGCGAGGAAGCGCCGGACATCGGCCACGTCATAGAGGATGTGCTGGACTGCGACATGAGCCTGCCAGGCCCAGGCGAGAAACTCCGCCGCCTGCGACTCGGCCGCTGCGTTCGGGATGAGCTCGCGCACCGCCATCGACACCTGCTCCGGCCGCAGATCGCGGACGAGCGCCATCTGATGATGGCGGTCATAGATGCCCACCGCCTCGGTCGTCGGCTGGATGACCAGCGCCCGACCGACCTTCGCCTCGATCGCCGCCATCGCCGTGCGATAGCCGTCGGCGTCGAGCAGGTGGCCGCCGTTCCGGTCGCGGATATGCAGATGGATCATTGCCGCGCCGGCGTCCCGGCATTCCGCCGCGGTCTCGGCCAGTTCCGCGGCGGTGATCGGCAGCGCCGGATGGTCCGCCTTGCCGCGGCGCGCGCCATTCGGCGCCACGGTCAGGATCAGCGGCGACCAGCCGGTATCGACCGATGCAGCGGTCACGGCTTCACCGGCGGCGCGGTGCGCAGCGTCCATTGCACGATCATCTTCATGGCGTTGCCGGTCGCCTCGCCGAAGGCGGCGACGATGCTGTCGATGTCGTTCCGCTCGGCATCGGACAGCTTGACCGCGTCCAGCCCGCCGATGATCTCGCGCTCCGGCATCTTGATCAGCTTGGCGGTCAGGCGCACGCGCACCTGCGGCGGCCGGTCGGTACCCTCATAGTAGCGCGCCTCGAAATCGCGCAGGTCGGTCAGCAGCACATAATCGGCCCGGAGCCCGCTGGTATCACGGCCGACCGACACGATCTTGCGCGTATTCTCGAAGGATTCGACCAGCAGGTCCTGCACCATCACCGGCGCCCGGTCGGTCCAGGAGGAACTGGCGAAATAGTCGATCGTAGTCGGGCTGCGCGCGAGCGCGATGCGCGCCGTGTCGAGGCTCTGCGGCGCATCGGGCGTGTTCACGACCAGCTGATAGGCCACGGTCGGCAGGTTCGTATCGTAGGTCGTCTTGGGCTGCAGCACATAGAGCGACGGCGGCGGCGAGGTCAGGGCCGAACAGCCGGCGAGACCGAGCGCCAGCAGGACGCCGGCCAAAGCATGCTTGATCATCGTGGATTGAACCCCTCGCGGCGATCGCCGAACAGGAAGCGTTGCGGGTCGCGGTCGAGCTCGCCCGACACCTTGGTCAGGCTGGCGACGAGCGTGCGCAATTCGGACAGGAGCTGGGTGAGCTGCGGCAGACCGACCGTGGTGAAATCGCGCACCTGGGGCCGGCTGTCGGTGACAAGGCCATTCAACGAGGCCGACAGCTGGTCGAGCTTGCGGATGGTGTCGTTCGCGGTCTGCAGCGCCTGGTCGGCGTGACCGGCAAGGCCGTCGTACTTGCCGACGGCCGCCCGGAATTCGGCCAGGGTCCGGTCGAGGTCCGCGGCGGACTTCGCGCCATCCGCCAGCAGGGTCTGGATATCGCCCTGACGGCTCGCGACCGCGCCGGTGACCTGGCTGACATTAGCCAGGATGTCGGACAGCGCCTGGCGGTTCTGGTCATCGAGCATCAGTGCCAGGCGGTCGGCGATGACGACGAAATGCGCCAGCACGTCGGGTGCGCTCTCGAACACCCGCTGCAGCGCCGACGGACGCGACTTGATGATCGGATAATGGTGGCCGGGCTGGGTTTCGAGCGGCGCCGCCGCCTGGGTGCCGCCTGAGATCTCGACATAGGAGACGCCGGTCAGGCCCTGGCTCTCCATCGACACCACCGAATCGGTCTTGATCGGCGTGCCCTCCTTGATCTTGAGCCCGACCTGGACCTGGAGCGAGTTATCCGGGTCGAAGGCGATGTCCGAGACCTGGCCGACCTCGATACCGTTCAGGCGCACGATGGCGCCGACGCCGAGCCCGGTGACCGGCCCCTGGACGAAGGTCTCGTACCGGCGGAACTCGTCGCGGAACTGTACGCGGGCAACCCATAGCGCCGACACGAACAGCGCGATGATGATGCCGAGCACGAAGGCCCCGACCGCGACGTAGTTGGCTCTGGTTTCCATCGGTGGAGGCTCCGCTCCTCTCTTCGGGCTTCGGGGGCGTCAGGACGCGGCGAGGGCGGCACGCCCGCGTACGCCGCTGAAATATTGCTGAATCCAGGGATGCGGATCATGCACCAATGTGTCGAACGTGCCGATCCGGATCTTCTTGTCGACCAGCACGGCAATGCGGTCGGTCGTGGCCCTCAGCGTATCGATGTCATGGGTCACCATGAAGACCGTCAGGTTGAGGCTCTGCTGCAGGTCGCGCACCAGTGTGTCGAACTGCGCGGCCGAGATCGGGTCGAGCCCGGCGGTCGGCTCGTCGAGAAACAGGATCTCCGGATCGAGCGCCAGCGCGCGCGCGAGCCCTGCGCGCTTGCGCATGCCGCCCGACAGTTCCGAGGGGAATTTCAGCGCCGCGTCGGGCGGCAGCCCGGCCATCGACAGCTTGACCGCCGCCAGTTCGTCCATCAGCTGAGGCGTGAGATCGGTATGCTCGCGCATCGGCACCCGGATGTTCTGCGCCACGGTCTGGGCGCTGAACAGCGCGCCGTCCTGGAACAGCACGCCCCAGCGCGTCTGCAGCCGCCGCAGCTCCCGTTCGCTCAGCCGATCGACATCCTGGCCCAGCACCTCGATCCGGCCGCCGGCATGGCGATTGAGCCCGATGATCGTCCGCAGCAGCACCGACTTGCCCGTGCCCGAACCGCCGACCACGCCCACGACCTCGCCGCGCCGAATCTCGAGATCGAGCCCGTCATGCAGAACGCGGCCGCCGACGCGGGTCACCAGCCCCTCGACCTTGATCACCGGCGGACCGAAGGCACCGTCCTCGTGGGTGACACTCATGCCGGATCAGACCTCGAGCAGCGAGAAGAGGATGGAGAACAGCGCGTCGGCCACGATCACGAGGAAGATCGATTCGACCACCGAGCGGGTCGTCAGCATGCCGACGCTGGCGGCATTGCGCTCGACCTGGAGACCTTCGTAACAGCCGACGGTCGCGATCAGGAAGGCGAAGATCGGCGCCTTGATGATGCCGATCCAGAAGGTCCAGCCGCCGCCGATGGCGCCCTGCAGCTGGCGCAGGAAGGCCGGCACCGTGATGCCCAGGTCGAACAGGCTCATCAGCGCGCCGCCGACGATGCCCATGATGTTGGCATAGACCGTCAGCAGCGGCAGCGTGAGAATCAGCGCCAGCATGCGCGGCAGCACCAGCACCTCGACCGGGTTCATGCCGAGCGTGTAGAGCGCGTCGATCTCTTCATTCACCTTCATGGTGCCGATCTGGGCCGTGAAGGAGCTGCCGGAGCGGCCGGCGACGATGATCGCCGTCATGATCGCGCCGATCTCGCGCAGGATCGAGATACCCAGGAGATTGACCGTGAAGATCTCGGCGCCGAAGCGGCGCAGCTGATCGGCGCCCTGAAACGCGAAGACGATGCCGAGCAGGAACGACAGCAGGCCCACGATGGGCATGGCGTTCAGGCCCACCTCCTCCATCTGGTGGACCAGCGCCGGGATGCGCAGGCGGCGCGGATGGAACACCGTCGCCACCGTCTCGGTCGCAACCATGCCGATGAAGCCCAGGAGCGAGACGGCCTGGCCGAAGAAATGCATCTGCCCACGCCCGATCCGCTCCAGGAAGGCGCGGAGGCTGTGGCGATCGAGATGGCCGACCGGCGGGCCCTTGCATTCATGGTCGATCACGCCGATCAACGGCTTGAACGCATCGGGCACGCCGCGCCAGACGGTCCGGGCGCCGGCCTGTTCGGCCTGGCGCTTGGTGCGCATCAGCAGCCAGGCACCGGTCGTGTCGAGCCGATCGAGCCCCGTGCAATCGATCTCGAGCGTCGGCACGCCGCTGAACGAAAGCGCGCGCAGCGTCGCGTCCTGCCGCTCCGCCGCGCCCAGCACCCAGGCGCCGCCGGCGGTCAACACGAGGGCGTCGGTGCGCCGTTCGGTCTTGAACCGGGCAACAGCGGCGGAGGGGTCAATTTCTTGCAAGGCGGCCATGTCGGCCGGAACTCTACACGAGGCGCGGGCGGCGAAGCCAGGACCGGAAAGGCGGTCCCGGGGGAAAGCTGCGCAAAAAACCTATGCGCCAGCGGTGGAGCGGGTAAAGTGCGCCGCACTCTCGACGAGACGTGCACCCTGCCGACCCGACTGGTCGACCCGACGAAATGTGAGAGCGATGGACATCAAGGACCATATCCGCCACGTGCCGGACTTCCCGAAGCCGGGAATCCTGTTCTACGACATCTCGACCCTGCTGGCCCATGCCGGTGCCTGGCGCGAGACCGTCCGGCAGCTGGCCGATACGCTGGCACCGACCAAGCCCGACGTGCTGGTCGGCATCGAATCGCGTGGTTTCCTGGTCGCGGCCCCGCTGGCGCTGGCGCTCGGCTGCGGCTTCGTCATGGTCAGGAAGCGCGGCAAGCTGCCGGGCCCGACCGTGCCCTATACCTATGACCTCGAATACGGCACGGACACGATCGAGATCCAGACCGACGCGATCCACCCGGGCCATCGCGTGATCGTGCTCGACGACCTGCTGGCGACCGGCGGCACGCTCGAGGCGACAATCAAGCTCTGCCGCAAGGTCGGCGGCGACGTGGTCGCGGCGGCTTGCATCGTCGAACTGAACTTCCTCGGCGGCCGCGGACGCATCGACGTGCCCGTGCATTCGGTCGTGTCCTACGACGAGTGAAAATAGACGAGGCTCGTTCCGGCAACGGAACGAGCCACACGCCGGCGCGAATCACCACATTCTGCTGACACCATAGACGTCGAACGCCTCCTCGTTCGAAACCACCACGAGACCGTCCAGCATGGCCTGAGCGATCAGCATCCGATCGAACGGGTCGCGATGGGGGCCGGGCAGCGCGCCCGCGACCTGCCCGTGGCGCAGGCTGATCGGTAGAGCCTGAAAGCCCTGGTCGGCGATGGCCGCTTCGAGGTCGGCAGCAATGGGGCGGAGACCAGGCAGTTTACCGATCCGGTGCTTCGTCGCCATTTCCCAAGCGGAAGCGGCGCTGACGAAGATCTCGTTGCCCTCATCGGCAATCGCCGATCGCGCAAGGTTGGATAGCGCAACGTCGCCGGCGAGCCACCAGAGGAACGCGTGAGTGTCGAGCAGCAGCCGCACGTCACTGCTCCCAGTCGGCTATTTCCTCCGCCGGCAGCGGTTCGAAGAATTCAGGTCCGACGCTGACGATGCCGCGCAACGCCCCGAATTCGCGTTTCACTGCACGAGGTTGAAACGGGACGATCCGTGCGATCGGTTCTTTGCCGCGAGCAAGAATGATCTCCTCACCGGCTTCGACGCGCGCGAGCAGCTGCGACAGGTGGGTCTTGGCGTTGTGGATGGTGACGACGGTCATGATTCTCGGGCCCTGCATTAGCTAATTATTCTAGCTAACAATGCAAGGCCGATCAACGCGATCCGAAAATCTCACTTGAATTAGAAACCGACCGTTTCCATATCCGCGGAATGAGCAACGTCACTCCCCTCCCCGTCGATCGCGCCGGTCCCGGCCGCCCCCGAGAGTTCGATGTCGACGACGTGCTGCGCAACGCCGGTGAAGTGTTCCGCCTCAAGGGCTATCACGGCACGTCCGTGCAGGACCTGACCGAAGGCACCGGGCTGACGCGCGGCAGCATCTACAAGGCGTTCCACGACAAGCGGTCGCTGTTCCTGGCGGCGCTCGACCAGACAATCGCCGGGGCGCTGCAGCGGACCGGCGACGGCCTGGCCAAGGCGGGCTCGGCCAAGGACGCCATCCGCGAGACCCTGATCGGCTATGGCCGGCGCGCCGCGTCGAGCGAAGGGCGGCGCGGCTGCATCATGACCGCCGCCGCCATGGAGCTGATCCCGGAGGATGCCGAGGTGACCGTCGTCATCACCCGGATGTTCCGGCGCATCGAAGACCTGTTCGCCGCCGCCGTGATCCGCGGCCAGGCGGCGGGTGAAATTCCCCGCGACCACGACGAACGCGCGATCGCCAAGCAGTTGCTGTGCACGATGCAGGGCCTGCGCGTGTTGGGCAAGACCGGTCCCAGCGAAGAGGACACGACCCAGATCGTCGATCAGACCCTGCGAATCCTCGACTGATTCCGCCCAATTTGGAACCGACCGTTCCACAACATCAAGGACCTATCATGTCGACTCTGGCTGCGACCGCGCCGACCGAAGCGGCGGCCCTCGATCCCCACCGCTGGGCCGCCCTCGCGGTCCTCCTGACCGGCGCCTTCCTGGCACCGCTCGATTTCTTCATCGTCAACGTCGCCATGCCGTCGATCACCACGGGGCTTCACGCCAGCTCGGCCGACGTGCAGCTGGTCATTTCCGGCTATGCCATCGTCTATGCCGTGTTCCTGATCACCGGCGGGCGCCTGGGCGATATCTTCGGGCGCAAGTCGATCTTCCTGGTCGGGCTCGCCGGCTTCGCGCTCGCCTCGGCCTTCTGCGGCCTTGCCTGGTCGCCGTTCACGCTGATCCTGGCGCGGCTGCTGCAGGCCTTGGCCGCCGCCGCCATGGCGCCGCAGGCGCTGGCCTCGGTCCATGCGCTGTTCCCGGCCCATGAGCGCGGCCGGGCGCTCAGCATCTATGGCGTGACGCTCGGCCTGTCGTCGATCGTCGGCCAGTTGCTCGGCGGCGCGCTGGTCCAGGCCGACATCGGCGGCATGGGCTGGCGGCTGATCTTCCTGATCAATCTGCCGGTGTCGGTCATCGCCTTCATCGCCGCGATCCCGCTGCTACGCCAGACCCGCAGCGGCCATCGCCCGCGGCTCGACCTGGGCGGCGTCATCCTGTCGGCGGTGGCGCTCACCGTCTTCGTGCTGCCGCTGATCGAGGGGCGCGAGCGCGGCTGGCCCTGGTGGACGATCGCCATGCTGGTGACCACGCCCGTGTTCGTCGAGCTGTTCCGGCGCTATGAACAGCGGCTGGCCAAGGCCGGCGGCGATCCTCTGGTCGCGATCGAGGTGTTCCAGTCGCCGGGCCTGCTCCGCGGCCTGTCCGCGATCCTGACGCTCTATGCGCTGGCGGCGTTCTTCCTGACCTATTCGATCTATCTGCAGCAGGCGCTCGATTTCACAGCACTCCAGGCCGGCCTCGCGATCCTGCCGTTCTCGGCCGGGTTCCTCGCCGGCTCGACCTTCAGCCCGCTGTTCGGCCGCTGGCTGGGCACGGCCGCCTCGTCGCTCGGCTTCGTGCTGTCGTCGAGCGGCCTCATCGGCACGGCCGCGGTCGTCATGCTGCCGCCGGCCGGCGCGATGCCGCCCTGGGCGCTGCTGGGGCCGACGCTGCTGTTGATCGGGCTCGGCATGGGCATGTCGATCCCGACCATGGTCCGGGTCATCGTCGAACGGGTCGAACCGCACCGGGCGGGCCTCGTCGGCGGCATGGTCAACTCGACCCTGCAGGTCAGCGCCGCCATCGGCGTCGCGGTGCTGGGCGGCTTGTTCTACACGGTGCTCGGCACTCGGACCGATCCGGGCGCCGTCACCCATGCCTTCGCGGTCACCCTGGTCGGCATCGCCGCCTGCCACCTGAGCGGCGCCTTCCTCGGCGCCGGTTTGGGTCAACGCCGCCGCCGGGTGGTCTGCCCGGCGGAGTAAAACCTCAGCGCGCCATCCCGTCGGCGGTCAGGAGCGCCCCGTAAAGCTCCGGCCGCCGGTCGCGGAAGATGCCCCAGGCGTTGCGCTGGCGGCGCACCTGGTCGAGATCGAAGCTGGCGGTCAGTACTGCTTCCTCGTCCCGGCCGGCCTCGGTCACCTTGGCGCCGGTCGGATCGGCGATGAAGGACGAGCCGTAGAAGCTCTGCGAAAACACCTCGCCCTTCTCCATCCCGATGCGGTTCGACGCGACCAGCGGCGTCAGGTTGGCGCCGGCATGGCCCTGCATGACGCGCTGCCAATGGTCGCGGCTGTCGATGGTCGCGTCCTGCGGCTCGGTGCCGATCGCGGTCGGGTAGAACAGGAAGTCGGCACCCTGCAGCGCCATCGAGCGGGCGCATTCCGGGTACCACTGGTCCCAGCAGATGCCGACGCCGATCCGGCCGAACCGGGTCTGCCAGACCTTGAAGCCGGTATCGCCGGGCCGGAAGTAGTACTTTTCCTGATAGCCCGGGCCGTCGGGGATATGGGACTTGCGATAGATCCCGAGCTGCCGCCCGTCGGCGTCGATCACCAGGATCGAATTGTAATGGGCCTGGTTCGCCTTCTCGAAGAAGCTGACCGGCAGCACGACATTGAGCTCGCGCGCGAGATCGGCGAAGCGGCCGAGCCAGGGATGGCCTTCGAGCGGCTTCGCGCTCTCGAACCATTCCGGCAGCTGGTCGCGGCAGAAATAGGGCGTCTCGAACAGCTCGGGCAGCAGGATGATGTTGGCGCCCTCGGCCGCGGCGCGACGCACCATGGCCTCGGCCTTGTCGACGTTGGCCGGATGATCGGTGCCGCAGGCGAACTGGGTCGCGGCAAGGGTGACTTTGCTCATTTGGGCTCCCTTCAGACGGCCGGCTGCTGCTGGGTGATGCAATGGATGCCGCCGCCGCCTTCGAGGATGGCGAGCGCCGGAACCTGGACGATCTGGCGATCGGGGAAGGCCTTCGCCAGGACTTCCGCCGCAACCCTGTCCATCGGGTCGTCGAACGACGGCGCGATGACAGCACCGTTGGCCAGGTAGAAATTGGTGTAGGTCATGGCGAGCCGCCCGGCCGCCGTCACGCGCTTCGCCGGGATCGGCAGCTCCAGCACCTCGAACGCGCGGCCCTTCGCATCGCGCGCGGCCGTGAGCCGGGCGAGATTGTCCTGCATCGGCGCGTAGTTCGTATCCTCGGGGTCGCGGCAGCTCGTCGCCAGCACGACGCCCGGCCGCGCGAAGCAGGCGAGGTTGTCGACATGGCCGTCGGTGCCATCGTTCTCCAGCCCCTGGCCGACCCAGACCACGGTCCGGGCGCCGAGCCAGGCCTTGAGGTTGGCCTCGATCTCGGCCTTGGAAAGCTCGGGGTTGCGGTTCGGGTTCAGCAGGCACTGCTCGCTGGTCAGCACCGTGCCCTCGCCGTCCGAATGGATCGAGCCGCCCTCGAGCACGAACGGCGCCTCGAAGCGCTGGCCGCCGACCCGCTCCAGCACCTGGCGCGCGATCGCCGCGTCATGGGCATAGTCCGGCCATTTGTCGCCCCAGGCGTTGAAGCGCCAATCGGCGCCGGCGAGCCGCCCGGCCCCGTCGACCAGGAAGGTCGGGCCGATGTCGCGCATCCAGGAATCGTCGAGCGCCATGGGCAGCACCTCGACCGCGGGACCGCACTGGGCCTGGGCCTCGGCGACGTCCGCGGGCTTCGCGACCATGATCAGCGGCTCGAATCGGGCGATGGCTTGGGCGACGGCGGCATAGGCGGCCTTGGCCTCGACATGGCGGCCGTTCCACAGGTCGATCCGGCTCGGCCAGGCCATCCAGGTGCGCGTGTGCGGTGCGCCTTCGGCCGGCATGTGGAAACCCGCTGCCGCGGGCGTCTGGGCGGTCATGTCCAATACTCTCCGGATCGCTGGTCTGGCGCCCGATCATAACGGCAAGCGGGCGCGAACGGTTATGGCTTGGTGCGGCCCCAGATGCGCGCGCGCGTCTTCTCGGCATCGGGCGTCAGCGGCCGCTCGAGGAATAGCCGCGCCCAGGCGGTCGGCGACGGGAACATGGTCTCATCGTTCTTGTCGTCGGGGTCGTCGGCGAAATCGGCGGCAAGCAGGTTCGGGTTGGCAGCACCGGTCGCGTCGGTGATGTCGCTGACGATTTCCGGCCGCAGCAGGAAATTGACGAACTGCCGGGCGGCATCGGTGTGCTGCGCCTTGGCCGGAATCGCCAGCACGTCAATCCACAGGCGCGACCGTTCGCGCGGCACCGTATAGGTCAGCTCGACGCCATTGTCGCGGTCGGACGCCCGGGTCTTGGCGTCGCTGACCTGCACCGAGCTGCCGAAGCCGACGCAGACCGTGCCACTCGCCAGCGCCTCGGCAAAATCATTGGCCGACAGCCGCCGCACGATCGGCTTCACCCGCTGCAGCACCTCACCGGCCCGGGCGAGGTCCTTCTCGTCCTGGCTGGTCGGATCGAGGCCGAGAAAGGCGAGCGCCGCCGGGATCACGTCCTCGGGCGCATCCTGCACCGCGAGGCCGCAGGTGGCCGTCTTCTGATTGAGCGCCGGGTCGAACAGCAGGCCGAGCGTATCGAGCGGCGCCGCATCGCCCAGCACGTCCTTGAGCTTCGCCGGATTGACGCCGAGCCCGGCCGTTCCGAACAGGAAGGGCACGGCAAGCCGGTTGCCGGGATCGGCCGGCGCCACCCGGGCGAGCATGGCCGGATCGATATTGGCGTAATTGCCGATCCTGGCCGGATCGACCGGCTGGAACAGCCCGTCGGCGGCACCCTTGACCAGCGTCGGGACGGTCCCGGCGACGACCAAGTCCCAATTACCTTTGCCCGAGCGGAGGCCGGCCAGCAGTTCCGCGTCGGTCGTATAGGTGGTGAGGTTGACCTTGATGCCGGTCTCGGCCTCGAATTTCTGGATGGTGTCGTCCGCCAGGAAATCCGGGCGGTTGGCGAAATTCAGCGCATGGGGCGCGTCGTCGGCGGTCGGAATCGCCTGCTGCAGGTCGGCGCGAATGGGCTGCGGGTTCGAAAATCCAGCGAGCATGAAGCCCGCAATCAACAGCCCGATAGCGATTGCGCCCGATCTCAACGCCATACCCCCTCCCCGCCCACGGCGGTCGCAGGGCCGATATGCCCTGATTCGCCGGGCGGTGGAAGGCCCGCCATTGCCCCGGCACCGTGCCGGGGGCAGAGCGTTACAGAAAGGTCACGGGTTCTTCGTCTGCGCGGCGACCTGCGTGTCCGACGGCTCGCCGGCCTGCCAGCCGGCTCCCAGCGCCTTGTAGAGTGCGATGGTCTGCTGGGTGAGCGTGAGCTCGCTCTGCTCCGCGGCGTCCTCGGCGCTGTAGAGGCTGCGTTCGCCATCGAGCACCGAGAGGAAATTGCCGAGGCCGCCGCGATAGAGCGCGGTCGCCCGCTGCACTGCCACCCGGTCAGCCTCGACCGCGGCGACCAGCCGCTCATGCCGGCGCCGCTCGTCGCTGTAGGCGACCAGCGCGTCCTCGACTTCCTGGAACGCGGTCAGGACGGTCTTGCGGTAGGCGAGGCGATCCTCTTCGGCCACCGCCTTGGCCTGGGCGACGTTCGCCTCGAGCCGGCCGCCCTCGAAGATCGGCACCGAGACCGAGGCGGGCGCGCCCCATTGCAGCGCGCCATCCCGCAGCAGGTGATGGAGCGAGCCGGCGGCGAGCCCGAACGACGGCGTGATCGAGAAGCTCGGGAACATCTGGGCGATGGCGACACCGACCTGGGCGTTGGCCCCGGCAATCTGGCGTTCGGCGGCGCGGATGTCCGGACGGTTGCGCACCACATCCGACGGGACCGCGGCCGGCAGCATCGGTGGTGCCGGCGGCAGCGGCGCGGGCGTCGCCAGTTCGGCCTCGAGCGCGCCCGGCTCCTGGCCGAGGAGCACGGCGATCGCGTGCGACTGCTGCGCCACTGCGGTCTGCAACTGCGGCACGGCCGCGTTCAGGGTTTCGAGCTGCGATTGAGCCTGGGCCACGTCGAGCTCGTTGCCGAGCCCGCCCCGGTACTTGTCGCGGGTGAGGTCCAGCGCATCCTGGTCGGCCTTGATGTTGCGGTCGGCGATGACAAGGCGCGCCTGGGCCGAGCGCAGGGTCGCGTAGTCCTGCCCAAGCTCGGCGAGCAGGCTGACGAGCACGTCGCGCCGGCTCTCGGCTGAAGCCGCGACCGAGGCGTCCGCGGCCTCGACCGCACGGCGCGTCTTGCCGAAGACGTCGATCTCCCAGGAGGCGTCGAAACCGGTCTCGAACGTATTCGCGATGCCGCCGAACGGTGGGAACTTGAGTGCCGTCGAATAGCGCTGGCGTTCGGCCGTCGCCGAGGCGGAAAGCGTCGGATAGAAGCCGGCGGCCGCCTGGGCACGCTCGGCGCGCGCCTCAACGAGCCGCTGCTCCGCGATCTTGAGGTCGAGATTGCCGGCGATCGCCTGGCCAACCAGCCGGTCGAGCGTCGGATCCTTGAAGCCCGTCCACCATTGCTCGAGCTGTTGCGCTGCCTCGGGGCCGGTGCCGATCAGGCCGGGCGTCTTGGCCTCGGTCCATTGGGCCGGCGCCTCGGTCTTCGGCGGCACATAGTCGGGCCCGACGGTGCAGCCGGCCGCGGCGAGAGCCAGCAGGCTGGCGGAAGCCGCGGCGCGGCCGAAAGGAAGGCGGGTATGCATCATTCGGCTCCGGCGGGCCTGCGGCCGCCCGCCTTGGATGGGGCGAAGAGGAAGGTGAGCGGCACGATGCAGAAGGCCAGCACGCCACAGATCACGAAGACGTCGAGATAGGCCTGGACCGAGGACTGCAGGATCAGGCCCTTGTAGAGCAGGCCGTTGGCCGTGCTGCCGAGGTTGGCCGCGGCGACGCCCTTGGCCTCGAGCGCCGCGGTATTGCGGGCGACCGTATCGACGAACGGCTGCTCGAACGGCGTCAGGTGCTGGGACATGTAGGCCATGCGGGTCTGGGTATGCTCGGTCACGAGCGAGGTCGCGACCGAGATGCCGACCGAGCCCGCGACGTTGCGGAACATGGTGTAGAGCGACGCCGCGTCGCGGTTGAGCTCCGGCTTGATCGTCGAGAAGGCGATCGTGCTGATCGGCACAAACAGGAAGGCGAGCCCGAAGGTCTGGTACGCGCGCATGAAGGCGAGCGTGCCGAAATCGACCTGGGGCGTGATAGTCGATGCATAGAACAGCGCGAAGCCCAGGATCGTGAAGCCGGTCGCGATCAGGAAGCGCGTCTGGATGCGCGGCAGCAGCCGGCCGACGAACGGGATGATGAACAAGATCATGAACGCGCCCGGCGACAGGATCAGCCCGGCCCAGGTCGCAGTATAGCCCAGCTGCTGCTGCGCCAGCTGCGGGATCAGCACCGCGCTCGAATAGAGCACGACCGCCATGGAGAAGATCATGGTGGCGCCGAGCGCGAAGTTGCGGTTGGCGAGTACCCGGATGTTGACGACCGGCTTCTTGGCGATTAGCAGCCAGCACACCGCGCCCACCAGGCCGAGGATGGTCAGGACCGTGAAGGTGCGGATGAAGGGCGAGCCCAGCCAATCATCCTGCTCGCCGCGGTCGAGCACGATCTCGAGGCAACCGAGGCCAAGCGCGATGAGCGAGAGGCCGATGTAGTCGATGTCGAGCTTGCCGTTGCGCGGCGCCGCCTTGGCCCAGGGCGGATCCTCGACCAGCGCCATGACCGCGACGCAGGCGGCGATGCCGACCGGCACGTTGATGAAGAAGATCCAGCGCCAGCTGATGTTGTCGGTGATGATGCCGCCCAGGGTCGGCCCCAGCACCGGCGCCACGATCGTCGCGACCGCGGTCACCGAGAAGGCGGCGCCGCGTTTCGCCGGCGGGAAGGTGTCGAGGATGATCGACTGCTGGTTCGGCTGCAGGCCGCCGCCGAAGAAGCCCTGCATCACGCGGAAGATCACGAGCTGCGGCAGGCTCGTCGCCAGCCCGCACAGGAGCGAGCAGACCGTGAACATGGCGATGCAGATCACGAAATAGCGCTTGCGGCCCAGGATGCTGCCGAGCCAGCCGGAGATCGGCAGCACGATACCGTTCGCAACCAGGTACGAGGTCAGGGTCCAGGTCGCCTCGTCGGCGCCGACCGACAGGCTGCCGGCGATATGCGGCAGGGCGACGTTGACGATGGTCGTGTCCAGGATTTCCATGAACGCGGCCGACGTCACGGTGACGGCGATCGCCCAGGGATTGGCGCGCGGCCGCCAGTCGGATCGGCTGGGTGCGCCGGTATCGACGGGGCCCTCGCTCATTTGACTTCGACCTTCGGGTCGACCGACAGGCCGAGCGGCAGCGGCAGCTTCGGGTCGAGCCCCTTGTCGATGACGATCTTGACCGGCACGCGCTGCACGATCTTGACGAAGTTGCCGGTCGCGTTCTCAGCCGGAAAGGCGGTAAAGCGCGAGCCCGAGCCCATCTGGATGCTATCGACGTGGCCCTCGAGGTCGAGGTCGGGATAGGCGTCGATATTGATGCGCACATGCTGGCCCGGCCGCATGTCGGTCAGCTGCGATTCCTTGAAATTGGCCGTCACCCAGACCTGGGTCGAGACCAGCGAGAACAGCGACTGGCCCGGCTGCAGATAGCTGCCGAGGTCGACGTTGCGCTTGGTGACCCACCCGTCCGCCGGCGCCGTCAGGTGGGTATAGGACAGATTGAGGGCGGCCTGATCGGCGTCGGCCTTGGCGGCGGCCACCTGCGCTTCGAGCTGCTTCACCTGTGCCTCGGCCTGGGCCACGTTCTGCTGAACGAGCTGCGCTACCTTGAGCTTCGCCTCGGCATCCTCGAGCTCGGCCGCGGAACTCTGATCAGCCTGCCGCGCGGCATCGATCTGCTGCTGGGTCGTGGCGCGCGGGTCGACCTTCTGCTGACGAAGGAAATCGGCATGGGCCTTGGCATAGCTGGCCTTGGCCGAATTGACCGCCGCGTCGGCCGAAGCCAGGTCGGCCGGGTATTTGACCTTGGCGATATCGAGTGCCACCCGCGCATTATCGAGCTGCGCCTGGGCCAGCGCCTGGGCCGCCACGGCCTTGTCGCGCGCCACCTGATAGTCGCGCGGATCGATCTCCAGAATCGTGTCGCCGGCCTTGACCCGGGTATTGTCGCTGATTGCCAGCTTCACGACATAGCCGGCGACCTTCGGCGAGATCGTGATCGCCGTGCCGTCGGTATAGGCGTCGTCGGTCGATTCGAGTCCGCGCGTGCTGAGCCAGTAATAGCCGCCGCCCAGAACGAGGGCCAGCACCACACCGCCGAACACCAGCTTGGGAATGGCGCTCGAACGGCTGTTGCCGCCCGGTGCCTTCACCTCGTTGCCGGTCGCTTCGCTCGTCGCCGCCATCACCCGCTATCCTTCCTGGGTCCCCTTGCCCGCCGGCGCGGGCACAGCATTCCGTGCCGAAACTGAACGGTTCAGTTTAGCCACGATTCAGGTAGACCGCTGCCCCTGTCTTGTCTAGAAGAAAACTGAACGGTTCAGTTTTTTACAGAATGCCCTGATGGCGAAACAGCTTCCTCCAATTCCCGATCCCGCGGCCGATGGTCCCGGCGGCAAGGTCGGGCAGATTCTCGCCGCCGCCCGGCACCTGTTCCTCGAGCAGGGCTACGACGGCACGAGCATGGATGGCGTCGCCAAACGCGCGGGCGTGTCGAAGGCGACGCTCTACGTCCATTTCGAGAACAAGCAACGCCTGTTCGCCGAGGTCGTGGCCGAGGCGCGCTCGGGGCTGCACCGATCCATCGCGGCGATCACCCGGGGCGAGCAGGCCGACCCGGAAGAGACCCTGCGGCTGATCGGCCGGCAGTTCCTCTATTTCGTCACCTCCCCTGCCGTGCTGACCCTGTTCCGCGCGGTCATCGGCGAGACCCAGCGCTTTCCCGAACTGGGGCGGGCGATCTTCCAGGCCGGCAGCAACGACATCCTGGACCTGATCACCGGCAGCATCGCCCAGGCAACCCAGCGTGGCGTGCTCACGGTGCCGAACCCCAGGATGGCGGCGGCGCAATTCATCGCGCTGACCAAGAGCGACCTGCATCTGCGCTGCCTGCTCGAACCGTCGTTCGTGGCGAGCGAGGCCGACATCCGGCGCAATGTCGACGCGGCCGTGGCTATGTTCATGAGCCATTACGGGTCGCACCCGCACTGATTGTCCACGCGGGACGCCAATCAACGATTTCAACACAGTTCATCTGGCATTATGGCAAGCTGATGCACCGACCGGGCGCCAGGCTAGCGCTCGGCCCGGTCCCATGAAACGGTGATCTGACCAGCATGTTTGCCTCGGCGCCGCTGACGATCCAGATGAACCGGCGGGCGCGGCTCACCTTCGGGGCCGCGGTCCTGGTCATGGTGCTGTGCCTGGCGCTGGCGGCCATGGATGCGGTCCAGGTCTGGAACGCCCGCGACAGGGACATGCGCGCGGCCGGCCGGGAAACCGCCAATCTGGTGGAGGCGGTTGCCAGCCAGGTCCAGGATACGTTCGACGTGGCCGCCGCCATCCTGGTCGGTGTCGCCTACCAGGTCGCCGCCAGCGATGGCACGCCCGAGGCGCTGGCGTCGCTCGACCGGCTGATGGCCGCGCAGGTCGCGAACGGCCGCCCCCATCTGCGTTCCCTGGCAGTGCTCGATCCCGACGGGCTGCTGATCGCCGACTCCTCCCCGTTCGAGGCGGGCCAGCGGCACTACGGCGACCGCGCCTATTTCCGGTACCATCAGGATCATCCCGGCACCGAAATCCATATCGGTCCGCCGCTCCGCAGCCGTGTCGACAACGCCTGGATCATCACGCTGTCGCGCCGCGTCGAGCGGCCCGATGGCAAGCTGCTGGCCGTGATCATCGCGACGATCGAGACCAGCTATTTCCAGGCTTATTACGACACGTTCGATATCGGTCCCGGCGGTGCCATCCTGCTGGCGACCGCAGACGGCACGCTCCTAGTCCGGCGCCCCTTCGCCGAAAGCAACGTCGGCCGGGACATGTCGAAGAGCAGCCTGTTCCAGGAGTATCTGCCGAAGGCGTCGGCCGGCGTTGCACTCACGCGCTCCTCGACCGACGGCGTCATCCGGCTCAACAACTACCGCAGCCTGGCGCACTATCCGCTCGTCGTCGCGACCGCGCTCGCCCAGAAGGACATCCTGGCCGATTGGTGGCACGAATCCCGTAGCCATCTCGCGGGAACGGTGGCGCTGCTGCTGTTCACCCTCGCCCTCGGCTTCTGGCTCATCCAGGAATTCCGCTACCAGCTCCGCACCGAGGCGCGGGCGGCGCAGACTGCCGCGGATTATCGCCTGCTCGCCGACAATTCCTCCGACCTCATCCTCCGCGTGGCGCTCGACGGCACCTGCCGCTACGCCTCGCCCGCCTGCCGATCCATGTTCGGCGTGGCGCCGGAGCAGATGGTCGGCACCAATCTCGTCGAGAAGCCCAGCCGGACGCCTCGGCCCGAGCTGCGCGAAGCGTTTCGCCGGCTGGCCGAGGGTGAGGAACGCGCCACGATCCTGACCCGATCGCTGCGTCCGGACGGCACGCTGATGCAGCTCGAAGCCAACATGCAGCGCGCACTGACCATGGACGGCAGCCACGAGATCGTCGCCGTCGTCCGCAACGTCACCGAACGCCAGACCGTGGCCGAGGCGCTGCAAACCGCCCGCGACGAGGCGGTGAGCGCCAATCAGGCGAAATCCAGCTTCCTCGCGACCGTCAGCCACGAGATCCGGACGCCGATGAACGGCATTCTGGGCTTTGCCGACATCTTGCTGCGCTCGGATCTCGGGGCCGGGCAGCGCCGCGCCGCAATGCTGATCCAGGATTCCGGCAATTCGCTGCTGGCCATTCTCAACGATGTGCTCGACCTGTCGAAGATCGAAGCCGGCCGGCTCGAGCTGGAGCGGGTTCCCATCTGCCTGCCGGCCTTGGCCGACGGGGCGATTTCGATCCTGCGCAGCCAGGCCGAGGCCAAATCGCTGCAGCTGCGCCTCGATCTGGCCCCCGACCTGCCCGACTGGATCGAAGCCGACCCGACCCGTCTGCGGCAGGTTCTGCTCAATCTCCTGTCGAATGCGCTCAAGTTCACCGATCAGGGCGGCGTAACGCTGGCGATCCGGCGCGCCAGTCACCGCCTGCGCTTCTCGGTCAGCGACACCGGCATCGGCATCGCCAAGGACCGGCAGTCGCTGCTGTTCAAGCAATTCTCGCAGTTGCATCGTGCGAGCGGGCGCCAGTTGGGCGGCACCGGGCTCGGCCTCGCGATCTCGAAACGCCTGGTCGAGGCCATGCCGGAGGGTGAGATCGGCGTCGAGAGCGACGAGGGGCTCGGCGCCACCTTCTGGTTCGAAGCGGCGCTGCCGACCAGCGTGCCGCCGGCGCCGGCGGCCGAGCCGGGTCCGGCCGAGGCCAGCGGGGAAGCCGCCCATATCCTGGTCGCCGAGGACCTGTTCATCAATCAGGCGGTCATCGAGAGCATCCTGCTCGATGCCGGCCATACCGTGCGGTTCGCAAATAACGGCCACGAGGCGGTCGAGGCGGCTGCCGGGGAAAGCTTCGACCTGATCCTGATGGACATGGAGATGCCGGAACTGGACGGTATCGGCGCGACGCGGGCGATCCGGCAACTCGCCGGCCCAATGCGCGACGTGCCGATCATCGCCGTCACCGCCAACGCGCTCGAGAGCGAGGCACGCCGGTGCCGTGACGCCGGCATGAACGACCATCTGACCAAGCCGATCGACCGGGCCGCCCTCTTGGCCGCGATCGGCCGCTGGACGGCGCCGTCACAACCATAGGCAACCAGCTTGCCCGGCCTTGCCACCGCAGGCACACTCGGGCCTCCCGATTGCAGATGGAGCTTCCTGGCATGAGCGATGACGTTGCATTGATGTCGGCGACCGAGCTCGTCGCCGCCTATCGCGCACGGCGCCTGTCGCCGGTCGAGGCGACGCGGGCGGCCTTCGACCGCATCCGGGCGCTCGACGGCAAGGTCAACGCCTTCTGTTTCCTCGACGAGGAAGGCGCGCTCGCCGCGGCGCGCGCCTCCGAGGCACGCTGGCAGGTCGGCCGGCCCCAGGGGCTGGTTGACGGCGTGCCGACCACGGTCAAGGACATCATCTTGGCCAAGGGTTGGCCGACGCTGCGCGGCTCGACGCTCATTGCGCGCGACCAGGACTGGGCCGAAGATGCGCCGTCCGTCGCCCGGCTCAAGGAGCATGGCGCGGTCCTCATCGGCAAGACCACCACGCCGGAGTTCGGCTGGAAGGGCGTCACGGACTCCGCGCTCACCGGCATCACCCGCAATCCCTGGGACCTGGAGCGGACGCCCGGCGGGTCGAGCGGCGGAGCCGCGGTCGCGGCCGCCCTCGGCATGGGCGCGCTCCACATCGGCACTGACGGCGGCGGCTCGATCCGCATTCCCGCCGGCTTCACCGGGATCTATGGGCTGAAGGCTTCCTACGGCCGGGTGCCGGCCTATCCGCCCTCACCGTTCAGCGCGGTCGCCCATGTCGGTCCGATGACGCGCACGGTTGCCGATGCGGCACTGATGCTGAACGTCCTGGCCGAGCCGGACCCGCGCGACGCCAACGGCCTGCCCCCTGCTGGGCGGGATTGGCGCCTTGGACTGGACGGCGGTATCGCCCGCTGGCGCATCGCCTATGCCGAAACGCTCAACGGCGAGCCAGTCGAGCCGGAAGTGGCCGCCCGGGTCGCGGAGGCGGTCCGACACCTGGAAGCGCTCGGCGCCGCGGTCGAGCCGATCACGCTCGCCATGCCCGACGTCGATGCGGTCTTCGCCAAGCATTGGCTGACCGGCGCCGCGGCCCTGCTCGCCCAGTTCCCGCCGGACCAGCGCAGCCGGATCGATCCGGGCCTGCAGAACTACGCCGAGATCGGCGCTAGCTATTCCGTGGTCGAAATGCTGAATGCGGCCAAGGCGCGCGAAGGCTTCGCCGTCCAGATCAACCTGCTGTTCGAGCGCTATGACCTGCTGGTCATGCCGAGCCTGCCGATCGTGGCGTTCAAGGCGGGCATGAACGCGCCCGACAGCGGCCCCTATGCCGGCTGGACCGGCTGGACGCCGTTCACCTATCCGTTCAACCTGACGCGCCACCCGGCGGCCTCGCTGCCGGTCGGTTTCGCCGACGGCTTGCCGGCCGGATTGCAGCTCATCGGGCCGGCCCATCGCGAAGATAAGGTGCTTCAGGCGTCGCGCGCGCTCGAAGCGGTCTTGCCGATCGCCTTGCCGCGCCTTAGGTAGAAGACTCGTTAGCTAGAGACTGGCGGGACGTTTTCGATTTAGATGGAAACGCCCAAGATTGCGCGAATGAGAGGATGCCCCACGTGAGCGACCGCCTGCCCCATTTCCGTTCCGACGATGAAGACGAGCCCGAGAGCCCGGATACGGATGCGCCCAAGACCGACGCGGCAGCCCCGGTCAACGAGCTGGAAGCCCGCCTGCTGAAGGGCCGCAAGGTCATGGTGTTCGGCCAGATCAACGACAAGCTGGCCCGCGACGTGGTCGGACGGATCCTGGCCCTCGCCGAGGAATCGTCGAAGCCGATCGACGTCTTCGTCAACTCGCCCGGCGGCCACGTCGAGTCCGGCGACACGATCCATGACATCATCCGCTTCGTGCGCGACCACGTGCCGGTGCGCGTGATCGGCACCGGCTGGGTCGCCTCGGCCGGCGCGCTGATCTATCTGGGCGGCCACAAGGACAAGCGGTTCTGCCTGCCCAACACCCGCTTCCTGCTGCACCAGCCGATGGGCGGCGTGCGGGGCCCGGCGACCGACATCGACATCGAGGCGCGCGAGATCATCAAGATGCGCGAACGCCTGAACCAGATCATCTCGGAAGAAACCGGCCAGCCGATCGAGCGCGTGCGCAAGGACAGCGACCGGAACTACTGGATGGGCGCCCAGGAGGCCATCGCCTACGGCATGGTCAGCCGCATCATCAAGACGGCCGCGGAACTGGAATAGTCTCGAAGCACGAGGCGGCAGCGGCGGGACGGAAGCAGTGACCGATCCCGCTCGGCTGCCGCCTCCGCCATTCTGGCGGACTCGCTACTTTGCGCTTGCCGTGATGACCTGGGCGGATCGTCGTGGAGACGGTACACAACGTCTTCAAGGATGGTGATTTCGTCGAATGAGCCAGGACTTCGATTACGACCCGACGACAGACAGCCTCTACGTCAAGGTGCGGGCGGGAGAGTCGGTCAACAACCGCATCATCGGCGATGACATCGTGATCGATCTCGGCATCGACGGTGAGCCTGTCGGCTACGATATCCAGCGCGCCAGTCGGCACCCCGAGGTTATTGCCGAAGCCCTTGGCCGGCTTCACCAGAGGTACGCGGGCCTGAGCAACGGGAATCATCCGAACTGAGTTCAAAAGGGGCGCCCTTCGGGGCGCCCCTTTTCATTTCAGGCCACCGGCAGGCGGGCCCTGAGGGTCATCGGGAACAGCGCCAGCACGCCGGCGCGTGCCCGGTGCCAGAGGGCGGAGAGCAGCAGCAGGGCCGAGCCGATGACGAGCGCCGTCAGCGCCAGGCTGGCGCTGAGCGTGCCCGCCGCCCGGAACAATGCCGCCATGGCATAGACCACGTAGAACAGCGCCGAGACCAATAGCGCGCGGCGGTCGACCGCCAGCGCCACCAGGGCCAGCACCAGATAGATCGCAATGGCCGCCCCGGCGCGCGCCGTGCCGGTCTCGTTCACGCCCAGCAGCCCCAGCATCTCGAAGGTCGGATGCACGATCATGGGCGCCGCCGACAAATGCAGCCAGAAAGCGACGTCGGACCGGCGCGTAGTGCGGGTGCGGTCGCTCGCATCCCACCACATCGCCAGCGCGAAGACACCCAGACCGCCCAGCAGCAGCAGCGGCGGCCAATGGTCCTTGAGGCCGGGGACGAGACCGACCGCCAGGAACAGGATCGTGCCGAGCGCCGCCGCCGCCCCGGCCGCGACGGTGATCGGCACCATGAAGCGGCGCCAATGGGCGTAGGTTCCGACCGCCGCCAGCGCAGCGCCGGCAGCGAGCGGGAGTTGCAGGTCCATGAGGGTCGCGCCGGCGGAGAACGAGGCGAACAGCCCGAAGCCCAGCCAGAACATCCCGCCGGCAAAGCCCAGCAGCAGCACGATGCTCGGCAACGCCATCCGCCGCTGCCGGGTGAAATATTCGGCCAGGCCCCAGCTGATCACCACGGTGGCGCCGCCACCGACGGCCGGCCCGATCCGGTTGCCGAGCCAACTGACCGCCGCCAGCAGCAGCACGGCCGCGACCGACACGAAGATGTCGTTGAAGCCGGTCAAGAGCCGGAACTGTTCCTCGTCGACCGCCGCCGTGCCGCGCCCGTGCGCCACGAACGCGCGGAAGGCCGCGGCCGCCGACGGGCTGAGCACGCCGGCCCCGACCGCCGCATCGAGATCGCTATCGCTGTACATGCTGCCCCATTCCCAAAATTCCCCGGCCAGCCATAGCAGACTGCGGCATCGGCGTCTCAGCCCGCGCGCTCGTCCCAATCCTTGAACGGGATGCGCGCGATATGGAACTGGTCGCGCGTCGTCGTATATCCGCCGCTACCGTGCATGCGGCCGACCAGGTCGAGCTTGGGCGTGTCGATATAATGCTTGAGCGCGTCCAGCACCGCGTCGTCGCGCACGTGCATCGCCACGACATGGCCCAGCACCAGCGTATTGGCCGGCCCGAGTGCGATGGCCTGGAACAGCTTGCATTCGAACGCGACCGGGCTCTCGGCGATGCGCGGCGGCGTGACCTTGACCGACGGCAGGCGGGTGAGCCCGACCGTGGTCAATTCATCGACGCCGGGCGGGAACTCGGTCGCGGTCTTGTTCATCGCCTCGGCATTGTCGCGCGACACCAGATTGACGACGAACTCGCCGGCCTCGCGGATGTTCGCCAGCGTGTCCTTGGGCTGACCGGGCGCGCGGTTGCCGATGCTGATGCCGACCGTCGGCGGGTCGCCGGCCAGCACATTGAAGAACGAGAAGGGTGCGGCATTGACCCGTCCCGCCGCATCCTGACTGACCACCCAGGCGATCGGCCGGGGCGTCACGGTCGAGGCGAGCAGCTTGTAGCGGGCCTGGGCCGACAGCTCGGCGAAATCGAACAGCATCGAACTTCCGCTCCTAATAGCCGACGGCGGCGCCGGCCGGCCGGCGCTCGTCGTGAGCGCCGTAGCGCAGGCCCGGCCGCATCTTGCCGCCGACCGACGCATCATTGCCCGAGGAGGCCGGCCCGCCGGCGAGGGGGGCATTCGGCCCGATCGCAATCAGCTCGGCAGCACCCCAGGACGTCTGCGGCACCAGCTTATAGCCCATGCCGGTCAGTATCCGGGCCGTGTCGGGCGAGAGCGCCCACGGCTCGAGCTCGATTTCGTCCGGCAGCCACTGATGATGAATGCGCGGCGCGTCGACCGCCTCCTGCGGCTCCATGCCGTAATCGATGATGTTGAGCGCCGTCTCCAGCGTGATGGTGATGATGCGCGAGCCGCCGGGCGAACCCAGGACCAGGAAGACCCGGCCGTCCTTGGTGACGAGCGTCGGCGCCATGGACGACAGCGGCCGCTTGCCGGGTGCCACCGCGTTCGCGGCACCCTGGACCAGCCCGAACAGGTTCGGCACGCCGACCTTGGTGGTGAAATCATCCATCTCGTCATTGAGGAAGAAGCCGGTATGGCCGGCGATGACGACGGCGCCGAACAGGCCGTTGATCGTATAGGTCACCGAGACGGCGTTGCCGGCCGGGTCGACGACCGAATAATGCGTCGTCTCCGTCTTCTCGTGCGGCGGCACGCCGGGCGCCAGGTCCCTGGAGGCCGTCGCCCGCTCGGCCGGGATGGTGGCGCGGATCTGGGCGGCATAGTCCTTCGACAGCAGCCGCTCGATCGGATTGCTGACGAAAGCCGGGTCGCCCAGATAGGAATTCCGGTCGAGATAGGCGTGGCGCATCGCCTCGGTCATGACATGGACCGCCTCGGCCGAATGAAAGCCCATGGACTTGAGGTCGTAGCCCTCGAGTATGTTGAGCGTCTCGCACATGGTGACGCCGCCCGAAGACGGCGGCGGCGCCGACACGAAGCGGTAGCCGCGGTAGGTGCAGCTGATCGGCGCGCCGATCGTAACCTTATAGTTCGCGAAATCCTCGGCCGTCAGGATGCCGCCGTTGGCCCGGGAGGCGGCCTCGATCTCGGCGGGGATCCGGCCCTGGTAAAAGGCATCCGAGCCACGGTCGGCGATCGCCTGCAGCGTATTGGCCAGATCCCGCTGCACGAGCCGGTCGCCCGGCTGCAGCGGCGAGCCGTCCTTGCGCAGGAATATGGCGGCGATCGCCGGATCGGCACTGAACCGGTCGAACCGCTGGTCCAGGATGTCGGTGTCGCCGCGCGTCAGGACGAAGCCTTCGCGCGCCAGCTTAATCGCCGGTGCCATCACCTTCTCGCGCGACAGCACGCCGCTGCCGTATTCCGCGAGCGCGGTCTCGAGCCCCAGGACCGTGCCCGGCACGCCGGCGGCCAGATAGCCGAACAGGCTGGCATCCTTCACCACATTGCCCTGGGCATCCAGGTACATGTTGGCGCTGGCCGCGGCCGGCGCGGTCTCGCGGAAATTGATGAAGGTGTCGCGCCCGTCGGCCATGTGCAGCACCATGAAGCCGCCGCCACCGATATTGCCGCAGCACGGATTGACCACCGCCTCGGCATATCCCACCGCCACCGCCGCATCGACCGCATTGCCGCCGGCCTTCAGGATCGCCGCGCCGACTTCGGATGCCAGGCGCTGGGACGAGACGACCATGCCATGCTCGGCTTCGACCGCCGACCGGGACGCGGCCTCGACCGGACCCGCCACCAGCAGCAGCGCCAAGCCGCCGATGATCCCTTTGCCCACCATGCCGCCTCCTCCCGACCATTCCTGGGGGAGGCAGTAAAGCCGGAAACCGGGGACGCGTCAGCCCTGCCGATCAGCGGGTGGCGAAGGGTGCCAGGAAGGCCAGCACGCCGTGCCAGTTCTCCTCGGCCCCTGCCGGATCCCGGTCGGGCCTGAGGGTGGAGGCGCCATGGACCCCGCCCTTCTCGGGCACGATCTGCACCTTGCCGGCAGCCGGCACCGCATCGATGAGGGATTTCGCTGCCGCGATCTCGTCGCGCGATCCGGCCGAATCGACCAGCACCGGGATCTGCAACTGTCGCGCCGCGCCATGCACCATATCCTGGCCGCTCAGGTACTCGCCCGGCGAGAAGGCGAGGATCGCGGCCAGCTCGCCCGGATGCCGGGCCGCCAGCACGAACACGAGCGCCGCCGAATAACTGGACCCGATCGCGATCACCGGCGCACCGGACGCCGCCTGGCGGCCCCAGGCGAGTGCCGCTTCGAGATCGGGCAATGCCGCTTCGTACTTGGTCGAATGGCCGAGGGCGGCGACCGTGCGATTGCGGGTGGCGAACATGTCGTCGCCCGCGCGCTGGTCGATCGCCAGCACGGTGAAGCCGGCCGCGACCAGCCGCGGGGCGATCGGCGCATATTCGCCATGGTTCGAGCCGGCCTGGTGGAACGCGACGATGACCGGCGGCTTGGCCCCGTTCGGCCGATCCGGCGCGCGCCAGACCTCGCCGAACACAGCGACCCCATCGGCCGCCTTGAGCGTGACCGGCTCCGCCCGCGCAGCCGTCACGAGCAGCAGGGCAACACAGAACAGGACGAGACGCATGGTGCGGCCTTCCGATCGGGAGCGATGGCCGGATGCTAACCGCGACCGGGCCGCACCGGCAAACCACAGCAATGTGAACGGGATCATCTCGAAAATTCAACTTCAGGCAGTCTCGCGGCCGGCGACCTCTTCATTCATGAACCGATTATCGATACCGAATTCCTCAGCCGTGTCGTGGAGACGACGAGGGCTGGCCGGATCAAAGCCGTGTTACCGGAGGTATCTGGGCGCGCCTGGCTCACCGGGGGGACGCAATACGGGGTCGACCCGGAGGATCTTTTCCCCCGGGGCTATCGCCTGAACGATACCTGGTTCAGCCGAACCCTTTTGCGCCGGACCAGCGTGGAGGACCGGAGCGATTGGCAGACTTGTGAGGCCGCGCGTGCGCTGAACTAAGGCGTGAAGACAACGGTGCGGTGCTGGTTCAGCATGACCCGCCCTTCCAAGTGATATTTGACCGCCCGCGCAAGGACGCGGGATTCGATGTCCCGCCCGGCGGCGGCGAAATCTTCTGACGTCATGGCGTGACTGACGCGCTCCGTCTCCTGCTCGATGATGGGTCCTTCGTCGAGATCCGCCGTCACGTAGTGGGCCGTGGCGCCGATCAGCTTGACGCCGCGCTCATACGCCTGGTGATAGGGCTTCGCACCCTTGAAGCTCGGTAGGAATGAATGGTGGATATTGATGACCATGCCGAACAGGCGGTTGGACAGATCGTTCGACAGCACCTGCATATATCGCGCTAGGATGACGAGCTCGGCCCCTGTCTCTCTGACAAGATGCAAGAGCCTTTCCTCTTGTTCGTCCTTATTTTCTTTGCTGACAGGCCAATAGTGAAAAGGGATCTGCCTGCTCTCGGCCGAAATTCGCGAGCTTTCGTGATTCGACACGATGGCGACGACTTGCGCGTCCAGCCAACCGACCTGAATCTGATAGAGCAGATGCAATAGAGCATGGTCAAATTTGGAGACCATTATAATGATCTTTGGTCGGCGCGCCAAATCGTCGAGACCGACCTTCATGCCGAAGCGCTCCGCCGCCGGCTTTAAGGCGCGTTCCAGTTCGGCGCGATCGACGGTCGACGGCGTGCTGAAGGCTACCCTCAAGAAAAATCGGTTGGTCTGCCGATCCCAGAATTGATTGGATTCGACGATGTTGGCGCCCCGGGCCGCCAGCTCTGTCGTCACCGCCGCGACGATGCCGGGTTTGTCGCTGCATGTCAGTTTGAGGATATAGGAGTTTTCGGACATCAGTATTCACCTCCTTGAAGTTGCCGAACCAGCTGCGACAGGACTTCGAACAGGTCGCCAACCAGGCCGTGTGGCGATCCTGGGTAACGGTGGCGGTGTCCGCGTTCTATTTGATCCCATGGGACATGCTGGGAATATTGCGACATTTCCCGGCGCTGGACAGAATATTTGCGTCACACTAGGATGATCAACACGACGTGCGCAGTGTTGACATGCGTAGCGACGGGAGGGTGCATGGAAATTGCCCGGGAAAGCGGCATCGCCTCTGGGAATCTCAAGACCGGCCGGTACTGGAGAGCATCCACGGCCAGGCCACGCCTGTCGGTCGGCTTCATTCTTGGCCGGCGCTTTACGCTTTGCGCCTTCGCCAATTTCGTCGACGTCCTTAGGCTGGCGGCCGATGAAGGGGATCGCAGCCGGCCAATCCTTTGTAGATGGGCCATCCTCTCCGATACGATGAGCGCGCTACCGTCGAGTTGCGGCGTGCTGGTGCAGCCGAACGAACGGCTGGGGGATCCGAAGGATTTCGACTACATCGTCGTCGTCGGTGGACTGGTCGACGAAATCCCGAATTTGAGCCCTGAATATGTCCGATATCTGCGGCGTGCCGCGGATGCCGGCGTGCCATTGGTCGGCGTGTGCACCGGCGCCTTCATCCTGCACCGGGCCGGGTTGATGGACGGCTACCGCTGTTGCATCAGCTGGTTCCATCATGCGGATTTCCTTGAGCAATTCGACGGGCTCGAGCCCGTTTCCGATCAGATTTTCATCGTGGATCGCGATCGTCTGACTTGCTCGGGCGGGGCAAGCTCGGCACATCTCGCCGCCTATCTCGTGGAGAAGCACGTCGGTTGCGCGCAGGCGAGCAAGAGCCTGCACATCATGATCATCGACGAGGCGCTGAGGGCCGAGAAGCCTCAGCCGGGCATTCCGCTTAGCCTCAAGACCGACGATCCGGTAGTCAAAAAGGCCCTGCTGCTGATGCAGCAGAACTTCGACATGCCGCTCTCGGTGACCGAAATCGCGCGACGTTTGGGAACCGGCAAGCGCCAACTCGAACGACATTTCAGGAACGCGCTCGGGAGTTCGCCGCAAGCTGCGTGCCTAGAAATGCGGCTTTCGCTCGCGCAGCACCTGATCGAGCACTCGGAAAAGTCGGTGGCACTCATTGCCGCGGAATGTGGCTTCTGTGATACGTCCCATCTCAGCCGGATGTTCCGCCGCCGCTTTGCCGCCACGCCGCAGGAATTTCGCAAGACGCGACCGCCCGAGGTACGGGCCGAGGCATAAAGGCTTTCCGGAAGGCCGCGAGCACCAGGCGCGCTATCGCCATCGCCTGTACGAGGGTACCTGCCGGCTTTCCGCCATCTTGCATCGATGTGGAGCACGGCTTTGAGCCGCAATGAGAGCGGCCGCTTAGCGTCCTAGCGTCGTGTGGGTGACACCCATTTGACGCAAATATTCTGTCTCGCACCCGGCGATGCCGCAATACTTCTGCCCAGCAAAACCCGGGGGGCACGATGACCCGCTTTTCCTTCATGTCGCTGCTGTCGAACGCTCTGACTGCCAACCAGAACTGGCAGCCGCAATGGCCCGACGCCGAGCCAAAGGCGGAGTACGACGCGATTATCGTGGGCGCGGGGGGCCATGGGCTGGGTGCCGCCTATTACCTCGCCAAAGAGCATGGCCTCACCAACATCGCCGTGATCGACAAGGGTTGGCTGGGTGGCGGCAATACCGGCCGCAACACCACGATCATTCGCTCCAACTATCTCTATGACGAGAGCGCCATGCTCTATGAGCATGCGATGAAGCTGTGGGAAGGCCTCAGCCAAGAGCTCAACTACAACGTCATGTTCTCCCAGCGCGGCGTGATGATGCTCGCGCACAATGTTCATGACGTGCAGAGCTTCAAGCGCCACATCCACTCAAACCGGCTGAACGGCATCGACAACGAGTGGCTGACGCCGGAGCAGGCCAAGGAATATTGCCCGCCGCTCA